>Ga0316226_1002345_pt1 | contig 18018 bp, 32 predicted proteins | sample TBH18017metaG_FD_206009 | JGI IMG/M metagenome (GOLD analysis project Ga0316226, IMG submission 206009) | Freshwater microbial communities from Trout Bog Lake, Wisconsin, USA - TBH18017 | ecosystem: Environmental > Aquatic > Freshwater > Lake > Hypolimnion/Profundal zone | place: USA: Wisconsin... | reverse complement strand
GCGAAGGTCTCCCTGAAGCTCGATGCGTGCGGTGACTCCACCGAGAGTCGTGAGATCCCAGAGCAATCCGTAGGACACTCCAAGGCTCACGGCGATCTTCCGCATGATGAACTCCAGAAACGCCATGTATGCCCCTGTGGGACGAGCGGAGGGCGTGAGCATCTGGAAGTTCTCTCCAAGCCCCATGCGGAGGATCTTGCCCCACTGCGCGTCCACTGTGGGAGTGCCGTCCTTCTTCACTCCCGTCCATGCGTCTGCCCCGGTGGCGCTGGTAGGGTCTTTGGTCCCGAACAGCGCGGCGAACTGGCTCTGCGTTTTGATGGCGAGCTTCTCCGCTTCGTTCGTCTCGCGGATGTCCCGCATGTCGTTCAGGAACCGCATCAGCTTCGTGCGTCCGCGATACTCGTCGGGTTTGTCGGTATCGACGAGGTGGATGAATTGGTCGGGGGTGTATTCCTGTGGGTCAACGTATTGCCCCGTCCTCGTGCGCCGGAAGACCCTCGTGGAAACGATCCTCCCGGTGTCCTTGTCGAGAGTGATCCCGCCGATGTAGGTCTCAAGCTGCATCGCTTCGATGGGAGATCCGATCCGGTCAGCCTCGATGTTCTGGATGCAGTAGCGCCCTGTGGGTGAGAACTCAGGATCGACTTCGACGAACCCGTGGTCCCCGTCAATCAGGAATCCCGTGAATGCGTGCTGGACCTGCTTCGCCAAACGGAACCTTCCGCTTGCATCGCAGCGCGTGGTTTCGTCTTCACTCGGAACGTCCCCGCAGAACCCGTGGAAAGCCTCGTCATACATCTCGTCGATGTCTGGATCTCCGGTTGCCGATTTGCACCGGATCTTCCCGCAAACATAGAGGACGATCTTGCTGATGGCTCCGCCGATCCAGTCGTATTGCGCCAGATCCCGCGCATCCGACATTGCTTTGATCCGGTCCCGCTGCTTGATGTAGGTCTCGCCTGCCGTCTGCTGAACCACGGGGGGGCGACCTCTCCTTTCGGGGGAATCATTATATCCAAATTCGTGCAGAACGGCTCTGTCAGCCATCCTTTTTACCCCTGCTCCTGCGTCGAAGAAGGTCACTATGCGATCCCACGCATTCAGGCGTTGCGCGGGGAGTAGGTTATCGTTCTTCGCCATAATCAGATGTCCTCTTGCGCGAGGGTGGTTGGATATTGAGTGGCTCGGTTCACTCCGTCAACATTGGAGAAGTCCACGATTCCAACAGACGGGTTGATGCGCGGCTTCTTGATCGTAATCCCTCCCTGCTCCTTGAGGACGTAGGCGATGGCGGTGAGTTGGTCCTGAAGCATCCGCAAGTCCCTCGTCATCGACGTGTTGCCCATCGACTGCTGAGTGAAGATGGTTTCTTGTGCTTCAAGTTCCGCCTGCTTCGCGAGCAGCCACACGGAGTCCTTGCTCCGGTATCTCAACAAAAAGTCAGTCCACATGCCTTCACGCAGGCATGTCAATCCTCAGAACGGACGGGTGTCAATCTGGCAGGTTGATCTTTTTGCCCTTCTTCATGTTGTCAACGTGCCAAATAGGTTGGAGGTTTGTGTAGTGCCAGCACGCCTTTCTTTCTTCGTCAACGGTTAGGTCGAATACATTGCATGGCTTGATGTGATCAATGCTCCACTGCCCCTTTTTGTTCCCGTAGTTTTCCCATCCCATTCCTTCTGTGAACTGTCCTTTGAGATGGTTGATGAGTTTCTCCAACGAGCATCCAATCTGATTGATCTCCCTGCTTGTCTTAATGGCAATAATGGCCCTCATGTATGGGTAGAACTCCATGTAGAGCGTCATCTTTTTCCTGAACTGCGGATCAGACTGATATAGGTGCCTTTGCCGTGCGTTGAAGTCTCCTTTGTTGGATTGATAGTAGTCCCTCGCGTATTCCTTTTTTTCCGCTTCAGTTCTTTTGGGAACACCCATCTCAATCCATTCCCCTTTGACTTTTCGGTATCCCGGCCTCCTTCCTCTTGGCGCAACCTCCTTCCTTTTCCCGTCCCTTATCCCGGCCCCCGGTTTTGGACCCCGCCTCTCTTGGCATCCACAGGATGTTGTCGTTCCGTCCTTGACGTGACTGAGCCGTTTTGTTGCCAGCTTTCCGCAATCACACATGACGCTCACAACTGCCCCGCTGCTACTCCTTCCGGTGATCGCCATCACGGTGAGAAACCCATATCTTTTTCCCAAACTGTCTTCTGCTTTCATTGGCTGAACTTTCTTTCCATCGGGTCTTCCTGTCAATGATTTCTTCCGCCAGCTTTCCACCAAAATGTTTTTTGTAAACTCCCGTATGTATATGCAGGGGCGGAAGAGCTTCCGCAACAGTGGAGATCAGAAAAGAACATCAGAAACCGACTTTTAACAAGTTGGTGGTGGAGGAACTGATCTTCAATTCAATCAAAGGTCCATAACACAAACGCCGCAAGGCACTCGCCACAAGGACCGTGGCACCAACGCAAATGGTCTGCATGACCTTAACTGCAAAAACACAATGAAGAGAACCGAATGCAACATCATGACCGAAACCGTGTCCGACTCGAAGCTCCTGAGAGCCAAACGGTCGGTGGCCGCAGTCGATGGATACCAGAAGGCGAAACGGGTGAAATCCGAACGCCGCTCTGAGATCCGCATGATCAATGAAGCGCTGGAGATTGAATCGTCCATGACGGACGAAGAAGTCGAGGCGTGGAACAACGAGCAGGAGATCGCGCTTGACCGTGCGGTGGGGTTCGGAACCCCGGTGCTCGTCTAAGAAACAGAAACCAAACGTAGAAACCAAAAGAACAGAAAATATGAAACAGACAATCGAACTGACAAAAAACCAGAAGCGGACAATGCGGCGTGATCTCATCGAGGTCGGGCGCAATCCTGAAAAGACAATGAGGATCAACGATAAGGAACTCCACCATGCCTATGTGGTGGAAGGCTCCAAGATCGAGGAGCTTCACGTCAAGCGTGCGGAACACGAGGCGCTCATCGCCATCCGTGTCGCTGAACGCGCAGCGCAGCAGAAGGAAGAGGCGCGGCTCGCGAAGATCGTCACCGACAAGGCCATGCTCCGCGCCAAGCGTGAGAGCGAGGAGAAGGCGGCGATCAAAAAGTTCGAGGTTCGCGGGTTTGTCCCGCTCCCGAAGATCGGTGAGATCACCCCTGCGATGGCAGAGCGGATCAATGTCCGCACGGAACTCACCCGCCTCAACAATGCGGTCAACAGGGCCAAGCTGGTCCTGCGCGTTGAGGGGTGGAACAAGCAGAATGAGGAATCCGCAGCGCTCGCCATCTGCGAGCGCAAATGCTGGATCGAGTCGCTGCCGGAAGAAACGCAGATGAAGCTCCGCTTGGAAGACTACCTGCTCCACACGGACAGGAACGTAACCGGAAGTGCCAGCTTCCAGAAGTAATCCCATGAGAAAGCACAAATGCGCCTCCGGTTTGACCGGATGGGAAGGAAAGCTCCGCGATCAATACAAGTCGTTCGAGGAGTTCGAGTCGTATTCGCAGATCAACGGATTGGCGAAGAAACTCGGATTCGATAGCGCTGAAGATGCGTGGGATGAGAACCCGAACGTCCACGGTTCCATTGAACCGTCCGACTACGGCATCCACACGTTCCCTGACTGCTATCTGCACGTCAGGGAGTGCAGGAGCGGAGAAGAGTGGATCAGGCCCATGCGAGGGAACTCCTCGCTGGATCTGGCAACTCAGATCCGCAAGTGGGTCAAGGAGGAGTTCGCAGGCGAACTGTTCCTCGAAGGGAAGATCCAGCCGAAGCTCGATGGCGATTACTACGGCCAGATCATAACCGATGGCAGATCGCCCGAAGACGGCATCTGCTGGACAGGTGGAGGGTTCTGGCTCACCGACGAGCCGAATGCCGTGCTGAGAAACAAGTAAAACTGAAAGAAAAACACACAATGAGTAAAATAACTGCCAGCTTCAAATCTGGCTCCAATGAAATCACGGGTGTTCCCGTGGTTAATCCCGGCGACTGGTTCGGGAAAGCATGGCTCGTGTCCATGCCGATGGGGAACTTCGGAATGTCGTTCATCGTGGAGGCGGATAGCGCCAGCGATGCGATTGAGGAGTTCTCCGACTCGGAGAGTGGACACCTGATCCATGTAGAGGATCGAGACCTGAAGGATTATCCCGAAGAGTCCCGCAACTACGATGGGCAGGGAGGGGTCATCGATACGGACAACCTCCAGATCGATGGACAGGACGGGGCGAAGTGCCCGTTCAAGTGCCTCTACCACGGGGAGGGTCTGCCGAAGGGTGGAATCACCCCGCTGGACTACTCTGCGTTGCAGAACGCAGCGGAGGAAGTGCAGGCGTATATCGCTGCCCTGCCGGGAGGTCTCTATCACCAGAACAGGACCAACCCCGTCTCGTGCATCATCGAGACGTGGGAAGAGGCGAAGCGTTCAGGCTACGATCTCGGACAGACGAAAGCGTTCGAGTTCGTGAACAAGGAGACGGGCGGCAACGTCCATCAGGTTCCTCAGCTTCTCAAGGAGCTTGCGGCGTTCTGCTGGAGTTCTGAGGGCAGCGCAGTGGACCTCTACGAGCGGTGCATGGGGTTCGTGAACAGCGCACGGGCGCTGCGTGACCCACGGTGCCACATCGTCTGGAACATGGAGGGCGAGCAGCGAGTCCCCACGTTCACATGGCACAATGAGTATGGTCGCCATGAGGCCAAGAAGATCGAGGACGTTGCGAACTACACTCGGTTCACATTCGAGCGCTTGCTCGCAGAGGAATCGAAATGAAAGGGCGCAACGCGAACGAGGAAGCGTTCATCAAAGATAGACGCGACCACCTCGCTGGGAAGAGGGTTCCGAATCCGTTCGTTACGAACATGACGAGCTATGGAATCCCTCACGCCAGAGCGATTGAAATCCACGAGGCTCTCAGGGCCGAGATGGACGCCACGCTCAAGGAGATCGACTCCCTTGTTCCTGAAGCGGTCAGGATTAGGAATGGGATCGAAAGCGCTGGACACGAGCACAAGTTCGGCCCCTTCGAGGAGTCTCGGTTCGCCGGAACCCTGCACCGCAAGTGCGTGGTCCCCGGTTGCAAGGCCATCTCTCTCGATGGAGATGAGGAGGAATCAGAATGAGCGCCGTGTCACGAGCCTTGAGTGGGGGAGAGCGCAAGCTCTACCTCATGGGGTGGATCGCTGCCGTTGAATGGCATGATGGAAGCGAGTGGGGATTGAACCAGCATGGGCATCTGGAATCCCGCCATGGGACCGTGGACAAGCAAACGCGAGTTCATGGAACCATTAGTTCGGCAAGGACAATGGCCGTCATGCACAAGGAAAGCTACCCCGACAGCAAGGCGTATTTCCGAAGCTATGCCTACGAGACACCTGATGTGGAGACCGCAAAGAAGTTCTGCGTGCAGCCATTGCGGGACTTCGTTCCGATGAAGGAGTTTGTATGAGCAACCTTCGTCGAATCGACAACCACGACGATCTCCAGATCGTCCGTTCTCACCCGTCCATGACGGAAGGAGAATTGACCCTGCTTGGGTGGCAGTATCACCACCCCGGTGGGTTCTATACCGCGCTGTGGAAAGCGATCAGTGTCGCTGACATGGCGAACTTGGAGCGGCTCCGTAAGGGCTACCCAAGTGAGGTGCAGGCTTACGACGACTGCGCCCACACGGGTGTCTTCGGAAAGAAAGTGGATCGCATCCTGCGCGATCACGACAGCAAACAGAAACAACAGAAAGGAAACTGAAACATGAAAATGCTCAAAGCATTGACAGAAAAGCTCGCTCCCAAGTGGGAAGTCGAGTCCAACGAAATCATCTCCCGCCCCGTGACCTTTACGGTCAAGGCGTGGAGCAAAGAGGAGGCAATCCGCAAGGCCATCGCAGGCCAAGTGGAAAAGGCTGTCCCCCATCTCCACTTGGGGACGGTGATGGAGCGCGAGGTGGTCAGCGCGAGGAGGGCGAAATGAACGACCTCATCGTCGTCGGGGAGGTCATGGCGAAGCTCGCCGTGAACTTCTGGCCCGTGCTGGCATTCATTGCCGTTGCAATGGTCAGCGGATGGGTCATCAGCCGCATGGAGGGAAAGAAATGAGCGTGGCTATACTGCTGGCGTTCGCCTTGTCCCACATCGCGGTGTGGGTGATCAACCGTGGTCAAAAGAACGAAGCTGTGGAGTCCGCGAGTTGGGACAGCTTCCTGAAAGGATACCGCCGATGCGCCATCGGCAAAGCGGCGGTAGCGAAAGGAGAACGCCATGGATAACGTGCCGAATCCTTACCCTGAGTTCCTCACCTCCTTCACGGATGATGAGGCGATGGAGTTGCTGAAGATAGAAAGACCAGAATGCCTGATCCCTCCACAAAAAGAGGCAGGCATGGGATTCTACCTCTGGGTGTCTGAAGAGGGGCACCACTTCAGTGCTCTGGTGCATTACACTGAGGGAATCGCTGACGAGGCTAGAGCAACACGTCTGGATGCGAAAGCGCCAGAGGACGTGAAGCAGATGATGGTCGCGTCGATGAAAGCCTACGCTCGAACGATGGAGACCATCGCAATGGTGCATGACGTGGTAAGCGCCATTGAAAGCATGGGCGATGGCGAGTGCGACTGCTCGGTGTGCCGCGCAAAGAAGCGTGGACGCATTAGCGCTGAAGACGGGGACGACAGCATCGGTCTCCGTAGCTGAACAAATCGGGGAGTGGCGATCAACCTCGTCACTCCCACAACCAAACAGAAAGAAAAGAAATGATACCAAACTACGATCCAGCAGCCGGGATTCACTACGGCTGTATCAGTCAACACTCCCTGATGCCCGAAGCAATGTCGGACATCTGGGATAAGGCACACGACCTCAGCTACGAGAGCGCCAAAGATGATCTCCTCAACGGGATTGTCCGAGCGCTCGAAGGAGACGAGAGCCGCGAAGCACAAGAAGAAGCCCTCGAATCCGCACTCAGCGATCTCTTTTACGGAGAGCGCCGTGCAGAGGAAAAGGAAACGGCGATCAGCGAGATCATCGAGCAATGGACCGAGATCCAGCACTCGACTCCCGCCAGCGAGGAGGACAAGGATGCCCTGTGGCAGTTCGTTGAGGATCGCTTCAACGACAGCTACGAATGCGACCAGCGCTCGTGGCTGTGGGAGGATGAAGGGTATTCCCTGTCGAACTGTCTGATCTCAGACATCTTCGTCAGCAAGAGTCCCTACTTCACCTATGCCCCTGAGTGCAGCCCTTGCGTTCCGAATGCAGGGAATCTGGACAGCGCCAGCGAGAAGATGAACTGCACTGCCTGCAAGGGCGTGGAGTGCTGCCACTTCACGTTCGCGAAGGAGGGCGTTGAGGAAAGCGGATGGGGAGTCCTTGTGTCGTGCGAGAAGTGCGGGAGTTGGAGAACGCCTGATCGCATCCCGCTGAAAACCTACTGCCTCGGACACGACATGTTCGAGGGTGGGACTGCGCCGTATCCGGTGTGGAGCGTGGAGACCGGAAAGCGGGTTGTGATGGTCGAGACGAAAGTGGACTGCCCGAACTGCAATGGCACAGGCAGGGATTCAACGGCGCGGGTAGCCTCCGTCCGTGGAGTCAGCGAGGTGGACGTGTTGAATGATGCGCTCACCAACCCTGATCGGTTCCCTGAGTTCGAGGAGTTCGGTGCAGACGGAAGGCACAGCGGAAAGTTCAAATGCTGCCGCTGCCAAGGTCACGGGCACTCGATTGAGCGGGTTCAGGAGGAGCAGGAATGAAACCAACTGTCACAGGTTGGTATTGGTTCCGTGACGCATGGACATCCATGAGGAGCGGAGCCATCGCTCACGGCATCCCACACATCGTAAGGGTGCAAATGAGCTACACCCTGCGGAACCGAGTGGTTCCACATGTGGTGGGCCAACTGTCGAGCATCAGGCTCGATAAAGTCCATGAGGCAGCGGAGTTCGTCGGGCCGTTGGAGTGCCCGTGGAAAGAGGAGGGTAAATGACCACCAAGAGTGATTGGAAGCATGGCGCATGGTTCTCTGTGGACAGCCCCGATGCAGTAGCGGTGTTCGACGACGAGCCGAATGAGGATGGAACCAACACCTGTGATTCCATCTACTACAAAAAGGGGAATCGATTCTCCCCTTGTCGTTCGGTGAATCGCGAAATGAAAGAGCACTGGACGAGCGTCCTGTTGGCATGGGCTTGCACGGCTCCACTGCTCGACATGAGAAACAACCGAGAGGTTCCGCTGCCATGAGTGGCGGGACTTAACCGTGGAGACATCTGCTATCCGCCCACCGTCACGAGCAATCGTGTCGGAAGGGTCAAGATGCCGATGAAACAGGAAACCTCAGCAACAAAGAAAGGAAAGTCAGTATGAAAACAGTAACGATTAAAACCTACGAGTTCGATGAGTTGTCGGACTCCGCGAAAGAAAAAGCACGCTCATGGTTCCGAGAGGCATCATGTGGCTACATGGACTACTCCGAGTCAACGATTGATGAAGCCGTTGAGCAGGCGGCTCACATGGGCATCGAGATCAAGGTGAACGAGCGCTCGTGGACCAATAAGAAAACCGGAAAAAGTGGAGTGACAAGCGAGCCGTGCATCTATTGGAGCGGGTTCAGTTCCCAAGGGGACGGTGCCTGCTTCGAGGGATCGTGGAGCGCGAAGGACGTGGACATCAGCAAGGTTGCTGACGGGTGGGGTGAAGATCCCGCCACCACGGAGATCAAGCGCATCGCTGCGGAGTTCGACAGGATCGCGAAAGCATATCCAGAGTCGAGCTTCAAGGTGACGCACTCAGGGCATTACAGCCATGAGTTCTGCACGGAGTTTGACTTCAACTTCCCTGACGACAATGACGGGGAAGATTGGCCTGAAGACAAGCGTGCCGAGTGGGACGCTGAGTGTGATGCGCTGAAAAAGAATGCGCGTGCGTTCATGAAGTGGATCTACCGACAGTTGAGGAAGGAGTATGAGTATCAGCAGTCCGACGAAGCGGTGGACGAGGACATCAAAGCCAACGACTACGCCTTCACCGAAGAGGGAAGCAGAAGGGTGGTCCTGTGAGCGTGGCTCAACTGCGTGCCCTTGGGTTCGATGGAGCGAGTCACGTTCCGTTCACCAAAGAGTATCGAGTGAAGTGCGGCCAGTGCGAAGCGCTCGTCATCAACGGGTGCCCCACTCACGAGAGGGGGTGCCCGAATGCGCGGCACGAGTGCGCTGGATGCAATGAGATCATTCCGCAGAACCAGAAATGGTGTGAGGAATGTCGATGAAAGGCTGGAAGAAATGCCCCTCGGTCACACCGGGGGGCAAGCCCTTCTTCTACCACAACGCAGCAAAGAAGCTGTGGGTGGTGTGGGATCGGGTGAGGCTCGAATGGAGTCTCGAAGGAAGAACCAAAGAATACGACAGGGTTATCCATGCCCTGCGTAAAACCAAAACAGCCGCAATGAAAGCGGCAGAAAGGATAGCAGTATGATAGGAGCAAAATCGATTGGTGCCAACCAGACCGAGATCAATCTCGGCTCTGGGGTGTCCGTCCTCGTGTCCTACCAGACTCCCGTTGCCGCCTTCGTAAGCGGCAGGGGGTTTCTGCGAACGACAGGAAACACGAGAACAACGTCCAAGCACATCAGTCAGTGGATCGGGGACAAGAAGCGCGGAGAGGTGGTCTCAGAGGATGAGATCAAAGCCCTCATGTCGGGCGGGGATTCTCCGAAAGCAACAGGAAGAAAAGCTGACCCTCTTCCGACAGGCAGGGTCATCAAACTGAAAGAAGCAGCGTGAGTAAGAAACAAGCCAAGGACGCGATTGTCTATACGCTCGAAGTGGCGGCAGAAGTGATCGCAGTCCTACTAATCGTCATTCCGTTTTTTCGGAAGGACACAACGAAACGTAAGTAAAGAAAGAACCAAAACCATGATAAATACAAAAACCATAACAGCCCTGAGCGTCCGATGGATCGCTCTTGGGATCACCCTCATCGCCTGCGGATTCGCAGTTGATGGGTCAACGGAAATCGGACACCACTGCTTCCTCATCCTCGGTGGGATGACGGTTGGGTTCAGCATCAGGAGGTCGGAATGAGCGATTACATCAAATCACTCATCAGGTCGATTGACTTGGGATTCCCGTTCGTGGCAGTGACCACGCCGGATTATCCCGACACGATGCGTGCGATCAAGGAGGCGGCAAGTGAGTATGCGTTGCTCCACTGGGATATGGCGAGGGGTGCCATCGGAGTGAATGACCGTGGCGCTGAAGCGCAGGCCGCGATCAACGCCGGAGAGGAACCCGCTGTCACAACAGCGAAGTTCGAGGAGTGCCTGCAACGTGCGCTCGACCTGATGCCAAAGCAGACGGTGCTCGTCATGGATGACGTGCATCTGATGTTGGAGCACAAGGACGAGACCATCAGGGCGCTATACATCCAGTCGATCCGAAATTGCCGTGAGGCATTCAAGGCGACAGAGCGATGCTTGGTGTTCCTCTGCCCGTCCATCAAACTCCCTGCGGAGTTGGTGAACGATGTGGAGATCATTCAGGCTCCGCTTCCTGACGAGGCAGCAATCAACGCGAAAACCATTGAGATCTGCAAGTCAGCACAAGCGCCAGCGCCGGATGAAAACACCCTCAAGCGGGTAGCAGATGCCTTGCTTGGACTCACCATGTTCGCGGCTGAGAATGCCATGGCGAAGTGCATCGGAAAGTCTGGGTTCGACTACGAGGCATTGTGGGCGACGAAGCGGAGTTTCATCCGTCAGGTTGGAGGGTTGTCCATTCCAGAAACAACAAGCTCGTTCGACCAGTTGGGTGGGCTTGGATACCTGAAGGCTATTGGAAGGAAGATTATCAACGGAAAGCGCAAGCCGAAGTTGGTGGTTCTTCTCGACGAGGTAGAGAAGCAGATGAGCGGTCTCGGTGACAGTAACGGGATCAATCAGGACTGCTTTGGTCAGATCCTTCAGGGAATGAACGACAATGATTGGGAAGGCATTCTTCTGCCGGGATTCCCCGGCACAGGAAAGACTGAATGGGCAAAGGCCATGGGGACCGAAGCTGGAGGCATGTTCCTGTCGTTGGATTTGGGGAGCGTGAAGGGTGGTCTAGTAGGAGATTCAGAACGAATGATCCGCTCTGCGCTTTCGACATTGAAGGCAATGGGGGGCGACAAGGTGCTCTTCGTTTCGACGTGCAACAGCATGGACGATCTGCGCCCTGAGTTCATCAGCAGGCAGGAGGATATTGTGTTCTGTGATCTCTACGAGAAAGCAGAGCGGGACGTGATCTTTAAGATCCACATGAAGAAGTTCGGTCTGGAAGAGCAGGCGCTTCCAGAAGCGGACGGGTGGGCTGGAAGGGAGATCCGTAACTGCGTCAAGAAGGCGTGGAAATACAACTCCACGCTGATCGAGGAGGCGAAGTTCATTATCCCGAATAGGGGAGTGAAAGATACGCTTCGAGCCAAGGCAGAGAAAGAAGGTTGGCTTTCGGCAGAGACGGGCCAACCCTACAAACAGAAGAACAAGAAAGCGGTGTCCATGGGGTCACTTCGCAAAATGCAGAAACCGGAGAATAACTAACTATGAAAAGTAAAACGGAAGCGGCGTTCATCTATTCGTTGAGCGACCCAGAAACAGGAGAGGTCCGATATGTTGGAAAAGCGTTCGATGTGAAAAGGCGTCTGTCTTGCCATCTTACGGACAAGCGTCCAAGCCATAAGGTGAATTGGATTGCTTCCCTCAAGAAGCGGTCGCTGAAACCCACGCTGAATGTCCTTGAGGCATTCACGGGGGTTCCAGACGAGGTGTGGCAGAAGGCAGAACGAAGGTGGATAGCCGCATTTAGAAATGAGGGATTCCGTCTCGTGAACCTTTCGTCTGGAGGAACAGAAGGGAGTCGTCATTCTCCTGAAACAATCGCCAAAATGAGGGCGGTTCACAAAGGCAAGGTTATCGGGCAAGAGCAACGCGCAAAAGCACGCGCACAGAACCTTGGCAAGAGGCAGTCTCCAGAGCTTGTCAGAAAGAGGATCGCTCCCCTGATTGGCAGGAAGCGGTCTCCTGAAGTGTGCGCCAAGCTGTCTGCTGCGAATAAAGGGAAGTCAATCCCTCCAGAAACGAGAGCGCGTATCAGCGCTGCTCTGAAGGGGAGAAAGGCTGGCCCATTCACAGAGGAGCATGTCGCGAACATGCGAAAGGTGCAGAAAGGAAAACGCCCGTCTGTTGAGTGTTGGGAGAAGTCTCTTTTGTTCTCTGTTGGAAGACGGCACACGCCAGAAGAGATAGCGAAACAAGTGGCCGCTCAAACAGGTAGGGAGTGCTCTCCGCCAACAAGAGCGAAAATCAGCGCGAAGGCAAAAGAACGCGCACAACAAAAAAGAAAGGAAGGATAAGACGATGCCATGTTATAGCGTCAGAAACACCACGCAGGTTCTCGAAGGTATCGAGGACATCAATCTGCTGGCAAGCGGGATGAACGAGATGGGTCTCACCACTCGCGTCATCGCCAAGACAGTCGCATTCTCCGGTGTCCCACAGGGCACCGGAGAGTGGTTGGAGGGATCGTATCAGAACGGGAAGTTGACCATCAAAGGATCAACTCAACTCGATCTGGATCTCCTGAAGAAATACACCGCGATAGCGAACCTGAAGAAGCAGGTAGCGGCGAACAATCAGGATAAATACAAAAAGACCAAACTGACACTGACCAAGCAGTCTGAGTTCAAATACACGGTCACAAGGAAATAGAAATATGAACGAAACAACAATGCGGTTCACAGTCGGGAGACAGCTTCCCGACATGGAGGGAGTATATGCCCTCGAAGGATGCGACACCTTTGAGGACATCGAAGGGGCAGTCGGGAACCTTGTGGAGCGGACGGATGACGTTGACGATGACGTTGCCGGAAGCCTGCAAGTCCTGCGGCTCGAAACAACACAGGAGGGGGATGTCCTCTCCTACCAACCAGTGCTCTCAGGGCTTGTCGTTCAAGTCCTGCTGGCACTCCAGCGAGCGTTAGGAGAACACCATGGATAACACCATGAACATCGAGATCCTCGAAGGCGGCATCATTAAGGTGACGACTGAGGGGTTCAGTGATCCCGCCCTGCACACGGAAGCCGAAAACTTCCTGAAGGCAGTGGAGAAGGATTCGGGAAACAAGTTCACCGTCAAGGCGAACAAACACGGGAAGGTCCACGCGCACACGCACGCTGACGGTTCCGTTCACACACACTCCCATTAAGGGAACAACCAAGAAAGAAACGTATGGAAAACTGCAAATACAAACAACTGTGCGAGGATAGCCTCGCATTCATGAACGTGGTCCTCAATGACCGCACCAAGACAGCGGAACAGAAGAACGCGCTGATCGTTCAGACGCTCGCTCACGACATGAGCGGAGCACTGGACGAGCGGACACCATGCTTCTCTCCGCGAGTCACCGGATACGCCGAGCAGGCAAAGAAGGGTGTTCCAAAGCCCCCACGCACTCGCGAGCACATTGAAAAGCTCGCGGCGGCGAACAGGGGCTTGAGGAGAGTGTTTTCTTCTACTCATCGCGCTCACTTGTCTGCATCTCTTGTGGGGATTAGGAGGTCAGAGGAGTGTAAAAGAAAAATATCAGAGAAACTGAAGGGAAGACAAATCCCAAAGAGTGTAAGAGATAAAATCACAAAGTCCCAAACAGGACTTCGTAGAAGTCAGGAAGCAAAAGACAACATCAGGAATGGCCTTATCGCTTCCCATGCGAAGCGCAAGGCAAAGAAAGAAACCAAGTAAACGAAAGGAAAAAATATGACAAAGTTCCAAGTGTTCGCTAGGGCGAATTACAAATCCCTCACAGCGAGGGAAGATATATGGCACGACGAAATCGTTGCTGAATGTGACATCATGGACGCAGAGGAGCTTGCGAAGCAAGCCGCCGCTCGTGCGAGAATAAAGGAAGTTGTAAGCGCGACTTCTGATATAAGCGCAGAGCTTTCAGGGAGGATTGTTGTGAAGGTTGCATTTACCGGATCACACCCCAAGAAAAAGGCTCTCACCAAGACTGAGAAGGGAATGGTGATGCAGTTGCCGCCCGATGTGAAAGCGACCATCGGTGGCGACAAGCCGCTGTTCGAGTGCGAGGAATATGATGACCTCATCTCGTTCGTGTCGAAGCGCCGGGGCGAGTTCGCCAACTTCGGCATCCCGCACCTCACGTTCGAGGCAGCGCATGTCACCGACATCACCAGCATCCCAGAGATCGAGGCGCTGGCAGAGAAGACGGAGAAGGAACTGCCAGAGATGGTCGAGAAGTTCGTCGCCGCTTGGCCGGAAGCGATCAAGCGTGCGGAGGATCGGTTGGGTCCGTTGTTCAACAAGAACGACTACCTTCCCGAATCCGCCCTGCGCTCGATGTTCAAGTTCAGCTACAACTGGCTCGCCTTCGGTGTGCCGGAAGAGTTGAAGCAGTTCGACATCGCCATCTATGAGAAGGCTCAGGAGAAAGCGAAGATCGCATGGGCCGAGATCGAGGCCAACGGGGTTCTCCTGCTGCGTCAGACGATCAGTGATCTGGTCGGAGGGCTGGCCGAGTCACTCACGCCGAAGGATGGTTCGGGGGAACTCAGAAAATTCTATCCGTCTTCGGTGACGAAGATTGAGGAATTTTTGAATGCGTTTTCTCGCAGAAATATATGCAAAGACTCGGAACTTGAGGAAGAAGTAGAGAAGTTGCGTAAAGTGGTGTCTGGAATAGACGTTGAGAAACTGTCCGCTGGATCAAAAGGAGACATGGAGCTTCGAGAAAAAGTCAAGAAACAGATGGAAGCGGCCAAGGCATCGCTTGCCTCACTTACGGTGAGTGCGAGCGCGAGAATAATTAAACTCAGAGATTAGAAAGGAAATTATGCGAAATAAAAACAGCGAGGTTGTCTTTATCTACACCCTCAGTGATCCGAGAACAGATGAGGTCCGATACGTGGGCAAATCAATAAGCCCGCGAGATCGCCTCTACAACCATCTTTGCGAAAAGAGGAACTGCCACAAAGACAAGTGGGTCGCTTCTCTTCTTTCGGAGGGATTGAAGCCTGTGTTGAAAGTGCTGGAGGAAATATACGATCCAACTGATTCCTATTGGCAAGAACTGGAACGCAAGTGGATACGGATAATGCGAAGTGCCGGATATAGGCTCACCAACCTTGATAGTGGAGGGCATGGAGGCGCGAAGCACTCGGCAGAGACGAAGGCAAAAATGAGCGCTTCTCAGAAAGGCAAGAAAAGGTCAGCGGAGACCCGTGCAAGAATGAGCGCGGCATGGAAGGGGGTCAAGAGGTCTCCTGAGTTCTGTGCTGCTGTAAGCAAGGCGCAGATTGGGAAGAAGCTCAGTCCAGAGCATGTCGCGAAGTGCGCGGCTTTCCACAGGGGGAGAAAGCGTCCCCCTGAGACCGGAAGGAAGATCAGCGAGTCCCTGAAAGGAAGGCAGTATTCCCCTGAGACGATAGCGAAAATGCGAGCCTCCCACTTGGGGGCTACTTTGTCGGCAGAACACATCGCAAAGATTGTTGCTGCGAACAGGGGGCAGAAGCGAAGCCCTGAGACAAAAAGAAGAATCAGCGAGGCTCTAAAGGGAAAGAAGCCCTCCCCTGAAGCTGCGGAGAAAAGACGGCTTGCTTGCGTTGGGGTTCCGTTGTCAGCGGAGCACCGTGCGAAGATCAGCGCAGGGAATAAGGGAAAGAAGCGCTCGCCGCAGTCTAGGGCAAACGTAAGCGCTGGAAGGCGTGCTGGAATTCTTGCGAGGAAAGGCTGATATGGACCTCAACGAGATCCCTGTCGGCTCCCGGCAGGAGAACTGCAAGAGCGCAAAGAAGCCAGCGAAGAGCAAGTCGCTCGTCGTCCACAAGAAAAAACCAACCCGCCTGCGGAGGCTGGAGGTCGAGGTCGTCGATGACCGAGATCCCATCAATGCGGTCCACAGGGTTGTCCACACGGTCGGAGAGGCAGCGAAAGCTGTCACCAATCTGGTGGATGTGATGAAGCCCATCATCGATGGGTTTCGCAGACGGTAGAAACAACCGGGGCGCGGGGGAAACTCCTCCGCGCCCCATCTTATAGAAAGGAAAAGTAGTTATGAGGAAATCAATATGCAGTCCAACACCTTGGGCGTTCGACTATGACAAGAGGAATGATCGTTTCAATATGCGATCTGAAACAGATGGGAGCTTTGGTCACTTCTGCGGATGGAGCGCCGATGGCGTTACAACCGAGGAGCAAGATAAGGCTCACATCGAGCACATCGTCAAGTGCGTCAATGCACATGATGAGTTGGTGGCTGCGCTGCGAGGACTTATTGCGTGCCGCAATCGACACGAAACCCCGCAGGGTTCGCACTGGCAAAACGCACGTAGAGCACTCGCCAAGCTGGAAGGGGGTGCCAAGTGAGCAGCCATCCATGGGAGGGAACTCAGCACTGCCTGCGCTTCGCTTCATTTGAGGAAGAGAAGAATGGCAAGATGAAGCAAGTCGGATGGTGCTGCAACGACCACACCGGATGCTGCTGGAATGACGGGCACAACGAGTGCCTGTTCAAAGCTCCGAAGGTGTTGGGGTATGACTCGCCGTTAGCGAAGAGGAGGAGCAAGTGATCGTCAGGTGCATTTGCGCGGCGTTGAACTCGAACGGAGAACCGGACCTGTTCTTCGTTAAGGTCGATTGCCCTGAGTATTGCATCGACTCAGGGGCACATTACACTGCGGCGGCGGATGCCGCAGGGGAGAATGGGTATGACCCAATGCTGACGTTTGATGAGAATGATCCCGGTGGAAGAGCGATGCTTCCGCTATTCGTTTGGGACACCGCTTCCGTTGTTACGATTGGCGTTGACCCGAATGATTACTAGGTAGGCACGGTGCCGTCATGGACTCCACATCCATGACGGCACAAGCCTGCTGGTTAGTTTCTGCGTCCGATTGCTTCCTTGACGTGCTCGAACATTTGATCGTGCGTCATTGCTTCAATCTTCCCATGGCAGGAGGGGCAACCCAACGCCGCATCCATCCATTCTTCGTCCGTGTTTATGAATCTGGACTTCCTGCTGTGGCACCACTGAAGCGCCCACGTCTTCATGCACCCGTCGAGTTTCAATTCACACCTTTGCGGGAGACCTCTCTCGATGAACATCTTCGCCAATCGCTTGTTCATCGCGATTCTTTTCAGTGTGCGCTTGCCTGCTGCGAATCTGCTCATGTGTGTTGCTCGTCTGCCTCAATTTGTATTTCGAGTAGAATGTGGTCTGCGGCTGTTACAACGCAGTATGGGTTCTCCTCATCTCCTCGTGGATATGAGCGAATTTTCGGCTTCTCTCCTTCTTCAGCAGGAATTGTGTAATGTCCAGAAGCGAGAAGCCCCGAAACAATCACTGCCATATTCCTGATGTATTGTGCTTTTTCGCTCATGGCTAGAACGGCTCTTTCTCAGGATCTTTCTTCGGCTTCGCTGCCTTGGCTGGCTTCTCGGTGCGTGCCTTGAGCGCTGCGGTCATCATGTCGAACTCCTCCTTGTAGGCACCACCGGAGATCTTCGTGCATTTCTTCTCCATGGACTCAGCGAGCACTTCGAGGTCGTCGATGGAGATCTCAGTCAGGAGTTTGTCCTTGTAGTTCCCCCCAACCCACTTGACGCGATAGTTCTTCCAGTTGGTCGCCGGATCGGCGGGTTTGGGAGCCTCCAGATCGGTGTCAGCTTGCTCCTGTGGCTTCGCTGGTGCCTTCGGAGCACCTTTTGGCTCGTCATCTACCATCTCGAAGGTCGCATCGACGATTTTGCCCGTTCTGATTGATGTTTCAACAGCAGGGCTTCCTGCCATCATCGGCTGGATCGGGTGCTCGGCATCGTAGATCCGCACACGGAGGTCATCCATGAGCTTCTGGAGTTCCGTTCGGCGGGGCTTGAAGTCGGTCGCCGTGTATTCCTCCTCGTATCCCTTGAGGATCGCCTTCATGGAAGCAACGTCCCTGTTCTCACGAACGGGTTCGTCAG
>Ga0316226_1002341_pt1 | contig 18069 bp, 13 predicted proteins | sample TBH18017metaG_FD_206009 | JGI IMG/M metagenome (GOLD analysis project Ga0316226, IMG submission 206009) | Freshwater microbial communities from Trout Bog Lake, Wisconsin, USA - TBH18017 | ecosystem: Environmental > Aquatic > Freshwater > Lake > Hypolimnion/Profundal zone | place: USA: Wisconsin... | reverse complement strand
TCGCGCGCGGCATCGGCCAGGGAGGAGGAGAAGCGGTCCACCGCGGCCACGGAGGGCGCGGTCTTGCGCGACAGGCTCAGCTCGGCGTAGGAGGCATAGCCCAGCAGGCCGGCCATCTCGCGGCGCAGGGCGAGAATGCGTTCGACGCGCGCGGTGTTGTCGCACGCACCGGAGGAGGCCTTGGTGACGCTGGCGCGGTAGAGCGTTTCGCGCAGCGCGCGGTTGCGGCCGTGCTTGAGGAACGGCACGGCGGTGGCGTCGTCGAGCGTGATGCGCCAGGGGCCGGCGTCGGCCGTGGCCTGCGGCTTGCCGGCCTGGCGCGCGGCTTCGGCGGCGGCGGCCAGCAGGGGTGTGGGCCAGCCGGCGGTGTCGCGGGGATCGGTCACCCAAAGCGTGTAGCCCTTGATGGCATCCAGCAAGGCATTGCTGAAGGCGGTGCCGAGGCCGGCCAGTTCCTGCTGAATGGCATTGAAACGCGCGCGCGCCTCGCCTTCGAGACCGACGCCGGCCTGCTTCGCTCCGCGGATCAGGCTGGCCAGGATACGGCGGCGGGGACCGGTCAGCGTGGGCATGGCGCGGTCGGCGTCGCGCAGCGCGAGGACGTTGCGGTAGAAGAGCGGACTCTGCGAGACCCGCAGGCTGAAGGTGACGACGTCCGGCTGGAGGGCGTCGTGCGCCTGGCGCCAGCCGTCGCTGTTCATCACCCCCAGCAGGTGGGAGAGCACGCCCCAGGCGTCGAAGAGCGGTTCGCAGGCGCGGGAGAGCGGATCCACCAAGCCATCCCACGTGGGCTCGTGTGTCTGCTCCAGCTTCTCCACCGCCGCGGCCGCTTCGGCCAGCAGCGCCCGCAGCGCCGGCTCGGCCTGTTCCGGCCGCATGCGGTCGAACGCGGGAAGATCGGGAATGTGATAGAAGGGATTGTCGTGCAGGGCAGGTTTAGACATGGTGGCCTCGATTCATCAGAACAAAAGAGCAGTTAAACCGCAGATCAACGCAGATGGACGCTGATTGGCAGGGTCTTGCGACAGAGACCGCTTTCATCGATCCGGCGAACATGGTTTTGCGCTGCAACGCGTTGATTGCGATGAGCCTATCCGCGTTGATCTGTGTTCATCTGCGGTTTCAAGGTTGATCAGAACTTGATCGCGAAGGGCGAGGGCAATTGGCCGGTGGCAGCCAGCGGGCTGACGCCGACAATCTGGACGTGGGCGCGATCCGGTCCTTCCCGGCACCACGCCAGCAGCGCGTTGAGTGCGTCATCGGAGCCTTCAACCTGGATCTCGACCGAGCCGTCGCTGCCATTGCGCACCCAGCCCGCGACACCCAAGGCGCGGGCTTCGCGACAGCAGGCCCAGCGGAAGCCGACTCCCTGCACGCGGCCGGTGATGGTGAGGTGGAGGGCGGGCATGGCGAGAGAAGGCGGGCTTCGGTGTTCAGGTTTCAGTGTTCAGTGATGGAGCGCCATGAGACGGGTGAACGTCCAACATTCAACATCGAACGTCCAACTTTGAAGTGACGAGGAACGCCCACCTTCGATGTTGGACGTTCGTTTGCAAAACGGTGTGATGCACTTCGGCTTCATGTGTCTCAGATCAGCGTGGAAGTCCTTCCTGAACCCTGAACACTAAATCGTATGCACCAGCAGTCCCGAGCGCAGCTTGGGCTCGAACCAAGTGCTCTTGGGCGGCATGATCTGATCGGCGTCCGCGATGGCCATCATCTGCACGACACTGACCGGGTAGAGCGAGAAGGCCACGGCGTCGCGGCCGGCGTCGACGCGCCGGACCAGCTCGGCGGTGCCGCGGATGCCGCCCACGAAGGAGATGCGGGCGTTGGTGCGCGGGTCGTCGATGCCCAGCACGGGGGCCAGCAGGCGGTCCTGCAGCACGCTGACATCGAGACTGCCGACCGGGTCGATGCCGGTTTCGCGCCAGGAGAGGCGGTGCCAGCGGCCGTCCAGGTACATGTGCACCTGCCGCGGACCGGCCGGTTCGGCCATGGGGGCCGGCGTGCAGTCGAAGATGGCGCGGACGCGTTGCAGCAGGGCCGCGGGCGTGAGGCCGTTCAGGTCGGCGACGCAGCGGTTATACGGCAGGATGCGAAGCTGCGCGGCGGGGAAGAGCACGGCCAGGAACCAGTTGTACTCCTCGTTGCCGGTGTGATGGGGATTGGCGTCGCGGCGCAGACGGCCGGCGCGTGCGGCGGCCGCGGCGCGGTGGTGGCCGTCGGCCACGTAGCAGAGCGGCACATGCGCGAAGGCCTCGAGCCACGGTGCGACCGGGCTGTCCACGCGCCACACGGTGTGCCGCACGCCGTCGGCCGCGGTGAAGTCATAGAGCGGCGCGCCGGCTGCGATGGTGGCGACCAGGCGGTCGATGGACGGTACGTCGCGGTAGGTCAGGAAGACCGGGCCCGAGTTGGCGTTGAGCTCCAGCACGTGGCGCGTGCGGTCATCCTCCTTGTCCTGGCGGGTCTTCTCGTGCCGGCGGATGATGTTCTGCGCGTAGTCGTCGATGTGGCAGCAGGTGACCAGCCCGGTCTGACTGTGCGAGCCCATGATCTGGCGATAGACATAGAGACCGGCGTCGCGCTCGCGCAGCAGCACGCCGCGCTGCTGCAGGTCGCGCAAGGCGGCTGCGCCCTGTGCGTAGACGGCATCGTCGTGGATGTCGACGGTGTCGGGCAGGTCGATCTCGGGTCGCGAGACGTGGAGGAAGCTGTCCGGGTTGCCGGCAGCCAGCGCGCGGGCCTCGGCGGTGTCCACGACGTCGTAGGGCACGGCGGCGACCGCGGCGGCACGGTTGGCCTGGGGGCGCAGGGCGGCAAAGGGTTTGATCTTCATAGCTTCAAATGAAAACGGCCGGAGTCCCGAGGGGATTCGCGGCCGTTGATTGCCAAACGGATGGTCGGGCGCCGTGAACGCCGGTGTTAGAACGAGAAGTTGATCACCGTGCAGAAGGGCACTGACGATCCGCGGATCACGTTGACCACGCCGATCTGGTAGCCATGCATCATCTCGGTGCGGTTGATCAGGCCGACCTGCAAGCCATCGGCCTCATCCGCCAGATTAATCACGCCGATCTGGAACCCCTCAAGTGTCGGCGCGCGATTCCACAATCCGACCTGGATGCCCGTCAGATGGCCGGCCTCATTGTAGAGACCAACCTGCACGCCACCCATGTCCTCGTGCACGATATTCGCGACCACGTTGACCTGGAAAGCCCATGCGTAATCCGACTGCCCCCACAGTCCGATGTCGAAGCCGGTGACGGACTGATTCGATCCATAGGGGATGCCGAGGCGCAACCCGACCACGTCTGCAGGTTGGTGGAACCAATCCTGGACGAAGGCAATATCGGTTGGCCAGGTATCCTGCGCCCGCGCGCCGACAACCAGGACACCCACCAGCACCAAGCTCGAGAGCAATTTTTTCATCGGTTGTACTCCATATCCCGCCAGCGCTCCTGCGATCGGCGGCGTCCGTCTCCATCCTGAGGGGGCAGCCGCAAATCAGAGCATGCGACCCCGAACGTGAGTCCCTATGCTAGCGCATCGCACGGCTACCTGCCAACAGCGAATCCGCGGTTGCCGAAAGTTGGGCGGAGCCTTACGACCGTGTTCCGCCGCGCACGGCAAAGGCGCGAAACTGGCGCAGGTAGGCGCGGTACGCGTCGAGCGACACGCCGGGTGGCGTCTGGTGGTCGCAACTCACGATCACGCCGCCCCGGCGGGCCACGGGCAACAGGCGTTCGAATTCGGCCTCGATGGCGGTTTCGCCCTTGTTCATCACCATCTTGTCATACGCGCCGACCCAGACCATGCGCGGGTGGTTGCGCCTCAGCACGTCGAGGTCAACGCCGGCCTGGCGCTCCAGCGGCAGGATGCCGCGCAGCCCGGCGCGCTCAAACCAGGGCGCCGCGCGCGTGATGTCGCCATCCGAATCGACGATGGGCACAATGCCCCGCTCAAGCAGGGCCGGTATGATGCGGCGGTAGTAGGGTAGCATGAAGGTGTCGAACAGCTCCTCCGACAGCATGGGACCGTTGTTGTAACTCATGTCCTCGGCAAAGGTCATGAAGTCCGGCGTCGTCACCGCGCAAATCCGGTCCACCACGCGCAGCATCCAGTCGGCCAGGTCGCTGTTGATGCGGTGAAGCAGTTCGGGCTGGTCGTAGAAGGCATAGAGATGCCGCTCAATGCCCAGCAGCCGGCGGGCAAACCAGAAGAAGCCGTCGACGCTGAACCAGAGGACGCGGGAGCCGCGCTGCTGGTGGACGGCGGCGGCCTGCCAGGCTTCGACGTTCACCGGTCCGTATGCATCCATCGGAAACAAGTACGGCTTGATGCGCGCGTAATCGGCCTCGCTGGCCATGATGCCCGACCCATGCGACACGGGCTGCGGCGCATCGCGGCGCAGGGTCTGGACCCAGTCCTGCCACCAGACATCCAGGCCGAAGAAGTCGCACAGCGCATAGCGATCCAGTCCGGTCGGCAGGCCTTCGCCTTCCCAACGCCGCACCGTTTGATCCCACCAGGAGGCCCATTCCACGACCGGCAGCCGGTCGACCGGCTGGAAGTTGACGATCGCGTGAAAGCGTTCGCGGTTGGTCATCGCCTCTTTGGAAGCCATGGCATCCTCCGTGGCACAAGGCCGTGTTGCGGGACCATGCTACGCGCCCGTAGCCGGAGCTGTCTCCACCAACAGCGCGCGCAGGTCGGCGAGCTGGCGGCGGCGTCCGGCCGCCCAGGTCTCGACATCGGTGTCGCGCATAGCGGGCCCAGGCACATAGGGCGCACCGCAGGCGCGACAGCAGGCGCCGGCGCTGGCGGGCATGCCGCAGGCGGGGCAGATGCGCGCCAGCACCTCGCCGCACCAGGCGCAGTGGCTGCCGACCGATGTCGATTGCGGCCGAGGCCAGAAGACGAGAGCACCGTTGACCACAAAGGGTACGTTGGAGGGGCACTCCGGATCTGGACAATGGGCTTGCCCGGCCGGGCGCGCGGCCGCCGGCGCGGCTGCATGCTCCGTCGCAGCCCAGGTTACGCCCAGTTCCGCAGCGATCCGGGCCAGCGTCTCATGCGCCAGGGCCGTTGTCCGGCCGGCCTCCATCATGCTGACGGCCGACTGCTGACAGCCGACACGCTGCGCCAGTTCGGCCTGGGTCAATCCCTTGGCCCGGCGCGCCACGCGCAGTTGCTGACAAAACGCTGTTGAAATCGTATCCATGCCTGATCGCCGATCTTTCGTCGTGCACAGTATGCCGATGTTAAAGGCCTTTCATCAAGCCGAATCAATGAACAGGCATTGATGAATTTAACAGCATAAATATAAATAGGTTATGACTATTATCAACAGCATAATCATCAATTGTTGATATCTTCAATATCAATGACCACGCGATGCTCGCGGACCGATGAAAACGGTCTGCATGCCAGGCCCAGATCAAGCGGACGTTGCTGGCGGGAAACAACGGCCGCGCCGGACGCTCGACCCTCGGATGAGGCAATCAGAACGGGCAATTCGTGCCCTTTCAACGCATTCTGCCCTTGGCCTGCGTGCGCGGGATGACATATGCTTACGGCCGTCCAAGAGGTCGGCAGTTTGCCCGGCCGGACAGGAGCATGAAGGACTCTATGGCTGACCGCACCAACCGGGCTTCGACGGCTGAATTCGAAGCGCTGCTCAACGTGCAATTCGCCTCGTATCGGAAGGGCTTCAATCCCGGCGAGAAGGCCCGCGGCACCGTGCTGCGCGTGGACGACAAACACGTGGCCCTGGACGTTCATGCCAAGCGCGAAGGGCTCGTGGACATCGCCGAGTTCCGCGATGCGGACGGCCATGTCACGGTCCAGGCGGGCGACACGATGGAGGCCACGTTCGTCGGCCAGCAGGACGGCGCGTTTCTCTTCACCACGCGCACGGGCGCAGCGGGCATGGCGGTTGACCGCACGCTGGCGGCTGCCTTCGCGGCGGGGTCGTCCATTGAGGGCGTGGTGCAGTCCGAAATCAACGGCGGCTACGAGGTGCAGGTCGGCGGGCAGCGCGCCTTCTGTCCCTATTCGCAGATCAGCCTCTTCAAGCAGGAGGGCGCGGTCTACACCGGCCAGAAGTTCCCCTTCCGCGTGATGGAGTATGACCCGGAGAACCGCAACATCGTGGTCAGCCGCCGCGCGATTCTGGAGCAGGAGCGCGAGGCCCAGCGCGAGGCGCTGCAGGCCGAGATCGTGCCGGGGCAGATCCGCACCGGCACGGTGTCGCGCCTGACCGAGTTCGGCGTCTTCGTCGATCTGGGCGGCATCGATGGTCTGGTGCCGTTGAAGGAGATCGCCTGGGAGCGCGGCGTCAAGCCCGAGGACGTGGTCAAGCCCGGCGACAAGGTCCAGGTGCTGGTGCGCGAGACCGATTGGGAGCGCGGACGGGTTTCGCTCAGCCTGCGCGCGGCGCAGGGCGATCCATGGAACGATGCCGTGGGCCGCTACCCGGTCGGCAGCGCCCTGCACGGCAAGATCACGCGCATCGAGCCGTTCGGCGCCTTCGTCGAGGTCGTGCCCGGCGTGGAGGGGCTGATCCCGATCGGCCGCCTCGGCGGCGGACGGCGCATCATGAGTCCGCGCGAAGTGGTCAGCGAAGGCCAGGAAATCGACGTGCAGATCGAGAGCATCGATGACGTGCGTCGCCGCATCAGCCTCAAACCGATCGACAGCCGCGTGCAGGCGCTCAAGCCGGGCGAGCTCGAAACCGGCGTCGAGGTCGAGGGCATCGTCGAGGGCATCAAGGATTTCGGCGTCTTTGTCCGGCTGTCGGAGAAGCAGACCGGTCTGCTGCACATCAGCGAAACGGACATTCCCAAGGGCGGCAGCCCGGCTGCCAAGCTCGAACGGGCCTTTCCGCCGGCCGGCAAGATCAAGGTCGTGGTCAAGTCCATCGAAGGCGACCGCATCAGCCTGACCCTGTCCGCCAAGTGGGCCGCCTCGCGCAACGATGGCGAGGCCGAGACGGCCGACTATCTGGCGCGCCAGCCGGCAGCCAAGAAGTCGTTCGGCTCCCTGGCCGACGCCTTCGGCGATCTGAAGGTGTAGGGCGTGTAGACTTAAGCGCATAGCTGTTTGTATTAAAAGACGGATCATTCTGAATTCCAGAATTAAGAACTTAATCTTTACATGATCATGCCAATGATGTTATGTTTCAATCATGGCAATCAAGCCACAGGATGTTGTTGTCGCTCTAACGCTCTTGTCAAATGACAAGGCAAGCTACAAAGAGCTTGGCGGAGCATTGGGGTTGAGTCCATCCCAAGTACTTGCTTCGGTGCGACGTTTGGAGAATAGCGGCTTGGTGGAGCAGGTTGACCGGCGCACGAGGCGCGTGGTGCGAACAAATCTCCGGACGTTCATTGCGGATGTGGTCCCCAGCACTTTTCCAGGCGTTCCAGGGCCAATCACACGTGGCATGCCGACCGCTCATGCCGTTCAACCGCTCTCATCGCAAATCGCGGTCCAGCCCGGTGATCTTCCGCCAGTATGGCCGGACGCCGACGGTTCTGTACGCGGTTATGGATTGGCGCCCATTCACAAGTGCGCACTTTTGGCTGCCAAACAGGACCCGGCGCTTTATGAACTCCTTGCGCTCGTCGATGCGGTACGGTCGGGTCGCGTACGCGAAAAAGCACTAGCGATGCAGGAATTGGGAGCAAGATTGGCCGAATCGCCGGAGCAAGACGTATCCTTCCCACATGTCTCTCGATTCGGTCTCACGGAGCAGGTCATCGACCAATGGTCGCAAACAGTGGCGGCGCAAACCGCACTGCCGGATCTGATGAGGCGGTTGATTCTCTCGCTCGTGCCGCTGGCACAATTGCGCCACGTATTCTTTCGCGCCTACTCTGCCGCCAATCAGCCCGGGTTTGATGGCGAAGTTGACACAACCGAACCTGTCTCCCTGTTAGCCGACACGGCTCTTTCCGTCTGGGAACTCAGCACCGAGAAGAACATCGGAAGGAAAGCGAGGCTGGATTTCCGCAAACGCAGCGACGATCCATTGGAGTGCAACAGGCTCAACATCACCTATGTTGCCCTGACAAGTCGTGTATGGCCGGAAAGAGACAAACAGGATTTTCTGAAGGAAGCGCAAGCGCAGCACCGGTGGGCAAGTGTCCGCGCCTACGATGCCACAGACATCGCGCAATGGCTTTCTTTGGCATCGCCTGTGCGGGCTTGGCTCGCCGCTGCCATCGGGCAAGACGAAGCAGGCGTTGAGACCGCCGAAATGCACTTCGCCAAGTGGGCCGCGCGAACATCTCCGCCGTTGAACGGACATATTGCGTTGGCTGGCAGACAAGCGGAATGCCAACAACTGGAACAGTGGCTGGGCGATGAGCCCCGGCCTCTGCTGGCGCAGGCCGATACGGTCGAAGAATGCGTCATCTTTCTCTGCGCGACAATGCTCGCGTTCGCCGAGCCGCGGCGAAGTCAGTGGCTTGCCCGCACGCTGATCGTCACCTCCGCCGATGCCTGGCAAAGGCTGCTGAATGACTTGGCCAACCGGAATCAGCAGCCCTTGCTGATCGTTCCGTCTTTCGGCGCTTTCGACGGTTCGCGTTTCGGAACCGATGGTCACCACGTGCTCGTGCCCAAAGACCGAAGTGCTGTATTGCGAGGCGAAAAGCCGGCCATCGACCTTCGGCCCATTAACCGCGAGGCTTTGGCCAAGGCGCTGGACACCGTTCTTCACGACACCGCCAAGGCCAGAAAGCTGGCATATGAATGTGGCGGTGCTTTACCCAAATTGCAGCGTTCCCTGGGCTACGCGCCAGCGCCGCCGCCATGGGCGACACAGGAGAACGCGAATCTGCTTGGCGCCATGTTGCTGGCAGGGGCCTGGAATCCGGGCAATCCTCTGGACCAGGATCTCGTCTCGCGCCTGGCGGGCGTGACTGATTTCGAGCCGATCGAGAACCTGACCACGAAGCTCCTGCACGTTCCCGATCCTCCGCTGCGCATGCAGGGCGCGATTGTCAAGTGGCGTTCAGCCACCGATGCGTGGGAATGGCTGTTCAGCCGCCTGGCGCGGAAGCAAGTGTCGCGTTTCGCCGAAGCGACCACGGAGATCCTGTCCAAACGTTCGCCACGTTTCGACCTGCCGCCGGATGAACGCATCTACGCCTTGATGCGCCACGAGGAACTGCCGGAGTCGGAAGAGATCCGCACCGGGTTGGCCGAAGGTCTTGCACGCTTGGCAACATTCCCCTCCCGGCATCGCGATTTGGGCCTCCTGCGGCAACCCGAGATTGAGGCAATGGGCAGCCGAGCCGTTGGCGAAATCCTGAAAGACCATGACTGGCGGCTTTGGGCGACGCTGGGTCCGAATCTGCAGCCCCTGGCTGAGGCAGCCCCGGACGCGTTTCTGGATGCGTTGGAAGCGACCATCAATGATGACGCTGGCAACCTCGAGCTTCTATTCAGGCAGGACACCCGTGGACCCCTTCTCAGCGGGTTTCCGCATGCCGGCCTGCTCTGGTCACTGGAAGTCTTGGTCTGGGAGTCGCAACGTTTCGACCGTGTGGCGAACCTGCTTGTGGCTCTTGTGCCATTCGTCCATGAAAGAAACAACGGGAACCGTCCCGATAAGACATTGGCCGAACTCTTCCATCCCTACGCCCGACGGACATGGGCGTCCAATGAGCAGCGCATCAGGGCATTGGAGCGTCTGGCTGGTGACGCCAAGTCGGAGCCGATCACTTGGGAACTGCTGCTGCACAATCTGGATTTCTTCATGCGCGGCGGCTCGATAGACGAGAACACCAAGCCGCGTTTTTTGGGATCCGCGGGCAGATCGGACCTGGATGTGCCGGATTTCGCGAACTACACCCCCGGCGAAATCAGAGAGATGTTTGAGACGACGAAACATCTTGTTTTGAAAGGCATTGATCGGCAGCCGGACCGTCTGCCTGTCCTGTTTGAGAAGCGGGTCGTCGATCCGATGGCGGATGAAAGTCTCCTATGGGTTGAGCAACACATCGAGCAACTGCAGAAATGGCCCGCCAAGGAGAAGAGCGACTTGATCGGCCATCTTCACAACTGGATTGCCGAAGTGCGGCGATGGCGTTCGGATCGCGTGCCTGTCGAGCAACTCAATCGTGCAACAGGACTGGCGGAACAGCTGGCGACTGAAGATCCGATCAGCCGTGTGGCCTGGTTGTTTGCGTCCAATGCGGGTATTTCCGCGACTGACAACCATGAACCCTACCAGACGCGAGAAGCGGCGCGCGAACAACTACGCATCGAGGCGTTAGGGACGCTGCTTCGGAATCAGACCAACATTGAGACCATTATTGCGTTAGCCCAAGCGGCGCCCGAGCCGTGGCTCGTCGGGCAGACGCTGGCCAGGCTGCCAACGGCTTGTGAATGGGAACAGCCGATTCTCGACGGCGCTTTGGGAATGGAAGATGCGCGGGGACCTTGCGCACGTGCCTTTCTTGCATGTCGTGAAGTCACGCAAGGCGAAACCTGGATTCCCAATCTTGCGGCCCGTCTGATCGACTCCGACCAGAGCAACAAGGTTGTCTGGCTGTTGCTCGCTGTTCCCAGTGCGCCGGCAATTCGCAACTGGTTGAAGGGCACGGGGTGCCTCTTTGCGGCGGCATACTGGTCGCAGGTCAACATGGAGGGATGTGCCTTTCGTGACGCAGATGATTTCAGCGCCACGATCCGTTCCTTGCTGGACGCCTCGCGTCTGGATCAAGCTCTCAAGGCCACACTCCAAGCTATCGTGTCTGGCGGAACCCTCTGCCGTACACAGGACTTGCTTGATCTCCTGCGATTCCCGTTTGACGACCATCAAGGGTTTCGAGCAAGCGACGATCTCACCCAAGTCATGAGTTGGACCGTTCTGGAAATATTCAAGGTCTTGGACAGGCGCACGGATGCATCAATCAGCGATATCGCGTCTCTGGAGGTGCCTTACTTGGTTCTGCTCGATCAAACCGATCGGCCGCCAAAACGCGTCTTTGAGATTCTCGCCACAAACCCGGATGATTTTGCATCACTTGTAAACGATCTCTTTCATCCTGCGTCACACACCAACGAAGAAGAGACGGCTACGGATGCTGAGGCGTCCAAGAGGCGCCAGAATCGCCTTCATTGTGTATTCAGAGTGCTGAACGGGTGGGCCGGTTATCCGGGCGCGGACCTTCCTGCCGCCAAACGAGACGCAGATCTAAGAGCCTGGTGCGACCGCGTGCTCGAGTTAACCGAACAAGCGGACAGGAAGGTCATCGGCCAACACAAGGTCGGCGAGGTTCTTGGGCGCGTTCCAGCACCTGAGTCGGACGGGGTGTGGCCATGCATGGTTGCACGTGGGTACCTGCGCGAGGGAAGGAAAGAAATCTGTGCCGGTCTCAACTCCTGGCGGTTCAATTCGCGTGGCGCCATGCTTTGCTCGCCAGGCGATCATCAACGCGAACGGGATCTGGCCAGGAAGTTCGAAGACGATGCCAACCGGATCAGGGCCGAATGGCCGGAAACGGCAGATTTTCTTGATTCAATGGCGCGGGAGTTTCTGAACTGGGCAGAGACGCTGGATCAGGCGGATGCCAAATACACGGATCCGTGAGGCAATAATGGCAGGGATGCAAACAGTGGGTTTGGTAGAACTGGCTCTTGTGGCCCAGCGTCTTGCAGGACTCGAAGAACGGTTCGCCTTTGTTGGCGGCTGCGTTCTGCCGCTGTTGCTTGATGAGTCTTTTCGTTCTTCGGTACGCAGCACGTTCGATGCGGATGTGATCGTCGGCGTGGTTTCACGTACGGCGGAAGCGCGCCTGGACGAACGACTTCGATCCTTGGGTTTCCATCACGACACACGCCCCAGCGCTCCCCGTTGCCGATGGTTGTTAGATGGCATGACGGTGGACGTTATGGCGCAAGGACCCGGCCTGGAGTTCGCTACCGAATGGTTGACTGAGAGTTTGGCGGAGGCCGTCGAGCGTGACCTTGCGTCGGGTTTACGTGCACCGGTCATCACGCCCGCCTGCTTTCTGGCGGTGAAGTTGCATGCGTTTAGAAGCCGTGGTTGCCCAGAAGGAAGACCGGATTACTATGGAAGCAAGGATTTGGAAGACATCATCACGTTGGTCGAAGGACGCGCCTCGCTCGTGTCAGACGTGGCGCAGGCATCGCCCAAGATGCGGCGCTATGTAGCGGCCGAACTCGGCCGTCTCATGAAGGAACAGGGGTTTCGCGACTCCCTGACGGGCCATCTGGCCGTATCGTCACCCGCGATGCGCGTGGCCGTACGCGCGCGAATCGAAGAGACATTACAGCGGATCCGCCAAATCGAAGGCTGAATCTGTGCGCTGTTTGGGCGGCACACGCCGTGCTGACGCGTTTCTCACCGGATCATCACTTGACCAACCCCTGATCGCAACCATAATACAACGACGCCGGGACGCATGCCTGGCCAAGAAGAGGTTATCCATGATCAAGCCAAAGACAAGCAAGCCCAAGAGCAAGCGCGTGATCTTCAAGGTCATCGCGGAACCCGGCAACAAGGTCTGCCTCGCCGGCAGTTTCAACAACTGGGATCCGGCCGGCAAGGAGATGACGGATCCCAAGGGCACCGGCGTGTTCGCCGTCACCCTAACGCTGGCGCCCGGAACCTATGAATACAAGTTCGTGATCAACGGCACGTGGTGCGTCGATCCCGAATGCGCCGAGTGGGCGCAGAACAGCCTCGGCACGCTGTTCAGCGTGCGCAAGGTGGAATAGGAACGATGCCACGTCTGGGCATCACGCTGGGTGATCCGGCCGGCGTCGGGCCGGAACTGGTGTTGCAGGCGCTGGCTGCGCCGGCCTGGCGCAGCCAGGGTCAGGTGGTGGTCTATGGGAACGCCGCGTTGTTGCGGCGGGTGGCCCGGAGCGCGTCCATCGCCTGGCCGGAGAAGCTGCAGGTCATTCCGCCCCACGCGCCGTGGCCGCCGGCCGATCAGACGCCGGCGCATGTGCTGGTTGATTGCCCTTTTGCCGAGGCCGAAACGGTTGAGCCTGGCCGCGTGCAGGCCTGCTGCGGCCGCATGGCAGCCACCTGGATCGAAGCGGCTGCGCGTGACGCGTTGGCCGGGCGCATCGACGCCATGGTCACGGCGCCGGTCAACAAGGAGGCGCTGCACCTGGCAGGCATTCCATACCCCGGACACACCGAGATGCTCGCCGCGCTGAGCGGCGCCACGCAGCCGGCCGTCATGCTCTTCTGGAGTCCGCGCCTGATCGTCAGCCTGGCGACGATCCACGTGCCGCTGGCCGAGGTGCCGCATCTGCTGACGGTGCCACGTCTGTTTGCCACCATCCGCGAGACCGCGCAAGTCTGTCCGCGCTTCGGCCGCGGCAACCATCCGATCGCCGTGCTGGCCCTGAATCCCCATGCCGGCGAACACGGGCTCTTCGGCCTCGAGGAGGAGGCCGTGATCGCGCCGGCCATCGCCGCGGCGCGCCAGGAAGGGCTGGCCGTGGTCGGCCCGCTGGTGCCCGACACGGCCTTCGGCGAGGAGAGCCGCACGCACTACGCCGCGTATGTCGCGCTCTATCATGACCAGGGGTTGATCCCCTTCAAGATGCTGGCCTTCGCCGACGGCGTCAACGTCACGCTCGGCTTGCCGCTGATCCGCACATCGCCGGACCATGGCACGGCCTTCGACCGCGCCTGGAAGGGTACGGCCTCGCCCATCAGCTTTCTGAGCGCCATGGCCTGCGCCGTCCTGCTGGCGCGCCGTGAGCGCGTGTGACCATTCTTCCGGGTGCGTCGCGCGCGAAAACGCGCTATGCTTTCTGCGCTGTCCGGTCCGCGTGGCGGACAGCCCGTCAGCCGGCATCGGCACGCGCCTTCTGACACCCGATACACGGAGCATGCGCATGGCAAAGAACAGCAAGGTCTGCTGGGCGGGATTCGACCTGGGCGGCACCAAGATGCGTGTCGCCATCTTCGACCAGAAGTTTCATCTGCTGACGTCGGCCGAGGCCAAGACCAAGGGGTTCCGCGGCGTGCGCAATGGCGTGCGGCGCATGGCGGAGCTGCTGGATGAAGCCTGGGGCGCCGCCAAGGCCAAGACGCCTCAGGCGCGCCTCGCCGGCGTGGGACTGGCCTGCCCGGGACCGGTCAACATCCGCACCGGCGTCGTGCGCGAACTGCCCAACGTCGGCTGGCGCAACGTGCCGCTGGCCAGGATGCTGGCCAGCGCCGCGCGCGTTCCCGTGGTGGCCATCAACGACGTGGACGCCGGCACCTATGGCGAATACCGCTTCGGCGCCGGTCAGGACGGCCAATGCGTGGTCGGCATCTTCCCCGGTACGGGCGTGGGCGGCGGCTGCGTGGTGCGCGGCGAGTTGCTCGTCGGCGCGGAGTGGAGCGCCCTCGAGATCGGCCACCTGCCCGTGCAGCCGCGCGGACCGCTCTGCGGCTGCGGCCAGCGCGGCTGCCTCGAGGCGGTCGCCAGCCGCATGACCATCGCCCAGGCGTCGGCTGCCGCCGCCTACCGGGGCCAGGCGCCGCACCTGTTGGCCGAGGCCGGCACGGACATGCAGACCATTCGCAGCCGCGCCATCGCGCGGGCCATCGCCGCGGGCGACATCGCCATCGAGCGCATCGTGCGCGATGCCGCCGGCTGGACCGGCGTCGGTGTCGCCGCTATGGTCAACCTGCTCGCGCCGGACATCGTCGTGCTGGGCGGCGGGCTGGTCGAAGCCCTGCCCAAGCTCTACCTCGACGAGGTGGAGGCCACGGCCCGAAAACGGGTGATGCGGACTTACCAGGACACCTTCCGCCTCGTCGTGGCCAAATTAGGCGACAACGCCTCGATCACCGGCGCCGCCGCCTGGGCGGCGCGCATGGCGGCGGTGCCCGCGCGCCGGAAGAAGTGAACGAAAAGAAGAGCAGTTCAACCGCAGATAGACGCTGATGGACACGGATGAGCACGGTCTTGCTACAGAAACGGGTTTCATCGAGCCGGCGAACATGGGTTTGTGCGGCAACGCATTGATGGCGATGAGCCTATCCGCGTGGATCTGCGTTCATCTGCGGTTTCAAGGGTGAAGGGGAGACCACAGCATGTCCGCCACGACGCCACGCCGCGAAGCCGCGGTGATCGAAATCGGCTCAACCTCGATCCGCATGGCCGTGGCCTGCCGCGAGGCCGACGGCTCGCTGCGGCATATCGACGACCTGGACCTGCCGGTGGGCCTTGGACGCGAGAGTTTCACGGACGAGGAGATCTCGGTGGCCACCACCGAACGCTGCGTGGCGGCCATCCGCAAGTTCCAGCAGGCGCTGCGCGAACTGGGCGTGGCGCCAGACGACCTGCGCGTGGTGGCCACCAGCGCCGTGCGCGAGGCGCGCAACCAGGACACCTTCACCGACCGCATCGCGATCGCCACCGGCCTGCACGTCGCCGTGCTGAACGAAGCCGAGGTCAGCCGCTTGACCTACCTGGCCGTGCAGCCGCTGCTGAAGGATCAGCCCTTCTTCTGCACCGGCAACACCCTCGTGCTGGAGGTCGGCGGCGGCAGCACGGAGATCCTGGCGTTCGCCAAGAAGCGCGTCAAGGCCGCCCACGTGAACCGCCTGGGATCGCTGCGCATGCAGCGTGAACTGGGCGACTATGCCCGCGGCGCGCATGGTCTCGAGGCCTGCCGCGAGTACCTGGCCTTTCCCGTGGCGCAGATCATCGGCGGCCTGGGCATCGGCGAAGCCGCGCAGATCGTGGCCCTGGGCGGCGAGACGCGGCTGGTGCGCGACTCGCTGCTGGGCGCGGCCGGCACCGCCCGGGCGCCGCTGGCCGCGCTCGATCTGGCCAGCCTGCGGGCCTTTATCCAGCAGCGCCAGACCTGGCCGGTCGCCGACCTGGCCCGCGAGCACAATCTCAGCGAGCAGCAGGCCGAAACGCTGCTGCCGGCGTTGAGCATCTACCTGGCGCTGGCCGAGGCGCTGCGCGGCAGCCGCATCCTGGTGGGCAGCGCCTCGCTGCGCGATGGCGTGCTGACCGAGATGTTCGCCGGCCGGCTGTGGGAGGGCGACTTCCGGCGCCAGACGATCCATTCCGCCCGCGAGCTCGGCATCAAGTACCACGTTGACCGGCGCCATGCCGAGCAGGTGGCCGCCGCGGCGCGCGCGCTGCTGGCCTACCTCGGCCGCAACGTGGCCTTCGATCCGCGCGACGAGACCCTGCTGCACGTCGCGGCGTTGCTGCACGAGGTCGGCATGTTCGTCAACAGCCGTTCCTATCACAAGCACAGCCTCTACCTGATCGAGAACAGCGAGATCTTCGGTCTGGACACGGCCGAGACGGCCCTCGTCGCGCGCATCGCGCGCTACCATCGCCGCGCCGCGCCGCGGCCGACGCACGAGGAGTTCATCGACCTGCCCGCGGCGGATCGCGTGCGCGTGGCCAAGCTGGCGGCGATTCTGCGCGTGGCGGACGCGCTGGAGTTCAGCCACGAGGGGGGGCACGTGGCCCTGACTTTCGAGACCAGCCGCGACGAACTCGTGATCCACGCCCAGACGCGCGACGACCTGACGCTCGTGCAGCGCCAGATGGACGCGCGCGCCGGCATGTTCCAGACCGTCTTCGGCCTGCGCGTCGTGCTGCGCCCGCCCGAGATCAGGAGCGAGCCGCTGCGCTCGTCCAAACCGGCTGCGCGGCACCCGCGCAAGACCACGTCGCGCGGTGCCCGCGCACTGGACGCTCGTTGATGACCCATCATGTTCGCGTCTTGGGCAACCTTTCGCTCAGAAGAGCGCCCCCAGTTCCCAGTCGAGGATCACCATGGTACGTTCCTGGCCCGTTTCATCTGCAAAGCGATATGAAAATCGATAAGGCAGCTTATCAACGACCCGAAACGTCTTTCTCCACTCATTGTCCTCGAACAAGTCGGGCTGATGAAGTTGTTTGCGGATCTCGTTGAGCTTCTTCTCATCCCAAGTACGATCATCCGGCTCGACGACAAAGTCGATGACCGCCGATGGTTTGAATGTGGCAAGTGATCGCCGATCCGCCTTCGCGTCCTCGATCAGGGCCTGCATGTTGGTAAAAACCTGCCCTTTTTCAAGAATCAGCTTGCGGCGTTCCCTCCACTGATCTTGCGTGTTCATGTTTCCGACACATTGCAGCGTGCTCAGATCGGTTGGGCGACGACTTTCGGGGCGTTTGTCTTTTGCCGTATTGCGGATGAGATCGCATTCAACCCAGTCGTACTTGTGGTACCGCCGATTCAGGTCCTCCATTCTTCGGAATGGCACCGGATAGATTCGGACCCAGCTCCCGTCTTCTCTCAACCCAGCCGTACAAACCGTCTCGCCGTATGTCTTGGAGAGCGTCGGATATGTTTTGACCGTGATGAGGACGCGTTCGACGGGCATTGACGGCTCCCGTTCATAGGTCGGTGGTCTGTTTCCCCACCAGTTTCTCGACCGCATGGGCGACTCTCGTCCGATGGCAATACTCAGGCAACCGCTCAAAGCAGGCCAGCGCAACGCACTCCCCGGATCGCACCCATTCTGCGATCCGGCCCAAGGCATCGGTCTGAAGGGGAAGCACCGTTCTTTCGTACTTGAGAAACAGCCTCTGATAGTCCGCCAAATCGTTCAACGCCTGGCGCTCATCGGATTCGATGCCTAACTCCGGCACATGCTCGTACCGAATGCCCAGCTCTGTGCACACTTCCGAAAGCATTGTTTTCGAAAAGCCGAATTTTCGGCTGTATGCGTTTTTGCGCACATCGCAAAGGATCGACACGCCCGCCTTCAGAAGTGCATTGAAATAGCCCTCAAGACTCCGACCCTCGTAACCGATGGAACACAACGCTGAAGATACGCGGGGTGGATGAGCCTTTTCAATCGCCGCAATCGCCGCGTCATCGCCCGCCAGAACCGTTTGCGCAATCCGACTGCGCGTCGCCCAATAGGGATAAGCCCGATAGACATCTGCCACGAGCGCGGCGCCCCGGAGTTGCCTCCGACGGTCACTGAACAGCGCCAGCTTCCAACGGAGGTCTTTCGGGACGGCAGCCGCCTTTTCTTTCCCCGCG
>Ga0316226_1002339_pt1 | contig 18085 bp, 17 predicted proteins | sample TBH18017metaG_FD_206009 | JGI IMG/M metagenome (GOLD analysis project Ga0316226, IMG submission 206009) | Freshwater microbial communities from Trout Bog Lake, Wisconsin, USA - TBH18017 | ecosystem: Environmental > Aquatic > Freshwater > Lake > Hypolimnion/Profundal zone | place: USA: Wisconsin... | reverse complement strand
GGGCAGTTGGCGGGGACGAAGGCGGTTCCAGTGATGGTGGCGGTGTTTGCGATGGGGGAGCCGAGCGCAGCGCCGCCGGTGGGAGCGGAGAGGGTGACGGTGAAGGTCTTGGCGCCGTTGAATGCGAGCGCGGTACTGATGGGGACGGTGATGGTCTTGGCGGTGGAGTCGCCGTTGGCCCAAGTGAGTGTGCCGGAGGCGGCGGTGTAGTCTGTGCCGGCGGTGGCGGAGCCGTCGGATGTGGCGTATTGGACGGTGACTGCGCCGCTGGAGCCGCCGGTGCGGGTGACGGAGAGGGAGGAGGTTCCGGCGGACTGGTTGATGGCGGTGGTGGAGGCGGCGAAGGCGATGGATCCGTAGTAGGTGGTGGGGGTGATGGAGACAGTGGCGGCGGAGGGAGTGCCGAGGATGGGAGTGCCGAGGGAGCCGGAGGGTGAGGAGAGGTTGACGGTGAAGGAGAGGGAGCTAGGGAAGCTGACGGAGGTGTTGAGGGGGACGGAGATGGTCTTGGCGGCGGAGTCGCCGTCTGCCCAGTTGAGGGTGCCGGTGGTGGCGGTGTAATTGACGCCGGCGGCGGCGGTACCGTTGGAGGTGGAGAAGTTGATGGAGGCGGAGCCGTTGGAGCCGAGTGTGCGTGCGACGGTGAGGGAGGCAGAGCCGGTGGATTGTAGCGCGGGGAAGGTGGAGCCGGAGAAGGAAATGGTTCCCGGGATGGGAGAGGCGAGGCTACCGGTGATGGTAACGGAGAGGGTGGCTGCGCCGAGGGTGGCGCTGTTGGTGGGTGAGGAGAGCGTGACGGTGAAGGAGCGGGTTCCGTAGAAGGGCGTGGCGGTGCTGAGGAGGACGGTGATGTATTTGGTGGATGCGTCGCCGTCTGCCCAGTTGAGGAGGCCCGTGGTGGCGGTGAAATCGGCGCCGGCGGTGGCGGAGCCGTTGGAGGTGGCGAAGGAGAGGCTGACGAGGCCGGAGGCGCCGGAGCTTCGGGTGACGGGGATGTTGACGAGGCCTGCGGACTGGTTGGCCGAGGCGGAAGAGTTGGAGAAGCCGAGGGTACCGGGAGTGGAGGAGTTGGAGGAGGATCCAGAGCCGCTGCTACAGGCGGAGAGTGCGGCGAGCAGCGTAGTGGTGGCAAGGGAACGTATGACGGCAGAGAGGCGCATGGCGCAAAGGCTCCCGAAGCTCTGCCCCAAGGGCCGAAGGCCGTGAGGCAGGTAGATAGGGTTCGATGTGTGAACGCTACCATATTTTTGAGTGTGCGAGTGTGCGGGAGTGAGACGGTTCTGGTAGGCTAGGCCGGCACGGGAGAAAGCGATAACGAGGAGGATTCCATGGACAGGAAGACGGGTTTGGGAGTGGCGGTAGCGGCAATGGTGATGTTGATGGCGAGCGCAGCGAGCGGGCGCGCGCAAGGAATGGCTGCTCCGGCGACGGCGGCGATGACGACGACGCAGATGGATCCGGCGAAGGCGCTGGACAAGCAACTGTCGGGTGTGGAGGGCGAGTTTGTGGGGCTGGCGGAGGCGATGCCGGCGGAGGATTACGGATTTGCGCCGAGCGCGGGACTGTTCAAGGCGGGGACCAAGACGGAGTTCGACGGGGTGCGTACGTTTGCGCAGCAGATCACACACGTGGTGCAGGCGAACTACCACTTCTTCTCGGGGTTTGCGGCGCAGCCACCGACGGTGGATGTGAAGGCGATTGGGAACCTGACGAGCAAGGCGGAGGTGGTGAAGGCGCTGAAGGACTCGTTTGCATACGCGCACGCGGCGGTGGCAACGATCACGGTGGCGAATGCCTTCCAAGTGGTGAACGCGAAGAACGGCGCGACGCCTGCGGGGCTGACGTCGTTTGCGATTGCGCATATGTTCGACCATTATGGGCAGATGGTGGAGTATGCGCGGATGAACGGGGTGGTGCCGCCGGCGAGCGCGAAGTAGCTCTGACGGCGTTCCACGCTTTCACCGCGCGCTGCGCCGCCATGCCATTGTGAGCGGCGGAGGGTGAACGCCGCCATGCTTGCCTATGGAAATACAAGCAGGTCCTGCGCGCTGCGCGCTCAGGATGACACTGAAAAGCGGGATACCCCCACAACGCTGCGCGTTGTGGGGGTATCCTTTGCGCGTAACGAACGTCGTTCGGAGCGTGAGACAAGCGAAAGGGCAGGCTTGAGGCCTGCCCTTGTTGCAGCACCGGAGATGGAGTTACTTGGCGGGGGAGGCAGCGGAGGCCGGAGCCGGCGGGACGGGCTTGGGCGTGCGCAGGGTGTAGGTGAGGGAGAAGCCGACGGTGTTGTCGTTCTGGCGGAGGCTGTGGGAGAAGGTGACACCGAGTGCGAGGTGGCGCTGGACGGGGATGGAGAGGTCTGTCTCGATGCCGTTGTCTTCGGCGGGGCCGGAGCCGGTCTGCTCGGTGACGAGCTGCTTCTTGAGGTTCTTGACGGTCTTGAAGGAGTTCATGTTCTCGAGGGGGAGCTGCTCGTAGCCGTCCACGGTGAAAGAGATGTCGTGGGGCAGGTTGACTCCGGTGCCAGCGGTGAAGAAGGCGAGGGGGCCGACGGTGATGAGGCTCTTGACGACGGCGTGGTGGGGGCCGAGGTTGCTGCTGTCGCCCTCGCCGAACTCGATGTAAGGGGAGAAGATGCCCACGTTGTAGCCGACGTTGTTCATGAGCGTATAGGTGTACTGGGTGGAGCTGAGGTCGTACTGCGTGTTGCCGACGGGGAGGCCTCCGGTGCCGGTGAAGGAGTAGGTGAAGCTGCCTGGGGCGAAGGAGACGGTGCCGTTGATGGTGGCGTCTCCCCAGAGGTTGTGGACGACGACCTGCTTTTCGGCGGGGTTGATGGGGGAGCCGGTGCTGACGGTGGCGGTGAGGTAGTTGTAGTAGGGGATGGAGAAGTCGAAGTTGAGGTGCTTGTCGAAGGTGTAGGAGAGGTCGGGGGTGAGGGAGCTGGACCAAGCGGAGAGCTGGTCGTATTGGGAGGAGGTGGTGAGGGTGAAGTTGAGGCCCTTGACAGCGTTGTCCTGCTCGGGAGCGACAGCGCCAGCCGCAGTCGTGGCGCCGCCGGAGGGGGCAGGAGTCTGTTGGGCAAGGAGCGGTGCGGTTGCGGCGAGAAGCAGGAGAGCGGCGAACGTGGTCTTCATCGAAAAGGAACCCCCGAGAACTGGCAACAGTGTATCAAGCCGATGGGAGCGAGGGAGAGTGGAATATTGCGCTAGCGGAAGAGGGCGGCGACGTTGCTTTCGAGGTCGTCCTGGGGTGCGCCGTGGAGGGTGAAGGAGATGGATGCGCCGGCGTAGTCCTTGTGCTGGCGGAGGCTGCGTGTGTAGTAGCCGGTGAGGAAGGTGTGGCGGCCAAGGGGAATCTCGATGGAGTTGATGAAGCCGTTGTCCTCGGTGAGGTTGATGCCGCTGACGACGGTGGTGAAGACGCGGCCGCTGCGGACGGAGGAGTAGATCTTCTGGTCGCCGATGGGGAGCTCCTCGTAGGCGTCGAGGGAGTAGGAGAGACCGTGGAGGAGTTGGACGGACGAGCCGGCCATGAAGTGGGAGAGTGGGCCGAGGGTGGTGTAGTTCTTGGTGATGTTCTGTGTGGCGAGCTGGCTGGAGTCGCCGACACCGATTTCGATTTCCGGGGTGAAGCGGCCGAGGGTACTCTCGAAGCGGTTGGTGAAGTCCACGGTGGAGTCGCCGGTGCTGAGGCCGTAGGTGGTGTCTCCGGTGGGTGCGGTGACGGTGAAGGTTCCGGAGTAGAGGAACTTGCTGGAGCCCCACTGACCGTTGAAGGCGAAGTCCAAATCGCCGGGTTCGGCGATGCGCGCGACCAAGAGGTGTGTGGGCGGGGGGGGAGGATTGGTCTGCTGATTGGGGGCGAGGCGATAGAGGTAGAGGGGAAAAGAGAATTGGAAGCTGAAGGTGGAGTTGAAATCGAAACCTGCATCGAAATCGAGGTAGGTGGAGTATCCGACCTGGGAGTCGTGGAGGCTGTTGAAGGAGAACTCTGTGTTGAAGCCGCGGGCGATGCGGCTGAAGCGCGAGGCGGGGGAGATGCCGGCCTGGGAGGGGGCGGCGTCGAGGACAGAGGGGCTGGAGGAGGGCGAAGTGGTGGCGCGGGAGTCCTGGGCGAGAACGGGGAGAACCATGAGCAGGAGAAGCGCGGCGCAGGCAGTGTGCAGCGCGGAAGGGAGGAAGCGAGAGCGGCGGTGCAAGCGGAGGTCCATGCCTGTCGTGACTGCTTCCATTCTCTCCGGCGCGCGGGGAGGCGTAAAGGAAAAGTTCGACGGGCCGCCCGGGGTCAGCGCTCGCTGACGGGAATGTAGGCGACGGGGTACGCGGGGCCGGTGTAGTCGGCGCGGGGACGGATGAGGCGGTTGTTGTCGTGCTGCTCCATGACATGCGCGGCCCAGCCGGAGATGCGGCTGAGGGCGAAGATGGGCGTGAAGAGGTCAATGTCTATGCCGAGGACGTGGTAGGTGGAGGCGGAGTAAAAGTCAATGTTGGCGTTGAGCTTCTTGGTCTCCTTGATGAAGATCTCGATCTGGCGGGACATATCGAACCACTTGGGTGTGCCGCTGGAGCGGCCGAGGTCCTCGGACATGCGGCGGAGGTGCGTGGCGCGAGGGTCTTCGGTGTGGTAGACGCGGTGTCCGAAGCCGGAGATCTTCTGCTTGGAGTCGAGCATCTTCTTGACGTACTCGACGGGGTCGGCGCCGGCCTTGTCGATGGCGAGGAGCATGTGCATGACGGCCTCGTTGGCGCCGCCGTGGAGGGGGCCCTTGAGCGCGCCGATGGCGCCGGTGATGGCGGAGTGCATGTCGGAGAGTGTGGCGGCGATGACGCGGGAGGCGAAGGTGCTGGCGTTGAGCTCGTGGTCCGCCTGGAGGATGAGGGCGACGTCGAGGGCGCGGATGGCGGTGTCGGAGGGCTTCTCGCCGTTGAGCATCCAGAGGAAGTTGGCGGTGTGGCCGAGTTTGAGGTCGGCCTCGACGATGCGCTTGCCCTTGCGGATGCGGTCGAAGACGGCGGTAATCATGGCCATCTGGGACATGAGGCGGTAGGACTTGCGGAGGTTGGCCTCGTGGGAGGAGTCCTTCTCGTCGGCGTCGTAGATGCTGAGGAGACTGACGGCGGTGCGGAGAACCTCCATGGGGGCGGCGGTCTGCGGGACGAAGCGGAGGAAGTCGATGACCTGAGGGGGGAGATGGCGCGCGGCGGCCAGTTGCTGACTGAAGGCGTCGAGCTGGGCGCGGGTGGGGAGCGTGCCGAACCAGAGCAGGTAGGTGCACTCTTCGAAGGTGGAGCGCTCGGCGAGTTCGTGGATATCAATTCCACGATAGGAGAGGACGCCGGCATCGCCGTCAATCCAACAGACGCTGGACGACGCAGCGACGACGCCTTCAAGACCCTTTGTGGCCAGAACAGTAGACATGCAGATGTCTCCCTCGGAGATTTTGATTCTTTTTTTATAACGTAGTCGGGAAACTCTTGTCACATCTCTAGGATAGGGCATGAGGGGGATGGGGAAAAAAGGGGTGCAGGAGGGGGTTCGGGAGGGGGATTTCAGGGGGTTGCACAGGGGCGGGAAGGGATATGCTGATGGATGCCGGGCCGATGTGGAAGGGGCGCGGCGGACAGAGAGGGAACGAGATGAGCGACGAGATGGAGCAGGGAACGCGGCAGCCGAGCCATAACCTACTGCTGGGCGTGGCACTGGCGGGGCTGATATTGGCGCTGGGAGCGCTGGGCTGGGGCTACGCCAACCAGAAGCAGACGACGGCGGCTTTGGCAGCGGCCGAGCAGCGCGACGACAAGCTGCAGGGGCAACTGGAGGAGACGAACGCGCGGCTGAAGGCGGCGAGCGAGACTCTGGCGCAGAGCGTGGGGATGACGCAGAAGCAACTAGAAGATCGCGCGCAGAGCATACTGGCGGCGCAGAAGGCGGAGACCACGCGGCTGGAGAAGCAGCAACAGGCGACCAACAGCCAGGTGAATGCGGTGGCTGGCGAAGTGGGCAACGTGAAGACGGACGTGGGCGGCGTGAAGACGGACGTGGCCAACACGCGAAGTGAGCTGGCCAACACGCAGGCGCAACTGCAGCGTGTGGTGGGCGACGCGGGCGTGATGAGCGGCGAGATTGCGCGCAACGCGTCGGAGCTGGAGATCCTGAAACACAAGGGCGACCGCAACTACTACGAGTTCACGCTGAACAAGGGATCGGCGCCGACGCTGCTGGCCAACGTGACGCTGCAACTGAAGAAGATCGACACCAAGCGGTCGAAGTTCACGCTGAACGTGAGCGCGGACGACAGGCTGATCGAGAAGAAGGACAAGAGCCTGGACGAGCCGGTGCAGTTCTACACCGGCAAGGACCCGGTGCTGTACGAACTGGTGGTGAACTCGATGGGCAAGAACCAGGTGAAGGGATATCTGTCGACACCGAAGGGCGTGAAGATCAACAGCGGGAACTAATCCACTGAGAAGCAGGAACAAATGAAGGGCCGGCCGAGCGCCGGCCCTTTGTGCTGCCTGGAGGTTCTAGAGGAAGGAGGAGACTTTGAGGACGAGGGGCTGCTGGCCCTTGATGAGGATGGTGATGGTGGCAGAGCGGCGGGCCTGCCAGGCGTCCTGTGAGAGGGGAACGCGGAAGAAGAGGGAGCCGTGGGCGCTGTAGTTGGGGTCTATGGCGATGTTGCGCTGGAGGCGGACATCGCCGGCGTCGCGCTGCATGGTGAAGAGGTCGGGGTAGCGCTGGAAGAGGACGGAGTACTCGGAGTTCTGGGCGGCGGTGGAGTGAAGGACGGAGCCGTCGCCGGTGACGACGTCGAGTGTCATGGACTGAATCCAGATGGCGACGCCGAGGGTGTTGCGGACGTCCACGATGGGCATGAGGTAGGTGGTGTTCTGCTCGTCAGGAAGCTGGTAGGCGGCGACGGAGAGAACTTCTCCCTTCAATTGCCGACCGTCGGAGGAGTAGTTCTTGTAGGTGACGTAGCAGATGCCGATGGTGATGAGGCCAAGAAGGAGTGGCACCCAGGGGCCTGCCTTCTTCTTGCCGCCGATGACCAGTTCCTGCTCGCCGGAGTCGTGAAGGGGATTGTCAATGCGGACGCGGGAGATGGCCTTGGCGATGCGGGAGACGCCTGAGTCCTTGTTGCGGTCATCGAGGAAAGGCGAGGGCATGGGGAGGGCTCCGTTCTAGTCGAGGTCGAACTCGCGCATTGGGCGGTCAGTATCGGGGGTCTCCTTGGCCTTGCGCAGGGCCTCTTCAAACTTTTTGGAGAGGATGTCGTCCTTGTTCTTGTGGGCCTCGACGGACTGGCGGAAGAGTGACTCCTTGCGCTCATCCTGATCGCGGAGCGCGCGGGCGGCGGATTCGAGGTCTTCGAAGGTGTGCTTGCGCGGGGCTGGGGTGTGGCTGATGACGGCGTGCGTGGTTGCGTCCACCTTGAGGGTGGCGCCGCAGTCGGGGCAGGCGATTTCGAAGATGTTGCCTTGCTTGGCCATGGATGTACCTGTGGAAAGTTTACGCGCTGACAGGGAAAGGTTTATAGCACCAAAGCGTCATGAGTCGTACAGGGGGTAGCTGCGGCGTCAATAACGGCGGGGATGAGTGCCGGGCCGAAACGGGCGAGGAAGTGGACGCCGGCGAGGACGCGCTCCTGAGGATGGCGGTCGGGGAAGAGATGCAGGCTGATGGCGGCGGCGGCGCGGGCGATGGACTGGGAGCGCTGAAGTTCGAAGTGTGCGGCCATGCGGCGGAGGCGGTTCATCTGGTAGAGCATCTTGGAGGCGGAGACGTTGGCGGAGCGGCCGAGGCTGGGGTCCATGGAGTTCATCCAAGCGGTGAGAGCATCGAGCTCGGTGGCGAGGGTGTTGCCGGCGGCGGCGAGCTTGCGTTTGGCCTCTGGCGGGAGGGCGCGCGCGCCGATGCGCTGGGCGAGTTCGTCGGGCGAGGCGAGGGCCTGGGGCAAATCCACCTGATGCTTGTGCATGGCGGCGGCGACGGCGGGTTCGATGAGCGTGGCGGTGAGACGGTGCTCGATGGGGGTGACGCGGTGGAGAAGCGCGGAGTAGAGGACCTCGGCCTGCGCGAAGTAGGCAAGCTCGGCGGGGCCGCCGATGACGAGCGAGGTGGGTAGGATGTGGTCCTGAAAGACGGGACGCAGGAGCGCGCCGGGGCTGATGCGCTCGGGGGCGTCGCGGAGGATGGCGAGGAGGTCGGCGGCGGAGTGGGCGCGGCCGGAGGCGTCAGTGAAGTGAGCGGCGCCGGGCGTGAGGTGAAGTGCGTTGCGCGCGCCGGTCTTGTCGTCGAGCAGGAAGAGCGAGGCGGAGGATTCGTCCACGTGGACCTGGGCGTGGTAGCCGGAGGCGATGAGTTCGGCGTTGCGGGCGCGGAGGACGGAGTTGAGATGGGGAGCCTGCTCGATGGCGGAGGCGAGGATGGGAGCGCCGAGGGCGTGGAGTTCGCGCGAGGAGGCGTCGAGGACGATGAGGCCTTCCTCTGCGAAGATGTCTGCGAAGAGGCGAGCGGCGGCCGCGCCGAGGGTGACGCCGGGAGCGTAGGCGGCGCGGAGGGCGTCTGCGATGGGCGCGTGGTGGAGGAGCTCGGAGGCGCGTACGACGAGCGTGGAGACATCGGAGGGAAGCGCGAGCGCGCCGATGGGTTCGTTGAGGCGATGGGGGATGGCGAGGCGGAGGGAGTCGACGGAGTCGGCGGCGAGGAGTTCGGCGTGATTGACTTCCGCGAGGTCGTGGTCCTCTGTGGCGAGCCAGAAGATGGGGACGTGGGGATGGCCGGCGGCGGTGGCGGCGCGGGCGCGGGCGATGGCGGTGGCGGCCTTGAGCAGGGTGTAGAGCGGGCCTCCGAAGAGGACGGGCTGCTGGCCGGTGACGACGGCGGATGCGCCGTGGCGGAGCTGGTCCACGGCGGCGAGGGCGGCGGGATGGCGCTGCTGCGCGGCGAGGAGGTCTGCGAGGCGCGCGCGGTGCGCGGGAGTGAGCGCGGCGGGGCGGCGTTGCCACGCGGAGGTGAAGCGGGATTCGGGCGGGCCGAGCGCGGGGAATACGCGGCGGAGGAGCGGCTCGCTGGCGGGCGAGGATGCTCCGAGCAGGTCGCTGACGAGGCGCGAGGCGTGGGGGAGCACGGTGATGGGATAGTGCTGGGAGGTCATCGGTGTGCAGGAACTAGTTTCTCATGGTGCGTCAGCACATATTCTGATGCGCGTTGGCGGGGGGAGGGTTCGGCGTGCACAGGGGCGGGTGATAATTTGAAGGCATGAGCGCAAAGATGAGCAGCAAGGCATCCACGAAGAAGAAGACGACAACGAAGGCGGGGAAGCTGCCGCCGAAGGCGACGGTGCTTTCGTCGAAGACAGTGTTCGAGGGGCCGCTGTTCAGCGTGGTGCGGAGCAAGCTGCGGGAGCCGAGCGGGCGGACGGGCATCCGCGACGTGGTGCGGCACTCGGGGAGTGTGGTGATACTGGCGGTGGACGAGACGGACGCGAAGGATCCGATTGTCATCATGGAGCGGCAGTACCGGATGACGGCGAAGCAGTATCTGTGGGAGCTGCCTGCGGGGCGGCGCGAGCCGGGCGAGGAGGTGCTGGCGGCGGCCAAGCGGGAGCTCATCGAGGAGACGGGATACCGCGCGAAGAGTTGGAAGAAGCTGGTGCGGTTCTACGCGAGCCCCGGATTTGTGGGCGAGTGGATGGAGATATGGCTGGCGCGCGGAATCAAGGCGGGCGAGGCGGAGCCGGAGTACGACGAGCACATCCAGATTGTTCCGATGCGGCTGAGCGTGATGCTGAAGCGCATCCGCGAGGGGAAGATCATGGACGGGAAGACGATCATCGGGCTGAGCGTGTACGACGCCCAACGGCGGCGTTCCACGCTTTAGCTGCGGCGCTCCGCGCTTTGACTGCGCGCTGACGCGCGGCGCTCCGCGCTTTCACTGCGCCTTCGGCGCAATTTGTTCCATTGTCATCAGATTCAGGTAAACGCCATCACTGTTGTTTGGGAAAGAACGATAGCCGGGCAGTCGGCTTAGTCGAAGACGTACTCCTTGGCGCGGAGGTCGCGGACGGCGTCGCGGAGGCGTGCGGCCTTTTCGAACTCGAACTTGCGGGCGGCCTCGCGCATGTCGGACTCCATTTTTTCGATGTGGGCGTCGAGCTCGGCGCGTGACTTGAAGTCGGGGAGGGGCTGGGTGGGGTCGGCGAGGTCGTGGTACTCGGCGTGGAGGATGCCGGCGAGGTCCATGGAGAGCGCGCTGGTGATGCCCTGGGGGGTGATGCCGTGTTCGAGGTTGTGGGCGAGCTGGGTTTCGCGGCGGCGGTTGGTCTCGTCGAGTGCGCGGCGCATGGAGTCGGTGATGGAGTCGGCGTAGAGGATGGCGCGGCCTTCGATGTGGCGGGCGGCGCGGCCGATGGTCTGGATAAGCGCGCCGGCGGAGCGCAGGAAGCCTTCCTTGTCGGCGTCGAGGATGGCGACGAGCGAGACCTCGGGGAGGTCGAGGCCCTCGCGGAGGAGGTTGATGCCGACGAGGACATCGTACTCGCCGGCTCGGAGGCCGCGGAGGAGCTTGACGCGCTCGAGGGTCTCGATTTCGGAGTGCATGTAGCGGCAGCGGACGCCGACCTCGGTGTAGTAGGCGGAGAGGTCCTCCGCCATGCGCTTGGTGAGGGTGGTGACGAGGACGCGCTGGTTGCTGGCGGCGCGGGTGCGCACCTCGGCGAGGAGGTCGTCTATCTGGCCTCGGATGGGGCGGATTTCGACGGGAGGGTCCACGAGGCCGGTGGGGCGGATGATCTGCTCTACGACGACGCCGCCGGATTGGGTGAGTTCGTAGGGGCCGGGGGTGGCGGAGACGTAGATGGTTTGTCCGGTGCGTTGGACGAACTCCTCGAACTGGAGGGGGCGGTTGTCGAGCGCGGAGGGCAGGCGGAAGCCGTAGTCGATGAGGGACTGCTTGCGGGAGCGGTCGCCGTGCCACATGCCGTGGAGCTGCGGGATGGTGACGTGGGACTCGTCTATGAAGAGGAGGAAGTCGTTGGGGAAGTAGTCGAGGAGGGTGGGCGGCGGCTCGCCGGGCTTGCGGCCGGAGAAGTGGCGGGAGTAGTTCTCGATGCCGTGGCAGTAGCCGACGGACTTGATCATCTCAAGGTCGTAGCGGGTGCGCTGGTGGATGCGCTGGGATTCGACGAGGCGGCCCTGGGACTCGAGTTCCTTCTCCCACGGGCCAAGCTCCTCGAGGATGGAGGCGAGGGCGGAGGTCTTGGACTCGGGCGTGACGACGTAGTGCGACTTGGGATAGATGGGCAGGCGGGTGAAGCGCTGCTTGACCTCTCCGGTGAGCGGGTCGATCTGGGAGAGGGAGTCAATCTCGTCGCCGAAGAGCTCGATGCGGACGGCAAGCTCGTCGTAGGTGGGGTAGACCTCGATGACGTCGCCGCGGACGCGGAAGGTGCCGCGGCGGAAGTCGTCGTTGGAGCGCGCGTAGAGGATTTCGACGAGCTGGCGGATGATGTTGTCGCGGCGGATGCGCTGGCCTTTTTCGAGGACGAGCAGCATGCCGAAGTAGGACTCCGGCGAGCCGAGGCCGTAGATGCAACTGACGCTGCTGACGATGATGCAGTCGCGGCGCTCGAAGAGGGAGCGGGTGGCGGAGAGGCGGAGCTTGTCGAGCTCCTCGTTGACGGTGGCCTCTTTTTCGATGTAGATGTCGCCGGCGGGGATGTAGGCCTCGGGCTGGTAGTAGTCGTAGTAGGAGACGAAGTACTCGACGGCGTTGTGGGGGAAGAAGGATTTGAACTCGTGGTAGAGCTGGGCGGCGAGGGTCTTGTTGTGGACGAGGATGAGCGCGGGGCGCTGCTGGGCGGCGATGATGCGCGCCATGGTGAAGGTTTTGCCGGAGCCGGTGACGCCGAGGAGGGTCTGGTGGCGCTCGCCGGAGTCGAGGCCGCGGGACAGCTCGTCGATGGCGCGGGGCTGGTCACCGCAGGGCTGGTAGGAGCTGACGAGGTCGAAGGACATTGCTCTAAGGATAGAACGGCAGGCAAGCCCTCACCGCTCAGGCGGGGTCTTTGTGCCAGTAGACGGAGTACTTCTGGTCCTGAATCTGGAAGATGGGAAGGATGTTGAGCGACTTATTGGCGGCGGAGAAGCGCAGGTTTTCCGCCGACTGCAAGGAGATGGCGGTGCGGGGTGGAAGAGGGGATGGTTTGGCGTCCACCTTGGGCACCGTGGGCCGGCCGTGGATGAACTTGGTGGGGCCATCCTTGGGGCCATCGCCCAGATTGGCCGCGAGGACGAGCGGGCCGAAGGAGACGGCGACCGAGGACGGGTCACCGGGCAATATCTCCTCGGATAGCTGCATGGGCAGGGTGAGCTCGATCTTGTCGCCGTTGTTCCAAGACCTGCGAAGCGGGAGATAGGTGCCGGGACGGAGGTCGGCCTGGAAGGGACGGCCGTTGATTTTCACAGCGGCGGACGGGCCGAGCCAGCGCGGGATGCGGACGAAGACGGTTCTCTCCTGCGGCTTATCCGTCTGCACGATGAGCTGCGTGGCCTGCTGCATGGGGAAACCGGTGTTCTGCCTGAGACCGAAGGACTTTTCCTTCCAGAGAAGCTCGGAGGCGACGAACTGGTTGACGTAGAGGTCCTCGGCGGAATGGAAGAAGATGGTGTCGTTGAACTTGGCGAAGTCCTCGGCGCCGGTTCCGGTGCAGCACCAGAAGGACTCGTCGTGTGAGTTGAAGGCCCGCCAGTATCCGGCCGCGAGCGGGAAGAAGTATTGCTTGAGGCCCTGGGGATTCTGCGTGCCGAGGCGCGCGTTGAGGAGCGTGCGCTCGTACTCGTCCATCCAGTGGGCGTCGGCGGTCCAACGGAAGACGAGGCGGTCGAGCTTCATGAGGTTGTAGGCGACGCAGCACTCGGCGTTCTTGAGCGAGAGCGTGCACTTCATGTCGCCGGCAGGGTAGCGCCAATGCTCGCTGTCGCTGGTGTTGCCGATGGCGTAGGTGCGGTTGCGCAGAACATCGTCGAGGAAGTACTCGGCGAGGTCGCGGTAGCGGCGTTCGCCCGTGACCTCGTAGGCGCGGGCCGCTCCGATGATCTTGGGAACCGTGGTGTTGGCGTGGAGGCCGGTCAGATTGTCCTTGCCGTTTGCCAGAGAATCGAGCAGCCAGGGCTGCTCGAAGAGCTTGGCCGTGGCGAGGTAACGCTCCTGGCCGGTAATTTGAGCGAGGTTGACGAGCGACTCGTTCATGCCGCCGAACTCGTTCTTGAGAATGAGCAGACGCTGGTCCTCGCCCACCTTGGCGAAGTAGCCGCTGGTCCATGCGGCGATTCCTTCCGCCACATGCAGAGCGTCTTCATTTCCTGTCTGCTGGTACATGTCCAACAGGCCGGCGAAGATCTTGTGCAGGGTGTAGAAGGGCGCCCAGACCTTTTCGCCGCGGGATAGGCGATCGAAGAAGGACGTCGGAAAGGCGCTGACATAGCCGTTTCCATTGGCCTTCTGGCAGGCGGCGAGGCCGGCGACAAGGGCATCCGCGCGGGAACGGAGGACCTCGTTGCCGCTGCTTACGTAGGCGAACGCGGCGGCAGAGAGGTAGTGTCCGCCGGCAAAGTGGCCGCGAAGCTCGGAGGTGGGAAGTTCCCAGCCGCCATAGGGTTCCGCCGTGGAGGAAAGCCCGGCCGTGAGCCGAAAGCTGTGCAGGAGACGATCGGTGGAGAGAGTCTCAAGATAATGCTGATTGACTTCGGCCGAAGACTGGAAGATTCCGGCGGAGAGGCGCACAGCCGTCATGGGGAAGGGCATGAGCGACGGCTGGATCGGGGACAGCGAAGGGGAAGCTGCGCGCAAGGACAGCCCCGGCGCAAAAGAAGACGCGGAAAGGATGGCGGAAGCTTTCAGGAAGGTTCTGCGATTCCAATGACCGGCAGCAGGCAAACACATGTGGGAGCCTCCATCGAGACTGTACAAAAAATACAGAAAAAAACGCTTTCTGTGCAACTGCTGCTTGAGAGCCCGAAAGATGCTACTGGCGTCAGAGGCCGAGAGCGACGGGCCAGTCGGAGGGGCTGGTAGGAGCTGACGAGGTCGAAGGACATGCCTATGCTTACACCCAAGTGAAGTGGATGGGGATTTGGATGTCTGGGTGGAGGGATTTGTGGACGGGGCAGGTGTGGGCGGCGCGTTCGAGCTTGAGGCGGTCCTCTGCGGCGACGGGCTTGGGGACGTGGATGCGGACGGCGAGGGATTGGATGCGGCGCGGCGGGGTGGCGGTCATCTCCTTTTCGACGTGGGCGGTGGCGCCGGTGATGTCTATGTTGTGGGTGCGGGCGGCGATGCCCATGATGGTGAGCATGCAGGCTCCGAGGGCGGTGGCGACGAGGTCGGTGGGGGAGAAGGACTCGCCGCGGCCCTGGTTGTCCACGGGGGCGTCGGTGGCGAGTTCGGATTGGGAGGGGCCGTGGACGGCCTTGCAGTGGAGTTCGCCTTGGTATTCGATTTGGATGGAGACCATGGGGTTCCTTTCGCTGAGGAGATTGGATTACAGGATACGAGGTTCGAGGATGCCGAGGGCGGCGGGCCAGTCTGCGGGGGAGTCTACGGTGACGTCGGGGCCGGCGGGGAGCAGGGTGTGGGGGGAGAGGCCGAAGGTGCAGCCGATGGACCAGGCACCGGCGGCGCGGGCGGTGAGGACGTCCACGGCGGAGTCGCCGATCATGACGGTCTGCTGCGGGGTGACGCCTGCCTCGCGCATGAGGGGGAGCAGGCCCTCGGGGTCGGGCTTCTTGGTGTGGAAGCTGTTGCCGCCGTAGTTCTGGAAGAGATAGGGCGAGATGCGGAAGTGGTCGCAGAGGGCGCGGGAGGGGCGGACGGGCTTGTTGGTGAGGACGGCCATCTGGATGTCTGGGCGGGCGGCGCGGATGCGGGCGAGGGAATCGAGCACGCCCGGGTAGGGGAGGGTGTTCTCCGTCATGTGCAGGGTGTAAGCGTGGACGAAGTAGTCTAAGGCTTCTTTGACGAAGGCCTCGTCGGTGGCGGAGCCGTCGGGGTCGCCGAGGGCGCGGCGGACGAGCAGGAGGGCTCCGTCGCCGATGTAGTTGGCGATGACGGGGACGGGCTCGGGGCGGCGGCCGAAGTGGCGGAGCATGGCGTTGACGGCGTTGGCGAGGTCGAGCTGGGAGTCGATGAGGGTTCCGTCGAGGTCGAAGACGGCGAGGCGGATGCGTGCGGAGGGGATGGGGTTCATCCCAGATAGTTTACGTTGTACTCTGGTGCGGAGATGATGCGAGCGATGAAGCGCGTGCTGCTGGCGCTGCCGGTGCTGTGGCTGGTGGTGACGGTGGTGTTTCTGCTGATCCACTTGGTGCCGGGGGACCCGGTGGCGGCGATGCTGGGCGATGGGGCGACGGCGGCGGATGTGGGCGCGCTGCGTCATGCGTATGGGCTGGACGCGCCGATTGCGGTGCAGTACGGGCGGTACTGGCGGGGGGTTCTGCATGCGGATCTGGGAAGGTCGCTGCGGCTGAATGATTCGGTGGTGCATCTGATTGCGCAGCGGTATCCGTACACGCTGGCACTGGCCGTGGCGGCGATGGGGATTGCGCTGCTGATTGCGATTCCGGCGGGGGTGGCGGCGGCGGTGAAGCGCGGACGGTGGCAGGACAGGGTGCTGGGGGTGGTGAGCCTGGCGGGGCTGAGTTTGCCGAACTTTGCGCTGGGGCCGCTGCTGATCCTGCTGTTCAGCATCAAACTGGGGTGGCTGCCAGTGAGCGGGGCGGGCGAGGGCTGGGAGATGGCGGCGCACATGGTGTTGCCGGCGGTGACGCTGGGGCTGGGGTTGGCGGCGATTCTGACGCGGATGGTGCGGACGGCGATGCTGGAGGAGCTGGGGCAGGAGTATGTGCGGACGGCGCGGGCGAAGGGGTTGAGCGAGGGGCGGGTGGTGTACGGGCACGCGCTGCGGAACGCGTTGCTGCCGGTGATGACGGTGGCGGGGTTGCAGTTTGGGGCGCTGCTGGCAGGGGCGATTGTGACGGAGACCATCTTTAGCTGGCCCGGGCTGGGGCGGCTGACGCTGACGGCGATATCGAACCGCGATTATGCGCTGGTGCAGGGGTGCATACTGGCGGTGGGGCTGACGTATGTGGGGGTAAATCTGCTGACGGACGTGGCTTGCACGGTGGCGGACCCGCGAATGAGGTATTGACATTTGGGTGCAATTGGACAAAGCTAAGGGGACGTAACCGCCGCAGAATGTGGCGGTTGTCTTATCTGCCAACACCGAGGAAACGATGCGCGTATTCCCCATGCGGATTGGAGCTCTGGTGCTCACTGTGGTGTGCACGGGGGCAGGGTTGCGCGCGCAGACGGTGATGCAGCAGTTCCAGGATGCGAACAACGGGGTGACGGTGCAGTACTCGGGGGCGTGGCGACCGCTACGGGCGCTGGTGGACGAACATTATTTGAGGCCGAGGAAGCAGCCGGTACGGTTGGCGCTGGTGCTGGACTCTGGGCCGCAGGCGTATCCGGGGACCGAGGTGGCGGGGCTTTCGTTCAGCTATGTGGTGGTGCCGGAGCATACGGCGGCGGGGTGCGACCAGGCGCTGGTGGGGAACCATGATGCTGCGCCGGAGGGAACGGTGACCATCAACGGGCGGCGCTTTGAGGTGGCCGGAGAACAGGACGCGGCACGCAATCAAGAGGTGGTGGAGCGGCTGTACTCGACGTTTGCGAACGACCGCTGCTACCTGTTCGCGCTGCAGATGACGAAGGTGGGGTTCGGGCTGTACGACAGCATCAAGCCGGTGACGCAGGACGAGATGGACGATGCGGAGCGGCGGATGGAGTCTGTGCTGCGGACGGTGCGCATCGAGAACGTGCACTAGGAAAATCCATCAAAGCAACAAGGGAATGATTTCTGCGTGGATCTCCGATTGGGGGCCCGGGCCGATGGTGACGCGCGCCAGCGTGACGGGATGCGCGAAGCGGCGCGGGCCGCAACTGCCCGGGTTGAGGTAGAGCACGCCGTTGGTGGTGCGGACCTCGGGGCGGTGGGTGTGACCGCTGACGACGCACTGGATTTTGGCGGCGGTGGGGGATAGGTCGAGGTCTTGCAGGTTGTGGATGAGGTAGAAGAACTGGCCGTTGAAGACTGCAGGGGCGGTGGCGGGGAGTTCGGCGCAGGCGCCGAAGGAGTCTATGTTGCCGCGGATGGCGATGACGGGAGCGATGGCGTCGAGGGCGTAGAGGATGTTGGCGTCGCCGATGTCGCCTGCGTGGAGGATGTGGGAGACACCGGCGAGCGCGGGGAGGACCTCGGGGCGCAGGAGGCCGTGGGTGTCTGAGAGTACGCCGATGGTGATGGGGGAGTTACTCACGCAGGAGCCTGGGGTCGAGGCGGTCGCGGAGGGCGTCGCCGAGGAAGTTAAAGGAGAGGACGCAGAGCATGACGGCGATAGCGGGGAAGAGCGCCATGTAGGGGGCGTCGAGGAGGTGGGAGCGTGCGTCGTTGAGCATGGTTCCCCAACTGGAGGCGGGGGGCGGGACGCCGAGGCCGAGGAAGCTGAGGGTGGCTTCTGCGAGGACGGCGCCGGCCATGCCGATGGCGGCCTGAACGATGACGGGCTGCAGGATGTTGGGGAGGATGTGGCGGACGAGGATGCGGAAGGGGCCGGCTCCGAGTGCGCGGGCGGCCTGGACGTACTCGCGGTGAGTGGCGCTCATGACCTGGGCGCGGACAAGGCGGGCGTAGCCGACCCAACCGCCGATGGCGAGGGCGAGGATGAGGTTGCCGAGACCGGGGCCGAGGAAGGCGACGAGGGCGATGGCGAGGAGGATTCCGGGGAGGGCGAGGAAGGCGTTCATGAGGTAGGTGGTGAGGAGGGTGTCCACGAGGCCACCGCAGTATCCGGCGATGGAGCCGACCACCAGGCCGATGGTGAGGGAGATGGCGACGACGCTGACGGCGACGAGCAGGGAGATACGCGCGCCGAAGAGGACGCGGGAGAGGATGTCGCGGCCAAGTTCATCTGTACCAAGGAGATGCGAGTGGGAGGGGGGGAGCAGGCGTGCGGTC
>Ga0316226_1002336_pt1 | contig 18102 bp, 9 predicted proteins | sample TBH18017metaG_FD_206009 | JGI IMG/M metagenome (GOLD analysis project Ga0316226, IMG submission 206009) | Freshwater microbial communities from Trout Bog Lake, Wisconsin, USA - TBH18017 | ecosystem: Environmental > Aquatic > Freshwater > Lake > Hypolimnion/Profundal zone | place: USA: Wisconsin... | reverse complement strand
GTCTCGAAGAGGGTCGGGACCGTGCCGTCGCCCGGCGACCAGCTCGGCAGGTGGCCGCAGCGGTAGAGAATGGGGTTGAGAATGAAGGTGACGAGCATGCCGAAGAGACTGCCCAGAATGGCCGAGAAGGGCATCACCATGCCCAGCAGGAACTGGCCGGCGTCGAAGCAGAACCCGGTGGCCACGGCTGGCAGGTAGGGCCCGGTCCTGACGGTCCAGTCCACGAATGGAATCGGAAAGATCATCAGCGGCTGCTTGAGGAAGGCGCCCGAAATCGTTGGCAAGCCGAGATAGAGCAGGCCGAAGAACATGCCGATGCCGGCGCCGATGGTGAACACGCGCCAGCGCCAACTGTGCTCCTCGCGCGGAGACTCGGACGGCGCCGTGGCCTCGGGATCGGTCGCCATGGCGGCGCTTTTCCGCCGGGCCTGCTGCTCCTGGGATTCATCGGCCAGCGCCACGATGCCCTGCGCGCCGGCCGGCGCCATCGGAAACGGGAGCTGCTCGATGTCGCTGGTCAGGTGGAAGAGGCCATAGCCGAGGATCAGCTGGTTGAGGCGGCCCATGATCAGTGTGAAGGCCACCAGCCCCATGGCCGGCAGCCAGGCGCGGGAGAAGAAGGTGCGCTGGCCCAGGACGTCGGGGTCGGACGGGGCGAACCACTGCGGCAGGTGCTCGGCGATGCCGGCCGCCTTGGCGGCGCTGCTCTGCACGAAGAACTGATTCCACAGCAGCCCCGAAAACGGCGTGGCCATGACGGCGCCGGCCAGATAGAAGAGCACGAACAACTCGGATCGATTGAGCGACTGGTGCGCGCGCCGGGCTGCCTCAATGAAGAGGATCATCGTCACCCACTGGGCGGCCGGGCCGATGCCCTGCCCCGCCAGCAAGCCGATGTACATCGCGGCCGGCACCATGACCAGCCCGATGAAGACCGCGCCGATCAGCGAGCGCACGTTGAAGCCGTCAATGAACTCCGAGGGCACCTCCATCAGGGAGCGGTACTCCTCGAGCTCATGGTCGGCCATCTGGCGTGCGGCCTCAGCCATGGCTGACGACCTCCCCGCTCATCGCCAGCAGCACCTCGGTGCGCTTGCGATACAGCTCCATCTTGGACGCCGGCAACGCGCGCCAGAGCAGGAACTGCTGGCGCAGGTTGGCGATGAAGGGCCGGTTGGTCCGGCGCCAGTCGTCGGGATCGCCGCTGATCCGCCGGATGGTGATCCGCACCTCGTCCACGCCGGGGATTTCGCTCGGCATGCTGGCCAGGCGAAAATCCTGGGTGACGCCCAGGTCGAACGGCGTGGTGGCGATGCGGCTTTCCAGCATGAGGCTGCGCCCCTCGCTCCGAATCACGACGTGCTCGGAGAGGAAGAGGCCCAGCGAACAGTCGCTGAAGGCGTGGAAATATTCGTAGAGAAAGGCCAGCACGCCCTGGCTGTCGTAGGCGCTGACCGTGAAGGGGAAGGCAAACTCCCAGGTATCGCCGTGCGGCTTGGGCAGTCGCCAGGCGCGCGCCAACCCCGGATTGGCGCTACGCGAGCCGCGAAACGCCGGATAGATCGTGCTGAACAGCACCGTGGCCATGACCAGAAGAATGGCAAAGATGGCGTTGTTGGAGGAGTAGTTCATCTCCGGCAGGGTCAGCCCGGTGTGGCGCGCAATCCAGCCCGTGCCGAAGGCCACGCTTTGCGCCAGGGTATAGCCTCCCAGACCACCCACCACGGCATACACCGAGGCTTCGGCGAAGAACAGCATGGCGATGTGCATGGGGGCCAGGCCCAGGGCACTGAAGGCGTTGATCTCCTTGGTCCGGTCGGCGACCGAACCCAGCATCGTGCCGAGAACGATCAGGCCGCCGAGGAGGATCGGAATCAGGATGTTGTCCAGCCCCGCCGTGACCAGCACGGTGGTGAAGGAGAGCCGGTAGACGCCGTCCGCCAGGGTGGCGTAAACGGGCGACCAGGAGGTGCGGCAGAGCTTCTCGGCGAGCGCACCGATATCCGTGTGTTCTCCCGGATAGACATGGATGCCGACCAGGCGGCTGCCCGGAATGGCGGTCAGGCTGGCGGCGTGCACGAGCGCGATCTGGCTGGCCCCGAGATAGGGCAGGTAGGCCGAATCCGATCTCTGGTTGGCGCTCTCCAAGGCCGCGGCCCGGTCGGCCGACTGGTTCAGCGTATTCTCCTGGTCCGCCAGGCTCTTGTCCGAATAATCCACCGGAAAGATGGGCGACTGATCCATCTGGGCCAGGCGCGTCAGACCATTGGCATCGAACGCACCGGCAAAACGGTAGTCGCGACCGCCGACGCGCAGGCCATCGCCGACGCGCACGCCGAGCTTCTCGGCAGCGGCTGGCGGCAGCAGGATGCCCTCTTCGCGCAACGCCGCTCCACCGCCAAGCGTGGGCAGGCTGGCTTGCAGGCCGTCCTGATTCCGGATGTCGGCCGGCTCGATGCCCACCAGACCCTTGAGCTGCACGGTCGCGCTGCCGTTGCTGGTGGCCACCAGCACGCCAAAGGTTTCGGCTTCCGAGGCCGAGGCGGCCGACAGCCAGCGGCGCACGGTCACGGCGCCATCCGCACCCACCGCCTGCCGGGCCAGGTCCGGCGCGGTTTGCGGCAAGTCGGACCAGAGCGCCTGATGGATGAAGAGCCCGCGCGTGTCGGCGGAGGATCCGACGTACCGGCGCAGCACGCCCTGCTGCGCGTCAAAACTGGCGAGGCTCAGGATGCTGAAGGTCAGCAGGACGACCGTCACGGTCGTCAGCAACGTGCGCATGCGGCGGCGGCGCATGGTGCTGATGCCCATGGCCACGGCCGCCATGAGCGTGCCGAAGCGGGAGACGTCGGCCGAATGAACGGTGGCCAGCATGCCTTGCGCCACCTTGATCTCCGCCTGGAAACGGCCGAGCAGGATCAGAATCACCAGCGAGGAGAGCAGAATGATGGCGAAGGCCAGGAAAATGATGGCCGGCTCGGCGGCGATCGCGAAGGCTGGGTGCACGACGTAGAGCACCGCGAACATCAGCAGGAAGAAGAGCGCATACCAGCCGATCTGGCGATAGATGCGGGGCGTGCCGATCAGCAGCCGTTCGAGCGCATAGGCGAAGGGAATGGTCAGCAGCAGGAGGAAGACCACCGCCTTGACGAGATCGTTGATCGTCCCCAGCAGCGGCGCATAGACGCGCCGGCTCAACAGCGCGGCCGTGCGGGTGAACGCCACCCGATCGCTGGTGTTGGATGCCGCGGCGGCGGCCCGCAGCGCCTGTCCGGCCAGTCCGTGAAGCCATTCGAGCGAATCGTTGGTGATGCGGCGGCGGCGCAGAATCTCCAGACGGCTCTCGTTGAGCCCCAGCAGATCCTGCGCCGTCATGGCATCGGTGGCGCGCGTGCGCCAGGCGGCCGCATCGCCAAGGGGCAGGCCCCGTCCAGTCGGATGGCGGGCATCGCCGTTGAGCAGTGTCAGCCCGTAGGCATTGACGATCTTGACCCCGCGGGCCTCGTCGGGCACGAAGAAGGTCGAGACCGCGCCGCGCTCCATGCTGAAACTGTCGGAGGATGGGAACTGGCCGTCGTTGACGGCGTTCAAGGCCGCCGAACTCACCCCTGGGAAGATGGGCGGGGCCAGCGCCACCAGCGTGAGCGTCCGACAGGGAAAGAGTTCGATGCGACGCAGATCGGAGACGGGGGCGTTGGCAAGCCGGACGACGCCCTGGGTATCGCACAGCACGGCACACCAACGGCCCGCATCGTAGGCACTGGCCGGCGGGCTGACCGTGAAACAGGCATTCTGATCGGCCTGACAGCGCACCGCCGCATCGTAGCCAGGCACTTCTGCCAGTCCCATCTTGGCGACCCAGGCGCCGCGGGCCGGCCGGTTGGCAAGCGCACCCATGCCACTGCGGGCCATCAGGTTGTATCCCTGAATGCGCGCGCCGTTCCACTCAGGCTCGGCGTAGAAGATCGATGGCCTGATGCGTTGGCGAACGGAAAAGAGGGTGTCGTTGGCCACCCCCAGAAGGAGCGGGCGGGCATCGTGGGCATAGCGGGCAATGCAATCGGCATCGAGATGGCCAGCATCGTCTTGCGGCCGGCCGGCGCGCCGCAGCGGGTCGTGGCAGGTGGCGAGGCGCAGGCCATAGACGCCGAAGCGGCTGGCCACCTGTCCGCCGCAGACGCTCTGGCCCGGAAAGAAGAGCGACGAACCCACCTGCACCTGGAGCGTGTCCGGCTCCAAGAACTCCAGGCCCCGGCCGGTGATGCGCCGGGCGCAGGTGTTGAAGGCGCCGAACACGCCGACATAGAAGCCGGCGTTGTCGTTGAAACTGTCATCCACGACATTGATCTCATCGCGCTGGGAAAGCCCCCAGCGCGGCCCGTCATCGCCAAAATCGAAGTCGAGGTGCAGCACGATGGCCCGCCCGTCGAGCCAGGCGCCGATCTGTTGCGACACAACCCGTTCGCGGATGAGCCTGTCCAGTTCGTCACTGCGGGCGTTCAAGGTTTGACGCACGAGGCTGCGGCAGATGTCCAGAGTGGCCTGCGTCTGGTGTGTCGGCTGGCGCCGCCCGATGGCGCGACGCAGCTCGTTCCACGCCTGCTCGTCCGCCAAGGCAGCCTGCAGCGTGACGCCGGCGGCGCGCGGATCGGCCCGCAGGTTGCGCAGCTGGGTGCGCAGTTCCTCGACATGCACGTCGGCCTCGCGGCGCAAGCGGTCAAGCGCCTGGCGGGCGGCCTCGCCGCCGGTTCCGTTCAGGACGTCCGGCGAGGCCAGCGCCTGGATGATGCGGTTGAGGAAGGCGCCTTCGTCCCGGTACTCCCGCATCAGATCGGCGTGGCTGCGCGTCGAGGTGAGAAAGGGGCGCTGGCGGTAGATGGCGCTGTAGAGTGCGCTGCTGCCGGAGAGGCCGCGGGACTCCCCGCCCAGGAAGGCAAGCAGCACGCCGCGCGCGGGCGGCCGGGCGGCCAGCGTGCGCGCCAGCTCGAGCAGGGCCGCGCAGTTGGCGGCATTGCGGGCGCCGGCTGCCAGACGCGGCACGTCGCCGAAGGAGTCGAGCGGCGCGGCCAGCACCACGGCCTCGTCGCGTTCGAGACTGAAACGCGGCGCGCGACCGGGAATCCACGCCACCACGTTGCAGGCTTCCGCCGAGACCCAGCGCTGCGCGACCTCCAGCCGCGCCCGGCGCCCGGAAGTCAGCAATCCCGCCGCCACGGCATCGGCGTGGCGCACGTAGAAGCGCGGCTCGTCGGCGTTCTGCGGCTCACCATAGGACAGGCCAACCGGCGGCAACGCCTCATCTCCGGGCTCGACGAAGATCACGGCGCGGGCGCCGAGCGCCAAGGCGTCGCGCCAGCGAACGGCGCGCGCATAGTCAAGCACCACGATGCGGCCGGCCGGGTCGGCCACGCCATAGGACCCGGGCTCGCCATCGCCGGCGAACAGGGTTTCGCCCTCGATGGGCGCGCCGGCGCCCGGCAGGCTCCAGAGGTTCTCGCGCAACGCAAAGGCCGGCAACGGCCGGCCGTCCACCGTGAGCGTCACACTCCCCTCCACCTGCGGCACGCGAAACGTTTGCAGGCAGACATTGGTCAGGCCGGCGGCGCGCAGGCACGCGGCGGCATACTCGGCAGCCGCCCGGCATTCAGGCGTCCCCGCCAGGCGATGTGGCGCACGGCAGAAGGCCGACACGTCGGCTGCAAACCGGTCCGCAGCGGATTCCGCGGCCGCGGACATGCCGGCCAGCCAGACCAACCCGCACGCCAGTGCAAGCAGGCCGGTGCGCGCCGCTGACCGCACGCCCCGCCTCCGCCATCCTGGACGCCGCACGCTCACTCGTGTTCTCCGTCGATGGAGCCGATTTCGATGTCGACATCCTCGCGGCGACGGATGCGCTCGATGCTGCCGTCGCGAATCCACATCATGCGGTCGCAGAGACTCAGGAGACGGTGGTCGTGCGTGGCACACACGATGGTCATGCCACGCTCCTGGTTCAGACTGACCAGCAGCTCGAGAATCTCGCGGCCGGTCTTGAGATCCAGGTTGGCCGTCGGTTCGTCGCACAGCAGAATCGCCGGATTATTCGCCAGGCTGCGGGCGATGGCCACGCGCTGCTGTTGGCCGCCCGACATCTGCAGCGGACGGTGGTACCAGCGGTCCGCCAGCCCCACCCGATCGAGCAGCGCCATGCCGCGCTGCTGGGCATCCTCATGCGGCAGGCCGGCGAAGATCATGGGGACAATCACATTCTCCAGCGCCGTCATGTATTGCACCAGGTTGTAGCTCTGGAAAATATAGCCGATCTTGCGGCAGCGCAGAAAGGCCAGCTCAACCGCGTTGAGTTGGGCCACGTCCACATCATCGATGAACACCCGGCCGCTGGTGGGAGAGTCCAGGCCGCCGATCATGTTGAAAAAGGTGGTCTTGCCCGAGCCGGATGGCCCCATCACGGCAATCAGCTCGCCGCGGTAGATCTGGACGTCCACGCCGCGCAGCGCTTCGGTCACCACCGAACCCTTCCGGTAGCTCTTGCACAGCCGCAGCGTGCGGATGATGACCGGGCGCGCCGCCTCATCCGGCGGCGGGGGCGCGCCGTCCGGTACGGGGTGCGGGTTGTTGTCGATGTCTGGGGTCATGCTCCTCACTCCACCTTCATGGCCTCCATCGGTGCAAGACGGGCGGCGATGCGGGCGGGGTAAAGGGATGCGAGTCCGGCCAGCAGCACGCCGAGCCCCATGGCGATCAGGGCCGCCGCTCCGAGCGCGCCCCAGGGGATGGTGGACCACAGCCAGGCGCCGAACTTGAGCCAGGCAACCGGCAGCGCCATGAGCAGCCCCAGCAGCGCGCCCAGCAGACCGCCGGCCACGCCCTGCATGCACGATTCCATGACAAATAGCGCCATCACGAAGGAATCCCTGGCGCCCAGACATTTCATGGTGGCAATCTCGCGAAAACGCTCCATCACCGACATCAGCATGGCGTTCGTGATGCCGACCACGCACACGATCACGGAAACGCCGAGCAGCCACCAGGTCGTCTGGCTGAAGCCCAGGGCGCCCTCGTCGCTTCCCGCGGTCTCGGCCTCGATGTTGAGCACGCGCAGCCGCCGCACGTGCTCGGCCAGCAGGCGCGATGTGGCCGCATGATCGAGCGTTTCGCTGACACTGCCGCGCCGGAGGCATCCGTCAACAAACGCGGGGCCGCCGCGTTTCAGATAAACATGCGCCAGGTGTTCGAACGTGACATCGAGGTTGCCGACGCCGGCCCGCGCGGCCACGTCGCGCCGCAGCACCGGATTCTTCATCAGGCCCGCCAAATGCGCGATGGACACCTGGTACTGGGCATCACCGCGCAGCACCTGCAGGACCGCCGGGTCGTCCAGCAGGCCGAGTTCCGCCAGCGTGGCGGCCAGGTCGGACGCGGGTGCGGCGAGTTGGCTGCCGATGTGCGCGCCTTCCGGCAGGCGTCGGCGCAGGGCGCGCAGCGCCGCGCCGCGGCCTGCCACGGTGCGCTCCCAGGCGGCGCGTTGGGTCCGGTAGCGCTCCAGCACGCGCCGCAGTCCGGCGGGACCGCCCGGCAGCCGAAAACGGCCCATGGTCGCGGCCAGGGCGAGAAAGCGTTCGCAGGTGGGGGCATCCTGCAGAACGTCCAACAGGAACCCATCCCCCAGCCCGCCGATCAACCGCAACCGCCTGCCTGGCGTCAGGGTATCCACCGCCACCAGGATCTTCCGGCTGTCGCAGGCCAGCGCCTGCATGTCGCGCAACCCGGCGGCGTCAACCCCGGCCCAGCGTCCGATGCCGCGCAGCCGGGGATCATTCGGCGCGCAGGCCGCCGCCAGACTGAACAGCGCCGCCTTGTCCATCGGCTCCTCGAACCAGGCTGCCCAGCGATCGTAGACCTTGCAGGCTTCGGCCTCGGCCTGCGCCTGACGCCAGACGCCGCGAGCGATCAGACTGCCGGACAGCATGTACATCATGAAGGCGACCGCCACCGTCACGATGCTCAGCGTGACCAGCGCCCGAAAGAGGCGGTAGTAAACGCCGTACAGGCAGAGTTCCACCACGCGGGCAAACCCCAACCGCACCTGTTTCTTGATTTTCAGCGTCCTCATTGCGCGCGCCTCAGCCCGGGAAGATGCCGTACTTCACCGGCGGAAAACCGGTGCAGAACGAGTAGATGGACCCGGCCACCATGAAGATCAGTCCGCCCAGCAGATCGCCGGCCACCATGCCGACCATGAAGGGCTTCATGCGCTGGTAGGTGCCGCCGCCGCCGAACCGCACCACCAACGCCTTGACCGCCCAGCCGATCAGGAAGCTCGTGGAGAAGCACATCATCGGGTAGGTCATCCAGCAGATGAAGAGCACCGGGTGCAGGGGCCAGCGGGCGAAACGCAGGCGCAACAGGGCGAAGAACGCATAGAACCCCAACCCCAGGAAGGTGAAACACAGAAAGTGGCCGTCGGGGTGGAAGAAGGAGAGCCGCTGCACCCAATCCGCCGTCCGCACGGTGTCGAAGATGCCCTCCGCCATCATGGCCTGGATGTGCTTGTCGAGCAGGTTGAATGGCATCATGGGGACGTAGTACGTGCCCCAGGAATCGCTCAGGTTGGCGCCCCGGTCATAGTGCATCCAGAGCGCCGCCGCCACGCCCGCAACCAGACAGAAGAGCAGCGTCCCTCCCATCCAGCCGGCGACGCGGCCGCGGGGCAGTTTCACGTCTTCGGCGATGCGCAGTCCATTGACGATGAAGGGCATCATGGCCTCGCGCGGATCGATGCTGATGACCGCACACACCAGCCCGATGACGATCAGCCCGCCCGGTCCCAGCGCCGCCGCCCCGAAGAGCCCGATCAGCACGCCGATCGGCTGCCAAGTCGGCAGCAGGAAGAAGAGCCCCGTCTCGGCGCACACCCGGCTCATGACGGTGAACATGATCACCAGCAGCCCCACCAGCAGCACGGCGTAGAGCCAGGGCAGTCCCATGCGCATGATCAGAATCACGCTGGCGGCGCAGGAGAGCAGAAACAGGCGGAACCCCCAGGTGGCGGACGGCTCCAGCGGCGTCTCCGCATGGCGGCCAAAGGCGGCCGCGATGACGCGGCCGTAATAGGCCCGACCACTGTAGAGGACCATCGCGAAGAGGCCGAGGTAGGCCCCGAAGAGTAGCCCCTGCACCTCGCCGGCGCCCGACCAGTCGCCCGTGAGATTGACGCCGTAGGTGACGCACACCATCCCGAAAAAGGCGCCGACCAGCGTCGAGAGGCCAAGACTCAGCGCGATGTCGGATGGCAGGAAGAAGGCGAAGGCGACAACCGAGAAGAAGATGGTCGAGCCGAAGACGCCACTGGCGCCGCTGACCGAGGCGAAGTTCGGAAAAAACTCCCGCAGCGACCAGAGATCAATGCGGTGTGGAATCTGAATGAAGGACGGGAACCACGCGTGCAGACCATTGACGACGTGGACCAGCAAGATCGGCAGGCAGCCATACCAGAAGACGCGGTTGGCGACGGCCGCTGGAAACGCGCCGCCGTCATCCCGCGTGAACGGCTTGACGAACTCGGCAATGGGATAGATCAGGTGTTCGTGGGTCGTCCACTGCCGGTGCAGCACCAGCGAGAAGCCGATCAGCCCGAGCATCAGGATGCCGAAAAGCGGCACCCAGCGCAGCAGGGCCGGCATCCAGGCCCGCCACGGCACATCGCTCAACCGTGCATGATGCTGCGGCGTCTCGTTGCCCTGCAGGAATCCGCCCAGCACCTTCTCCTGGTTGGCAGGTGTGGTGCGCACCAGCAGGTTGGTCGGCACATAGGAGAGCACGGCATTGCGCTGCCACGAGGGCTGCGTCTTCTCGTAGTGCTCGGGCATGACCAGCGTATAGGTGAAGGTGCGCAGAAAACCGGAGCCCGGAACCACGCAGACCGCCAGGGGCAGCAGGATGATCAGCGCCACTTCCGCGCCGCTGAACGCCCGGCGGCGGAAAAACAGCCCGCTCAGGGGGCGCACCACCAGCACCAGCACCAACAGCAGCCCGATGACCGAGATCGGCAGGAAATTGCCGACTGCATAGGTCTGCTGCATGTAGTGATCGTTGAAATGCCCGCCCAGAGCCAGCAGCAAGGCGAAGAGCACCCCCAGCGCTAGAGCCCGAAACGTCATGCCTCTTCCCCGGTCCGCCACGGACCCATCTGCCTCCACTCTCCCATCCTGTCCCGCCTTCACGACCTGCCGGGTCGTCATCAGACTCTCTGGCGGCGATTATGATTCCTCCGCCACGGCCAGGCAAGCCCCGATGCAACGCCGGACGCCGTCCCCCATGATCTTCCCTTCCACCTGCACAACTGCTTGAAAGACAAGAACTCCACTTCGGACTAGACGCCGACGCCGATTTTTGCTCTGCTATGAGCGGGGTAAAAAGCCCGGAAAGGGTGGATGGCATGGTGAAGAGCACGCGGTTGACGATTGAGGTGGTGCGCACGAAAGCGGATGTGGCACGATTCGACGCGTTACTGAACGCGGAACACACGCTGGCGGCGACGCCTGCCATCGGCGATTTTCTGCGCGTGGTGGCGGTGCGCGATGGCGCGTGGGTGGCCTTGCTGGCATGGGGTCCGGCGTGTTACGCGCTTCAGGACCGTGATGACTGGATTGGTTGGACGCGCACGTTGCGCGCTTCGCGCCAGAAGTTGGTGGTGCAGTTGCGGCGCTTGCTGGTGCCCGAGGTCACACGCGAACCCAATCTGGCATCCCAGGCGCTGGGTGCTGCCGTGAGGACCCTGCCGGCTTTATGGCAGGAAAGCTTCGGCTACCGGCCCGTACTGGCCGAGACTTTCAGCGACATCGAACAGCATGCCGGTACCTGCTACCGGGCGGCTGGTTGGTCGCCGGTTGGTGAGAGCAAGGGTTATAGCCGGCACCGGGCGGACTTCTACCGCGAGCACAGCCGTCCGAAGCGGCTCTGGTTGAAATGTCTGCAACGGGATGCCCGCGACATCCTGTGTGCTGCCGTGGTGCCGGCCGTCCAACGTGCAGGCGCGGCCTCTTCGGCCCACGGCGTGCTTCCGTTCTCACCCGCGACGATGTATGCGTTGGTGGTCGCCTTGCGTCAGGTTCCTGATCCGCGTGGCGCCAGCACCATTTTTCGCAGCGGGTCCGTGCTGTGCATCGTCGCCATGGCCTTGCTGAGCGGCAGTCGGGATATCGCTGAAATCCATCGCTTCGGCCAGCGCCTCAAACCGGCGCAGCGCCAGGCACTGGGTCTGCCGCGCGGGCAGGGTAAGGGCTTCTGGCGTGTGCCCGGCTATAACGTCTACTACAACGTGCTCTGTCGCCTCGACCTTGACCGCTTCGCGACTGTCCTCACCGCCTGGCTCCAGTCCCAGGCCGGCAAACTACCCGCCTGCCTGGCCCTCGACGGCAAGATGATCCGCGACACCATCGGCGTGCTCACCCTGGCGGACCACGAAACCGGTGTTCCCGTCGCCATCGCCGTGCAGACCGAGAAGCAGGGTGACGGCCCGCACTGCGAAATGAACGCCGCGCGCACCCTGCTGGCCGAGAATCCGCAGGCCCTCGACGGCACACTCACCACCAGCGATGCGCTTCACACCCAGCGCCACGCGGCCATCGCAATCACCGATGCCGGCGGCGATTACCTCAGCCAGGTGCGTGACAACCGCCCCAAGCTCCGCCGTCTCGCCGCCGCCAAGACCGCCGGTCGCACCCCCTTTTTGCGCAGACCTCCGAATCCACCTGCGGCTACCCTGTCGACTACCAGATCGCCCTCTGCCACGCCGATCCCCTCGAATGCGACTTCCCCCGTGCCCGCACGCTCCTGCGCATCACCACGCTCCGCCGTCACAAGAAGTCCGGACGGGCCACACCCTTCACCCGCTACTTCATCGCCAGCCTGTCCCCGGGCGCCATGACGCCAGAAGCCTGGATCCGCACCATCCGCAACCACTGGGGCGGGGTCGAGATCCGCAACCATTGGACGCGGGACGCCATCCTGCGCGAAGACCACACCCGCAGCCGCAACCCGACGCTCGTCGGCGCCCTCGCGCTCCTGCGCAGCGCACTCCTCGCCATCTACGCTCGCCTGCGCGACATGTATGGTTGCCTGCCTGCCATCATCGAGAACCTGCGCGCGAATCCACTCACCGTTCAACGCTTGGTAATGGGGAAGTTGTGAATGCGGAAGAAAAGATCATGCCCAATCTTTCTGGACTCTGTAATTGATGGTTGCGCACCAAGACAGCATTTCGTATGCTCGCGTAAATTGGTGTTGGTGTTGGTCGAATTCTTTACCCTTGGAGTGTGTCTATGATGCAGAAGATCCTGGTTTGTGCTGCCCTCTTGGCAGGGTGCGCGCCTGGTGCGCGTGCGTATCAGGTGTTCTGCAACTTCGATGGCGTGCAGAGCGCCCATACCGATCCGTCGGCCCCGGACTATACGGAAACGACCTATGCCACGTACGTGGATTACGTGGAATACAAGGTTGTCGTGGGTGCGAGCGAGTCCCTGACGGACTTCTACGTCGGCAAGTCCGCGGGTATCTCGCCCAGTTCGTACTGGGCCAGCCAAAGCACCAAGGGCGCGAACCTGCCGGGTTGGTCCGTGGCGAATGAAGGGCTTCTGTACGCCAGCACCTTTACGCCGGATGGGAAGATCTCCATGGACCCGGACCGCGTGGTTCCCGCGATCCATTACTCCGCCAGCACGCCGCTATCCGCGGGCACGTACTACTTCGGTTACGACGTGGCCAACGGGATTTATGGTCTGAGCGACACCGACTGGCGTTGCGTCGACCCCACGCAAGGCGCAGATTGGGGCGTCGCGGTCAGCGATGCTTCCGGACAGGGACCCGTACACATGATTTCTCCGGTTCCTGAACCCAGCACCTTCGCGTTGGCGCTGGTCGGACTGGGTGCGCTGGCGCTGCGTCGCCGCAGTCTGCTCCGGTAATCGGCCCGGACAAGAACCGGCTATAACAGAAACGCGACGATTCGACGAATCGTTGCGTTTTTGCTTCTTTACGGCTCAGCAGGGTGGTGTCATGAAAGTTGAGAATTCCGCGTCTGCCCGCGTCGGACAGAACGAACCTCGGTCTTTCTTCGCCCGGCTGGCGGCGCTGGCTGGTCTCGGACTGTTCGCGCTGTACGTGGTCACCCTGAGCCGCGGCCTCTACCCCGGCGTTTCGGCCGCCTGGATGTCCGCGGCCATCGGGCTGGAACCCTGGCCCAACGCCGCTTACCCCCTGTGGCGTTTCTGGCTGGCAGGCTGGCGCCACCTCCCAATCGGCGGCAACGTGTGGCGGCTGAACCTGTCGAGCGCCGTGGCGGCCGCCGCAGCGGGCGGCTTGCTTTGCCGCTATGTCGCGTCCTGGGTCTACCGCAAGATCGAGGCGGCCGATGCCCTTCCGGCGGAGCGCCGCATCGTCGCCGCCGCGTCGATCTCGGCACTCGTGGCGGCCGCCATCTTTGGCACCAGCCTCGCCGGTTGGGGCATCGCCACCCGGTTGCATCCGTTCGCGTTCGATGTGCTCCTGGTGATGATCGCCTTCATCCTGCACCAGGGCTATCTGGTGCGTCACGGGGTGTGGCGACTGTATCTGCTGGCGCTGCTGTGCGGGGCAGGCGCTGCCGAGACAACCATGTTCCTCGTCCTCGCGCCCTTCTTCATCATCGCCACGCTGCTGGCCCTTGACCGCCGCCGCCTGACGCGCGGCCTGGGATTCCGCCTTGCCTGCATCGGCGTGAGCGGCCTCCTGCTTTATGTCGTGGCAGCCTGCTGCCTGGCACCGGTCGATGCAGGCATGTCGTGGCACGGCGCGTTGCGGCAGCTCCTGCGCCTGCAGATCCATGACCTGCGCGCCTACCTGCCGGGCATGGGCTGGTTGACCCTTCTTCTGATGCTGGTGTTGCCGTGGGTCACGCTTCAAGCCGGCGCGTGGCCCACGCTCTCCGATCACCGGACCCTGGCCACGATCGTGCTCCATCTGCTGCTGACCGCGGCCGTTCTGATCCTGCTCGTGAATGTGCCCATCCCGCCCTGGCGCTTCTGGGCCGCCATCGGACGCCCGCCCGTGCTGGAGATGCTGCTGGTGGCCATGCTGGGCGGATGGGCCTGCGCCTACTGGCTGCGCGGCTGTCTCGTGCCTTGGCAGCCCCCGGCAGTGAAACGGCAGGTGCTGAAGCGGAATGCGCTGGAACGCGACCAGGAGATCGGCCGCCATCGGCAGAAGCAGATGATGCTCATCGAGGTCGTCTGTTCGGCCATGATGTGTGCGCTCCTCGCCGGAACGCTGCTCGTTGCCTGCGTGCGCAACGGCCGCGTCGCGGACGGGCGGCGCGGCGCCTTTGCGGACCAGTGCGCCCGCGAGATTCTCGACCAGATGGGCGCGCGGACCTGGCTGGTGACGGACGGCGTGCTCGACCGCCACCTCGCCCGCCTCGCCGCCGCCCGCGGACAAACGCTGCATCTGGTGAACGTGAGTCAGGACCGACAGCCGTCACAGGCCCAGAAGCTGCGCGCACTCGTCGATGCCGACCCGCGGCTGCTTCCCTACCAGGCTAGGCTGCGCAATGCCGCCATGATCAGCGCCTCGGCATTCGTCAGGGAGTGGCTTGCCGCCGATCCTGCGGCCACCGGGCAACTGGCGCTCTACAGCGCGCCGGACCTGTCGCGCACCGCTGGACGGCGTGCGCTGCCGGACCGTTTCCTCTTCCTCGCCGCGCAGGGAACCAATGGCGTGGACCGCCTGCCGCCGATGACCGAGGCCATCGCCTTCTGGAAGCGCATGGACCAGATCGTGCCGCTGACCGTGCAGGATCGCGACCTGACCGACGGCCTGCAGCGCGCCCTGCGGTGGCACCTCGCACTGGTGGCCAACGATCGTGGCGTACTGCTGGAGGACCTGCAGCGGCCGCTAGAGGCACAGGAAGCCTACCGCCAGGCGTTACGGCTCAACCCCGACAACCTGAGCGCCTTGCTGAACCGCATGCAGATGGCGCGCGAAGGCATGCTGCCGCCGGAAGAGCGGAAGCCGGCGGAACAAGCGGCCGCCGCCGCTCTGGCCAAGCTCAAACGCCGGCCGTCGTTTCTGAATCTGGCCCGTTTTGATGGACAGGTGCGCGCACCCGAGGCGTATGCCGGGCTTGGCTCGGGATGGATGTCAGCCGGACAGATGGACCTGGCACGCATCGCCCTGACGCGTGCCGCCGAACTGGGGTTTGGCGACGAGAATCGCGAAGCGTTTCTCGGTGCCCTGGCCTCCTTCAGCCTGACCACCGGCGATTTTGCGCACAGCGAAGACCTGTTCCGCCGCATTCTGGGCCGGCAGCCCGGGGACCAGCACGCCCTGATCGGCCTGCTGCGGCTGGCTCTGCTGCAGCGGGACACGGCAGAGGCGCGGACCTGCTTGGCCCGGGCGCGTGCAGCCGGGCTGCCGGCCTCCGCCTGTAATGTGGAGGAGTCGACCATCGAACTGGCGGAAAACAAGACAGACGCGGCCTGCGCCCGCCTGCGCGGACTGCTGGACCTGGAGCCGAACAACCTGTATGCCCGTGCCTTGCTGGTAACGGCCATGGTAAAGCAGGGACAGGCCGAAGCCGCCGCGTCCGAGATTCTGCCGCGGCTGATCCAATCCGCCGGACGCGCGCCCAATGCCCTGGTGTTTCAGCTTCAGGGCCTCATCGCGGCAAGCCGGCAGCCGCCAGCGTACCCCGCAGCGCGCGAGGCATACCGCCATGCGGCACAACTGCAGCCCGGCCGCCAGGATCTGCTGGTGCGCATTCTGCGGCTCGACCTCGACCTGGCCGATCAGAAAGCGGCGGAACAGGACGCGCGCGACGTGCTGCAAGCCAATCCGGACAACGGCCTGGCCCATTTCGTCTTGGGTTCCCAGGCGGCCGCGCGGGGCGAACTGGATACCGCGGAGCGGCACTTGCGCTGCAGCATCGCGGCTGGCGCCACAGGGTCCTCATGGAACAACCTCGCAGATGTGCTGAGGCAACGCGGCGCTTTGGACGAAGCCGAGACCGCCGCACGCCAAGCCATCGCCATGACCACCAACAGCGCGGCCGCCCTGGATACCTTGGCCTGCGTGTTGCTGGAGCGGCATCAGACGGCGGAGGCGCAGACGACCATTGCCCGGGCGCGCGCGCTGGCGCCGCAGGATTGGCAGGTCGCGTTCACCATGGCGCGCGCCCAATGGCAGGCCGGTCGCCATGCCGAGTCCCGCCAGCTGCTGCGCGAGGTGCGGACCCACCAGCAGGCGCTCCCGCCCAACACGCAGGCGCAGATTGCGCGACTGACCGCCGAGTGGAGTGCGCAGCCTTAGCCGTCGGCAGTCTAGTTCTTCTGGTAGACCCGCACGTAGTCAATCTCGTAGCGGGTCGGGAACGGCGTTTTGGCGGGATCCCCAGCCGCATCGCCGCCGATTGCCAGGTTGATCAGAAGAGAGTGCGGCTGGTGAAAGGGATTGCGCGGCTCCGTGTTGCCGGGGTTGGTGGCATGCGAGATATCGATCGTGCTGAGCGGCAGCCCATCCACGGACAGCTTGATCTCGTGACTGTCCCACTCCATGCGCCAGACATGAAACTTCTCATCCCAGGCGGGGTCTCCGAATGACTGCACCGGCTTGATCTTGATGTCCCACATCCCCTGCCATTGGCGTCCGGTGCCCCAGCAGGCGTTCGCATGGATGCTGCCCAGGTAGTATTCCATCATGTCGATTTCGCCGCAGTCTGGCCATTCGCCATCCAGGCCCATGAACCAGATCGCAGGCCACAGGCCATCCTGAGTCTTAAACCGCGCCCGCACCTCAAAGATCCCATACTGCCAACTGTGCAATCCCTTGGTCACAAGCGACGCGGACGTGTAGTTGATCCATTCGCGTTTGTTCTGCCAAGTCTTGGGCTCAGCCCCAAAATCAGGATTGGGTTTGCGCTCGCGACGGCCCTCGATCGTGAGCACGCCACCGGTACAGAACGCATTCTCCGGTTGATACCACTGCAGCTCGTTGTTGCGGACGAATCCGCGCTCAAACGTCCAGCCCTGAGGATCGGGCGAGCCGTTTCTGTCGAACTCGTCGGCCCAGACCAGATGATACCCAGCGGGAACAGGCACCGCGTCTTGTGCCGCCGCAGATTGCACGGCAGCCAGCAGAAGAAACAGGGAGAACAACAATCGCATGCTTTGCCATCCCGCCTTCAGGGGGCTGAGCGCACACCGCGCCAGCCGTAAGCACTGCCCCGCCCCGTGTCCGTAACAGTGGCGTGCCACCGGTCAGAAACGCGGGCGTTTGCGCTCCCATTGAACCAGTCCCCGCCGCGGAACCCGGCACCGCTGCCATCCGCATACCAGTCGGTGATCGTGGCGTTACCGTTCGCGTCTAGAACACCGCTGCCGTGCGTGCCGGCGAAGCTCCGTCCGTTCGTCGATCCAATGGTCACGCATCGCTTCCACAAGTTCCCGCTCATCTCCATGACACCCCAGTATGATGCCCCTGCTGATTGCCGCCCGGAAATCGCGGTTGCGAAGATCCCCACCCGAATCGGCCATGCCACGGCCCCGGAGATCAGGCAATTGGCCGTCGCCGGATTCACCGTCTCTGTGCCGCTGCCGTCGACGCCGGCAATACTCGTGACATTCGTGATGGTCGTGTTTCCCCAGGCAAATTCGCCGGCCACGGACATCAGCGGTCCCCGGCAGGCCTTCTCGAACTCAAGTTCGGTCATCGGCCGCAACCCCGCCCACGCCGCATAGGCGGCTCCGTCTGGCCAGGAGATGTAGCCACAGGCCCGGTCCGGCGCGCTGCTGGTGTAGACGCCCACGACGTTGGTGGCAATCGAGTAATGCGCGCCCGTTGTGTAGGTATACCGGTTTGCAGCCTGCCCGGACGAAAGGCTGTTCAAGAAGTCACAGTACTGTCCCTGCGAGATATCGTATTTCATACAGTAGAAGGCATTGTACCCTTTGGGAAATGCTGCTGGCAGCCAACCGTTGCCACCCATGTTCGTGGATCCGCTCTGGTTCACACCCCAGAGGCAACTCACCTGGTTGGAGACGGGAATCGCCGCTTCGGCCGCAATCAGAAACG
>Ga0316226_1002335_pt1 | contig 18113 bp, 27 predicted proteins | sample TBH18017metaG_FD_206009 | JGI IMG/M metagenome (GOLD analysis project Ga0316226, IMG submission 206009) | Freshwater microbial communities from Trout Bog Lake, Wisconsin, USA - TBH18017 | ecosystem: Environmental > Aquatic > Freshwater > Lake > Hypolimnion/Profundal zone | place: USA: Wisconsin... | reverse complement strand
TTTCAGGAAACTCTCCGAGAGCCTTGGTTGCTGCATTATTGAGCGGTGGGTTCATGGGATTTACTTTTTGCTGGTGCGTCTGAAAATTTTGTGAGCGAAGCCGGAGCGCTTGTAGGACACCGGGCTCGGGGGCATGGCCGCGATGCAATCGAGTAGTCTGCGGCTCTCACGGTGCCCGTCGAGAACCAGGCTCAGATGCGGGGTCGAGCGACCCAGAAATTCCGCCGCCCGCCGCAGGCTCCATCCCTGCTGTTTTAATTGGCGCTTGGCTTCTTTTCGTGTGAACATATCGGAACAAATATCAGTTCCGATGAAGCGGTCAACAAAAAATATCAGTTCCGATATAAATAATTTCGGAGATCGTCTCGATGCGGTGATGAAGGAGAACGATCTGAAGCAAAACGATATTGCGGATCGAACCGGCGTTTCTCAGGCAACGGTCTCTGGTTGGCTTAATGGAAGTTTGCCTCAACCACGAACGGCATTGGCTCTATCGAAAGCCATCGGCGTGTCTATGCGTTGGCTTATGACGGGGCATGGAGAGAAAGAAGATTTGACGATTGTCCGGCAAAATGAGCACGCCGACAGCTGGAAAACTCGTGCATTGGCGGCCGAATCAAAGTTGGCAGAAATAAAAATCACGTTATCCGACGCGCTGAAAAAGATTTGAAAAAATGAGCGATGAATTTGATAAAGATCCCGCGTTTGTGGCGGCATTTGAACGGACGATAAAAGGCATGATGGCCGGTAAACTCAGCCTGTTGGAGGCGCGCAAAAGAATGCGGGAAAAGTTGCGCGCCATTGGCTACGCCCCATTTCTCGACCAACTCAATGCGGAGGGTGAAGATGGCGAATTTAATTGGCTCAACACCCTGCTGGAAACCAATCTTTCTATGAGGCAATGCCGAGCACATTGGTTGCGACAACAAAAGTCGCTGGAGAGCTTTCCTGCGCAACAGATGGTGAGACAAAGAATCATAAAACACCCGCGTGACTGGAGTTCCCGGTGGAGTGAGGCACTTGCGCGCACAACGAAAGATGGAGCAACGGACTCCAAGAAAAAAGCTGCTCTTGTGAACCACCCGATATGGAAAGCGCTTTGCCTATTCGGAAACCCATATCCACCGTTTGAGTATGATGATGACATGGGCATAGAGCCGCTAGACTGGGACGAAACTGAGGCGCTCGGGTTGCTTCCCGGCCCCAGCGCATCGCTGATACATCGGGCCATGATGAACCCTCGAACCGAGTAGTTTTCTTTCTCTCCGCGCCCTCCGCGCCTTCGCGGGAGTGAAATAGTTTAATAGTGGCAACGGTGGCAACCGTGACTTAGCGCCATTTTGTGAAATCGGGCAGGGTGCTTGCACATGCAAGGCCCCAGCCCATCGGAGAGTTTTCAATCATCGCATTTCGCGTTCGCGGGGGCGAGGAGATTTTTTGATCGTTCCCGTCGGCGCGTCTCACGTTCTGGGGGGAATTGCATAAGCGCGTCGGCGGGACTTTCTACAACCCAACATACCGGGTTCATAGCAGCGGCAGCGGCGGTCCTGATGTGTGCCGTCGCTGCCGCATTTATTTTCGGATGCCATCCGGTCGCTGCGAAATCCACGGCTCACACGGAGGTTCGCCCTCCCATTGATTTCGTCACGCCGAACCCGGACGTGCCAGCAAGCTACCACACCACGAAACCAGGCGTCGCAGGCGCGCCAATCCAATCCCCGGACGCGGGGAAGCCTGCTGCAAATTTCACATTCTGAATTTATGAACATCAAATCCTTCAATGACGGCGTGCTGAAAACTGCAGGCCCTCTCCTCATCACGCTCAAGACGGCGGCGGTCGGCGCTGGTGGCGCGGCCCTGGCGGGCGGCGCGACGGCGGCGACGCAATACGTGCAGACGAACGGCGCGACGCAGAACTGGCAGGCCGTGGCCAGCGCGGCGGCAGCCGGTGCCATCGCCTCGGCGCTCGCCTACTTCCTCACCCCTCCTCACCAGGCACAATGAGCCTCGCGCAAATACTCGCAACCATCGCCGGAGTGCTCTGGCTGGCAGGGCTGGTCGCGCTCGCCATCGCGGGATTTTTCAAATGATGCCCTGGGGATTCCAAAACGATCCCGCTTTGCGGTGGGTGTGCGAGAAAGGCCCGATTTCCCAGGTGCTTTTGGAGCCGCTCGTCTACGTGACGGCCGCAGGAGAAACGATCACTATTCCGGTGGGATTCGTGACCGACTATGCCAGCATCCCACGAATTTTTTGGAACATCATTCCGCCCGATGGGGACGCGAGGTTTCCGGCGATCCTGCACGATTACCTGTATTCCCTTCGCGGCTGGGAGCCCTGTTTCAAAAACCGCGCGCAGTGCGACGGGCTGTTCCTCGAAGCCATGCGGCACGTGGGCATGAACATGGTCGAGAGGCTCACGGTTTACTCGGCAGTCCGCTGCTTTGGCTGGGCGTTTTCGGCGACGCCGAACGTCGCCGGGAGGAAATGGAAAAAATGAGAAGGATGGGGCTTATAGGATTGGTGGGACTGCTGGCCTTGAGCGCCTGCGTTGCGGCCGACCCGATCCGGCCAGATCCGAAATTGACTCCGGGCGCGATCATGCCGGGCGTGACGGTCGAGCAGCTCTGCACGCGCGGCTACGCGAACGTCATTGATGGCGGAGCCCGCAATGTCCCCGCATCCCTGAAGCGCGCGGTGTTCGTCGAATACCTGGGCGCGGTCCCGGCTCACCCCGGCGACTACGAGGTCGACCATCTGATCAGCCTGGAGCTGGGCGGCAGCAACGACATCAAGAACCTCTGGCCGGAGAGCTACCAGGGAAAGTGGAACGCGCGGGTCAAAGACAAGGTCGAGGACCGCATGGCGGCGCTCGTCCGGCAGGAACTGCAGGCCCACGGCCACGACGCTGCAGCGGCGCTGCTCGCACGGTTCCAGCGCGAGATCGCGAGCGATTGGATCGCCGCCTACCGGAAATATTTCCCATGAGCGCCACAAAAATCACCGTCCCCGGCTGGTCGTTCTCGGTGATCGTCCTTGACGACGACCTGCTGGTCGAGAATACGACCGCCACATTTTTCGGCGGCGACCACGACCCGATGGACAACGGAGAAACCGCCAGTGGCGTGAAGACCAAGGGCAATCCGGATCTGCTCGGATGTGCGCTGCCGATAAATTACACGGGGCCGGATCGCGCGACGCGCAAAGCGGTCGGCGGATCTCCGATCCCCGAGATGCCGTTCGGCCTTCTCCCCGACGGCAAGCCGCACCCAGGCGGGACGAACGTGATCGTCACGCGCGGGTCCAGATCCATCACCGTGCCATTCATCGACATCGGTCCGGCCCGCTGGGCAAAGGACGGCATCGACCTCACCGTGGCCGCGTTCCTCGCGCTCGGAGGAAACCTCAAAAACGGAGTCATCGGCGTGAGCTACCGGATTCTCGGAGGCGCGAAGTTTATCAAATGATCACAAAAATCATTCCCATCTTTCCCCTGGTGCTCGGTGCGACGGCAGAAGTTTCCATGCCCGATCCGACGATTGCGAGCTCGGTCGGCTGGATGGTGCTCACCGGCGCTGGCCTGGTCACGATCATCAAGCTGTGCCTCGATACCTACAAAGATCACTTCCGCGAAATTCCCCGGCCTTCGGACACCTACGTCCGGATTCCCGACTTCAACGGCAAGGTCGAGGAAATCATGGAGAGCTTGAAAGAGGCGGTCCAGAAGATCGAGGACTTCAGCTCCGACAACTACGACGCGCGCCGCCAGATGCACAAGAAGATCAACGGCCAGCAGAACGCCCTGCACTATTTGGCTGGCACGCTTTCCCGCGACGGTCGCGCCCACGATGCGGCCCACATCAAAACCCTCATCATCGAAGAAGATCATGCCGAAGATTAACAAGCCCGACATGCCGCTGCTGCGCGCGAAGATCCGCGAGGTGCTGGCGTTTGCCCCCACGCGGAAATTCACCGAGGCGATGATCCTGGATGCCGCCAACCGGCTCGTCCCTGTGCCGGTCGCGCTGGACGACGTGCGCCGCGCCATCGAGTGGAATCTCGGCAGCGGGTTCGTGGACTACGTTTTCAACCGCGACGAGGACCGCGACGAGTGGTTCCTCACGGATCGCGGGCTGGCGAAGGAGGGCATCAAGTGAATGAAAGCTCGCTCCGACTCCAAACTCAAGAACCTGCCGGAAGAGCGGCAGGAACAGATCATCGCGTGGGCGAAAACGCCGAAGTCCGAAACCTGCACCGGGGGGTTTGCCTACGCGCTGGAGCAGCTCGCGGCGGATGGGCTCAAGGTCTCGCTGCGCTCGCTCTCGGAATTTTATTCCTGGTGGGAGCTGAAGCAGGACTTCTCGGATGCGGATACCCTGGGGAAATTCGCGGCGGATCAAATGAAAGCCTTCGATCCGGCGAACGCGGCGAAGGCGGAGGCATTCGGGCAATTTATTTTTACGGGCGCGGCCGTGCGGCAGAAAGACCCGGCGACCTTCGTGGCCATGCAGCGGCTGAAGCTCGACAAGGATTCGGCGAAGACGCGGTTCGCGCTGGAGGAGCAGAAGCTCAAGCTCGCGGGCCGCAGGGTCGCAGTGCTGGAAAAGAAGCTGGAGCGCGCTGGGCAGATCGTGAAGGCCGCGCAGGAGAAGGGCGGCATGACGCCGGAAACTTTGGCGCGGCTGGAGAAGGAGCTGAAAATGCTATGAGGCCCGAGCACGCGCGCAACTTTCGCGGCAAGGCGAAGAACATCCCGGAGCGGGACACGTTCATGTTGGCCTACCAGGACCGGTGGATCACCGACCCCGCGCTCATGAAGATCATGGAGAAGGGCCGCCGGATCGGCGTCTCCTACGGGTCGGCCTACGAGGATGTGCGCTACCACGCGCTGGCGGCCTCCGCCCAGGACACGTGGGTATCGAGCCGCGACGAGGTCACCGCGCGGGAGTATTTGCTCTACTGCAAAAAGTTCGCGGCCGTGCTCGACAAGGGCGCGCAGGATTTCGGCGAACAGGTCATGGCGGCCGACGGCACGACCGCCCACGTGCTGGGGTTCAGCAACGGCACGCGGCTCAACTCGCTCGCGAGCAACCCGGATGTCTTTGCGGGCAAGGGCGGCCGGGTGAAGCTCGACGAGTTCGCGCTGCGCAGCGACCCGCGCGGGGTCTTCGCTATCGCAGGGCCGACAATCGACTGGGGCGGATCGCTCTCGATCATCTCGACGCATCGCGGAAGCGCGAACTTTTTCAACACGCTCATCCAGGAGATCAAATACAAGGGCAACCCGAAACGGTTCTCGCTCCACACGGTGACGCTCCAGAACGCGCTCGACCAGTGCTTCCTGTGGAAGCTCCAGACGAAGTTGCCCGACGGGGATCCACGGCTCGACATGGACGAGGCGGAGTATTTCGACTACCAGCGCGCCCGAGCGGCCGACGAGGAGACCTTCCGGCAGGAATACATGTGCCAGCCGAGCGACGACGCCTCGGCGTTCCTGTCCTACGATCTCATCGACGGCTGCAAATACCCGGCGGCCGAGGATTGGGCCTCCGATCTCCTGGACATCAAAAACCCGCTCTATGTCGGGGTGGACGTGGGCCGCGACCACGATCTCACGGTGATCTGGGTCATCGAGAAGACCGGCGGGGTTTCGTTAACCCGGAAGGTTGTCGAGATGCGGGCGCAGACGTTCGAAGCCCAGGAGGCGGCGCTTTACGATGTGCTGGCGCTCCCGCAGGTCCGCCGGTGCTGCATCGACCAGACCGGGATCGGCCGCCAGTTCGCCGAGCGGGCGCAGAAACGGTTCGGCACCTACAAGGTCGAGGGCCTTCACTTTACCGGCCCGGTGAAGGAGGAGCTCGCCTACCCGGTGCGCGCCGCCTTCGAGGACAAGAGCATCCGAATCCCGGACCGGCAGGAGATTTTCAGCGATCTGCGAGGCGTCCGGAAGGAAACCACCGCGAGCGGCAACATCCGCTTCGCCGGAGAGCGCGGGAAGAACGGCCACTGCGACAGGTTCTGGGCGCTGGCGCTCGCCCTCCATGCCGGGAAATCCGTCTCGGCCAATTTCGGCTTCGACTCGGCGGAAATTCAACCGGCATCCATGCGTTCCGACCGGAGGCTCGTCTCGCTATGACAAGCCAAAGCGGAAAGCGGAAAGCGGAAAGCGGAAATTCGGCCATGGAACCCCGCGAGTGGGGGCATGACACCATTTCGGGAAGAAAGCCCAAAATTCAGGCGTTGCAACGGCTTTGCAACGGCAACCTGAAACTTGCGGGAGGGCGGAAATGAACCCGGCCCCGAAGACGACGCCGGACATCAGCGCGGAGGCGGTGCAAATGGCGCTACGGATGCGGTATAACCCGATTCGCGGGCTCACGATGCAGAACCTGGTGTCGCAGCTCGACAACTTCCAGCTCGGCTACGTGGCGTTCGCGGCCCTCACCTGGGACGTGATGGAGCGGCGGGACTACATGCTCAAGGGCGTGGCCGCCAAGCGCCGGAAGGATGTCTCCCGGCTCAAGATCGAGATCCTGCAGGTCGAGGAATCCCAAGAGGCCGAGGGCCACGCGGAAGCTCTGCGGGATTTCTACGACAACCTGACAGCCGTCAATGCCCTCGACGAAAACGAGCGCGGCGGATCGTCGCTGCTGATCCGCCAGATGATGGATTCCGTCGGGAAATACTACGCGGTCCATGAAATCGTGTGGCAGCCAGGGGAAAAGCTGACGGCCGAGTTCCGGTTCGCGCCGCTTTGGTTTTTCGAGAACCGCAGCGGGAAGCTGCGTTTTCTGCAGGTGCCAATCGGCGGGGCCGAGGGCAAGGACCTGGAGCCGGGCGGCTGGATGGTCACCAAGGGAGACGGGCTCATGGAGACGTGCTCGATCCTCTACTGCCTGAAAAACATGCCGCTCAAGGATTGGGTGAGCTATTCCGAAAAGTTCGGAACCCCAGGCGTGCTCGGGCAGACGTCCGGCGCCAAGGGCAGCGATGCAGGGAATGCGATGCGCGATGCGGTTGCAGCCTTCAACCAGAATTTCGCCGGGGTCGTCTATGGTGCGGACGGCACGATCAAGGAACCGATTTCCCTCATCACGGCAAACAGCCAGGGCGAGCTGCCATTTGCTCCCCTGGTCGAGCTGTGCGACCGGGCGATGACCGCCCTGTGGCGCGGTAGCGATCTCTCGACCATGAGCGCCGACAATAAAGGCGCGAGCGTCCAGCAGGACGAATCGGAGACGCTGCTCGTCGATGACGCCCGGATGATCAGCGAGGCGCTCAATGCCTACGTCGACAAATGGGTGATCTGGCAGAAGTTCGGTGCTGAACACTGTCTCGCCAAAGCTGAGCTCGTCGTCCCGACGAAAGAAGCCGCCGAGCTCGACCTGAAGATCGACGCGTTCCTGCTCAACGCCGGTGCCAAGCTCGGTGCCCGCGAGCGCATGGAGCATTACGGCCGCCCGGCAATCGAGGATGACGACGAGCCGCTGCATCCGCCAGTCGCCACGACCGAGCGCGTATCCGACAACATCGACGGCAAGCCCAAGGGCCTGCCCGATCCGTCCACGGAAATCCCAAACGAATCTCTCCTCGACCGCGTCGAGGAACTCATGCGCCAGCTCGCCGAAGCGCTCACCAAATCTCCTAAACCACTGAAAACTGAAAACTGAAAACTTGTTTATGAAAACCCTGATCCAAATCCTGCTCGCCCTGGTCGTGAGGCCCGCGCAGCAATTCGCCAACGAAGCCCGCGAGGCGGCCGCCTCGCTCTTTCTCGCCAACCAGTTTGCTCCCGATAAGGAGAACTGGGTCCAGCTCTCGCCGTTCGGAGATTTCGGGAACGTCGATAAAAAAGGAAACCGCGTGATCCAGCGCTTCCGCAAGGAAGACGCGGAGTCGATCTGCAACGAGTTCAATGGCGTGGGTCGCAAGGTCCTGCAGCCGCTCGGGATGCCGTTTTATGTCGGCCACCCCGACCATCCGAGATTCAAGGGTCAGCCAGGCCACACCGACACGGCCGCGAAGGGCCGGGGAAAATCCATGGAGGTCCGGCACGATCCCTCCTGCCAGGCATGCGCCGATTTCCCGAACAGCGGCCAGCCCTGCGGCGACCACGGGCTTTTCGTCCAGATGAAATGGAACCCGGACGGCGAGCACCTCATCGCCAACGAAGCCTTCCACGGCCACAGCGTGAACTGGAGCGCGGTTCCCGACGGCAAGGAGAACGGCGTCCAGATCTTCCGGCCGATCCGCGTGAAGAGCGCGGGGTTCACCAACGAGCCAGCGATTCCAGTCACCCCGGCCTCCCTGGCCAACGAGGAGGCGGAAACCGAAGAAAATCCAACCAAAGAAAACATGACCATACCGCCAAAACTCAAGCTCATCGCCGGATTCAAAGCCGACGAAGAGGTCACCATGGACCAAATCCTCGCCGCCCTGGAAAAGGGCCGCCCGCTCGCCAATGAGGCGGCCGAGGCCGCGTTCGCCGAGCTCGGGCTCGTTCTCCTGGCAAACGCCGGAAACGACGACGAGGCAGCCGATCACGCGGACTTCCTCAAGTGGCTGCACGAGCTGCTCGGCACTGATCCCGCGACCGGCACCGAGGCGCTCAAGACCGCCCTCGAAGACAAGGTCACGAAGGCCGGGCACATCGACCGCGTCAAAAAAACCCGCGACGCATTCGTCGGAGCGATGAAGAAGCACGACGATGCCCGCCAGGCGCTGGAGGAGAAACTCGCCAACGAGCGCCGCACGGCCGCCACGTTCGCCGTGGACCAGCTCGTCAAGAGCGGACGCATCCTCACCGCCGACCGCGAGGCGAAGATCGAGGCCCTGGTTAACGCGGCCGACTTCACCGCCGCCGCCACCGAGTTCGCGAATGTCGCTCCGGTCATCAAGACCAAGGCGCTCACCACCGGCCTCGGCACCAAGAATCCCACGTTCGTGGAAGGGGCGCGCGGGCGCACCGCAGCGTTCGAAGGGCTCATGGCCAAACGCGAGCAGGCGTTCCCGAACGAATCCTATGGCGACCGCTTTGCGGCCGTCGCGAAAAGCCCCGAGGGCGAACAGCTCATCGCGCAGATGAAGCGCCCCGGCGCCGAGGAATAAGAAATCCGACCGATCAGACAGATCCGACAAATCATTATGAAACCCGAAATCAACGAAGACCTGGTCCGCGAGAAAATCGCGGCCGGGCTGACCAGGGCGCAGGCCCTCGCCGTGATCGCCGCCCAAGAGGCGGAAGATGCCGCGAGCCAGCCAGCCCCCGAAACCGCGCCGAAATCCACCAAGAAGGCCAAGGCCGACTAAACCATTTGCCCGCCCAATCCGGCAATTCCGCCGGACGGCAGGCAGCAACCAAAAAAGAAAGAACCAAAAGACCATGAACCCAATGTTCATCATCACAACGATCCTCGCGTTGCTGCTTGTCGCAGCCGCGCTGATGATCTTCACCGCTCCGGGTCGCCGGGGCATCGAGCAGTTCGCCAACGGGCTCCTCGTCAACATCACGGCCAAAGGCCGCGCCACCCGCCTCGCGGACGCCTCGTTCACGCTGCGCTATTTGCTCGCCAAGGCGGGCAGTGACGCATCGCACGTAGCGATCTGCACGGCCACGGACAAGCCGCTGGGAGTTGTTCCTGACGCGACGCCGACGACCGACCAGGCGAACAGCGACCTGAGCTATCCGCTCCCGGTCAACTTCCTCGGCCTCAACGAAGACACCGAGCGCATGGTCGCGAGCGGCGTCATCGCCCTCGATGCCATGGTTGTTCCGGATGCGGCAGGCAAAGTGATGTCCCTTCCCGCCAGTGGCGGCGGCACCACCTATGTCGTCGGCAAGGCCGTGACGGCAGCGGCGGCGGATCTCGACTTGATCGAGGTCATCCCCTGCTTCCCATACCTCGTCACCATCGCGACATAATCAACCAGCCACCAACCATCATCCATCATCCAATATGAAACTGAACAAAACCCAAATCCGCGAGCTGGTCCGTGCGCAAGCCGAATCCCTCGCCAACATCGCTTCTGTCGAGCGCGAGCCCATCGCGCTCTCGGCTGGCAGCGACATCAAACCCGGCGAAATCTACCTGGCGAACGAGAGCGTGTTCACCCAGCAGTATTTCGACGAGCCGCTCACCGCGTATGCCGTCGGCTGGAAGGACCCGAACAAGATCGAGGACGCGCTGGAGTTTTTCGCTCCGGAAGTCTCGGTCCCGCGCCGGTTCACCTACAAGGAATTCACGAACATCGAGCAGTTCCTCTCCGAGGGCAGCAACGATGATCTGCGCGCCATCGGCGGCGAATTCCCCACGGTGAAATACACCGGGGTGGAAACACACGCCCGCACCGACAATCGCGGCCTGCGCATTCGCGTGGACCTCGACGAGGTGGCCGACCCGTCCAGCGCGCTGGCCGGTGGCCTCCCCGCCTACCAGGCCCGCGCCGTCGAGAAGCTCAAAGAGCGCCTCTCCCGCAACAGCCTGCGCCGCGCCGTCGCGCTGCTCAGCGCCGCCGCGACGAACGACGCGAAGACCTGGGACACCACGGCCGGGAAAGATCCCGACCAGGATGCGCTCACGGCCCTCGTCACCGGCACGACCGCACGGGGCATCCGCTCCAACCGCGTCGGATACGGCGAAACAGCCTGGACGAAGCGGGGTCTGAGCCTGCGCGCCCAGAATACCGCAGGCGGCTACGCCAGCGCCGGGCTTTCGCCCGAGCAGGTGGCCGGGCTCCTCGCGGTGGATGAAGTCCACATCAACCGCTCGCGCTACAGCGCGGGAGGTGCCGCGCTGGCCGAAGTGGTCAACAACCTCGTCCTCATGTTCTTCGCCCTCAAAGGCGCGGATCTGGAAGACGCCAGCAACATCAAACGCTTCGTGAGCCCCGTCGAAGGCGGCGGCCCGATCCGCGTTTACGTGCAGCAGGTCACCAGCAAGCTCGTCGACATCACCGTCGAGAAATACGAGCTCGTGAAGATCCCGAGCACGCTCGGCATCCGCAAGTTCACCGTCAGCTAGGCTCAAACCCTGCGCCCCGATCAATGCGGGGCGCAGTCTTGAGGCTATAGGACCTATAGGACTCATAAGACTTATTATGAACTGGACCACGATCAACGAAGCGGCCGTCAAGACCGGGAAGAACTCAAAACTTCTCGCGAACGTGCGCGCAACCGCGACGGCGAACGGTGATGCGGACCCGCTTCCGGAGATGATCGCGGATGTGGTCGCCATGCTCCGCGCGGCCTGCTCGACCGGCAACCAGCTCGACGCCGATACGACCAAGATCCCGAACAGCCTCAAGGGCCTCGCCGTCCGGATGATCACCCGCGCGCTCAAGGATTACCTGCAGATGCCGCTCACCGAGGACGAGCGCTCGAAAGCCGCCGAGGATCTCAGCTACCGCAACCGGATCAGCGACCAGAAAATGCGCTTCGAAACTCCCGACCAGGCTGCGGCCACGGGCGAGATGCAAAGCGCCGGAAGCATCGAGATCGCCGCAGTCAACAAGCCGTTCGCCGGACGGCAGAACATGAACGGGCTCCTATGAGCGTCACTGGGCCTGATATCCTCGCCTCCAAAGTCAGCGTGCCCAGCGAGCTGCGGACCGCGCAATGGTCGGCGCTGCCGGTGTGGATTAACGAGCGCGCGTTTTTCATGGCATCGGTGGATCGCGCCGAAGTCTTGGACTCGTTTCACGACAAGGTGGCTTCGATGGCTGCGGGCGAACTCTCGCTGCAGCAGGCCCGCAAGCTCCTGCGCGAAGACCTCGACAAGCTCGACTATAAGCCGCTGCCTGGGCAGGAGGGCACGATCAAGGATCTCACCTCATCCCCCCGGATGAAGGTTTCTCTCGAAACAAATCTTCTGCAGGTGAACGGGTTTGCCAGGTGGGCGCGCCAGCAGGACGCCCTGGGCGGATTTCCCGCGCAGCGGTTTGTGCGGCAGCGCATGAGCTTGAAGCCCCGCGAGAATTGGCCGGAGCGCTTTGCGGCGGCCGTGGGCAGCACGACTGCGGACGGTGCCAATGTCGAGGCGATGTGCGCGCTGGTGAACCATCCCTGCTGGGTCGCCCTCTCCGTGTTCGGTTCGCCCTACGCTCCGTTCGACTACAACAGCGGCATGGGCCTGGAGCCGATGGACCGCGACGAGGCGGAGAGCCTCGGGCTCATGCCTGGCGAAGACGCCGATCCGGATCACGAGGAAATGATGGAACCGCAGGATCGCGGGCTCAACGAGACCCTTGAGGCCAGCCCTGAAATCCGCTCGCAGGTGATCCGCGCGGCCCTTGCAGACTCGCTGCAGGGCCTCGCAAAATGGGATGCGGACCGCATTGTTTTCACCGACCCGAACGGAACGAAGCCCTACAAGGCCGGGGATATGGCCGATGTCTGGGAAGCGGGAATGCCCAAGGGAATCCCGCTCCTGCAGCGCGATGCGGCCCTGGCCTACGAGGAAGACCCGACGGTCTTCCAGAACCGTGGCGGCCGGGACAAGTTCGAAGATTTCTCGCGGCTCTCGAAACGCATCACGCCAGGCGGGAAGCCCGCGTCGAAAATGGAGAAGCTCCTGCACCACATCGGAAGCCTCACCGCTTCGGATCTTGCGGCGCTCGTGAGGGGGGAACCATGAACGAGACGGTCACGATCACCGATCACGCGACGCCGGAGCTGCGGCGGCGGATCGCGGAGCTGAAGGATAAAAAGCCGATCCTTTCCGAGATGGGCATGGCCGTCGAGCGCCAGGTGGTCCGGCATTTCCGCACGGTAAAGATGCCGCAGGGAAACATGCTGGGTGCTCCCTCGACCGGATTCTGGCAGAAGGCGATGTCTTCGGTGGTGGGCACCGCCACGGGCGACACGGCGACCGTTGCGATCAAACACGTGGGCGTGCGCCTGCAATACCTTGGCGGCCCGGTGCGGCCTGGTCCCGGCAAAAGCTGGCTCACGATCCCGGCTGTCCCCGAGGCGCACGGGAAATCTGCCTCCGAAGTGGAGGGCGGATACGAGAACCAGGAGTGGCTATTTGATGCTGTCAGCCGCCGGCCGTTTGCCATCGCCAGCAAGGCGAGCGGAACCATCCTTTTCTGGCTCACCAAAAAGGCAACGATCAAACCCCATCCGGATGTTCTGCCACCCGAAGAGGAGATCGCGAAGACTGCGGTGAAGGCCGCCAAAGCATTTTTACGCAGGGGAGGCGCGCGATGAACCCAAAAGACTCGCAGATCGAAGCGGTGCGCGAAATCATCGCCGGAAAACTCCGGGATCAGGCATGGGTTGGAGAAACCCCGGTGCTCACCCACAAGACCGGAAATGTCGTCGCCATCTTCAACGAGGAGCTCGCCAAAACGAATCTCGCTCTCTTTGTCGGAATCCTGGCCGCCCGCGAGGGCGGGAGCCAGAGCGCCCGCGTCGACTGGAAACCCGCCAAATACTTTGTGGACGTGTGCGAATACGTTGCCATGCGCGGCGGCGATCTTCCGGGCGCATGGGCCTACGCCGAATCCGTGATCGCGGCCCTCAAGTTGTGCGACCTCGGCGACAACATGTTTCCGCAGATCTGCGACGAAGACATCCAGGAAGTCGCCCCGCCGAAGGAATGGTCGCACCTGCTCGTCGTCCGCGTCCCTCTCGAAGTTCACCTGGGTGGAAACACCCGATCAACAACCAACTAAAAACTCCTTATGGCAAAGCTCGATAGCAGCACACTGAAGACGGCGGTGGATTCCGCACTCGCCCAGGCTGGCGATGAACTGAACGAAACCGCCAACCGCATGGCCTACGAACAGCGGCGCGACAAACTCGCCTACGATCTCCTGACGCAATCCTACGTCCGCGACGACAAGGGCAACCGCACGATCCTCTCGCTCAACGAAGCGAAGGAGCTCGCGGACAAGCAGCTCGCAACGCCCACACCGGCACCCCTGCCGCCCGCAAAGGCCGCAGCGCCCGCCGCTTAATTCCACATTCCACATTCCACATTAAAAATTATGAATAGAACAACTTATCCGGCCGGACCCGCTTTTCTGACAGCGGGCGGCATCACCATCGAAATGGCCGAAGACTGGAAGCTCACTTCGCAGATCATGAAGGCCGACATGAAGACGAACCTGCACGGGCTCGTCGGCTACTCGGAGCAATACGTGATCACGAAGATCTCCGGGAAGCCGGTCGCCCTCAGCGGCAATTTTGCCGCCCTGGTCGCGTTCCTGTTTCCCTACGCGCCGACGATGCTCGGCCAGCTCGTGATGCCATCCACCGACCTGCCCGCCGTCATCCAGACGCGGGACGGAAAGTCGATCGCCTACCCGGCGAGCTTCATCAGCAAGGAGCCGGAGCTCAACCTCGCCGGAAACACCGATATCTTCGGCGACTTCGAGCTCACCTGCCTGCGCGCTTACGCGGGCGACGTGACTGCGGCGGCGGACGCGGCGCTCGTGGCGACATCGGCCTTCACGGCCCCGTCGCTCGACCCGCTCACCCGGATTCGCTCGCCCTACACCGTGGCCTGGGGGAGCGCGGCTCCGTTCAGCGCCATCGAGGTGAGCAAGGCGGGCGTCAAGTTCGCGGTCCAGACGAAACTCGCCCCGGTCGAGCCGGATCTCTCGGGCCTGATCAACATGCGGATCGAATCCGTGGAAGCGACCGCGAAGTTCACCCCGCTGAACCTCGACGCGGACGACTTCTACAACTTCGTCCAGCTCGCCAGCGCGAGCGCCGGGGTCGGCAAGATCCTGGGAGCGCGCGGGCAGCAGCTCACGGTCGCGTCGGTGAAGACCGGCGACCCGAAGCTCGTGATCCCGCTCGCGGTGCCCGACGAAGGCCCGCTGGGCTTCGACATGAAATCCCGCGTCGGCGAAGTCACGCTGCAAGCCATGCGCAAATCGGTTGCAGGCGTCCTGCAGGCGCTCTTCACCATCGGAGTCACCACGGCCTGATCTGCCCGATGAAAATCACCGTCTATCCAGCCACCGGCTCGCCGGTCGACCTCACGGGCTCTTCCCTGGAAGAGACTGTCGAGGGGCTGGAGGGGCCGTGCGAATGGGTCGCGCAGCCGCGCCAGGCCATCGGAGCGGACCAGCTCCCCCAGGCGCTCGACCTGGGGAACGCGAGCAACACGGTGGCCTTCATGGTGACCCGCTCGCACGACTCCGCCCAGGACGCGAACATGTTCTACCTCGACCACCCCGGCAGCGTCCCGCACCTGGGGCTCGTCGAGATGCAGGTCATCTCCTCATATGGCGACGTGCTGGCCCGCAGGATCATCGCCGCCGCCACGATCAAGGTAGCGCGTGTCCGCTGGAACGTCTGCCAGACGATCATGAAATATACCATCACCGGCGGCAAAATCACCTCCTCTTAATACTATGCAAATCCGTGGAAAATCATTTTGGCTTGCGCTCAACCAGAGCTCGGGAAACTCGACGACCGACGCTTTCAGCGGCAGCCAAGTCGCGATCCCTCGCGGGAACTGGGTCCGTTTCCTGTGCGCGCTCTTCGTCGGAGACCCGACGAAGGCCGCGAATTTTGTGGACGACATTTCCAACATCCAGAGCGCGACGCTCGTCATCCGGAAATCTTCCGCCACCGGCGATCTTCTTTACCAGGCGACGCAGGCTTTCGCCGCATTCGATAACCCGGCCTGCGCGTTCGCGGACTGGGCCTCGCGGGCATCGCGCCAGTTCTCCTTCCTCCTCACCGACGCGCAGACGAACTGGACGCTCGGGGGCGGCTGGGACGGCACCATCTATTTCGTCGTCGGCCTGGTCACGGCCGCCGAGGGTCCGATCACGGTCGCAAGCGGCAAAGGCTCTGTCTTCGAGGACGGCATCGGCGACGCCCCGGACACGGTCGTCGAGAACCCGGCCTACCTCACCGAAGCCCAGATCGACGCCCGCTATGCCGGGCGGACGATCTCCCAAGCGGTCCCGAGCGGTCAGGATTATGTCGATGTGGACATTTCTTCTCTCGCCTTCTCTGCAGCTCCCACCCGCGCGGCGGCCACTCTCGGCCTTCCGGCCGCAGGGGCGGATCTCATCGGCATCGGCGGCATCCATGTCACCAGCGCTGCGGCCGTCCGCGTTTACCTCCAGGCCGCCACCCCGGCAGCCGGTTACACAGTCACCCTCATCGTCGCACCATAATCACATGAAAAGAATTCTCGTCACCCTCTCGCTCGTCGTCGCCGCCGGTCTTTGCATCGGCGCGAACAACCTCGTCGAAAACCTCAAGCTGCAAAGCAACGCGGACGCGGCGGGCTACCAGATCACCAACCTCGGCAGCCCGACGAATAGCAGCAATGCCGCCACCCTCGGCTACGTCACGAACCAGATCGCGGCAGCCTCGACCAACTATGCTTCCGCAATAGCGAATGCCACGCAAGTCGAGGCTGAGGCCGGAACGGAATCCGGGCTCCGATCTTTCTCTCCTCTGCGAGTCGCGCAGGCTATTGCCGCCCTTGGTGGTGGCGGAGGAGCGAGCATCTCCACTCCCCACGTCGCCTACGTTCAGACTTCCGGCAACGACTCCACGGCGGCCATTGGCGATCCGTCCAAGCCATATCTCACGGCACAGGCAGCGTACAACGCGCTGTTGCCCACTATCACAGGTGGCGTTACGGGCACGATCTTTTGCGGTGTGGGCGATCATGGCTCGATCACATGCGATGCCACGGCTGGCTGGCCAGCGGGCTTGTATTTGGCCGGGTTTCCGGGGTCTAGCCTGACAGCAATCACGCAGCCGGATGGGACTCCGGGAGACGCCGGAACAGCCGAAGTGTTAGATGCGGATTACTACGTTACAACGCAGGCGACTTCCGGGGGAACCGGAGGGCCGGTTCCGGAAATGCATATCGTTTCGGATGGAATTATTTATGTCGGAACAATCACACGCGGCGGAGCCTCACGCGGCGGAGCTGGCGGGGCCGGTGGTTATGGGAACTCCGGCAATGGCGGCGCGGGAGGAACTGTCGGGGCAGGCACGTTCAAAAACGTGGTTTGCGGAACATTTGGGGGAGATGGTTCTTTCGGCGTGCCCGGGGCCGGGGGGCTTGCCGGTTATGGTGGCGGCAGTGACGGCTCGCCAGGGGCACCAGGGACCGATGGTGGCGTTATTATAGCGTTTTCTCGCATCGGCGGCGCTTACTTCTCAACAGGCACGGCCACGATGTATTGCACGCAATATATTTCTGCCACGGTCTCATCAGGGGCTACGTTCAACAACATCGGCATCGATGGAACCGCAGGCACATCACCTTCCTCCAACACCATCGTCCCATCATTATGAAAACCAGCATCGCCATTGTATTCGCCGCATTGATCTTCTGCTTCACCGCGTCCGGCTCCGGGACGCATCGGTTCATCGTTACAAAATCAGCAACAGGGTTCTCTGCCCAAGGAATCCCGGCTACCCGCTCCGCCTGCGTCTTGGGCACAGACGGGAAGCCGACTAAAGGTACGGATGGAAAGACCGTAATGCACGATGTCCCGCTCCCGATGCCGCAGGTGTTCGGCAATGCCCGGATCTTCGAGGGCGACTCCGCACCGACCGTCACGCAGATGGCCGCGCTATTCGCGCCTGCCGCTCCGTCTCCCATCGACCTCGCGCAGGCCGCGATCACTAAAGCCTACCCCGTGCTCGTCTTGCTTGACGGCCAGAGCAAGATTTTCCAGCACACCGCCACCGGGACGCTCGCCGCAATCCCGAAAACCGTCGCCGCCGCCACATGGGTGCAAACCGTCAAGTCGATGGCCATTGCTGGTCAAACAAATTTTCCGGCCCCGCCCAACACCGTTGCGGATGTCCTGGCGGAATAACATCCCCTCCCTGTCACCATGAGCGACCATCGCATTCAAACAGCATTCAAAAACATGAATGCTATGTTGAGCCATTCGCTGGTGGCCTCGCTGTTCTCCTGGCGAAACCCCGCTCGAAAATCGAAGTTCTTAACGACCTCGACGGAGACCTGGTCACATTTTACCGCTGCGTCCGCTTTCATCCTGATCCTCTGCTCACCGAGCTGGAGTTCGTGCTCAACTCCCGGCAGGAGTTCCATGACTTCGGCCGCCAGCCCGGCCTCACCGACATCCAGCGTGCCGCCAGGTGGTTTTTCAGA
>Ga0316226_1002333_pt1 | contig 18132 bp, 16 predicted proteins | sample TBH18017metaG_FD_206009 | JGI IMG/M metagenome (GOLD analysis project Ga0316226, IMG submission 206009) | Freshwater microbial communities from Trout Bog Lake, Wisconsin, USA - TBH18017 | ecosystem: Environmental > Aquatic > Freshwater > Lake > Hypolimnion/Profundal zone | place: USA: Wisconsin... | reverse complement strand
CGTCAAGACCAGCCAGATCGTGATGGACCCCATGACCGGCGCGCTGGGCTACGGCATCGAGTACACCTACTCGGTGATGGAGCGCATCCGCCTGACCGGCCTCGGCGGCGACAAGATGCTCGCCGGACCGCTGATCGTGTCGCCCGGCCAGGAGTGCGTCAAGGCCAAGGAGTGCAAAGCCGCGGAGAAGGCTTTCCCCGCCTGGGGCGATCTGGGAAAACGCGCCGCGCTGTGGGAACTCACCACCACCCTCGGCTTCCTCCATGCCGGAGCGGATCTCTTCATCATGTACCATCCCGACGCCGTTCGCGAACTGAAACAGGCAATCGCCAGCATGATGGACGGGCAGGCATAATAAAATGTGGGGTCCGCAGATTTCGCAGCTTCCCGCAGATCGGGCGTCCATGGACCAGACCTGCTTTCTCTCCCATCTGCGCAATCTGCGTAATCTGCGGACAATCTCTCATCGGGCATAGGAGTTGACCATGGCACTGACAGGGCTTCAGATCCAAAAACTGCTTCCCAAAACCAACTGCAAAGAGTGCGGTTCGAACACCTGCCTTGCCTTCGCCATGAAGCTCGCGGCGAAGAAGGCCGATTTGGCGGAGTGCCCGTACGCCTCGGCCGAGGCCAAGCAGATCCTCGGCGCGGCCAGCGAGCCGCCGGTGCGGGAAATCACGCTCGGCCCGGACAAGGCGCTCAAACTCGGCGCCGAAACCGTCCTCTACCGTCATGAGAAAACTTTTGCGCACCAGACGGCCCTGGCGATCAACGTAAACGACACAGACGCACCTGATGCGCGCGCGGCGGCGCTCAAGGCCATTCGCGACTACACGCTGGTGCGCGTCGGCGAAACGCTGATCGTGGACCTCGTGGCGGTGACGCAGAAGGGCGCCGACGGCGCGGCCTTCGTGGCGGCAGCCAAGCAGGCGTGGGAGACGGTCAAGCGCCCGCTGGTGTTGTGCGGCGCCGATGTCGCCGCCATCACGGCAGCGGCGGCGGCTGTCAAAGGCTCGGGCAGCGTGCTGGTCGCGCCCAGCGCCGAAGCCTCCGAGGCGCTCGTGGCGGCGGCGAAAGAAAACGGCCACGCGCTGGCCATTACCGCGCCCGATCTCGACGGCCTGGTGGTTTTGGCCGCAAAGATCAAGCAGGGCGGCTTCAACGACCTGATCCTGCGGTTCCAGACCCATTCGCTGGCCGAGAGCTTCCAGACCAATGCCATTGCGCGGCGCACGGCCCTCAAGGACAATTACAAGCCGCTCGGCTATCCGAGCCTGCACGTCATCGAGACCACCGACCTGCTCGCCGGCACCACCGAGGCCTCGGTCGAGATCTGCAAGTACGGCGGCATCTGCGTGCTGCCGCAGCTCGATCCGGCGCAGCTGGCGCCGCTCATGACGCTGCGCATGAACATCTACACCGACCCGCAGAAGCCGATCCAGGTCGAGCCCAAGATCTACCCCATCGGCGAGCCCAAGGCCGACTCGCCGGTCTTTGTGACCACCAACTTCTCGCTGACCTACTTCATCGTCTCCGGCGAGATCGAGAACAGCGGCACCAGCGCGTGGCTGGTGGTGCCCGAGTGCGAGGGCATGAGCGTGCTCACCTCGTGGGCGGCCGGCAAGTTCTCGGGCGCCATGATCGGCAAGTTCATCAAGGAGAGCGGCCTCGAACAGCAGGTCACGACGCGCCAGATCGTGATTCCCGGTTACGTCGCGCAGATCAGCGGCGAACTCGAGGAGGCCCTGCCCGGCTGGAAGGTGCTCGTCGGCCCGCAGGAAGCCGCGGACATCGAGAGCTTTGTCAAGGCCAGGCTGAAGGGGTAGGCCGCCTCCCTTGCCCGACGCCATGAAATGCCCTATGGTTTGAGCCGATGTCCCTGATCACCTTCCAGCCCTCCAGCAAGAGCATCGCCGTTCCGCCCAACACGGAACTGCTCGATGCTGCGCGCCAGGCCGGCGTGGAGATCGAGGCGTCGTGCGGCGGCAAGGGCACCTGCGGCAAGTGCGTGGTGCGCGTCGTTGCCGGCCGCGTGGACGCCAGCAGCAGCCTGGGCATTCTCTCTGCGGACATGGTGGCGGCCGGCACGGTCCTGGCCTGCCGCACGCGCGTGGGCGACACGCCGCTGACCGTCGAAGTCCCGGAAGCCTCAGGCCGCGAGGGCGTGCGCATCGCGGGCGGCGACGAGACCGAACTGGTCCGCGGCGAACTCCTGCCGCGCAAGTGGGAGTATGAGCCGCTGGCCATCAAGTGGCTCTTCAACGTGCCGGCGCCACAGCCGGAGGATGGGCTTTCGGATCTCGATCGCCTGACGCGCAGCATCCAGCGCGACTGGGGGCACCTGGCCGTGCTGCTGCCGCTCGCCGTGCTCCGGACCCTGGCGGATGCGTTGCGCGCGCAGGGCGGCGTCGTTTCCGTCTCCCTGATCCGCGCCGCGGATCAGATCCACGTCATCAAGGTCGAGCCCGGCGACCAGACCGCGCGCCACTACGGCATCGCCGTGGACATCGGCACCACGACCATTGCCGTGCAGCTCGTCGACCTGGCCTCAGCCCGGATTCTCGGCACGCGCAGCGACTACAACGAGCAGGTCGGGTGCGGCCTCGACGTGATCAGCCGCATCAACTATGCGCGCCGTCCCGAGCGGCTTGAGGAGTTGCGCACCCGCGTGCTCGGCACGGTCAACCGCCTGGTGCAACAGGTGGCACAGCAGAACAGCGTCGCGCCGGCCGAGATCTGCAACGCCGTGGTCTCCGGCAACACCACGATGCTGCACCTGCTCCTCGGACTGAAGCCGGAGTACATCCGGCTGGAGCCGTATGTCCCCACGCTTTACGAGGTGCCTTATCTGACCGCGGCCGAGGTAGGTATCGGGATCAACCCCGAATCCTGGGTCTGCTTCTCGCCCTGCGTCGGCAGCTATGTCGGCGGCGATATCACGGCCGGCCTGCTCTGCACCGACCTGGCCACCGACACCGAGGAGATCAACCTCTTCATCGACATCGGCACCAATGGCGAACTGGTGGTCGGCAACCGCGACTTCCTGCTGGCCTGCGCCTGTTCGGCCGGACCGGCCTTCGAGGGCGGCGGCATCACCTGCGGCATGCGCGCCGCCATCGGCGCCATCGAGCGGGTTGAGGTCGATCCCGCGACTGGCGCGCCGCGGTTCTGGACCATCGGCGGCGTCAAGCCCAAGGGCATCTGTGGCTCCGGTATGATCGCCCTGCTTGCGGAACTGCTGCGCACCGGCTGGATCGACGCCTCTGGAAAACTCGACCGCTCGCGTCCCTCCCCGACCATCCGGATCGAGGGCCGCCACGCCATTTACCTGCTGGCGCCCATGGGTGAAAGCGGGGCGGACCATCCCATGGAGGTCACGGAGCTCGACATCGAGAACATCATCCGTGCCAAGGCCGCGATCTATGCCGCCTGTGCGCTCCTGCTGCAACATGCCGGCATCGCCTTCACCGATCTCGCCCATGTCTACATCGGCGGCGGGTTCGGTCGCTTCCTGGATCTTGAGAAGGCCGCGACCATCGGCCTCGTGCCCGACCTGCCGCGCGAACGGTTCCAGTACATCGGCAACTCCTCGCTGATGGGCTCCTACATCGTGCTGGTCTCGCAGGAGTACCGCCGCCGCCAGCTCGAACTCGCGCACCGCATGACCTACATCGACCTCAGTGCCGAACCCGGCTACATGGATCAATACACCGCCGCCCTCTTCCTGCCGCACACAGATCGGCGCCTGTTCCCGTCCGTCTGTCTGCAAGCATCCGGCGCAGAGGCCGGCAAGGGGGCCTGATTCTGGTGTTCAGTGTTCAGGGTTCGGGAGAGAGCATCCCTTACGATCACGAGTCCGAGAAGCCCCGATCATCTCGCGGTAGACGCGTGTCCCGCCTGAACACTGAACACCGAAACCTGAAACCTGTTCCCGGCAATCCCTTACGATGTCACCGGAACAAATGACCCATCGCAAACAAGCCGAAGCCCTCGCCATCCAACTGGCGGTGGACAAGCTGGCGGCGCAGACCGACCTGACGGCGCGTTGCGCGCGACTCGGCCTGCCCGATCCTGAAACGGCACACGGCGCAATCCGCCTGCCGCTTTTTGGCCAGACGGTGGAACTGCGTCCCCCAGCGTTTGAGGGCGTCGCGATCGGAACCGGCCTGCCGCCCAAACCTGCCGATCGTCTGCTGGCGCTGCACTATCTCCTCTGCGATCGGCCGGTCGCGCCGGAAGGGCGCTGGATCACGTTCCGCGACTTTCCCGGCGGCGCCTTCTACTGGCAGCCATTTCTGGCGCGCTCGATCCAGCCGCTGGTCAAGGCCATCGGCAATGATCCGGAACTGCTGCGTACCCGCCTGGCGCGGTTTGCGGGGACGATCGAAGCCGGGCCGGCGGACGCGCTCAGTGCGCGCATCGCCGCCGTTGGACGCATCGCCGTGCTGCTCGTCTACCGTGCCGGAGACGCCGAGTTTCCGGCGACGGCCGACCTGCTCTACGATGCCTGTGCCCGCCGCGTCTATGGCGCCGAGGATGCCGCCGTGCTCGGCGGCCGCATCTGCCTAGGGTTGTTGTAACCGCTGGCGCACAACGCGCTTGGATGGTTGCTCCATTGGCTCTATGATGCGTCATGGTGAATGTGTGTGTTCGATTCAGCCTTGAAACCGCAGATAAACACAGATCAACGCGGACAGCCTCATCGCAATCAACACGTTTCTGCGTAAAACCATGTTCGCCGGATAGATGGGAGCCGTTCCTGTCGCAAGACCCTGTCAATCCGCGTCCATCTGCGTCTATCTGCGGTTCAACTGCTCTTTTGGGGTTCAGTTGCCCATCATCATAAAGGAATACGCATCATGACTGCTTCCCGCCTTGCCGCTGCCATTCGCGACATCCCGGACTTTCCGAAGCCGGGCATCCTCTTCAAGGACATTACGCCCATCCTGGGCGATCCGGCGCTCTTTGCCGAGGCCGTCGAGATCTTTGTCGCCCGCCACCGCCAGGCAGGCCTGGGCAAGATCGCCGCCATCGATGCGCGCGGCTTCCTCTTCGGCGCCGCGGTCGCCAGCCGGCTGGGCATTGGCCTGGTGCCCATCCGCAAGAAGGGCAAGCTGCCGTTCAAGACCTACGACGAAAGCTATGCGCTGGAGTATGGCGAAGCCACGATCTCCGTGCATGTGGACGCCTTCCGCCCCGGCGAGTCGGTGCTGATTCTGGACGACCTGCTGGCCACGGGCGGCACGGCCGCGGCCGCGGCACGGCTCGTGCAGCGCGCCGGCGGCCAGGTGGCTGAAATCGATTTCCTGATCGAGCTGACGGCGCTCAGCGGCCGGAAGAATCTGGCCGGGTTTCCGGTCTTCGCCGCCATCGCCGTGTAACAGGGGAAGAGAGAGGCAAAAGCATTCCGGATGCGCCAACGATCAACACGCCCCGCGCCCATCGCGCCGCGCCCGCCCGGGACGGCGACGGACTCGCTGCTCGCCGGAATCAGGCGGCTGGGCATTGCCGTCTCCGGCGGATCGGACTCCGTGGCGCTGCTGCGCCTGGTGCTGCCGCTCTGTCAGGCCCGCGGCATCGCGCCGGTTGTCCTGCATCTCAATCATGGTCTGCGCGGTGCAGCGTCGGCTGCCGATGCCCGCTTCGTCGCGCGGTTGGCGCAACGGCTGAGCGTCCCTTGCCGCATGGCCGTCGCGCAGATTCCCGACGCGCGCGCCAGGGTCGCCGACGATTTCTCGCTGGAGATGGCTGCGCGCCAGGCGCGGCAGTCCTTCTTCCGGCACGTGGCGACCGAGGAGCGGCTGGATGCGATCGCCACCGGGCACACGGCGGACGATGTGGCCGAGACGCTGCTGCTGCGCCTGGCCCGCGGCAGTGGCGCCACGGGTCTCTCCGGTCTGCGCCCGCGCTCCACCGTGGCTGGCGTGCTGTTCGTGCGTCCACTGCTCGACCTCGGCCATGCCGAACTGCGCGCCTGGCTGCGTCATACCCGGCAGACGTGGCGCGAGGATCGTTCCAACCGCGACCAGACCATTCCGCGCAATCACGTGCGTCATGCCGTGCTGCCCTGGCTGGAACGGCACTGGCAGCCCGCGCTGCGTTCCATGCTGGCGCAGTCTGCCGCCATCCTGCGCGACGAGGACGCCCTGCTGGACGACCTGGCCCGGCGGGCATTACGCCAGGCGCGCGCCGTTCAGCTGGACCGTCCGACGGTCGGACCGTCAGACCGTAGGGCCGTCCAACCGCCCGACGGCCCGACGTCCCGCCCGCTCGACCGGCGTCGGCTCGCCGCGTTGCCGCCAGCCCTGCAGCGGCGGGTGGTGCGCCTCTGGCTGCTGGATGCGGGGCACGCCGATGCTGCCGGCTGGACGGAAGTCGAACGCTTGTTGGCTTGCGTCGGCGACGCACATGACTGGCAGATCTCACTGCCGGGAAAACTGCTCGCACGCGGGTCGAACGGCGTCCTCTCAATCAGCCGGCCGCAACAGCGGAATCTTGCGGATGTCGTGGCGGAGGCCGCCATGCCGCTGCACGTGCCCGGACGCGTCGGCGTGGCCGGCATCACCATCACGGCACGACAGGCGCGCGGCATCGAGCGCACGACGGGGCCGGTCGGATGCCTGCCGTCCGCCTGCTCGCTGGACGCAAGCGCCCTGCGCGGCCAGACGCTGCGCGTGCGCACGCGCCGCCCGGGCGACCGCATCCAGCCACTTGGGCTGGTCGGTTCGAAATCGATCCAGGATCTCTTTGTGGACGCCAAGGTGCCAGCCGCGCGGCGCGACGCCCTGCCGCTGTTGCTGGTCGATGACACCGTCGTATGGGTCCCCGGGTATCGTGTGGCGGCCGCCTATGCCGTGCGGGAGCCGGATGCGCCCAGCGTGCGCGTCCGGATGACCGTTGCGGCGGGCCGCACGCCTTCGGCAGGAAAACCATGCGCGCACTGATCGTCTCAAACCCGACTGCCGGACGCCACGCGCAAGACACGTTGCGCGAGGCGCTGGCGCGCCATTTTACGGGAGCCGGCATCGCGTATGAGGTCCTGGAGACGCAACCGGCCGAACGCGTCGGCGAACGCGTGCGGCTGCGGTTGCGAGAAGGGTTCGACCTGGTCGTGGCGGCCGGCGGCGATGGCACCGTCTCGGCGGTCATCGACGGCCTGCTGGAGGCATCCGTGCCGCTGGGCATCGTGCCCATGGGCACGGGCAACCTGCTGGCGCGCGAACTGGACATCCCGCACGAGATTGAAGAGGCCGTGGCCATGCTGGCCGGCGCCTCCCGGCAGCAGCGCATCGACGTCATGCGCATCAACGACCGCTCATACGTGCTCAATGCCGGCATCGGCATCCTGGCCGCCGTCGTGGGCGGCACCTCCCGGCGCGAGAAGCGCATCTGGGGCCCGCTGGCCTATTGGGGCGCCGCCGTCCGCAAGACGCTGGGCGTCAAGCCGCGGCACATCCTCGTCGTGGTCGACGGCCAGGCGCAGAAGCACTGGGCCGTCGATGCGACCGTCCTGAATGGGGGAATGCTGGCCCGCATCATCTACCCGAACGGACCGAAGATCCGTCTCGACGACGGACATCTCGACCTCTGGATCATGCGCATGCGCACACTGCTCGACTACCCGCGCTACCTGCTGAGCGTCTTCAGCGGCCGGCCCGCCTCGTCGCTGGCCTGGCATGCCCGCGCCTTTCGGCGCGTGGAGATTCGCTGCCACCACCCCATGGTCGTGCAGGCCGATGGCGACGTGATCGGCATCACGCCGCTCACGGTGGACCTGCTGCCCGGCGCGGTGACCGTGCTTGTGCCAACTCCTCTGAGAAACCCGGGGCTCTCAGATCAGATCTCGTAGCTGGCGTCGCCCTGCTCCTGCTTGGCCTGTTGCTCAAGCAGGTACTGCAACGTGATGCCGTCCATGGTCTCTTTCAGCCGGGTTTCGATCTCGGCCCAGGCGCCGCGCGCCGTGCAGGTGACGCTTCGGTCGCAGGTTCCCGGCGACTGCACGCAACTGACGATCATGACGGGGCCTTCAAGAATATCGACGATGTCCCGCACGGAAATCCGCGCGGGCGATTTCGCCAGCACATAGCCGCCATGCGCGCCGCGCGTGGCGCGCAGCAACCCCGCGACCTTGAGCGGGTTGACCACCTGCCACAGGTACTTCTGCGAGATGCCCTGGCGCAGTGAGATATCGCGCAGCGCCACCGGGCCTTGCTTCTCGTGCAGGGCCACGTCCAGCAGAACGCGCAAACCGTAACGCCCCTTGGTCGATATTTGCATTTCAGCACCTCCGGAGGGTACGACTCCTTGAAACCGCAGATGAATACAGATCAACGCGGATAGGCGCATCGCAGACCGTTAGATCAGATCGATCATTATCTGTCATCTGTTTGCTAGTGTATCCATGGTGTGAAGGCGTGTAAAGGAGTACCGGACTTCATCAAGATCGAATAGATGTGCTTCTTTTGATACCGGAAACGACCGAGTATTCGTCGATATCAGCGCTTTCTTGTCCGTTCGCGAAAAAATTCGTTTTTCCCGGTTGACTTCCTTCAGCACATTGTCTAGGATGTCTACTGTTTTCCTGGACATAGAAGACTTTGAGCGTTTCATGCCGCTCGGAAGGGAATGCGACGATGACAACGCGTTGGGCAATAAGAGCGATGACCACGGCTCGTGGCCGCGGACGGTACTGTACCATCCGGCCGTGGGCTGCACCGTCCAGAGCGGTGCAGACAGGTAGCCCCATGACCTACCTCCGCGGCCGGCCCATTGCGTGATGGAACCAGAGACATCAACTCACGACTCGTAACGACCAACCTGCACAGGAGACGACTACCATGAAGAACCTTCTTTCGCTGAAACACGCCGTTCTGGCAACGGCTCTTGCTTCCGCACTCCCAGCCCTTGCCGGGGTGCCGCTCAACAACCTGGAGGGCGTGGGTGGCGTAGCCTTCAATCCTCTGGCTTACACCGCCGGGCAGAATGCGGACAAGGACAGCCTGACCAACGGTCTGGGGAGCATCCTCAGCAAACCCCAGGCTGGCGCCTGGTATGTCCATCTGGGTGATGACAACATCAACTGGTGGTCTTTCGGCGTGGCGGAGACCTTCGGGCAACGCCTGGAACTCTCCTATGGCTATGAGTTAATCCGCCTCGGTCCTCAGGCACCGCTTGGGCTGACGGACACCAAGGAGATCAGCAAGCACAACCTGGGCGCCAAGCTGCTGGTGGTCCGCGAGAATGAGGGCGGATACAACTTCATCCCGGCCGTCGCCGTGGGCTCGATCTGGAAAACGACGGATTACAACGTGGTGCCGGGTTCGCACCGGGCGGGCTTCGACTACTATGCCGTGGCCACCAAGTTGATCACCCAGACGCCCCTGCCCGTGCTCATCTCCGGCGGCTTGCTGGACACCGATGAGGAGGTCACCGGCGTGCTCGGGCACAACCCGGACCACGACCTGACCTGGTTTGCCAATATCGACGTGCTACCCACGTCATACCTGGCCACGGGCTTCGAGTACAAGGATGGGGCCCGGTTTGACAACGGCGTCAAGAATGCCAACTACTGGGATGCGCACGTCGCCTGGTTCGTCAACCCCCACCTGACGCTGGTCGGCGCCTACACCTACACGGGACACGATTACACCGACTCGACCCGACTCGGCCTGGGCGGCGGCGTCGTGTTGAGCGCGCAGTACGCCTTCTAGGGCCCGCAGCCGGCCGGTTGCCGGCACACCCCTTCACGGAATACGTTGATCATCAAAAAAGGAATCGCCACCATGAGCCAACCACATCTCCATACCTTGTCGCTGCACGCCGGCCAGAAGCCCGACCCCACCACGGGGTCGCGCGCGGTGCCGATCTACCAGACGACCTCGTACGTCTTCAAGAGCTCCGAACACGCGGCGAATCTCTTCGCCCTGAAGGAGTTCGGCAACATCTACACCCGCCTGATGAACCCCACCACGGACGTCTTCGAGCAGCGCGTGGCCGCCATCGAAGGCGGCACCGGCGCACTGGGCGTGGCATCGGGGCAGGCTGCGATCACCTACGCGCTGCTGGCGATCACGCGCCTGGGTGACGAGATCGTGGCCGGCAACAATCTCTACGGAGGCACGTACCAGCTCTTTCACCATACGCTGCCGAAACTCGGCCGCACGGTGAAGTTTGCCGACTCGCGCAACCCGGAATCGATCCGGCGCGCGATCACCGACAGGACGCGCGCCGTGTATGTCGAGACGGTCGGCAACCCGAAGCTGGACGTTCCCGACTTCGAGGCCATCGCCAAGATCGCCCACGCGGCGGGCATTCCGCTGGTCGTGGATAACACGGTCGGCGTGGGCCTGGTGCGGCCGATTGACTATGGCGCCGACATCCTGGCCACCTCGGCCACGAAGTACATCGGCGGCCATGGAACCTCCATCGGCGGCGTGATCGTGGACTCCGGCAAGTTCCAGTGGAACAACGGCAAGTTCCCGGAATTCACGGAACCGGACCCGAGCTATCACGGCATCCAGTACTGGGATGCCCTGGGCAACGTGCCGGGCCTGGGCAACGTGGCGTTCATCCTCAAGGTGCGCGTCACGCTGCTGCGCGACATCGGCGCCGCGCTGAGCCCGTTCAACGCCCACGAGTTCCTGCTGGGTCTGGAAACGCTGCCGCTGCGCCAGCGCCGGCACTCGGAAAACGCCCTGGCCGTGGCCCGCTGGCTCAAGCAGAACCCGCGCATCAAGTGGGTCACCTACCCCGGCCTGGAGGATGATCCCAACCATGCCGTGGCCGCGAAGTACCTGAAGGACGGATTCGGCGGCCTGGTGGGATTCGGCATCCAGGGCGGACTGGCGGCTGGCAAGCGTTTCATCGACTCGGTCAAGTTGCTGTCGCACCTCGCCAACATCGGCGATGCCAAGACGCTGGTGATTCACCCCGCGTCGACGACGCATCAGCAGCTCACGGCCGAGGAGCAGCGCGAGACCGGCGTCACCGCGGACTACATCCGCCTGTCGGTCGGGCTCGAGGATGTCGAGGACATCCTGGCCGATATCGACCAGGCCCTGAAAGTGGCAACGGCGTAAACATGCGTTTCACTGGAGCATCCAGTCATGACGACTCGGGAGATGGTCGTTCAGTGCGAACACGGCCTGCATTTGCGCATCGCGTCAACCGTGGCCGGTGTTGCCCGCAATCATGGGGCAACCACGGTGCGGCTGTCGTGCGGCAAGTGCCAGAAGGCCAACGCCTGCTCGATCCTCGAGTTGCTGATGCTGGAAGCCCAGCACGGAACGCACCTGGAAGTCGTTGCAGAAGGGCCGGACGAAGCGATCGTGCTTCAATCGCTGGCCGAGATCTTTGAGCAAGGAGCAGGCATCTGAAGCGGATCCCGGGCGCTCGGCGCCCGGGCCGTCTTCACCCGGAGCAATCATCATGAGCCGCATATTCACCGACAATCCGCATTCCATCGGCAACACGCCGCTGGTGAGATTCAACCGCGTGACGCAGGGCACCCAAACCACGGTGCTGGGCAAGGTCGAGGGACGCAACCCGTCCTACTCGGTCAAGTGCCGCATCGGCGCCAGCATGATCTGGGACGCCGAGCAACGCGGCGTCCTTAAACCTGGCGTTGAGATCGTCGAGCCCACCAGTGGCAACACCGGCATCGCGCTGGCGTACGTCGCGGCAGCGCGCGGCTACAAGCTGACGCTGACCATGCCGGAGACCATGAGCATCGAGCGCCGCCGCGTGCTGGCGGCCTTCGGTGCCAACCTGGTCCTGACACCGGGCACGGAAGGAATGAAGGGCGCGATCCAGCGCGCGGAGGCGCTGGCGGCCTCCGACCCGGAGCGCTACTTCCTCCCCCAGCAGTTCAAGAACCCGGCCAATCCGGCCATTCACGAGAAGACCACCGGCCCGGAGATCTGGAATGACACCGACGGCGGCATCGACGTGCTGGTCTCGGGCGTGGGCACCGGCGGCACCATCACCGGCATCTCGCGCTTCATCAAGAATGCCAAGGGGAAGAAGATTCTCTCCGTAGCCGTTGAGCCCAAGGAGAGTCCGGTCATCAGCCAGAAGCGCGCCGGGCTGGAGTTGAAGCCGGGCAAGCATGGCATTCAGGGGATCGGCGCCGGGTTCATCCCGGATACGCTCGATCTCTCGCTCGTGGATCGCGTCGAGCAGGTCGAGACCGCTGAGGCCGTGGCGTTCGCGCGGCGGCTGGCCCGCGAGGAGGGCGTGCTGGTCGGCATCTCCAGCGGCGCCGCGACAGCCGCAGCCATCCGCCTGGCCAGGCTGCCGGAGTTCGCAGGCAAGACCATCGTGGTCATCCTGCCCGACGCCGGCGAACGCTACCTCTCGACCGTGCTGTTCGAGGGCGTGGGCGGCTGAAGCGCGGCGAAAAACATGTTTTCACCAGGAGGCCGGCATGGCAATGCCGGCCTCCCGTGTTTGTCAGGAGCGAAGATGAAAGCGATTGGCCTGCTCTCAGGGGGACTGGATTCGACGCTGGCCGTACGGATGGTGGTTGACCAGGGGATCGACGTGATCGCCGTCAAGTTCACCTCGCCGTTCTGCCAGTGCGATTCCGGTGGATGTTGCCATGCCGCCGTGCAGGCGCAACGGATGGGCGTGCCGTTGAAGACCATGGCCAAGGGCGACGATTATCTGGACGTCGTCCGCCATCCGCCCCACGGATGGGGCTCCGCGATGAATCCGTGCATCGACTGCCGCATCTTCATGTTGCGCAAGACGAAGGCCTATATGGAGGAGGTCGGTGCGGCCTTTCTCTTCACCGGTGAAGTGCTCGGTCAGCGGCCCATGAGCCAGCATCGCCGCGCTATACGGCAGATCGAGCAGGAGTCCGGGCTGGAGGGGAAGATTGTGCGGCCGTTATCCGCACAGCACTTTCCGCCGACCGAGGCGGAAGTACGAGGATGGATTGACCGGGAGAAGCTACTGGCGATCACCGGCCGTAGCCGCAAAGCGCAGATCACGCTGGCGGCGCAGCTCGACATCCGGGACTACCCCTGTCCGGCGGGCGGATGCCTGCTCACCGATGCGTCATTTTCCGCGCGGCTGCGGGACCTGTTCGCGCACCAGAAGCAAGTCTCCATGCAGGACGTCCGGCTGCTCAAGATCGGCCGGCATTTCCGTTTCGAGAGGAGCAAGGTCGTCTGCGGCCGCGACCAGGCCGAGAATGACGCACTTGGCAAGTTTCAGGCAACCGCCGGGGTGCTGCTGGAGGCCATCGGGTGCGCCGGGCCAACAGTCCTGCTGCCTGACGCACCCAACGATGCAACGCTCCGGTTCGCAGCCTCGGTGACGGCAGCCTACTCAAGAGCCACGACCGAGGAGGTGTCCATCCTATGCCGCGCTGCGGGGACGGCGCAGACGATCGTGGTGCCGAAGCTCAACCGGTCCATGCTGACGCCTTTCCTGGTCTAACAACAAGGCGCAAGAATCAAGATCGATATGGCCTGTATTGGCGCTCAATAGACATTGAATGTATATTCTGGCTAGACATAGTAGACTTTTATCCGAAATGAACATATCTCTCTATATTTATCGCAAAAAAAGCACTTGCGCTGACAGACATGCTAGGTCTATCATATCACCTTGTCTAGCTGATTACTAGACTTCATAGTCTTTATGACGCGAAGACTCGCAAACGGTAGAAAGGCAAACGGAATAGCAGAACAGGCGTTCCGAGAGAGTGTCCCGCTAGGCATCAGATCCGTCGCTTTACGCCGACCAGACATCTGGAGGCAAACAAAACAAGTCGAAATCTGCGATGGCCGACCGGAAAACCGGAGGGTTGCTGTCGCCACCGAGAACACCGATGAAGACCATCATAACAAAACGCATCCACTCCTCTGCTCCAACCCGACATGCGCATCCGCCCTCACTGCTGCTCGCGCTGGCGTTTTCAGCCACTGCGGCGCTCGCGCTCAAGGCGGCCGATTCGCCGCCCGTCGCGTCGGCGGCAAGCGTGCTGCCGCCTATCGTCGCCGTCAGCAACGCCGCGCCGTCCGCGACGGGAGTCAGCGCCAACCAGCCGTCCGGCTCGGTTGCGCCGACCAAGGCGTCGGCCACCGACGGCGCTTGGAAAAAACCGGCTTGGCTGACGGAGCTCTCCCTGGGCATCAGGGAAGGCTACGACAACAACGTCTACCTATCGTCCATCGAGCCGGCATACGCGACTCCGGGCTACCAGAACAATATTCCCCCGGGCGGCGTGGCTGCGCTGAAGAACCACGGCTCGTGGTTCACCACGGTCTCGCCCAAAGTCGGGTTCGACTTCGCGCCGCTGATCGGCGACAAGTCCTCGCCCTTGCAAGCCCTGACGCTGGGCTATGCGCCGGACTTCGTCGCCTATCACGACGCCAAGTCGGAGAGCTACGACATCCATCGCCTGACTGCGGGCGTGAAGGTCAAGGATGACAACGTCTCCTTCAATCTGGACGAGGCCTTCACGTACATTGACGGCAGCCAGTACGGGCCGAGTTATCCGGGCAGTTTGAACGCCTACGGCACAGGCAACCTGCGCGAACGTCGCGAACAGGTGCAGAATCGGACCGGCACGACGCTGCAGTACGACCAGGACACCTGGTTCGTGCGCGCCGTCGGCTCCTGGCTCGAGTACGACCTGCTCACGAAGCAATTGTCGCCCACCATCTATCCAGGCTATCAGAACTATCCCGACCGCTACGATCTCAACGGCGGCGCCGACGTGGGCTACAAGGTCGTGAAGGACTTCGCCTTCACCGCGGGCTACCGCTACGGGCACCAATACCAGGAGAAACTGGGCGCCAACATTGATCCCGTCGGCTTGAGCTCCTCGAGCGATTACCAGCGTTTTCTTCTGGGTTTCGAGGGCAAGCCCCTGAGCTGGCTGAAGGTGAAATACCAGGGTGGCCCCGACGTCCGCAGTTACGCGGCTAGCGCGCCGGTTGCGGACCGTTCCGTGGTGGACTACTACGGCGAGGGTTCGCTCGAAGCCACTCTTTCGCCCAAAGACCTCCTGACCTTCAAGTACAAGCAGTGGGAGTGGGTCTCCAGCACCGGCAAGGTTCCCTATTATGACAGCGGGTTCATCCTGAACTACACCCGCAAACTGACCGACCAGTTGACGCTGACTCTGGGCGCGCAGGCCATCAATTCGGATTACAACAGCGGATTGACGTCATTAGAGTCCAAAGGCGGCGTCACCAACCACCGCGACGACTGGCAATACACGGGCTCGGCCGGCCTGCGGTATGCCATCACGCCCCATTTCAGCGTGGATCTGGCTTACGCGAGCAACTTCGGCCGCACCGAAGAAGATGACATCCGCGGCAGCCAGGGACGTAATTTCACCGATACAGTCGTCTCGCTGGGCACGCTGTACAAGTTCTAACGCACACAACCGAGCGGCGGTTTGCGCTGCCGCACAGGGAGCAATCGATGAACACGAAGATACCCGTATTCAAGTATCGGACGCTGGCCCGGATTGCCGTGGCCGCGCAACTGGCGCTTGCCGCTCAAGCGGCGGACACCAACCTGGTCCAGCTCAAGGTCGGCCACCTGCCCGTCACCGGGCACGCCAAGTTCTTTGTCGCGAAGGAGGAGGGCTTCTTCAAGGACGAGGGACTCGACGTCGAATTGGTGGAGTTCACCAATTCAGCGGACGGCCTGGCCGCGCTGCGCGCCGGCAAACTCGACCTCGGCGCCTTCGGCACCACGGCACCGCTCGTGCACATCGCCAAGGGTGCGGACATCCGCATCATCGGCGGTGTCATGGGCGAGGACGCCGCCATCATCACCACGGCGGCGAATGCGCCAGGCATCAAGACCATCGCCGACCTCAAGGGCAAGAAGATCGCCACCGTCCGTCTCGCCACCGGTGACGCGGTGCTGCGCGGCGCATTGGATGATGCCGGCCTGAGTTGGAAGGCCGACGTGCAGATCTTCGAGCTCAAGAACCCGCCCGCCGTGCTGGAAGCGGTCAAGTCCGGGCAGGTGGATGCCGGGGTCACATGGGGGCCGCATGATGTCACCGCCGAGGCCCAGGGCCTGAAGGTGGTCATCCGCAGCCGCAGCCTGCAGCCGGGACATCCCTGCTGCCGCCTGACGGTCAACGCGAAGGAGGTCCAGGAGCGTCCGGAGGTCTGGGTGCGGTTCATTCGCGCGTTCCTGCGCGCGGAGAAGTTCGCCAGCGATAACCACGAGAAGACGCTGGACGACATCGGCAAGCACCTGAAGCTCGACCGCGCGGTGATCGAGAAGGCTTATTACAAGGGCTATCTCGACCAGAGCTCCGATCCCAACGTCAATGGCGTCGTGCGCTTCTGGAAGACGATGCAAAAGAGCGAGTTCATCGACTCGAGACTGGACATTGCGACGTTTATCGACACCGCGCTCTACGAGAAGGCGCTTAGCCAGATCGCCCGCGCGAATCCCGGCGACCCCTTCTGGAAGGTCCGCCAGGAGACCTTCGCCGCGCGTAATCCGCCACCGGCCAAGACCGCATCGGCATCCGCGCCTGTGCTGGTTTCAGCCGTGGCGGCCGCTGACATCCCCGAGTGCTGTCGCCGCTAGTCCGGTCCTGTGCCGGTCACCTAGGCCCGCTGCGGTGCTCGCGCGCCGCGGCGGGCTATGCGTAAGCCCCTCGATTTTCAGCATCGAAAACGGTTTCCGTCCATGTCTGCCACACCTTCACAATCCGCGCCTGCCGCTCCGCTGCCCGGTCTTCAGGCGGATGCCATCCGGTTCGCCTACAACGGCACGCCGGTGCTGCAGGACATCACCCTGACGATCGCCGAGGGCGAGTTCGTCAGCCTTCTCGGCCCCAGCGGCTGCGGCAAGACAACCCTGCTGCGCCTGCTGGCCGGGCTGGAGACGGCTGCCGGCGGCACAATCACATGGAAGGGCCAGCCGGTGACGGGGCCGTCGCTCGACCGCGGCGTCGTCTTTCAGGACTACTCGCTCTTCCCGTGGATGAGCCTGGAACGGAACATCACGCTGGCCCTCGCCAAGGCCTACCCCGAGATGGGCCATGATTGGCGCCGCAACCTGGCCCACGAGTTCCTGGACTTGGTCGGTCTCCGCGATGCCGCGACCAAACATCCCTTCGAACTCTCCGGCGGCATGCGCCAGCGCGGCGCCATCGCGCGCACCCTGGCCGTCGGGTCACCGGTGCTTCTGATGGACGAGCCCTTCGGCGCGCTGGACCCAGTCAACCGTGCCCGCCTTCAGGACCTGCTCCTCGATGTCTGGTCCAACGCCACACCACGCAAGACCGTGGTTTTCGTCACCCACGATGTTGAGGAGGCGCTCTACCTCGCCGATCGCGTGGTCATGCTCGGCGCCACGCCGGGCCGGATCATCGACGAACTGCGTGTGGCCTTTCCCCGTCCCCGCGCGCGCCGGGAACTGGTCGCTTCGCCGGCGTTCCAGGCGCTGCAGGATCGCATCGCTGAACGCTTCCGCCAGGACGTCCTCCAACGCATCGAGGCCGATTCGCTCGTCGCGGGCAATGCGGAGGGCATCTGATGGACACCCTGCCGTTCCCCGCATCCCCTTCCCCGGAAAGCCGCCTCGCCGCAGCCAGCCGCCTGCCGGCGCCGGTGCCGGCCGCCGCCGCCCACCGCTGGACTCTGCACGGCCGCGAGGGCATCCTCTTCCTGCTCGGGTTGCTGCTGCTCTGGGAAGTCGTGAGCACCCAGTTTCACTTCTCCGGAAACTACCTCTTCCCGTCGCCAGCCGTGACGGCCAGGGCGCTCTGGGTCTCGCTGCCGGAACTGTTCAAGGGCACCGGCATGTCGCTGCTCATCCTGGTCCCGGGTTACCTGCTGGCCGTCGCGGCCGGCATCGTCTGGGGACTGCTGGTCGGCACGACGCCCGGCTTGAACCGCATGTTCTCGCCCTTCGCGCGCTTTGCCTCGCCCGTACCGCCCACGGTCTACATTCCCTACGCCATTGCCCTGCTGCCGACGTTCCGCACCGCCGCCGGCTTCGTGGTCTTCATTGGCGCCTTCTGGCCCGTCTTTCTCAACACGGCCTCCGGCGCCGCCGCGCTGCCGTCGCGCTACCGCGACAACGCCCGCATCCTCGGCCTCGGCCGCGTTGAATCCCTGCGCTATGTCATCTTTCCCG
>Ga0316226_1002332_pt1 | contig 18137 bp, 37 predicted proteins | sample TBH18017metaG_FD_206009 | JGI IMG/M metagenome (GOLD analysis project Ga0316226, IMG submission 206009) | Freshwater microbial communities from Trout Bog Lake, Wisconsin, USA - TBH18017 | ecosystem: Environmental > Aquatic > Freshwater > Lake > Hypolimnion/Profundal zone | place: USA: Wisconsin... | reverse complement strand
GTCTTGTAAAAGCAATCCAAGAACAAAAACAACTTATTAACGACTTAACATCTAGAATAGCTAAACTCGAAGGAAAATAAAATGGCAATTACTTACACATGGTCAGTAGTACAAATGGATGCTTATCCAGAACAAGCAGGAGAAACAAATGTTGTATTTATTGTGCATTGGACTCTTAGCGGCATTGACGGCGATTATTCTGGCAGTTCTTATGGTTCTATTGGCGTTTCTGTAGATCCATCTGCTCCATTTACTCCTTATTCTCAACTTACTAAAGATCAAGTATTAGAATGGGTTTGGACATCAGGAGTTAATAAAGAGGAACAAGAAACAGGAGTTGCAACGCAAATTGAAAATAAAATAAATCCGCCTATAATTACTCCACCGTTACCTTGGGCAGTATAATAATTCAGGGTAAATCGCCAGCCCATTTTTGGCGATACATTTAGGAGAATGACATGGGCGAGAAAAAAACAACCCCTATCACCATCGATGATAAAGAGTATGTATTAGAAGATTTAACACAAGACCAACAATTACTATTTCAACATTGCGTTGATTTAGACAGAAAAATTGGGTCTGCTAAATTTTCTTTGGATCAATTAAATGTCGGTAAAAATGCGTTTATTACCATGTTAAAACAATCACTTGAAGCCCCAGTTGAAAAGGCTGAAGTTGAAATTGTTGGATAAGGAATAGTGATGGATCAGTCTTTATTAAATTGGGTATTTGGTGTTTTAAACATTATTTTTGGTATTGCAGGTAAAGTGATGTGGGATTCTTACCGCGATTTAAAAAAGACTGATAAAGAACTAGCTGATAAAGTGGCTGCCATCGAAGTATTGGTGGCAGGCCAATATGTCAAAAGAGATGATTTTGATAAAGTTACTAATCAAATATTTACAAAGCTAGATAAGATTCTCGATAAACTTGACCAAAAGGTAGACAAATGATTTTAGACTGTCTTCTTTCTCTGTTTCGTAAAACGCCAGTTGAGCCTGTATCAGCGCCAATTGCGCCTGAATTTCCTGTAAAGCGTAAGCCTGCCATTAAAAAAGCAACTACACGCAAACCAGCAATTAAAAAGCCAGCAGTTAAAAAGGTGGTAAAGAAAAAATGAAGCCGCACAAGTCAAAGACAATGTGGTTTTCTTTGGCCTTAGTAGTATTTGGCGCTTTATTTGATAACTTCTCTTATGTTCAAAATCTTATCGATCCTCGATATTATGGTATTTGCCTTATTGCTATTGGCGTGGTTGTGGCTATTTTGCGCTTTCTAACTGATAAGCCCATAGAATAATGTTTCCCTTATCCATCAATGCTTGGGTCATCATTGGGCTATCAATCATCGCCGTATTCGGCATTGGGTATGGCCGATATGAGCATAACAATTACATTGCGTTTAAAGCAAAAACTGAAGCAATTGCGACAATTCAAGAAGCAAAGAATGACTCAATTGCGAAACAACAAACTTTAGTGACTAAAGGAATTGCCAATGAATACGAAGCTAAGTTGTCTGCTATTAAGTCTTACTATGGTGGCTTGCACAACGCCAGTAGCGGTTCAATGCCCAGCCTTTCCAATCCCGCCAGCGGAATTAATGAAAGCGCCTCCAACCAGTTACTTGCTTGTGCCAGTACAACGCAACAATTAGTATCGCTACAAGACTGGATAAATGAACAGATTGCAATTAAATGACCACTAAAAACGAACAAGCCCTTTTAGATACAATTGCCTTTTCCGAGATTGGCCGCACCTTATTAGCCAAGTCTGATAACGGCTATAACGTCCTTCTAGGGGGAACGCTATTTTCAGGCTATTTAGACCACCCACGTAAACTCATTAGCGTGAACGGCATGACTTCTACTGCTGCGGGCAGATATCAGATTCTACAGCGCTATTATGATGCCTATAAGGTGCAACTTCATCTAATGGATTTCTCTCCTGCCTCACAAGATAAAATCGCTTTGCAAATGGTTAAAGAAGTTGGCGCTGATGTTTTAATTAATGATGGACGTTTTGAAGATGCTGTTAACCGTTGTGGCGCTCGTTGGGCGTCATTGCCTGGTAGTAAATACAATCAACATACAAACGATATGGCGCATTTGAAAGCCTTTTACGAAAACGTAGGCGGAACAGTAGCATGAGTGATGAATTTGACAGAGCCTCGGAAGCCGAGGAATTACATAGAGAATTTGCGATTAAAGCCATTCGTGCTAGACAAAATGCTAAATTTTCTGGCCACTGTGTTTACTGTAATGAAACCATTACGCAAGGTAGCTTTTGTGGGGCAGAATGCCGTGAAGATTACGAACAAGAACAAAAGTTCAAACGAATTACCGGGAATCGTTAACTACTTAACCCGCGTTTCTAACTCTATCAATAGCTCTAGAAAATGTTTTGCTTTCTCTAAATCTTTTATCCCGCCTTTATCCCTCCATCGGGTGACGTATTTAACAACACTACCTTCAGCAAAAGGTAGGCTATTAGCGTGGATATACTCAATTGGTTGTATTTTTAACTTCTTATAGTGATCGCCGCCTTGTTGCGTATCTAATGCGCTCATTTTGATACTCCTCTCCATACTTGTTGTTCTAAATGCCGAATATAGGCACTTTGATGCTCGATATGCGTCAGCAAGTCATCGTACTTAGTGCGCCAATAGTCAGCGTCGGCTAATGCTTTATTCCAATGTGTTCTAAGTTCTGCTTCAGTCATTTCTCATTAGCCTTTCTTAGTAGTTGTCTATCTACCATAGCATTCCATAAAGCAATTATTTCCGCATCTGTTAGTGTCTTTTCCAAGGCATCTCTAAGGTCATCAATTTCTTCTTGCATTCTATTTTGAATCATCTGATATGTAATCATGCCTGTTTGATGGTCAGGATGTATTTCACATCGTTCTTGCCAAGTTTTAATCATTTCTCTTGTGCCTTTCTTAGTACGAATTGAATAAATTTAATATCATCATCTCCAAGCCATATATCAAATTCTTTAGCTAATTTCAGTATTTCTTCTTTGCTTATTGTTTTTCCAAAAACAACTCCAGCTGCAATCTCATCGAGTCTATCTTGTAATGGATTTCCTCTTATTCTTTGCCTAAGAATCTCAATCATTGTCCAATAGTCATCATTAGCCTTTTTCAACGCCTCTATTTCAGCGTGTTGCTGGCGTAGCATGGTTTCTAGGTTGTCAAATAATTGTATGGTTTCATCGTCCCAGCTTCTATCAGTCATTTTCTAAACCCACTTATTCTTGGTGAAAATACGAACGTCGCTTGCCAAAAAGCCGGCTTAGGCTGGACGTTATCATCCACCAAACCACGAACATTCCAGCCAAAATTAATATAGATACAACGGCTAAAGCCAATAGGGGTAACAGAAGTAAATTGAAATAGTCCGTCAACGTGTACGAAACACCAGCCCGCTTTTGCATTGTCATTGTCCTTAATTGTTTTATCGCCAGAAAATCTAGTGAAATAGGGCGGGGTTAAATAGCGTAAGGCAAAACTATACGCAGGGTTACGCCATAGCCATTTAACTTCCGACCAATACCCGATAGGGTTATTTTGCTTAAAAGTTTGATCGCCCCATAAACTATTGTCGGGGGTCTGAAACCAGCTTAACCACGCTGGCAACCTTGGCTCAAAATCCATCGCTGATCCGTTATCAATTTGACCGTACTGCATCGCGGCAAAAAAAGGTAAGATCGGCGCAATAAGCAAAGCCGCCAATGTTAAAAGCAAGCTAATAGGCACTAGCAGTATGTAAATAAAATAAATCATGCGTAGTCCGCCGTCTTTAGAAGTAATAGTTGAACATGGGTTTGAAGCTCTTGAACCTTATCATAGATCGGCTTACGTCCATTGAGATGCGCATTACTAGCCAAAATCTCAATCTGATTGATAAGCTGACGAGCTGTAGCAATGTCAGTTAGTAATGTATTCATTTTCTAGCCTCCATTAGCATATCCGCTAACCCATAAGCTGCGGTAACTAGGGCTTTATCGTTTGTACCGCAATCAGGGTGTGCAAGCATTCCTTGAAGCGCTTTAGCCGCAAAGTAATCGCGCAAATCCATGCCACCATGATTGTAAGATTCCTCATAAGGAAAGGCTTTAGTGATGTCTGTTCCAAGTGTTTTCATTTGATCCTCGCTACTTTGGCACGTTTCAAAGTCTGCTCATACAGCTCTTTAGCGCCATCATCTAATGCGCGCAATGGAAGGTTTTGGAAATAGCGCCACTTGTCGCGGTACTCTTGTTGCTCAGACGGCGGAATCCAGCCGTATTGAGTGCGCCAACGTGTAGTGATATCAGTTCCAGCAGCAGTCCAAATGTATGGTGTTTTCATTTTGATTTTTCCTCTAGGTTAATCAGTTAATTAAGCAGCTATTTCTTGTTTCAATTCATCCCGTTCTCTAGCCGCGCGGAGAATGGTGTACCGCTGGTGTAGGCGCTGTACGATAGACCAACGCTTTTCACCTTTTCGTTCTGCTTCAAGCAATTCAAGTACATTTTCTTCGCTCAAAGTAGACAGAATATCTGTCAAAGTTCTCCAGCTATAAGACTTTACTGGCGCTTTCTTTTTAAACAATTTCATTTTTAACCTTTCAAAGTTTTGTTACTGTAACAGATTTATTTGTAATGTAAAACAATTATTTTAAAGTTGCCTCAAAACTAACGCCGCAAAAAGGGCAAAGATTGAAAGCCATACCCTGTTTTCTATGTTTGCCAGATTTAGCGCCAGCTACAACACGCGAAGTTTTACCTGTTTCAGAACTGGTATACCTCCAAAAACAAAGCCCTTTTTCCCTTCCAGTAGGATTTTCATACTCCGTAACTTCGTCTAAAGTAGTGCAGGGATCTATTATTTTTCCTGTAACAACGCATTCAGGTTTGCGTGGGGTAAATTTCTCGTCTTTCATTTCAGCTCCTCTAAGGCAATCTCAGAAATAGCCCGTTTATCCGCTAGGGACGCCCAGACTTTCTCATCAATCGTTTTGTTGGTTAATAGGATGTAGCACCAGACTTCATGCTTTTGGCCACTGCGATGCAGGCGGCCTACCGTTTGCTCATATAGCTCTAGGCTCCAAGGCAAAGATACAAACACAATCTTACTGCCACCATACTGTAAATTTAGCCCATGCCCAGCGGACTTAGGGTGGATCAATAGCAGCTCGATCTTGCCCTCATTCCAACGCTCAATGGCGTTAGGCGCGTCAATTGTTTTAGCCTTGGGATATCGGCGCCGTAACTCATCTAATTCTTCTTCATAGTTATAGACAATAAGGGTATTGGCGCGTTGATTTTCTGCTAGCAAATCGTCTAACATTTCAAACTTATGGCTTGAAAACCATATTGGCTTTCGATTTACAATAAACTTGCCTGGCGCAGTAGGATCTGGTTTACGATCAGAGATGTAAATAAAGCCTGACCCCATCTGCTGTAGCTTTTGAGTAACCACGGCGGCGTTGGCCGCGATAGCCTTGGCATCTGGAAATTGATAAACAAAATCTTTCTTCATCTTCTCGTATGGCTCGCGGTCTGGCAAATCGCAACGCATCTCTACGGTATGCAATGGTGGCAGTTTGTCCTTGTACTCTGAAGATTCTAATAAAAATGTAGCTGGCTTAATCCGTTGCATGACCGCTTCTAATGAGCCAACTCTAGGCTCCCATTGGCCAAAGTCACGGTTGACGCATACAAAGTATTGCTGCTGGAACGCGCCTTTGCTGCGCCCTAATAACGATTGATCCACAATCTTGCATTGGCCAAAGACATCCTCTAAGCCATTGCTGGTAAATGATCCAGTCAAGCCCCAGCGTATCTTCATTGGCTCAATAACTTTCAATAGGGCTTTAAACCTTGCACCGGATGGATTCTTGAGGCGGGTCAGCTCATCAAACACTACGCCATCAAAGTCAAGATACTGTTCTGTTAGCCATTGCAGATTGTCGTAATTGATTACCATGACCTGCGTTTTAGCTTTGAGCGCTGCCATGCGCTGCTTAGGTGTACCGATACAAATACTTAAGGTTAACCCTGTAGCCCACTTAGGCTGCTCTACTGGCCATACGTCAGTGCAAACGCGCTTGGGGGCTAGTACTAGCCAGCGCTTAACGTGGCCAGCATCTAGCATTTCTTTCATGGCAGTCAATGTAATCGCTGTTTTGCCCGCGCCCACTGAAGCCAATACCATAGCTCTATCGCGTTCAAAGATAAAATCGGCAGCCTTCTCTTGATAATCTCTTAATTTAAGCATGGCGCGCAAATTCCTTATGGTATTTATCCCGCAATTCAATTGCAACTAACTCTGCTAATTCTTTATCCGCGAAACGCTTTCTATATCGTTTAGCGCCAGCTTTAATAGATATTTCCCATTTTTTACGCACATCATCCCAGTGAACACCTTTTATGCCTGATGTATTGCGAATGCTAAGACGCATATTAAAAGAATTTTGACTTGAGGTAACAAGTCGTAAATTAGCAATGCGGTTATCGTTTCTATTTCCGTTTATGTGGTCAATTTCATTCATTGGCCACTCCTTATGATAGAGCGCCCATGCAATATGATGGTGGTACATAAGGCACCCCCCGACTTGAACTACAGAATACCCTTGGGTATTTACACACCCTGCTTTAGATCCTACGCTTGCGCGATTAGATCGAGTGCGAAGCCAAATTAAATTGCCGGTATTAGCGTCATAAGATAAGTAATGCTTTATAAATTCTATTTTTTCTTTAATGTTGATGCCCATGTATCTATCTCCGCAATTGTGCTAAATAATTTATATTTTTGATTGAGATTTTTCATGTCCTCCGCAAATATGTATTGCAATGCAGATCGTTTACCGCCAAATCTTTTAAGCTCTACAAAATAAACATCGCCGTTTGGAAAACAAGCTATTCGATCCGATACCCCCCGATTTTGTGGGGAAGTAAATTTCCATGTTTTACCATGGTTTAATTCAACAACCCATCTAAAATAATTTTCTATCTCTTTTTCGTTCATGTAAAAAATAATATCATAAAATCTGTTGCGTAACGCAATTCTTGTGTTACACTGGACGTTCAAAAGGTAAAGTAATCTAAATTAAGGATCAAGATGGCAAAGCATTCAGCAATCGTCGGCGGCTCTACCGCCTCTAGGGTAATCAAATGCCCTGCATCTGTAGCGCTATGCGCCAAGATGCCCCCAAAGCCAAGCAGCAAGTACGCTGATGAAGGCACACTTCTACACAATGCAATCGCTGAAATTCTTGAAAAAGACATGGATGCGCATGACATCATTGGCTTCAAGTACAAAGAGCTGGTTGTTACTGAAGAATTGTTAGAAAACAAAATTATTCCCGCGTTGCAATGTTTGGATGATATTGATCCTGATTGCGAAATGCGTATTTCTGTTGAATCTGAAGTGGACTTTGGTGATTATTTGCCGGGCGTATTCGGATCGGCTGACGTTATCGGTAAATTAAAGCGTTCAGCCAAAGTCATTGACTGGAAGTTTGGTTCAGGCGTCATTGTTGAAGCTGAAGAAAACCATCAGGGGATGTTCTACGCCGCAGCCGCCATGCGTACTGCTAAAACAAAATGGGCGTTTGAGGATGTGGATGAGGTAGAGATTATTATTGTCCAGCCACCAGAGATGCGCCGCTGGGTTACTACACCGCAGCGTATTGCTGAGTTTGAAATGCAGCTATCTTTAGCGGTCAAAGAAGCCAGCCGTAAAGACGCTACGATTAAATCTGGTAGCCATTGCCGCTGGTGCGCAGCCAAGCCTACTTGCCCGCTAATGACTGGCGCTGTTGATCGCGCTACTCAGTTGGCACTTAAAGATTTAAACCCTGAAATGATTGCTATCTATCTTAAAAAAGCCGATGTGCTAGAGCAGTGGGTTGCTGACCTACGTTCGCTGGCTCATCAAATGGTTGAGTCTGATGTACGCGTACCGGGCTTCAAATTGGTAGCCAAGCGCGCTATGCGTCAATGGATAGATGAACAACAAGCCGAAAATGTTTTGATGGATTTAACAGGCAACCACAATGAATTGTTTACTACAAAATTAATTTCTCCAGCTCAAGCTGAAAAGCTATTGAAGAAGGAGAAGAAAGAATTGCCAAAGGAGATAGTCGTTGCTATTTCTTCTGGTAGTACGTTGGTTGAGGACTCTGATCCAAGGCCAGCGGTGTTACAAATCGGGCGGCAACTTAGCGCTGCCCTCTCTAAACTAAACTAAAGTAAGGAAATATCATGTCTAATTTGACAACATTCAAAGCAGCAGGTTTACCAGCAGTAAAAGACTTGGCCGGTGCGCTCAAGGCTAATCTACCTAAAATAGCCGAGTCTGGCAGCGTCATCATTAAGATGGACAAAACTGGTCATTGGGTATTTGGTGCAGATCAAACTGAAGTAGAAGATAAATCTGAGTGGGCAGTTAACCCATTCTCATTCGTACATGGCTTTATCGCTTGGGGCGATGGCGATGTATTGGGCGAGAAGATGGTTGGCATTTCACAGCCTTTGCCTGAGTTGGAGCCAGCTCCAGTCGGTGCTAAACGTGGTTGGGAAACCCAAGTTGGTTTGTCTATCAAGTGCGTATCTGGCGAAGATGAAGGTATGGAAGCTCGCTTCACTACTACATCTGTAGGCGGTAAACGTGCAGTTCAAACTTTGGGCGCGTTAATCGCAGCTCAGATCGAGAAAGATCCTACTAAGCCTGTAGCGATCATTCGCTTGGATAAAGAGCATTATTCGCACAAGTCTTATGGCCGTATCTATACACCGATCTTTGAAGTGATCGACTGGATGGATATGAATGCTGAAGAAGGTGACGCGCCTCAGTTAGAAGGCGATGAGCCAGATTTAGTCGAAGCAGTGGAAGAAGCTCCAGCAGCTCCAGCCCGCCGCCGCCGCGCAGCAGTTTAATAACATAGGAGGTTGTATGGATTTAAAAACTATGAGCGATAGAATTGCAAAATATAAGGATGAATGCCCTCTCCCAGAAGGAGTTAAATACACTAGAGTTATAGACGGTGTTTTTGAAAAGTATTTTGCTGTTCTAGAAGATATTAAGAAAATAGAAACGCTTTTAAATGGCTTAGATCCAGCTATATTGGCTATGCCTTTAAACGACTACAAAAACTTAATGTAGCGAATAGGGGCTAGGCTGACACTATTCAGCTCAAGTACTCGCAGACGAACGACTAAAAAGACTGTCTAGCCCCACCTAATTTAATCCTAGAGGAAAATAAAATAAAATGAAATACTTATGTAAAACAAAAGAAGATGATTGCTACGGTGCAGGTAAAACTATAGAAGAAGCACTTGATGATTTTCAGGGTGATAGCCGTGATTTAGTCACAGAACTTGAATGGTACGAACTTAAGCCGATTAAAGTAAAGTTAGTTATAGACAATAGCCCTGTAGTTAAAAAGACAGCAACTAAAAAAGGAACTACAAAATGACAACTCATCAAGATATCGCTATTTCACCAGACGCGCGTAGAGCTATTGCACTTGTGCAAATGGAGATGGTTAAAAAAGCGAACTTAGATATCAGGATCATTTTCCCCGCATTGGGTATGAAGTTGCCTAAGATGCGTACATCTAAGAACGCACACTTTACCCGCAAGGGCGCTGGCCGCTATCACCCGAATGTGAAAGAGATTGCAGCTCGCGCTACCCGCGAAATGTTGGCAAAAGCAAAAGAAAAAGAAGCCGTAGCAGCTTAACGATTACGGGGCGAAACTGGAAAGCGGATTGGGTATACCCACAATCATAAATAGCTTGGAGTACGGAAGTAGCCCCACCTAATTTACTAGAGGAAATTATGAGTTATATAGAAAAAGAATGGTTAACTTCAGCCGGTTTGCGCGCTAAAGTTGTAGTGATGCCAATGGGTCATCGTTGCGGATATGTCGGCGTTAATGCCGAAACATTTAAGGGTAAAGGTTACGACGATCTTGATGTAGAAGTGCATGGAGGGCTAACATACGCCCGCACTGAAATGGATGGCTTGCGCTGGTATGGTTTTGATTGTGCGCACCTTGGGGATGCTAGAGATATCAAATTAATGGATGAAAAACATAAGGCTTGTTACGATGAAATTGAGCATGAATTTTGGTTTGACGAGGGTGTAGTCCGTAGTTTGGATTACTGCATTACCGAATGTGAGAACTTAGCTATCCAGCTAAGGCAATTGGAGGATGCAGAGTGAAAATTATCAGCTTTTTACTTATTTTGCTTTTTGGTTTTCTATTTTTATACGCAGCAGGGAGCTTTTATTTTATTTCTTTTGACATTGCTCAATGGTCAGAGGCAGGGCGTTTTCTAATAGTAATGGTGACGCCGGTTGTTTTTTATGCCGCTTTTACCCCTTTTATGATTTGAGGATTAAGACAATGAAACCAACATACGATGACGCTATTCACATGATGGAAGTTTTGGGCGGTAGTTTTGTTAGAGCTTTAGCAGAGCTTTGGTATCGCGCCGATGCCGTTAACAAGCAAAAATTAGAGCTATGTTTTGATGAGTATTTTAGTCGGTATAAAAAGATGTACGACGATCATTTAGATTGTGTAAGGAAAATAGATTAATGCCTATTCTTTGGCTCGACTTTGAAACCAAATCCCGATGCAATTTGCCAGTGCATGGTGTTTACAACTATGCACAAGACCCCAGTACGGAGGTCTTGTGTATGTCTTATGCTTTTGATGATGAGCCGGTTAGGACTTGGCTGCCACACGATGCCTTTCCTGAAGAAGTGCGCGAGCATACTGGCTTAATCTACGCCCACAACGCTGCCTTTGAACGCCTGATCTTTTGGTATGTCTTACAGATTAACTTCAAGCTAGAGCAATTCTATTGCACCGCTACGCAGGCCAGAGCCAATTGCGCTCCCGGCTCACTAGAGGACGTAGGCCGCTTCGCTGGCGCTTCGATGCGTAAGGATCCTCGCGGTAAGCAGTTAATTCGTTTGCTATCCATCCCAAGGGCTGACGGTACATTTAACGATGACCCGCAGCTCATGGCTGAAATGATTAACTATTGTGAAGATGACGTCATATCCATGCGGGTTATATCTCAAAATCAGCGTCCGCTATCACCTGACGAATTAATTGATTACCACGTCAATGAGCGCATCAATGATCGCGGTTTGCTGGTCGATGTGGCTTTGGCTGAGTCCGCCATTAAATACGCTTCTGATGAGCTAGGCGAGATCGAAACGCTAGTAGACGAGATCACGCAAGGCGAAGTAACCAGCGTAAGAAGTTCCAAGATGAAGAAATGGGTTATGGATCGCGTAGGCGATGACGCTCTCAAACTGATGGAGAAATACAAAGATGGCGAAAAGAAATACAGTATCGACAAAGCAGTTAGAGCGAACCTCCTCATCTTTGCTGATGAGAATCCCGATCAAGTTCCCCCCGATGTCGCAGACGTTATCCAATGCGCGGACGATATCTGGGCGTCATCGGTTGCAAAGTTCAGCCGCTTGGCGCAGCTCAGTGATGAAGAAGATCATCGAGTGCGCGGAGCGTTTGTCTTTGCTGGCGGGAGTGCCACAGGTCGCGCTTCCAGCTATGGCGCGCAGCTCCACAACTTCGCTCGAAAATGTATTAAACAACCTGATCCTGTTAGAGAGGCAATGGTTAATGGAGAAGCAATTGTCCCAAGATTTGGAAAACGAGTCACTGATGTCCTTAAAGGGATGCTCCGTCCTACAATAATTGCGCCCAAGGGCGATGTGCTAGTAGTTGCAGACTGGGCGGGTATTGAGGCAAGATGTAATCCTTGGCTTTCCAAGCAGCCCGATAGTGAGGATGTCTTGGACGTATTTAGAAGCGGAAAGGATATCTATGTTAGAGAAGCTGCGAGTATATTTAGCTGTTCAGAAGATGAAGTTACTGATGCTAAAAGACAGATTGGAAAGGTCGCTATCCTTTCATGTGGTTATGGTGGTGGCATTGGTGCTTTTGCTGCGATGGGTCGTAACTACGGAGTGGTGTTGCCTGAGTCCGATGCACGTCGGACAGTCAATGCGTGGCGTAGAGCAAACTCTTGGGCAGTGAGGTATTGGCAAGATTTAGAAGAAGCCTACACTGCTGCATTGCGCAATCCGGGCTATGAATTCTCAGCCGGGCGCGTAGTCTATTTGTATGACCGGCAACATCTTTGGTACGCACTTCCAAGCGGAAGGGTGCTATGCTACCCCTATGCCAAGCTCGACTCGGAGGGGATATCCTATGCCAAAGCTGCGTGGAAACCGGCTGCCGACGCAACAGAGTGGCCAAGGGCTAGGCTCTGGAGAGGGTTGGCTTGCGAGAATATTACGCAAGCTGTTGCCAATGATGTTCTCCGGCATTCATTACGACAATTAGATATTGAAGGTTACGCATCTATCGGCCATGTGCATGATGAGATCGTTATTCAATGCAAGGCAGAAGATGGTGAAGCTGTCAAGGCGCGTATGGATGAAGTAATGTGCCAAACACCAGACTGGGCTGAGGGTTTGCCCCTAGATGTAGAGATAAAAATATCAACTCGGTATGGGAAGTAGTAAACTGATCGTCCAATAAAAGCAAAAGGGATGAACCCTATAAAGATTCACCCCTTTTTAATCAAAACAAACTAGAGGATTTGCATGACTGCGCAAAGTATATCAAATATTGAATTCGTTGAGTATTTAACGAAACTTGCCCCAGAAGGGGAAACGCTGTTAGTAGTACGTCAAAAGCCCGTAATCGTTGATGGCAACCAAGCTATGCACAACGACGGCACTCTCAAATACACATGGCCAGCCTTCTTGCCTGAGCGCTATAAGCCACAAGGCGCATGGTATGGAAATACTGGATCCTTCATTTTGGATCGTTTTAAAGACGGCAAAATCTCTGCTTCGGCTGCCAATTGCGAATACGTCCTTGTCATGGTTTTAGATGACATCGGCACTAAATCCAAACGTCCTACCATTGAGCCTACATGGATCATGGAAACATCGCCCGGCAATTACCAGTGGGGTTATGTATTCGATTGCGAATCAGCTCCAACCAAAGGTGATTTCACTGCTGCAATCAAGGCTATTGCTGATGCTGGCTTTACTGATGGCGGCGCGATCAATGCAGTGCGTAACTTTCGTTTGCCCGGCTCTACTAATCTGAAGCCCGGCAGAGAGCATTTCGCTTCTACATTAATTGAATTCCATCGTGATCGCGAGTTTACGTTATCTCAAATTTGCGATGCTTTGGGCGTTAATCCTGAAGCTGCCGATACTGCGTCAGTTCGCACCATTCATCTCAAGGATGACGGTGACGATGACATTTTGCAGTGGATTAGCGATAATGGAATGCTCCTAGAGTCAGCCAATCAATCTGGTTGGTATGGTGTAATCTGCCCTAATTCAGCAGAGCATAGTGATGGCAATCCAATGGGTCGCTATCATCCAGTTAACCGCGCTTATTGCTGCTACCATGAGCATTGCGCTGGCTTTAGCTCACGCGAGTATTTAGATTGGGCGCATGAGAATGGCGCTGCCAAGCATGAGCCGGGCGTTCGCCCAGAGCTGCTGACCAATGCGTTCGTTAAGGCATTGGATAAGATCACACCTTCAAAGATGTTTGAGCTAACACCTGAAAGGATGATTGCAGAAGTTGAGCGTAAGGAGCTTGGGCGGATAGAAAAGGAAGAATGGTTCGATCGGTTCGCATACATCCAATCAGATGATTCTTACTACGATCTGATCGAACGAAATGATATTGGGCGCGCTACCTTTAACGCTATCTATCGTCACATTTCTTGCAAATCTATTCACACCGGTCGTAAGATCGAATCTTCTGTTTGCTATGACGAAAACCGGCAAGCCCACGATTCTAAGGTATTGACTGGATTGACTTACGCAGCCGGAGATACGGCAGTGGTATATAGCAGCGGTAGTTTATTTGGTAATCGCTGGACTGATGGCCGTCCTACTATTAACTCGCAAGGCGGCGACATTACTCCTTGGTTAGCGCATTGTGAACACTTGGTTCCGAATGAGTCTGAACGCAATCATGTCTGGGATATGATGGCATTCAAGTTGCAGAACCCTAGAATCAAAATCAACCACGCTGTACTACACGTTGGCGATGAAGGTTGCGGCAAGGATTTGATGTGGATGCCGTTTATTTGGTCAATCTGCGGCGATGACTCTAAAAACCTATCCATTGTGGATAGTGACAAGCTGCAATCAAACTTTACCTATCACCTTGAAGCTGAGGTATTGGTACTTAACGAATTGAAAGAGCCAGATTCCTCAGCGCGTAGGGCATTGGCTAACAAACTCAAGCCTATCATTGCAGCGCCGCCTGATATGCTGGACATCAATCGTAAGGGCAAAGATCCATACAAGATGGCCAATCGTTTGTTTGTGCTGGCATTCTCTAATGAGCAGATTCCAATTAGCTTGTCATCACAAGATCGCCGTTGGTTTTGCATACACTCTGAAGCATTGCCAATGGAGCGTATCAAGCCCGGCTCTGGTCTAGCGTTGTACAACTGGTATCGTCAAGGTAACTTTGAGAATATCGCTGCATGGTTGTACGCAAGGGATGTATCTAAGTTCAATCCGGGTGCTGCGCCAGCGATGACAGAGTTCAAGCAGAACTTATTAGAGTCTGGCATGAGTAGCCTTGAGTCCACTATTGTTGAGATGATTCGTCATCGCACTGGTGAGTTTGCTAGAGGCGTAATCGGCAGCCCATTCCATCATGTATGTGACCGCATCGCGGATCTTACTGGCCTTGGTCGCAGCAAAGTACCCCAAAGCGCTTTGCTTCATGCACTTAAAGAAGCAGGCTGGGTAGATTGTGGCCGCATTGCATCTGCTGACCAGCCAAACAAGAAGCGTATCTTTGCTGATCCTGATGTAGCCAAGGAGCATAGCAAGTCAGAGCTGCGCCGTATGATTGAGGCGCCGCCTGAACCAAAGGCAGTGGTACTAGACATGAAGCGGAGCGCTTGATGAATTTCACATACGTCCATAGATATTCTGATACTGGCCAAGTGTTTTATGTTGGCATGAGTAAGAATTTATCCCGCATGACAAGCAAACAACGTAATCATCAACCTAAATGGCATGAAGCAATAGCCAATCGAGATTGGGCTGCTGAAATGGTTGCTTCATGGGATACTAAAGAAGAAGCAGAAAGCCATGAAAAATTACTGATTGAGTGCTTTAAAGATATGGGGCATCCTTTGGTAAATCTTACTAAAGGCGGCGCGGGTCGCAATGGATTCAAGTGGACAGACGAGGAACGTCAGCGTATGATCCCAATACAAAGAGAGCGTGGTAAAAAGGGCGGCGCTGTATGTTCTGAAGCAAAGCGCTTAGCTGCCATTAGTAATGGCAAACTAGGCGGTAAGCCCCCAGCTAAGCGCTTAGCTGAGAATACAACTGAGGAAATACTATGAGTACACCAACACGCAATGATTCAGGCGCTATCAAATATAGCGGCAATTTACATACCGCAGCCAAAGCATTAGGCAGCAAAGGTGGAAAAGTATCTTCGCCCGAAAAAACTAAAGCGGTTCGTGAAAACGGAAAGCTAGGTGGTGGAAGCCACAAGTAAAGAGTTGTATCCTCTATTTATGGGGCGAAGCATAGGCGTATTCCGTGGCTTGCCTAGGCAAGTGTTGTCACTAGGGACAACGAGTAGCCCCACCTTTTTTACAGAAAAGCCTGAAAATCCGATTTTTTAGGGTTAAATGAGAATGATTCTCATTTAGGCGAATAAAAATGAGAATCATTCGCATTTAGCCGTTTGACATAATACCCCAAAAACCCTACAAGCCTTATTCTATAAGGGTTTGCGGGTTTGTTTATACGCAAACAGGGCGCAAGTTTTTAAAGAGCTATGCAGGGGCGCACAATGCCCTTGCCCGAATAGCACCCGTTTTTAAATAGTGCGGGCGATACTCTCGCAAGTAACCCGCAAGCCATAAGCCCGCCCGATACTTGCGACAATAGCCCGCTAGAGGGGCGCGACGATACCCGCCGGCCTCTAGCTATTAAGAAAACAGAAAAGCCCGCACAATGGCCGGCAATGGTTTAATTATTCAAATTATTAGCGCCCCTCTACTGATAGCCAAAAATTAGCGGCCAAGGCGTCGCGGCGCTCTCGCGCCTTGATAATCTCGCGCCTGTATTCCCTGAGCTTATCCGTCAGCGCGTCGCATATAGCCCCGGCCAAATCAATGCCGGCCTTGCGTTGAGCTTTAATAGCGGCGATAAGGCCGCGCGCTGTTTGCCGGGCTTCGCTGATAGCTTGCGCCAATTCTTCGGCCTCTGATTCGGCTTGGAATTTTGCATCATCTTCGCGGCCGGCTTCGGCTTCGCGCTCCGCTATCCGGTCAGCAATGCGCGCCGCGTCATATACGGCCGCGTCATGCTCTAAGTTTTGGGGATCATTCGGGGCTAATTGGCCGCGTGAAAAATAGATTGTCACGCCGTCGGATTCTTCGTAAGCAATGGCCGGGCAAATAAAAATGCCCCGGCTTGTTTTGATCTTCACAATATAGGGCTTGACCAAATCGAATTGAAAATTGTCCGAATAATAGCCGGTATATTGATAAGTACGCGGCGCGATATCTTGCAGGGGCGTCGCGTTGAAGCCGTCCAAATTATCGGCGTGTAGATCGCCCGCTTCGCTGTAATTGTTGGCGCTATCATACCGGCGATATCCGGGGCGGCCATAGCTAACCTGATATTCTAGCGCGTTCTTATATGCGCCGGCCGGATCGCGGCCGTACTTGGTCACGCTCTCGGCGGTGCTTTTTCTGATTTTTGCAAGGCGTGATTCTAGATAAAAATTGATCTTGTACATGGTTTTATATCCTCTAGATTAAAAACATAAGCGGGCAAAATTACCCGCCATAATGCCCGGCGCGTGGCCGGGCGCTATAGCTGATAATTTTTAAATTAGATCGTCCGCCTCTGATACGGCGGCGGCAAACTCTATAAACTGAATGGCCTCTATATCTATTGGCTCCACGCCGTCGCATTCGGCGCGCAAATATCGAATAAAATCGTCGCCCGCTTCGGTCAGTATTTCCAGCGCTTCAAAGGTTTGTATAAGATCGCCAATGATCGCGGCCTTTTCACTATCGCCGGCAATGAAAGCGGCGCGCTCTTTTTCTCTTAATTGAATAATTGAATAATTCATTTTTATGCCTCCAAAACTTGATTGTCTATATCGTTGCGCTCCCACGCGTCGCCGGCTTCGCCTCTATAGGCCAAAGCCAAAGCCTCCTCCGGGGTGTCGGCTTCTACCTTATAAACTTCTACCACTGTCAAATGAACTTCGTATTCTTTTTTCATTTTTAAACCTTTTCTGTTTGTAATTGATCGCGTATAGCGTTGATTTTTTCGCATAATTCGCGGGTGTTGTAACTTGTAAAAACGATCCCGCCCCCGAATTGTTTATTGTGGAATTTGCGGCCGCCTAACGGCTTGGCGCGATCTAATGCAAGGGCGTATTTTTGCGTGATCTTATCTAACCCCATATATCCGGCCAAATCGTCGGGCGTGGTGAATGCGAGAAAATGCGCGACATAGCGCGGGTTCCCGTTAGCGTCATTATTTACGCGGGTAAAATCGTCAGGTGTAAACATTAGGCGGCCTCTTTTTCTGTTAGGTTTAATTGATTCGCTATTTTTTCTAATTGATCCCATGCGATCGAATGACATCCAACGATTAAAGTATTTCCATCGAATGAATTGAAGCGATACGCGCCCAAATTGATCGAATGCAATCCGGCCTCTAATGTTTTGCCGGTACGCTTGGCGCGTACCAATAGCGGCCACAATGCCAAGGCGTCGGCGACGGGAATATTCGCGCCCCGGCTTGTTTGTATTTGATCGCCTTTGATCCTAAGGCGTGTAGCGTGTAAGTGAAAGCCGTCAGTTGATCCATAAGCTAGGCCGCTTTCCCATTGTTGCAGGCGATCAACGGCGCCAAGGGCGGCCAATGCTTCGCGCTTATTGCGAAGGGCGTCGGCATTGGCGGCACGGACGCGGGCGGCTTCGCGGCCGTATTCTATCGCTTCGGCTTCGGCTTGGCTTTCAATTGTCCATTCGGGCGCGGCAATTTTGAGCGCTCCACAATACGC
>Ga0316226_1002331_pt1 | contig 18139 bp, 16 predicted proteins | sample TBH18017metaG_FD_206009 | JGI IMG/M metagenome (GOLD analysis project Ga0316226, IMG submission 206009) | Freshwater microbial communities from Trout Bog Lake, Wisconsin, USA - TBH18017 | ecosystem: Environmental > Aquatic > Freshwater > Lake > Hypolimnion/Profundal zone | place: USA: Wisconsin... | reverse complement strand
CTTCTCGTTCATCATGCTGACCGTGGCCGAATTGTTCGGCGCCAGCGCCGGGCTGGGGCGCTTCGTGCAGCTCTACGCCGACTACGCCGATTACCCGCGCATGGTCGCCGGCATTCTCTACACCGGCTTCGTTGTGCTGCTTTCCATGGAAGTGCTGGAACGAATCAAGAAGCGCGCCCTCTTCTGGGTGCGTTAATGGAAGGAACTCGCCGCATCATGACCTCGGAATCGAACCATCGTCACGCCATCGGATGGGCCGCGCGCCTCGCGGTCCTGGCCGTGCTGGCGGGATCGGCGACCGCGCAGTCCTGCTGCGACGGCCTGGACGCGCTGGCAGCGCGTCCGCCGGCGTGGGACAACGGCGGCGATGCGCCCTGGAGTGTGCGTGTGCAGGCCAGTTATGAGAAGCGCGACGGCCTGCAGGCGGGCGACTCGGAGCGGTCGGCCGACCAGGCCCTCGCGCGCTACATGTCCATCCCGGTCGCGATGACGATGACCCGCGTCGACACCATCGTCGGCTATGCCGTCAACGACCGCTTCGCCCTCTCCCTTGACGTGCCCTACGTCCGCAACACGATGGAGATGGGCATGATGATGATGGGCATGTACATGGAGCACACGATGGACCCGCTCTCCGGCCCTGGCGATGTCCAGGCCCTCGGCTCCTGGAAGGTTTTCGGGTCGGGCGATCCTGCCACCGGCCAGCATGCGCTGACCCTGACTCTCGGCCTCCAGGCGCCAACCGGCGAGTATGACGCGCGGACCAGCAGCGGCAGCCTCATTCATGCCTCGATGCAGCCGGGCACCGGCGCTTGGGACCCGCTGGCCGCGCTGGAGTACGCCTACACGCGCGGCCGGTGGGGCGGCACCGCCAGCCTCTTTGGCCAATATGCCACGGAGAATCCCCACGGCTATGCCTTTGGCGACGCGGTGACGCTGGCTGCCGCCGCCACCTATGCGCCCTGGGATGCCGTGCGACTGCGCCTGGGGCCGACCTTCCGCCACGTCGGGGAGTCGGATGACCGCAAGAACTGGCACACCAATCTCGACAGCCTGGAGGACGATCCCGCCAACACCGGCGGCGACACGCTGGCCGTCGCGCCTGGTGTCACCGTCCACGTCCTCCGCAACCTGTCGCTCGACGTCGCCGCCTCAGTGCCCGTCTGGTCGCATGTCAACGGCATCCAGGCGGCCCCGGCAGCCGTTTACAGCACCGGTTTGACCCTGCAGTTCTAACTCACCGCGATTCAACACCAAGAAGTCACCCCCATGACATCCCGGCAGATCATCGAAAAGACCATCCGACTCGAGCGGACGCCGCGCCTGCCGGTGTCGCTCCTGTCTGCCGGAGCCTGGACCCTGAACCAGAGTGGGCTGACGCTTGAGCAGGCGCTCGACGTCAGCCCGGAACGCTTCGCCGAGGTGGTTGCCGCGACCAATGCCCGCGCAGATTGCGATATCGTCTGGCCCGGATCGGGCTACCACAACCTGGCCATCCGCGGCATCGGCGGACACATCAAGTTTCGCGTCAAGGGCACGCCGGATGTCCAAGAGCCGCTGCTGCGAGGCAACTGGGAGTCCTCCCGGACACCGACGGCGCGCGTCCGGGATGACCCGGGCGTGCGCCTGTTGGTCGAAGCTGCGCGCATCCTCTCCCGAACCATCGGCGGGGAGACCGTCGTCGGCACAAGCCAGTGGGCGCCCTTCACCCTCGGCGGTCTGGCTTACGGCGTCGAGAACATGATGCGGAATGTCCGCAAGGACAAGGCCGCCGTCCACGCCGTTCTGGAGTACGCCAGCGACCTCTGCTTCGACTACCTGGAGCCGTTCATCGACGCCGGCGTCTCGATGATTTCGCTGGCCGACCCGACAGCCTCCGGCGACCTGATCTCGCGCGACCAGTTCGCAGAGTTCTCGCTGCCGTACCTGACCCGGGTCGCGCGCAAGATCCGCGCGCGCGGCGTCTGGGTTCTGGTTCACATCTGCGGCAACACGACCAACCGGCTCGACCTCATCCCCGGGTCCGGCGCGCAGATCATGTCCGTCGACTTCAAGGTGGGCTTGGCCGACGCGCGCCGCATCCTGGGTGGCGAGATGGCCTTTGCGGGCAATCTGAACCCCGTGGCGATCATGCAGAAGGAGACCGCCGCCGGCGTCGCGACGGCTGGCCGCGAGGCCTTTGCCCAGGCCTCCGGCGCCACGGGCGGCTACATCCTCATGCCCGGGTGTGACATTCCGCCGAGCGTGCCGTTCGAGAACGTGCGGGCGCTGGTTGAAACCGCCCACAGCCTGAACATCCCATGAATGTTCGGGACCATCGACGCCGCCGACTCGAGTCGACGTGTTCGCCTGGATCAGCCCGAGAAAGACACCCATGAGCACCAAGACAAAAACCACAACATCCACCGCCAACCCCGCCGCAACATGGGGCATCGGCACAACATGCATTCAGGCCGGCTTCACGCCGACCGTCGGCGGTCCGCGCATCCTGCCAATCTATCAATCCACTACCTATAAGTACGATGACCTTGATCAGGTCGAGCGGCTTTTCGCGCTGAAGGAGGCGGGCTACAAGTACACGCGCACCGGCAATCCAACCGTTGCCGGCTTTGAGCAGAAGGTCACGTTGCTGGAAGGCGGCGTGGGCGCGGTCGCCACCGCTTCCGGCCAGTCCGCCATCCTGCTCGCCGTGGCCAACCTGCTCCACGCGGGCGACCACATCGTCGCGGCCAATACACTCTACGGCGGCACCTGGGTCCTGTTCGCCGTCACCCTGAAGAAGCTTGGCATCGAGGCCACGCTGGTCGATCCCGAACTGCCCGAGAAGGAGCTGCGCAAAGCCTTCCGCCCGAATACGCGCCTCCTCTTCGGCGAGACGATCGGCAATCCCGCGCTAGGCATCCTGGACTTCGCCAAGTTCGCCCGCCTCGCCCGCGCGTTCGACGTGCCCTTCATCGTGGACAACACCCTCGCCACGCCGTTCCTCTGCAAGCCCTTCAAGCACGGCGCGCACATCGTCGTCCATTCCGCCACGAAGTACATGGACGGCCACGCCACCTCCCTCGGCGGCGTCGTCATCGACGGCGGCGCCTACAACTGGAACAACGGCAAGTTCCCGGAACTCGTCGACCCCGATCCGCTCTACGCCAACACCAGCTACGTGAAGACGTTCAAGCAAGCCGCCTACATCGCCAAGGCGCGCGCCCAGTACCTGCGCGACTTCGGCGCCTGCCTGAGCCCCTTCAATGCCTTCCTGATCAACCTTGGCCTGGAGACGCTCCACCTGCGCATGCCGCGCCACAGCGACAATGCCCTCGCCCTGGCCACGTTTCTCTCGAAGCACCCGCGCGTCAACTGGGTCGTCTACCCCGGCCTCAGACATCATCCCAGCCATCCGCGCATCAAGCGGTACTTCGAGCGCGAGGGCGCCAGCGGCGTGCTGACCTTCGGCTTGAAGGGCAATGCCCGCGCGTTTGTCAAGGCGCTCAAGGTCGCCGCGCTCGTCGTCCACGTCGGCGACGCCCGCACCGGCGTCCTGCACCCCGCCACCAGCACGCATGCGCAACTCTCGCTCCATGATCGTCTCGCCGCCGGCATTCCGGACGACATGATCCGCGTCTCGGTCGGCATCGAGGACGCCGCCGACCTGATCGCTGACTTCGACCAGGCGCTGCGCGTCGCGAGCAAAGGAACGTCGAAATAGTCGACTCCATCGATTGCATCGATGCGTACGATTTCCCCGGGAAACCCACCATGAGTCCCACAACCAAGACCGCCCCCCGCCTCCTGACCGTTCGTGCCAAGACCTATCTGGCGCTGAAGGATGCGCCGCGCCGCATCAAGCCGCGCCTCGCGATCACGCTCTCCCGCCACGCCTACCTGCCGCGCATCGACGACCTCGCCAGCGACTGGGTGGCTCATGTCGCCGCCCCCGCCTTCCGGCTCTACCGCACACGCCGCGGCCACTCCGCCGTCCCGTCGTTCTGCTCGATCGGCACCGGCTCAGGTCTCGACGTTCTGGCCGCCAGCGAGTTGCTCGGGGCGCGGCGCGTGGGACTCACCGACGTGCATGAGGAGGTCGTCCGTATCGCCGCCGACAACGTGGCCCGCAATCACCAGTCCGGCAAACCGCTGGTCATCGAGTCCGGCTTTGGAGACCTGCTGGCGCCGCTGCGTTCCTACCGCAGCCGCTACGCGGTGATCTACGAGAACCTGCCCAACGTGCCGCTCGCCGACGGCGCCGATCTCGGCACCGCGCGCATCAGTTCCACCCACGTGCCGCCGCGCCGTGAACGGCTGCCGGCGCTCGTGCGGCAGCAGATGCTCGACCTGCACTTTCTTGCGCTGCGCCAGGCGCGCGACTTCCTGGAGCCCGGCGGTGTCGTGCTCTCGACGCTCGGCGCGCGCGTGCCGCTGAAGGCCTTTCTGGAACTGGGCCGGCTGGCCGGCTTCACGTCGACCTTCCTGACCTACACGTGGAAGGTCCAGGCCGATCCCCTGATCGTCGTGCGCGACCATGCCCGCAAGCAGCAGGAGGGCTTCGGCCCCTTCCACTTCTACCCGGCCGAGACCCTGGCGAAAGCCTTTGCCTCCGTGGAGGTCGAGCGCTCCGGCGCCCGGGCGCTTGAGATCGAGCAGTCGCTGGCCGGCGCCCGTCTCGATGCCACGGCCGCCCATGCGGCGCTTCTGCGCGGCACCCGCATCGGCCACACCGTCGCCGTGCTCCAGTCCGAGGTGCGGCCGTCATGAGCGTCGCGCGTCTTCTCCAAGTGCTGAGCTTTCTGGGCGCCGCCCGCGTCGCTTTGATCCGGGGCGCACTCGACCGGCCCGCGCCCGCTGGCGACACCCTCGGACTCGAAATCCGGCGAGTGCTGGCGGCGTTCGACCCGCCGCCGCCGGCCATGGGTGCCTTCAAGCGCAGCGCCCACCCCGTGGCACGATTGCTTGGTGACATCGCCTGGAGCGGCACGGCCGAAACCGCGCCGCTGCTGCGGGCCCTCCAGCCCGTGATCCGCTTCCTGCCGTGGCGCTACAACTATGCCGCACGCGCCGATGCGCCGGACCTCGCGCGCAACATCGCCTTTGCCGAGATCATCGGCCCCGCCGCGCCGTTGCGCAGCGACTTCGTCTGCCTGGGCCTGACGCTGATCGCGCCGCGGACGCTCTACCCGGCCCACCGCCATCCGGCCATCGAGCTTTACCACGTGCTGAGCGGAACCGCCACCTGGACGCTGGATGGCGGCACCCGGGACAACCCGCCCGGCGCATTCATCCTTCATCCGTCGCAGGCCGTCCACGCCATGGAGACCCATGACGAACCGCTGCTGGCGCTCTACACATGGAGCGGTGCCGATGTCCACACGCCGTCCGTCTACGTGCCGTCTCCCCTGTCAACGACCAACCCATAAGGTGATGCCATGTCCGAACCTTCTCCGCTCTTCAAGGCCCTTTCCGACTCCGTCGTCAACATGGAAGAGGATCAGACCCGTGCGCTCGCCACGCGCGTCGTCGCAGAGCACGTGGATGCCTACACCGCCATCGAGGAGGGGCTGGTCGACGGCATGAACCGCGCCGGCCGGCTCTTCGAGACCGAGGAGTACTTCATCCCCGAGCTGCTGCTGTGCTCCGACGCCATGTATGCCGGGCTGGACATCCTCCGGCCCCACATCCGGCGCGACGCGTCCGCCGTGCGCCCCAAGATCGTCATCGGCGTCGTCGAGGGCGACACCCATGACATCGGCAAGAATCTCGTCAAGATCATGCTCGAGGCGTCGGGTTTCGAGATCGTGGACCTGGGCCGCGACATCCCGCCCCAGCGGTTCGTTGACGAGGCCGTCAAAATCCAGGCCAGCGTCATCGCCCTCTCCACGCTCATGACCACGACCATGGACGGCATGGCCGAGGTCATCCGCCTGCTGCAGCAGGCGCACGTGCGCGAGCGCTTCAAGGTCATCGTCGGGGGCGGCCCCATCTCGCAGGCCTTTGCCGACCGCATTGGCGCCGATGGCTACGCCTCTGGCGCGCCTGGCGCGGTCGCGCTCGTCAAACAACTCCTGGGCGTACCGGCCTGACACCCAAGGACAACACCCATGCCCACGACCCTCACACCCCGCGAACGACTGCTGCGTGTGCTCCGCAAGGAGCCCGTGGACCGCCCGCCGGTCATCTGCACCGGCGGCATGATGAACGCCGCCATCGTCGAGATCATGCGCGATACCGGCCACACGCTGCCCGAAGCCCATGTCGATCCGCAGCGCATGGCCGACCTGGCGCAGGACGTCCATGTGCACACCGGCTTTGAGAACATCGGCGTGCCGTTCTGCATGACCGTCGAGGCCGAATTGCTGGGCAGCGAAATCGACCTCGGCACGCTGGAGTGCGAACCGAAGATCGTCCGCGAAGTGTTCCCGTCCGTCGGCGCGGTCGCGTTTCGCGACGTAGGCCAACTCGTGCACACCGGCCGCATCGAGGTCGTCGTCCAGGCGGCGCACCGCCTGGCCCGCGCCAACCCCGACGTGCCGGTGATCGCCAGCCTCACGGGGCCGGTCAGCACGGCGGCTTCGATCGTCGATCCGATGACCTTCTACAAGGAACTGCGGAAGAATCCGGAAGGCGCAAGCCGGCTGCTCGACTATGTGACCGACCTGCTGGGCGCCTTTGCGGAGCGGCTGGTCGCCGACCAGGGCGCGACGGCCATCGCCGTCGGCGACCCATCCGCCACCGGCGAAATCCTCGGGCCGGCCATGTTCGAGGCCTACACCGTGCGCTACCTGAACCAGCTGGCGGATCGCGTGCATGCGCTTGGCGCGCCCTTCATCGTCCACATCTGCGGCGACCTGAAGAGCGTCCGGCGGCTGCTGCCGCAATTGCGCTGCAACGCCCTCAGCACGGATGCGCTGGTCAACCTGGCCGCGTTGAAAAGGGATTTCCCTTCGATCACCACGATGGGCAACGTCAGCACCTTCGCCCTCCAGTGGAACGATGCCGGCAAGATCCGCAGCGTCACCCGCAACCTGGTGAACGACGGCGTGGACATCATCTCGCCCGCCTGCGGCCTCAGCACCTCCACCAGACTGGAAACAATCCGCGCCCTGACCGACGAAGTGAAGAACGGAGGCGGCTGAGATGGCGACCGTTCGCTTCACGCCGGAAGGCAAGACCGCGGTCGTCGCGGAAGGCACAGACCTGCTGGAGGCCGCGCGCCGCGCCGGCGTGTTCGTGACCGCGCCGTGCAACGGCGCCGGCACATGCGGCAAGTGCCGGGTCAGAATTCCGGCGGACCAGCGCGACCGCGTGCGGGAGGCGCCGCAGACGCGACTGACGCAGGCGGAGCGCGACGCGGGCTGGGTCCTCGCGTGCCAGACCACGGTGCACGGCGATCTCGACGTCGAGATCGTCCCGCACGCCGAAAGCGACCTGAAGATCATCAGCGACGGCCACGCCGTCACTGTCGATCTGGCGCCGTGGATCGCCAAGACGTTCGACGCGTCCCGCGCGCAGACGACGGTCACGGCGGGCGGCGCGCCGCTGGCCGTCGAGCCCGGCGACACCCGCCACGCGCTGTTCGGCGCGGCGGTGGACATTGGCACGACCACGCTCGTCGTGGCGCTGGTCGACCTGCGCGACGGCCGCGAACTGGCCGTGGCGTCGAGCCTGAATCCCCAGGCGCGCCACGCACAGGACGTCCTGTCGCGCATCAAGCTCGGGTCGCAGCCCGACGGCCTGCGGCTGCTGCAAGGGGAACTGATCACGGAGCTGAATCGGCTGATCCGCGCGGCGGCGGACGAGGCGCAGGTCTCCGTGCGCCAGATTTACGAAGTGGTCTTCAGCGGCAACACCACCATGCTCCACCTGGCGACCGGCACGAACCCGGCGTCGCTCGGGAAGTATCCCTACACGCCGGCCCTGCAGGGCAACAGCCACGTGGCCGCGGCGGACGTCGGCCTGGACGTGGCGCCGGAAGGCACCGTATACCTGCCGCCGATCGTCTCGGGCTACGTCGGCGCGGACATCACCGCCGGCATGCTCGCGGTGAAGCTGGCGGAGCAGCGCGGCGTGACGCTGTTCGTGGACATTGGCACGAACGGCGAGATGGCGCTGGCGTCAGACGGCCAACTCACCGCCACATCCACAGCCGCCGGACCGGCCTTCGAGGGCATGAACATCGCCTGCGGCATGCGCGCCAGCCGGGGCGCGATCGAACAGGTCACGCTCTCCGACGATGGCCGCGTCGCCGTGAAGACCATCGGCGGCGACACGCCTGTCGGCCTGTGCGGCAGCGGCCTGCTCGACGCCGTCGGTGAACTGGCCGCCCATGGCGTCGTGGGCGCGAACGGACGTTTTCAGACGACCGCCTCCGCCTGGCAATCCCACGTCGAGACGCTCGACGGTAAACCCGTGTTCCACATCGCGGGCCCGGTTTACCTCTCGCAGAAGGACGTGCGGCAGGTGCAACTGGCAAAGGCCGCCGTACGCGCGGGGATCGAGCTCCTGCTGCGCGCCAACGGGCTGGCCGCCGATCGGGTGGACCGCGTGCTGATCGCCGGCTCGTTCGGCTTTCATCTGCGCACTGCCAGCCTGATCCACCTCGGCCTGTTGCCGCGCGCGTTCAAGGACCGGGTGGCATTCGTCGGCAACACCTCCAAGTCCGGCGCGCGGGCCCTGCTGCTGGACCGCCGGCTGCGCAGCGCACTGCAGCAACGCGTAGGCCAGGTGCGCGTGCTCGAGCTGGCCAACGATCCCGCGTTCGAGAAGACGTTCATCCGCGCGCTCGCGTTCTGATGCTGACCATCCACCACCGCGAAGGGAACCCCAATATGAAGCACATGGTCCAGGCGACACGCGCGCCCGCCGCAGCAGCCGCAGGCGGTCTGGCGAATGGCAGACGGGCGGAGACGATGTCATGCGCCGCGACACATTGACCCCGCTTCAGCGCTTGTCCGCCTATCAGCAAGGCGAACCGCTGGACCGTCTTCCGTGTGTCCCGATTGTGGGCAACACGGCCGCACGCGTGCTCGGCGTTAAGGTCTCGGCCTTCCGGGGCAATGGGAGACTCATGGCCGACGCGCAGGTCGCAGCCTACCGGCGCTTCGGCTACGATGTCATCCGCATTTTCACCGACCTCTACACGCAGGCTGAGGCGATGGGGGCCCGCGTGCACAACCCCGACGACGAGACCGCCTATCTCGCCGAGCCCGCAATCCATGCGGCGGACGAGATTGCAAAGCTGCGGCCCGGCGACCCGCGCCGGGATGGCAACCTGCCGGCCCATCTCGAGGCCATGACGCGCGCGTTCGAGACCGTCGGCGCCGAGGTGCCGGTCACGGGCGCGCTCACGGGGCCGTTCACCACCGCGTCCTTCCTGATCGGCACGGAAAACCTCGTGCGTCTGATGCTGAGAAATCCGGCGGCTGTGCACCGGCTCTGCGAGGTGGCGTGCCAGGGCGCGCTCGCCTATGCCGACGCCATCCTCGAAACCGGCTGCGCGCCCAGCCTGACGGACGCGATGTGCTCGACGACCGTCATCAGCCCACGGCAGTTCCAGGAGTTCGGACAGCCCTACCTGAAGCGGCTGGTGGATTTCATTCACGGCCGGGGCCGCGCGGTGACGCTGCACATCTGCGGCAAGACCGCGCCGATCTGGGAGGCCATGGCCGACACCGGCGCGGACTGCCTCTCAATCGACAACGCCGCCGACTTGGCCGCCGCCAAACTGCGCGTCGGCGCGCGCGTCCGGCTCATGGGCAACGTGCCGCCGTCGGAAATCATGCTGCAGGGCACGCCCGCTCAGATCCGTCAGGCGGTGCGGACGTGCGTGCGCCAGGCGGCCGACAATCCCAAGGGTTTGATCGTGGCGTCCGGCTGCAGCCTGCCGGTCGAGACGCCGTTCGCCAACATCGACGCCATGCTGGATGCCGTCCGAGAAATCGGCTGGCCGATCGATCCCGCAAGCCTGGAAGAACCATGAAAGCCAAAACGTCTGCCTCCTGTTCCGCCTGCGGCCTGCTCAACTGCTACCGCCGCGACAAGCATTTCCCGGATTTCTGCCTGACCGAAGCGGCGGACCGCGCCGTGGTGGACAAGATCACCAAACGCTATCGCGGCCGCAACCGGGACGCCGTCATGGCCCGCGCGGCGGCGGAGGTCGAGGGCACCTATTACGGCAAGCTGACGCGTGTGGAGGAGATCATCGCCTTCGCCAACCGCATCGGCGCGAAGAAGATCGGCATTGCGACGTGCATCGGCCTGATCGAGGAAACGCGGCTCTTCGTCAAGGTCCTGCAGGCGCATGGCCTGCGGCCGTATGCTGTGCTCTGCAAGGTCGGCTCGGTGGACAAGACCGCCATCGGCATCCCAGACGCGCTCAAGGTCCAGAAAGGCACATATGAGGCGATCTGCAACCCGATCTTCCAGGCGCGGCTGCTCAACGACAAGAAGACCGAGCTCAACGTCATCGTCGGCCTGTGTGTCGGGCACGATTCCCTGTTCATCAAGCATTCCCGTGCGCCGGTCACGACGCTCATCACCAAGGATCGCGTGTTGGGCCACAACCCGGCTGCCGCTCTCTACACCAGCGGCTTCTACTACAAGCGATTGTTTGAATCCGGAAATAACCTGTAACGCCAACCGCGCTGACATCCGGGAACTCGTCGCGGCCCTGCAGTCGCCCGAGATTCAAGCGTTCATCACAACCCGCTACCGGGGCGCCGTCGTTCCCGTGGTGCCGAAGTAGGCCTCAGCCATGTCCATAACCAGCATCCGCACCAGCCGCTTTACCGAGTCCGTAATCCGCCACATGACCCGCACCGCCAACGGCTGCGGAGCCATCAACCTTTCGCAGGGCTTTCCGGACTTCGATCCGCCGGAGGAACTCCTGGCGGCTGCCGAGCGCACGGGACGGCACGGACCCCACCAGTACGCCGTCACCTGGGGCGCGCCCGGATTCCGCCAGGCGTTGGCGCGCAAACTGACGCGCTTCACGGGGCTTCCGGTCGATCCCGACGCGCACCTGGTCGTCACCGTCGGCAGCACCGAGGCGATGATCGTGGCAATGATGACCGCCTGCAACCCCGGCGACAAGGTGATCGTCTTCTCGCCCTTTTACGAGAACTACCTGGCCGACACCATCCTGACCGGAGCCACGCCGATCCACGTCGCCCTGCGGCCGCCGGACTTCAGCTTCGATCCGGACGAACTGCGCCGGGCCTTCGCGCAGAAGCCCAAGGCGCTGATCCTCTGCAACCCGTCCAACCCTTCGGGCAAGGTCTTCACGCGCGAGGAACTGCTCTTCATCGCGCAGTTGGCGGAGGAGCACGACACCTTTGTGATCACGGACGAGGTCTACGAGCACATCGTCTACGCGCCGCACCGCCACACGTATTTTGCGGCGCTGCCGGGGATGGCCCAGCGCACGATCAGTTGCAGCTCGCTCTCCAAGACCTACTCGATCACCGGCTGGCGGCTGGGGTATGTCTTTGCCTCGCCCGAGGTGGTGCGGGAGGCGCGCAAGGTGCACGACTTCATGACGGTCGGTGCGGCGGCGCCGCTGCAGGAGGCGGCGATCGCCGGGCTGGAACTGCCGGACCGCTACTACCAGGATCTGCAAAACGCCTATACGGCCAAGCGCGACCTCTTCCTCGGCTATCTCGACCGCGCGGGGCTGGTCTACACGCGGCCGCAGGGCGCCTACTACGTGCTGGTCGACATCGGCGAGTTCGGGGTTGAGCGCGACCTCGCCTTCTGCGAGTGGCTGGCGCGCGAGGTCGGTGTGGCGGCAGTGCCGGGGTCGAGCTTCTTCCACGAGCCGGTGAACAACCTGATCCGCTTCCATTTCGCCAAGCGGCCCGAAACCCTGGTCGCCGCCGGCGAGCGACTTCTCACCCTGCGCGACCTGGCCCGTACACGGCGCTGAGCGCGGGGCTGACGGCCGCGGAGGCAGAGACCAACACGACGAGTGCAAACAGGCGGGCAGAGAGATGAATGAAAAGAAGGAGACCGCGGCGAGCGGGTCGCGGGGGTCATCGCACGTGGACGGCAAGGCCTTGTCGGAAGCCGAGGAACAGATTCTGCAGGCCGTGCGGCGTGTCCAGTTCGGTTCGGTCGAAGTCGTGATTCACGATTCCCGTGTCGTGCACGTGGAGCGCCGGGAAAAGATCCGCGTGAACCGAACGCAACAGTTCAACCGCAAGGAGAAGAGAGATGAATTCGCATGTTAGTGAGGCATGGGCTACTATCTGGACTCTGGTGCCCTTGTTGGGCATGACTGTCGCCGCAAGGGCGGCAGATTCGGCACCCGCTCCGGCGGCATCCGGTGGAGCACCCGCGTTCACGCTGCCGGCGCTGCCCTACGCTCAAGAAGCGCTGGAACCCTACGTATCCGCCAAGACCATGAGCTTCCATTACGGGAAACATCACCAGACGTACATCGACAACCTGAATAAAGCGGTCGCCGGCACGCCGTGGGCGGCAGGAACACCGTTGGAGAAGGTGGTTTCGGAGACCGCGGCGGTGGCGCAGTTCGGCAGCGGGTGGGTGTGGCTGGTACAGGATGGCGATGCGTTGAAGATCGTCAAGACGTCCAACGCGGACACGCCGATCGCGCATGGGCAAACCGCACTCCTGACGTGCGACGTCTGGAAGCACGCCTACTATCTTGACTACCAGAACCGCCGCAAAGACTTTGTCCAGGCCTTCCTGGATCATCTGGCGGACTGGGAATTCGCGGCGTCACAGTTGAAGTGACGTGCCGCAGGCAGTCGGGGCGTGAACAGACGCCAATTCTGACCCCAGGCGGGACTCTGGAAACGGAAAGACGGAAAGACGGAAAGGCCCGGTCGCGTTTTCGCACTTGTGCCCTGAGCGGCCAATAGATATTGTTTTTTGCTATCTTCATTTACTCACCACGAAATATGCCGAATCATCAAGTCAAGCGCGGGACAGCAACCGAAGCCACAGCCGGCGCCTCGGATTCCTTGGTGCCCTTGCTGGCCGAATTGCAGGCATCGATCGAGCAAGCGCGTGGGCACAAGGCGCTCGGACTGGCCAAACTCCTGCGCAAGCATCCCGAGTATGGCCCGAAACATGTCCCACTGGTGGCCCGAGCCTATGAGGTTCGTCTCGCCGAGATGCACGCGGCCGCGCAACACAAAGCCGCGCAGGATCTGTTGCAGATGCTTGGCGTGCAGCAACCCGAGGTCGCGGCGCAACTTTCCAACCGCCCGGCCCTGCTTGTCGAACTGGGCGGCGGCCCCGGCAGGCTGCTGGCCCGGTATGGACAGGACGCGGGGCTGACCGAAGAGATCGACATCTGGATCCGTCGCGACTGCCGCGATCCGCGCCCGCTGGCCCACCACCCCCACCTGACGGAAACGCATCCACTCAAGGTTGCAGCCACCGCGATCCTGAACGCCTGGGAGGAGGTGGAGCACGGCGCCATAGCCGGGGCATACGCGCGTCTCCCGGATGCCGTCGGACGGCGCTCGCCGTTCGTCGCCTGGCGGCTGTTCGTCCAGGCCCTGCAGGCCGCGTATACAGGCCGCGACACGGAAGCGTCCGCCTGCCTGGACCGGATCGATGCCGATTGCGCCGTGCGCCCTCTCGCCGAGATCTTGCGACGCATCCTGGCCTGCGAGCCGCCGCGGAACACCCGCGAAGGGATCCTGCACGCAAAAATCGTCGCTCCATCTCTGCACGGGGCGCTGAGTCAAATCGACCGGCATCTGGCAGCCGGACAACTGGCGGAGTCGCGATCACTCTTCGACGAACTGGTCCGCCAACCGATCTGGGCCGGACAGGAACAACTGTTCGGCGAAATCGTGGCGCGCTATCTTCTGGCCATCGCCCCCCTGCTCGACCGGATGTGCGCTGCTCACGGCGCGCGGAAGACAGCACACGAGATCATCCAAAGCTTCCAGCGTATTCCGCGCTTCGCACTAAGCATAGCCAAATTCCTGTGCTGGGATAACGCCGATTGCGCCGAGGATTGGGAGGCTGCCATCCGGGTCGACAAGATGCCGCCACTAGCCATGGCCATGATCTACGACCGACTGGCCACGCTCCGCCTGACGCGGGAAGCAGACGATCTGGATGACGATGCGTGCGACGACGCGTTCGAGATACGCGGGGATGATCGCGATGCCGATGCCGATGCTGGCCGCCAGGCAGAGGAACTGTGGCAACAAAGCGTGAAGTTCCATCCCTTGCGCGAAACGTTCGTCCACTGGCACGCGGCGACGCAGCGCCACCAGGGGGACGAGGAAGCCGCTCTGAACGCCTGGATCATCGCTTTCCCGGAGGATGTCACGCCGCTGCTGGCGTTGACCGCGCTCTACCGTGCCAATCGGACCCCCCAGAAGGCCCTGTCCATGTTCAAGCTGCTGGAAAGCGTCGCCCGCGGCCAGCCGGAAGTCGAGGCCCTGCGACCGCTGCTGCGCCTCGATAGCGCCGCCGGGCGCCTGGCCCGCGGGATGCATGCCTCCGCGGTAAAGGATCTGGACGAAATCGCCCCCAATGCACCGGAGTTCATCCGCGTCGCCTGCGCCACGCTGCGCTGGACGTGTGCCTTGCGGAGCGGCGGCGATGCGACAGCGAGCCGCGCGGCCTGGGAATCCGCTGGACATCCGCTCTGGGCCTTCCAAACAGAGAGCGTGCTGGCGAGCCAGTGGCGCATGGATGTGTCGGCCGAGTTGGCCGAAGTCGATGCACGCGTGGCGACACAGGCCCGGGCAGCACCGGCGCAACTGGTCGCAGATTACGCCCGACTGGCCGCACTGCCGGATGCGGTTTGGTCCTTGAAACGCCGGTTTCCCTGCGGTGCCGTCATTGTCGCCGCCTGTCGTGATCGCACGGTGGACTCCGCCGCGATATGGGACCTCCTGCGGGGGCTTTTCCATCCGTCGCACCTGTCCAAATCGACCGCATGCGCGCTCTTCTGGGCGCTGACCGGCAACGGCCTGACGCGCCGCGACGCGCGGACGCCGGAGTACCTGGCCTACCGCGCGCTGCTTTATGATCCGCTGCCGATGCCTCCCGACGAAAACCCGGATTTCGATGCGGCAAACGACCGCGTCGAAGAATGCCTGGCGGTCGCGCAACGCCTGGCGCATGCGTCCGGTCGCATGGAGGCGGTGCAGGCGGTCGAATCCCTCTCGCACCACTGTCATGTTCCCGTCAATCCCAAGCGCCGGGAAGCGCGCCTGACGGACAAGACCTGCGCCAGCGTGATCGACCGGGAGGCTGCCATCGGTGCATGGGCCGACGTGCCGCCCCGGCTGAAGGAAACGACGAGGCAGCACCGCGGCATCGAGGACACCTTCGACATGTTCAGACGAAAACGCCGCACGCCGCGGCCGCGTGTCTCGCCCCCATCGACCGGTCCGGACGCAAACCAACCGGAGTTGTGGTAATCATGCTTTTTCCGTATCTGACGCTGGGCGTTCCCGAGACGACGACCGATGAGGACGTGCGCCGCGCGTACCTGCTGAAAATCCGCATGTATCCGCCCGAGCAGAACCCCGACGAATTTCAGCGGGTGTGTGAGGCATACGAACTGATCAAGACCGAACCGGCGCGCACTCGGCTGCGCCTCTTTGGCATGCCCGGAATGAAACCTGGCGCCCCCCTGGCCGATCTGGTGCCCAAACCAGTCGCGAGTGAGCGACGAAGAGCAGGAGTTGCCCTGTGGATCGAAACGAATATGAACCCTCCCTGATACCGGCGGCAAGCCCTCCCGATTCGCAGCCGGAACCGGCCACCGAAGCCACGGACGACTGGCGCGAGAGCGTCCTGTCCGATTTCCGCGCCTGGCTGTACAGCCTGACGGACGACGCACCGGAAGCGCCGTCCGGGGACGATAGTCCGGAAGTCGAAGCGACCGACGCGCCCCAGGACGCGGACGAGACGGAGCCGGATCTGGAAACGCTGTTCGGCGAACTCGCAGCCCTGCGCCAGGAAACCCGTCTGGTGGGGCGCGCCAGTCAGCAGGCCGAACGACAACTCGGCACGCTGGCCGAGAGCCTGCGCACCGAGTTGCGCGAGCAGGGCGAACGCCTGGCACGCACCACGGCCGACCTGAAGACCCAGATTCCGGCTGCCCGACGCGAAGCGCAGGGCGCCGTGCTGACCGAACTGCTCTCCGTCCGGTCCGCCCTCGAGGACACGGTCCGGGCAGCCCGTGGACGAACCCTGCCGTCCTGGCCCTGGCTGGGTGCGGCCCGTCAACTGCTGCAGGAAGGAGCCACCAGCGCTCAATTGGCGCTCGACAAGGCCGATGACGCCTTGCGCCGCCTGTCCATTGCCCCCGTGGCCGAACCGGGCGATCCCTTCGACCCGAAATGGATGCGCGCCGTTGCCACCGTGGTGCGCGCGGACCGGCCCGCCGGAACCGTTGTGACCGTCGTGCGCCAGGGGTGGCGCCGCGAGGACCAGTTGCTGCAAACTGCGGATGTGGAGGTATCGAAAACGTTATGAATGCAGAACCCGTGATTGGCATCGATCTTGGCACAACCAACAGCGAGGTGGCCGTTTTCGTGGACGGCCGCGTCGAGACCGTCGAGGAGAACGGAACGGCCATCCTGCCGTCCTGCGTCGGGCTGGACCCGGCCGGCGCCCTGCTGGTCGGCGTCGAAGCGCGCAATCAGCTCGTGCTCTACCCGGAGCGGACCGTGCGCTCCGTGAAACGTAAAATGGGGACGGATGCGCTGCTGACCCTGGGCGACCGCACGTTCCGCCCGCAGGAGATTTCCGCCATGCTCCTGCGCCACCTCAAGGAGCGCGCCGAACGGCGGCTGGGGCGCCCGGTCGCCAAGGCCGTGATCACCGTGCCGGCGCAGTTCAACGACGCGCAGCGCCAGGCCACGCGCGACGCCGGCGCCATCGCCGGCCTCGAAGTCCTGCGCATCATCAACGAACCCACGGCCGCCTGCCTGGCCTACGAAGCCGCGCACAAGCACGGCGCCCGCACAGTCCTGGCTTTCGATCTCGGCGGCGGCACGTTCGACGTTTCGATCGTGCGCATGGAGGGCGACGTCGTCGAAGTGATCGCCAGTCACGGCGACAACCAGCTCGGCGGCGACGATTTCGATGCCGCCCTGGCCGCCAGCATCGCGGACCGCCTGTACACCCGCCAGGAACAGCCGGCCCTGCTGACGCCGACCGCCATCCTGCGCCTCAACCGCGCGGCGGAAACCGCCAAGATGCATCTGTCGGACCAGACCTTCGCGCGCCTGCTCGAGGACCAACTGCCGACCGTACGCGGCGGCATGGAACGCATCGACGAGGAGATCACCCGGCTCGCGTTCGAAGAGTTGCTCGATCCGTTCCTGGCGCGCATGGCTGCCGCCGTGCACAGCGCGCTGGCCGATGCGGGCTTGAAACCCCGCGAGATCGACGAGATTGTGCTGGTCGGCGGCTCGACTCGCATCCCGGCCGTGCAGAACCTGCTGGAACGCGAGTTCGGCAAACGCCCCCGCACCGACGTGCATCCCGATCTGGCCGTGGCCTACGGCGCCGGCGTCATGGCCTCCCGCCTGATGGGCGCCACCGAGCAACGCATCCTCGTGGATATCACGCCCTACACCTTCGGCACGTCCTGCCTGGGTGAGGTGAAGGGAGAATACTGCGAATATCGGTTTGCCGCCGTGATCCGCTCCGGGTCACCCTTGCCCGTCCGGCGGGCGGAGAGTTTCTACACCGCCTGCGACAACCAGGAAATCGTGGAGGTCAACATCTTCCAGGGCGAAAGCGAAGATGCCCGCGAGAACGTCCTGATTGGCCGCTTCATGGTCAAGGGACTTTCGCGCGTGCCGCAGGGCAACGAGATTGTCCTGCACATGGCCCTGGACCTGGACGGCATCCTGCGCGTGACCGCCACGGAGAAGGCCACCGGCCTCTCCAAGGAGGTGGCCATCGAAAACGCCCTGACCAAGCTCGATGCCGCGCAGATCGCAAAATCGCGCCAGGAAATCGCCGCCCTCTTCGCGCCGCCCCCGCCGCTCGACGACACGGACGCGCCGGCAGCGGAAGACGAAGGCATCGCCGACGAGACCAGCCCCGACGACTGCGCCGACTTGCTGGCGCGCGTGACCCGGGCACGTCCGAAAATGGATGCAGCCGACCAGGCCGATGCAGACCGGTTCCTGGC
>Ga0316226_1002329_pt1 | contig 18150 bp, 9 predicted proteins | sample TBH18017metaG_FD_206009 | JGI IMG/M metagenome (GOLD analysis project Ga0316226, IMG submission 206009) | Freshwater microbial communities from Trout Bog Lake, Wisconsin, USA - TBH18017 | ecosystem: Environmental > Aquatic > Freshwater > Lake > Hypolimnion/Profundal zone | place: USA: Wisconsin... | reverse complement strand
CCACCGAGAAGGTTTCCGAGACGAAGAATGGCGTCAAGACCACCGTGACGCGCAAGTTCTTCCCCGGTTACGTGTTGATCAGTCTGTCCTTGTATGATGAGGCCAAGCAGCTCGTGGAACCAACCTGGCGCTTCCTGCGGGAGACGCCCGGGGTGATCGGGTTTGTGGGCGGCGAACGGCCCATGCCGCTGTCGACGGCTGAGGTCGAGGCGATCGTGAATCAGGTGGAGGCGAAGAAGGAAAAGGTCCGTCCCAAGATCGCGTTCGAACCGGGCGAGACGGTGAAGATCACGGATGGTCCGTTCATGAACTTCACCGGCGCGGTGGACGAAGTGGATCCGGATCGCGGCAAGCTGAAAGTTTCTGTGGCGATTTTCGGCCGTTCGGCTCCGGTCGAATTGGAGTATTGGCAGGTCGAACGAGTCACGACTTGAACTGAATTGAACTGAACGAAAGCTGTCAACTGTCGGCCCGATTGCACCGGCTGGGAACCGGGAGGACCGCGAACGACGAGGCGAAATTATGGCTAAAAAAGTAATTGGAACAGTGCGCTTGCAGATCCCTGCCGGCCAGGCCAACCCGGCCCCGCCTGTAGGCCCCGCGCTGGGCTCGCAGGGTGTCAATATCATGGCATTCTGCAAGGATTTCAACGCCAAGACGCAGGACAAGGCGGGCTTGGTGATCCCTGTGGTGATCACCGTATACGGCGATCGCAGTTTCACATTCATCATGAAGAGCCCGCCCGCGTCGGCGCTGTTGAAGCGCGCGGCTGGTCTGGCCAAGGGCTCCGGCGTGCCGAACCGTGAAAAGGTTGGCAAGGTGACCCGGGCGCAGGTCCGCGAAATCGCGAAGCTGAAACAGCAGGACCTCAATGCCTCTTCTGAAGAGGCGGCGATGCGCATGGTCGAAGGCACGGCCCGCAGCATGGGTGTGGATGTGACGGAGTAGCAGGGGATTTTTTACCATGGCAAGACACGGAAAAAAGTATAGCGAGATCAAGAAGAAGGCGCCGCAGACTCCGGTCAGCATTGACGAGGCTGTGGCGTTCGTTAAGGCCAATCCCGGCGCCAAGTTCGACGAAACCGTCGAACTGGCCATGCGGCTGGGCGTTGATACCAAGAAGTCCGATCAGACGGTGCGCGGAACAGTCAGCCTGCCGAATGGCACCGGCAAGGCGGTGCGCGTGATCGTGTTTGCGGCCGGTGCACAAGCGGATGCTGCCAAGGCAGCCGGCGCCGATCAGGTCGGATTCGATGATTTGATTGAAAAGGTCAAGGGCGGCTGGACGGATTTCGATGTGGCCATCGCGACAACCGATGCCATGAAGGAAGTCCGCAAACTGGGCCGCGTGCTCGGCCCGCGTGGGTTGATGCCCAATCCCAAGACCGGCACTGTGACCGACGATATCGCGCCGGCCGTGACCGCGGCCAAGGGCGGCAAGGTCGAATTCCGCATGGATCGCAACGGCAACATGAGCGTGATCTGCGGCAAGCTGAGTTTCGAAGCGCCCAAATTGCTGGGCAACATCAAGGCCATTCTGGAGGCCATCAGGGCCGAGAAGCCGGCCGGAACCAAGGGTGCGTTCATCCGCAGTTGCACGGTGAGTTCCACCATGGGCGTGGGTGTGCGTGTGACGCTCGCAGCGGAAACCGAATAGCCTGGAGAAGCATTTCATGAGACCCGAAAAGAATTCAATTCTGCTGGAAGTCACGAAGCGCATCGAGTCTGCGGACTACGTTTACGTGGTGAATTACGGCGGCCTGAAGGTTGCCGAACTCAACGAACTGCGCCGTGCCGTGGCGCCGCTGGGCGCCAAGGCCCAGGTGGTCAAGAACACCTACCTGAACCGCGCGGCAAAAGAGCTCGGCTGGGAGAGCGTCGAAGCTTTTCTGACGGGTCCGACCGCTGTGGTGACCGGCAAAGGCGACGCCGCCGAGGTTGCCAAGGTTTTGATGAAATTTGTCAAATCGCACGATAAGGCCGCAATTAAGGGTGTCTGCCTCGACGGCAAGACTCTCGGTAAAGCCGACGTCGATGCGTTGTCCAAGGTGCCGCCGCGCGAAGTGATGCTCGGTCTGTTCGTCGGTACACTGGCCGCGCCGATGATGCAACTGGTTGGTGTGTTCAACCAGAAGGTGCTGAGTCTGCTGTATGTCCTGAAAGCGGTTGAAGAAAAGAAGAGTAAAGCGGCCTGAAAAGCCCATTGTGTAGAAAGAGGAGAGTAGGAACATGAGCGAAGAAGCCAAAGTTGAAGTCAGTGGCAAGATGAGCGAGTTCATCGACTGGGTCGAGACGCTGACCGTGCTGGAACTTTCGAAGCTGGTCAAGGCGCTTGAGCAGCGGTTGGGCGTGACGGCGGCAGCTCCGGCTGCGGCTGCCTCGGCTGCACCGGCTGCGGCGGCGGCTCCGGCTGAGGAAAAGACCGAGTTCGACGTCGTGCTCATTGAAGGCGGATCCAACAAGATCGCGGCCATCAAGGAAGTGCGCTCGATCACGGGTCTGGGCCTCAAGGATGCCAAGGACCTGGTCGAGGGCGCTCCGAAGCCCGTCAAGACGGGTGTCAGCAAGGACGAGGCTGCCAAGCTCAAGGAGCAGCTCGAAAAGGTTGGCGCCAAGGTTGAAGTCAAGTAACACGACTCTGGTCGTGTGTTGTTGTGCAGGGCCGCCCGATCCAACGCCCGGGCGGTCCTCGATCCTTTCTGATTGCATGTGGCGTCAACGCCGTGGTAGCGAGGTTAGCCGATGGTAGAACGCAAAGATTTCGGCAAGCTGAAGGCCGTCGCCCAGCCGCCCGACCTGATTGAGATCCAGACCAAGTCCTACCTGGACTTTCTGCAGCTGGATGTGCCTCCGGGCAGGCGCGAAAACAAAGGGCTGCATGCCATCTTTCGGGAAGTTTTCCCGATCGAGAGCTATGACGGCCGCTATACCCTTGATTTTGTTAAATATGAGTTGTCCGAGCCGAAAATGGGCGCTCTGGAAGCTCTTTCCGAAGGCGATACCTATGCCGCCCCGCTGCATGCGACGTTTCGGTTGAAGGACGGCGATGAAATCCGCGAAGAAGACGTCTATATGGGCGAAGTGCCGCTCATGACGCGGGATGGCGCTTTTGTCGTCAACGGCGCCGAACGTGTGATCGTCAGCCAGTTGCACCGTTCCCCCGGCATCTGTTCGGAGCGTGCGATCCACGCCAACGGACAGTCGCTGTATTCGGTGCGCTTGATCCCGGATCGCGGCTCGTGGATCGAAATTCAGTTCGACACCAATGATATCATGTGGGTCTACATGGACCGCCGCCGCCGCCGCCGCAAGTTCCATTCGACCATGTTCCTGCGCACGCTTGGATTCGGCACGGACGAGAGCATTCTGCGCAACTACTACAAGTTCCAGCTGCTGGACGTCAAGGGCGCGCATGCCGACGCCGACCTAGAACATCTGATCTTCAAGGACGATGTGATCGATGTGGATTCCCAGGCCGTGCTGGCGCGCCGCTACGAGCCTGTCACCGAGGCGGTGCTGCAGCAGATGGCTGCCGCCGGTTTCGGCAAGGTGGACGTCGTGAATGTCGCTTGGGACGACGGTATTCTCGTCAAGACCTTGCGCCAGGATCCGACCCATTGTGAGGAGGATGCGCTCAAGGAGCTGTACCATCGCCTGCGTCCGGGCGATCCGGCCACGGCTTCCAACGCCAAGCAGCTGATCAAGCGCCTGTTCTTCGATCCGCGCCGTTACGATCTGGGCCGCGTCGGGCGTCACAAAATCAACCAGAAACTCGGCCTCGCCGGCCGCGTGCCCGCCGACCGCCGCACGCTCACGGAAGCCGAGGAAGGCAACAAAAAGAGCGAAGTCACCGGCGTCGAAGTGATCGAAGCCATCCGCCACCTGCTCGACATCCGCATGGGTCGCGCCGTAGTGGACGATATCGACCACCTGGGCAGCCGCCGCATCCGCACCGCGGGCGAATTGCTCGAGAATCAATGCCGCGTGGGTCTGGCCCGCACGGAGCGCCTGATTCGCGAACGCATGACGCTCTTCGATCCGGCCACCGGCGTGCTGTCGCCCGCCCGCCTCGTCAACAGCAAGTCGCTGTCGGCCGTGGTGCAGGACTTCTTCGGCCGCAGCCAGCTCAGTCAGTTCATGGACCAGACCAATCCGCTCAGCGGCCTCGCGCACAAGCGGCGTCTGTCGGCTCTGGGTCCCGGCGGCCTCAGCCGCGAGCGCGCGGGCTTTGAAGTTCGCGATGTGCATAGTTCGCACTACGGCCGCATCTGCCCGATTGAAACGCCGGAAGGCCCGAACATCGGCTTGATCTCGTCGCTCTGCATCTATGCCCGCGTCAACGATTTCGGGTTCATTGAGAGCCCCTATCGCGTGGTGCGCCATGGCAAGGTGACGGACGAGGTTCACTATCTTGCCGCCGACCAGGAAGAAAAGTTTGTCATTGCCCAGGCCAATGTGCCGCTGAGCAGCGATAGCAAATTCGTGGGCGAAAAGGTCACCGTTCGCTACATGGCGGAGTTCCTCGAGGTGGAACCGGCCAAGGTCCAGTACATGGACGTGGCGCCGACTCAGGTCGTCAGCATCGCGGCGGGCATGATCCCGTTCCTGGAGCACGACGACGCCAACCGCGCGTTGATGGGCGCCAACATGATGCGTCAGGCCGTGCCGCTGTTGCAAACCGAGCGGGCCTATGTGGCAACCGGTCTTGAACGTCGAGGCGCCGCCGATTCGTGCGTGACGGTGCTGGCCGAGGAGCCGGGCATTGTGGCCTATGTCTCCGCCACTGAAATTGTCATCACGGATGATGGTGCGCTGCCCGCCAATCGCGCCAAGAAGGCCAAGGGTGTGCATCGCTATCCGCTGCAGAAGTTCCGCCGCTCGAATGCCGGAACCTGCTTCAACCAGCGTCCGATCGTCAAGCGCGGCCAGAAGATCCGCAAGGGCGATGTGCTGGCCGACGGTCCGGCAACACGCGACGGCGAACTGGCGTTGGGCAAGAATCTGCTTGTGGCCTTCATGCCGTGGAGCGGCTACAACTTTGAAGACGCGATCCTGGTCAGCGAGCGCGTGGTGCGCGACGACATCTTCACCTCCGTGCACATTCAGGAGTTTGAAGTGGGCGCCCGCGACACCAAGCTCGGCCCCGAGGAGATCACGCGCGACATTCCCAACGTGGGTGAAGAGGCCTTGAAAAACCTCGGCACCGATGGCGTGGTGCGCATCGGCGCGGAAGTCCGGCCGGGCGACATCCTGGTGGGCAAGATCACCCCCAAGAGCGAAACGGAACTTGCTCCTGAAGAACGCCTGCTGCGCGCCATCTTCGGCGAAAAGGCGGCCGACGTGCGGGACACTTCCCTGACTGTGCCCAGCGGAACCTACGGCATCGTCATGGATGTCAAGGTCACGGCCCAGCAACAGGATCAGCGCCGGGGCTCTCTGGCTCCTGGGCAGCCGACGGCCGCGGAAAAGAAGCAGATCCGCGATATTGAGGAAGAGCGCAAGAAGCGCCGCGTCGAGATCGAGGAGCAGCTGACCACCGCCCTCAGCAACATCCTGCTGGGCGAGAAGATTCCGCTCGACGTGCTCGATGTCGAGACTGGGGAAATCATCATTCCGGCCAACCGCAAGATCACCAAGATGCTGCTGGCCAAACTGGCCCGCGCGCACAGCCACATCCAGATCGAAAGCAGTCCGGTACAACAGAAGATCGAGGAGATCATCGACGAGTATCGGCCCAAATTTGCCGAACTGGACAGCCAGAACGGCCACGAGTTCGATGAACTCGAAGGGATCATCGACGAGGGCGGCGTGATCAAGCAGGTCCGCGTCTACATCGCCAGCAAGAAGAACCTGTCTGTCGGTGACAAGCTCGCCGGACGTCATGGCAACAAGGGCGTGGTCGCGAAGATCGTGCCCGATTGCGAAATGCCGTTCCTGCCCGATGGTTCGCCGGTGGACATTGTGTTGAATCCGCTGGGTGTGCCTTCCCGCATGAACCTCGGGCAGCTCTTCGAGACCTGCCTGGGCATGGCCTGTCGCGTGCTCGGCATGTATGCCGCCAGTCCGGTGTTCGACGGCGTCCCCGAGGAAGCCATCGACAAGATGATGCTGGATGCCCGCAAGGTGCAGGAAAAGACCGAAGGCGAGCGCGCCTGGCTGAGCGAGGATGGCAAGTCCATCCTGTTCGACGGACGCACGGGTGAGCAATTCGACCAGCGCGTGGTTGTGGGCGAGATCTACATGCTCAAGCTCCACCACCTGGTGACGGACAAGATTCATGCCCGCGCCACCGGTCCCTATTCGTTGGTCACGCAGCAACCCCTGGGCGGCAAGGCCCAGTACGGCGGCCAGCGCATGGGCGAAATGGAAGTGTGGGCGCTCGAAGCCTACGGCGTGGCCTACGCGCTGCAGGAGCTGCTCACGGTCAAGAGCGACGATGTCGCGGGCCGTACCCGCATTTACGAGTCCATCGTCAAGGGACAGAACACGCTCGAAGCCGGCATGCCCGAGTCCTTCTCGGTCTTGATGCATGAACTCCGCGGGCTTGGCCTGGACATGAAACTGATGGGCGGGCAGCCGTTGTTGTCCGCATCGCAACCCACGATCTGATCATTTGGACACGGCAAACGGGAGGCCGACCTTGAATCCTTACGCGGCACGTGAATTACTTGGCATGATGGAAATGAGCCAGTACGATGCAGTCAGCATCAATCTGGCATCTCCGGAAACGATCCGTTCGTGGAGTCACGGCGAGGTCAAGAATCCGGAGACCATCAACTATCGCACCTATCGCCCCGAGCGCGACGGCTTGTTCTGCGAACGCATCTTCGGTCCCACGCGGGACTGGGAGTGTGCCTGCGGCAAATACAAGCGCATCAAGCACAAGGGCGTGGTGTGCGATCGTTGCGGCGTCGAAGTGACGGTCTCGCGCGTGCGCCGCCAGCGCATGGGCCATATCGAGCTGGCCGTGCCGGTGTCGCACATCTGGTTCTTCAAGTGCAGCCCGAGCCGCATCGGGCTGATGCTGGACTTGACCGCCAACGCGTTGGAACGCGTACTCTATTACGAGGATTACCTGGTCACCGATCCGGGCGACACGCCGCTGAAGCCGTTGCAGCTTCTCGGCGAGGCCGACTACCATGAAGCCGTCGAAAAGTACGGCGAGAACTTCGAGGCCCTCATGGGCGCCGAAGCCGTGCGCAAGTGCCTGGCCAAGCTGGACCTGGACCAGCTCATGAACGATCTCGAGACTGAGATCGAAAACACCCGCAGCAAACAGACGCGCAAGAAGATCACCAAGCGCATGAAGATCTGCGATGGTTTCCGCGACAGTGGCGCGCATCCGGACTGGATGATCCTCAACTGCCTGCCCGTCATCCCGCCGGAGTTGCGTCCTTTGGTTCCGCTGGAAGGCGGCCGCTTCGCCACGTCGGACCTGAACGACCTCTATCGTCGCGTGATTAACCGCAATAACCGCTTGCGCAACCTGCTGCAGCTCAAGACGCCGGATGTCATCATCCGCAATGAGAAGCGCATGTTGCAGGAAGCCGTGGACGCGGTCTTTGATAATGGCCGTCATGGCCGCGCCGTTGCCGGCGCCGGCAACCGCCCGCTGAAGTCTTTGAGCGACATGCTCAAGGGCAAAACCGGCCGTTTCCGTCAGAACTTGCTTGGCAAGCGCGTGGACTATTCCGGCCGTTCCGTGATCGTCGTCGGTCCCGAACTCAAGCTCAACCAGTGCGGCCTGCCCAAGAAGATGGCGCTGACGTTGTTCGAGCCGTTCATCATTCGCCGCCTGAAGGAACGGGGCATCTGCCATACCGTTCGCACGGCGCGCAAGATGATCGAGCGTCACGATGAACAAGTCTGGGACATTTTGGAGGAGGTCACGAAGGGTAAGACGGTGATGCTCAACCGCGCGCCCACGCTGCATCGTCTCTCGATCCAGAGCTTCGAGCCCATCCTGATCGAGGGTGAGGCCATCCAGATTCACCCCATGGTCTGTACGGCCTTCAATGCTGACTTCGACGGCGACCAGATGGCTGTGCACGTGCCGCTGTCGGTCGAGGCGCAGCTTGAGAGCCGCCTGCTGATGATGTCCACCAACTCGATCTTCTCGCCGGCCTCCGGCAAGTCGATCATGACGCCCACGCAGGACATCGCGCTCGGCATCTATTACCTCACCATCCTCAGCCAGCAGGACAAGCTGGCCGGCCGCACCCTGGCCAAGGTCGCCAAGCCCGCGGGCGCGCCGATTGAGCATATGCCGCTCTTCGGTTCCGCCCACGAGGTGCATCTGGCGCTGGCCGAAGAGGCCGTCGCGCTGCATACGCGTATCCGCTACCGGAACCCCGATCTCGGCTCCAGCGGGCGTCGCTATGGCAACCGGGATCTGCGCGTGATCGAAACCACCGTCGGACGCGTGATCTTCAACGAGGTCTGGCCGAATGAGCTCGGGTTTGTCAACGACAAGATCGACAAGAGCAAGCTGGGCGACCTGATCCTCAACTGCCACCAGGTTTCCGGACATGCGCGCACCGTCACGGCGCTCGATGATCTCAAGGCCCTCGGCTTCAAGCACGCCTGCCTCGCGGGCGTCTCCATGGGACTCAAGGACATGATCCGCCCCAAGGAGAAGGACGACCTGCTCACCAAGGCCGATGGCGAAGTCAGCAAGGTCGAACGCCAGCACCAGCTTGGCGTGATCACCGACGGCGAACGCCACAACAAGATCATCGACATCTGGACCGGCGCGACCGAAAAGATTTCGGACGAGCTCTACAAGACCATTGACCGCAACACCACGGCGCAGAACCCCAAGCCGATCGAGACCAACCCGGTCTATATGATGGTGGACTCCAAGGCGCGTGGTTCGAAACTCCAGATCCGTCAGCTGGCCGGTATGCGCGGCCTCATGGCCAAGCCCTCGGGCGAAATCATTGAACGCCCGATCACCGCCAGCTTCCGCGAAGGGCTGAGCGTGCTCGAATACTTCATCAGCACGCACGGCGCCCGCAAGGGTCTGGCCGATACCGCGCTGAAGACGGCCGATGCCGGCTATCTGACACGCAAGCTGGTGGATGTGTCGCAGGATGTGATCATCTCCACGCAGGACTGCAACACCGTCAACGGCATCGAGGTCGAGTCCATTACCGAAGGCGACGAGGAACTGGTGCAATTGCGCGCCCGTGTCCTTGGCCGCACGGCCCTGCACGACATTTACCATCCGACCTCCAACGAGATCGTGATCCACGCCAACGACGAGATTGACGAGCCCGCCTGCCGCCGCATCGAGGAAGCCGGCATCGAGCGCGTCTGGATCCGCAGCGGCCTGACGTGCGACGCGCCCTTCGGCATGTGCGCCAAGTGCTACGGACGCGATCTTTCCAGCGGCAAGCTGGTCGAGATCGGCACGGCCGTGGGCATTGTTGCCGCACAGTCCATCGGTGAACCCGGCACCCAGCTCACGATGCGTACCTTCCACATCGGTGGTACCGCCTCGACGAGCGCCAAGACGCCGGAAATCGTCGCCCGCAACGGCGGCCATGCCCGCTACCACGACCTGCGCGTCGTCCGGAACAAGGACGGCCAGATGGTGGTGCTCAATAAGAACGGTGCGCTGGCCATTGTCAGCGAGGACGACCGCGAACTCGACCGCTACACGCTGCAAATGGGTACAGTGCTTTATGTCGACGACGGGGGCCCGATCAAGCCTGCCCAGCGCGTCGCGGCCTGGGATCCCCACAGCGTGCCGATTCTCGCTGAAAAGAACGGTTTGGTTTCATTCCACGATTTCGTTCAGGATGTATCCATCAAGAGCGAGCGCGATGAACAGACCGGCATGGGTGCCTTGGTTGTGCTCGAGACCAAGGAAGACCTGCATCCGCAGATCATCATCTCCGACGCAACCACCAAGGCGGTGCTCGGCTTCTACCACATCCCGGCCGGCGCCCACGTCATGGTCAAGGAAGGTGTGCGCGTTTCTCCTGGCGAATTGCTCGCCAAGACGCCGCGCAAGGAATCCAAGACCCGTGACATCACCGGTGGTCTGCCGCGTGTGGCGGAACTGTTCGAGGCGCGCATTCCCAAGGACGCCGCCGAGATCGCCAAGATCGAGGGCGTGGTGGACTTCGGCCCGAACCAGCGCGGCAAGCGTTGCCTGCTGATTCGCGACGAAATCACCGGCGCCGCCGAAGAGCATCTGATTCCCATGGGCAAGCACATCGTCGTGTTCAAGGGCGACCGTGTGCGCAAGGGGCAGCAGCTCACGGAAGGTCCCGTGGTGCCGCAGGAAATTCTCGATGTGTGCGGTCCGCAGGAACTGCAGAAGTACCTCGTCAACGAGGTGCAGCAGGTCTACCGTCTGCAGGGCGTTGAAATCAACGACAAGCACATTGAAATCATCGTCCGCCAGATGTTGCGCAAGGTGCGCATCACCAACCCCGGCGACACCGATTTCCTCTGGGGCGAACAGGTCAACCGCCAGAAATTCCTCGAAGTCAACGAGCAGGTCGCGGCTGAAGGCAAGCGCCCGGCAGAAGCCCAGCCCGCATTGCTGGGCATCACCAAGGCGTCGCTCGAAACCGACAGCTTCATTTCCGCAGCCTCGTTCCAGGACACCACGCGTGTGCTGACCGATGCGGCGACCATGGGGCGCATTGACGAGCTGCGCGGCTTCAAGGAGAACGTCATCCTGGGGCACCTCATCCCTGGCGGCACGGGCTTCCCGCTGCACCGGCATATCAAGCTGGTGCCGCTGGCGGAACCGCTGTCCGACGAGGATCTGGGCATTGGCGCGAGCGAACAGCTCAAGAAGGCCCAGGAAATTCTGGGCGAATAAAGCGGCCCTCAACCGCCCGCAAAAACCGGCACGCGCATCCGCGCGAGCCGGTTTTTGTTTTTTGAATGTAGAAGCGGCGTCCCGCCGCTTTCTTCTGCGAGAACCATCCCTGGCGTTCTTCCCGGGAACGCAGCGTGCGAGCTCGCGTATTCAGTTGGCGAAACACCCGCGGGCTGAAAAATGTTCTCCTCGTGGTAAAAAGCTGCAATATTAATTGACGCAAAGCAGAATTGTTGTTTTCACCGTTATAGCGCAAACTGTCTATATGCGCACAGTCGAAATCGGCGGGACAGGAAGGAATGGACCGCTCTGGCTCGCCCCACCTAGTGTCGGCGCGTGAACGATCGTGAAGGATTAATCATGACATCCCGTGATCGAGTATTGAACGCCTGTTCGTTTCGGCAGTCGGATCGGACGCCCGCGGTTTTCGGCGCGCGAAGCGCTGGGCAGAAATTGGTAGATATCGAAAAGGAATCAACCCATGCCATTGCAACAAATGCGCAAGTTCTCGCACGCTTTCACCTGCAGCGCGCAGGCGCTCTTTTTCTTCGGTGCGTTGACATGCGCGGGTCAGAATGCGCCGCTAAAAAGGGCCGGCGCTCCGGACAGCGTGATCCTTGAATGCAAGGGGACCCCGTTTTACACCTACCTCGCATGGAACAAACTGGTCACACCCGATGCAGGCGGCATCCATGCCCAGGTACCCCAAAGCGGGAATGGCGGTATCACCTGTGCGCTGAAAAAAGAAATTCCAGCGGCGGTCGTAAACTGGACACCGCGGATGTTTGTGATCGTCGGCCCGAACAATGAGGCCAAGTCGGCGACGCTAGGATTGCGCGACGCCAGCGGTGTCAGCCACAACTACGTATTCAAATTGGACGGCCTGGCCACCGGGAAAGTAGTCTCGGTTCTGGCGAACGATGGTCCCGCGCTCAACGAGACCAATTCCGCCGCAGCGGACAGCAGTACGACAAACCTGGATCTGGCTCACCTGACGACGGTTTCGTTATCCGTCTTATGGCCCTGGCCACCGACCGATCTGACGTATGTGCGCGTGGATCTTGTTCCGCCTGACGATTCGATTTTAAAATCCCGCGAAGCCTTGCGCGCGCGACTGGTGCGCGAGGTTGAGACGAAACGCAAGGCCGTTGAGGCAGAGGCGAAGCGGCGTGCGGACATGCTCGCCACGGGCGCATCCCATCCCGCCAATGGCGCATCAGTGCAGAATGTTGGTGCCGTTGCTACGGACATTCTGGGGATCGAAATGCACGAAAAAGAGTTTCAGCGGGGCAACATGATTCCATACGTAGCGCAACCCGACGACACCCGTACCGGCGGCAAGCCGCAATGGGTTGTGCGCGATGGCAAGATGCTCCAGGAGACCCTCGGTCAGACGATTCAACGCAAAGATGAAAAAGGGAAACTCCAGCCGCTGGGAGTGATCAGCCCGGACGGCAAATGGGTTCAGATTCCGCCACGTGCCGTAGGAGCAGATTTGGAAAAATCCACGCTGGAGGCACCCGCAGCGTACGAGATCCAGTCCTCGGACGATCCGGCCTTTGCCACGCCTGTGAAACCTGTGGCGGTCTACCGCAAAAGCAAACCCAACTCCCCTCTGACCAACGGCACGCTTCTGCACCGGCTCTATTTGAAGTTGCCAGCCGCCTTGAAGGAAGGCGCCACCTACACGGTACGCTTCAAAGCCATCAACACGCGCGAAGAGACCGTCGCCTACAAGCACGATACGCGGGTCGTACGCAGTGATGCCGTGCATGTCACGCAGGTTGGCTACCGTCCAGACGACCCGTTCAAACGCGGTTATCTTTCGATCTGGCTGGGAACCGGTGGAAGTTACGCCTATACCAACCTCACCACGTTTGAACTGGTCGATGCGCAAAGCGGCAAGACGGTCTTCACTGGCAGGCCGGAATTGGCCCAGACCAATCTGGCGGTGAACGAACTTCAAAAGACCGACTACGCCATGACGCCCGCTTATTGGCTCGACTTCAGCTCGTTTCACACGCCCGGCACGTATCGGGTCCGCGTGCCCGGTGTTGGCGTGAGTTATCCTTTTCCCTTGGTGGATACGGCCTGGGAAGTGGCATTCAAAATCGGCATGCGCGGCATGATGGCCCAGCGTTCCAGCATCGAATTAGGACCGCCCGTCATCGATTACAAACGCCCGCGCTGTTATCATCCGGCGGATGGCGTGAAATTCTACCAACTGGACGGCGATCACACCATCGGCGAGGAGGGCGGTCGTGGCGAAGCGCTGCTGCGACTTTGGAAAACCAACGGCAAACTGGAAGAAGTCACCGGCATCTGGGGTGGTTATGCGGACGCTGGCGACTTCGATGTTACAGGGTCGTCTTCTGCAGCAACCGATGAAATCATTGAAGCGTATGAAATCAACGTCGACTATGCCAAGCAGGTCAAGATTGCGATCCCCAAGGAGGAAGCCGAGAACAAGATTCCCCATCTGCTGAACGCCGCGCTGTGGGGGTTGTCCTGCATGAAACGCCTGCAATTGCCCAATGGCGGCGTACGCGACGGTTATGGCGATGGCTGGGGGGTGCGCAGCGGCGAATGCAGTTGGCTCAATTCTAACCCGGTGTGCGTCTGGGCGGCCTCATCCTGGAACACCTGGTATTACGCATCCATGGCCGCGCGCATGGCACGGCTGTTGGCGCCGTATGATGCCGCACAGGCCCGCGAGTATGGCGAGAGCGCCGTTCGGGCATGGAAATGGGCGGAGGCCCAAATTCCCCCGACGAACGCGCCCACAGCCGAGAATCGCAAAGACACCAAATGGCTGGCGCAACATGCCGTCGAGGCCGCCGCTGCAGTGGCGCTCTATCAATACACCCGCGAACCGGCCTACCACGAACGATTCAAGCAGCTTTGCGAAATCCAGGATGCGCGCGATACGCACTACAACGGCGGGTGGATTGAACCCATGCAGCAATCGGACGCCGATTTCATCTACGCGCGCCTGCCCGACGATCTGGCCGATGCGACGCTCAAGGCGCATGCCCAGGATCGCTATGTGCTGGGCGGAAAGGTGGCGATTTATTTCATGCAGCACAATGCCTTTAATCTGGTGACCATGTTGCCTGGCATACCCATGGTCGATTGGTGCACTGCTTTCTTCACAAACCCCGGCATGGGCATACAGGTCGTGCGGGCGCATGTGCTGACGCACGACCCTCATATTTTGGAAGCCATTGTTGCATCCACCGGCTTCGGTCTGGGTGCCAACCCCGATAACATGGCATTCACCACCGGCCTCGGCATCAACCCCATCCGTTTCCCGCTCAAACACGACTGTTCTGTCACAGGCCAACCCGCGCCTGTGGGCATTACTGTTTTGGGCCCCAGCTGGCAAAGAAGCGGCGGATGGTCGGGTTGGGTCCACACATGGAATTTAACCCCAACCCGCATGGTGCCCGGCTCGTTCACCTGGCCGCCGCCGGAAAGCTACGTCGATATATCCGGCTGGCCGCAGGCCTGCGAGTTCGATGTCAACCGCCCCTTGATGTCAGCTGCTTATGTGTGGTGTTATCTGGCTGCACGACCGTAACCCGAAACCTGGTAGTGGTATCGCCTAACAATCGGACAGTCTGAATGGCGGCCAGACGGTTACTGACCAATCCGTTTCGCCAAGGCAATCTTCCGCAATAGAGGAAAGAAAACAATGGCATTACACACGCTTCGCTTAATCGCGCTCACAGTGCTCCTGAGCGGTAATTTGTCGGCGATAGACCTGACCGAAACCTACGAATGGAAGCCGGTCGCCATCGGCGCGGGTGGCTTTGCGGACGGTCTCATCATCAGCGAGACGGATCCTAATGTCTGTTTTGCACGGCATGACACCGGACAGTATTATCGATGGAACACCGCCGAGGACCGGTGGTTGCCGATGGTGGTGCAAAACGACGATGGGTCGGGTTTGGCAACTCGTGGCATTTAATCGTTGGGAAATTCAAATCATCACGACCCTGTTGATCTTGTGCGGGATTTCGACCGCCCCTGCGCGCGCGAAGCGCTGGGAGGGCAGTGGTAGGCCTCGACGACCGTTGTACAACAGGTGTATTCTAGGAACGAAACGCGCAATTACGCGTGAGGTGTGAATGATTCACCATCCTGTAGCACATCGTTTTTCAGTCTGGATGCTATTTCTCCTCGTTCTGACTGGCACAGTTCCAGCCCTGTCGTTGCTGGCGGCTGGACCGATACCGGGTTCGCAACTGAACATTCCGGGCACGGAGAAGATCGTTTACAAGACCGTCACGGACATGGATCCGCCGTATTCGAATTTGTACGTGTACGTCTGTAAGCCGCAGGGCTGGAAGGCGTCGGACACCCGGAGCGCGATGGTGTTTATTCATGGCGGCGCGTTTGCGTTTGGCGATCCATCCAGTTCCGGGGGCGAGTACTGCCGTTATTTTGCCAGTCGTGGCATGGTCACGTTCAACCTCGAATACCGCGTCGCCCAGATGCACACCACCACAGATAAAACACCCTGGAACAACTGGATCAGCGAGAGCGACTGCATTGAAGCCATCCGCTGGATCCGTTCCCGCGCCGCCACCTTCGGTATTGCCACGAACCGCCTCATTATCGGCGGCGCATCGGCCGGCGCGATTGCCACGCTGTGCGCAACCTTTGGCGGCAAGGATGTGCCGCCGGAGTTCTCCTGCGGCGATCCCAAGGTGTCCTGCGTGCCAGATGCACTCTATCTGCATGGCGGCTGCTGGCCGGTGTCATGGTTCAAGAAGAACGGGCCCGTGCCCCCGCCGGTTCTGATCCAAGGCGGCGACAAGGATGCCCTGACTTCATCGCTCCCGGCGGTTGGCAAAATGCTCAACACGTTTTTTGCCGCGCAACCCTGCAGGCAATGGCGTGAGTGCCGGAGCGACATTGCGTCCAATGGCATAACCAACTTTGTGGCGGGGCACACCAGCTTCAACAACAACCAGTATGGCTGCCGGCCGGCGATGATCGACATGGAGGAATGGTTTGCCGCGCTCGGTTTCCTGCCCAGTCGGACCGTGCCGGCGCTGGCGGAAGCGAATGGTTATTGTCAGATCGAAGCCATGGATTTCTCGGAGCGTTCGCCGCACCTCCAGCAAAATCCCACCAACGCGCCGATGTGGCAGATCAACTATGTCAAAGACGCCGCGTGCGGATATGTCATGGATTGCGTTCCGGTATCGGCGCAGACTTTTGCCGATGCGGACCTTTTGAAGGCGCCGCGCCTGGATTACCGGATCAAATTCACCACGCCTGGCAAATACAAGGTCTGGGCGAAAATCCGGGCGTCCTGGGAAACCAACAACCGCGACAAGTATGGTTTGCCGGAAGGTCCGGTATTTTTCCGCAGCCAACAGCTTCGACTGGGCGTTGCGGATGGCAAAACCGATCGCCTGCTTTCCGGAACGATGACCACCACGGCGGATGGCTATCCATCCTGGCAGCGAATTGACGCTACAGACCCCATCGTGGTCTCGTCGGCCGGCAGCATGACACTCAAAGCTTATGCGGCCAGCGCGGGCATTCGCCTGGAGCGAATCATTCTGACGACCGATCCGGCCTATACGCCCCTAGCGATTGCCAGGGATTTGCAGGTTCTGACACTCAAAGGCCCGGAAGTGACGGATGCCGGCCTGGCGGAACAATTAAAAGACAGGCATGGATTGCAACAACTGGAACTCGTTCGCACGAAGGTGACGGACGCAGGGTTGGCGCAGTTGAAAGAATTGAAGGACTTGCGCATTTTATCTGTTTGGTACACGCCCATTTTGGATGCCGGCCTGACGCAGTTGAAAGACTTGAAGAATCTGACGGAACTGTGCCTGAACGGGACCATGCTGACCGATGCCGGCCTGGAAAATCTGAAGGGCCTGCAGCGGTTGCAGATGTTGCGGATTCAGAACACCAAGGTTACGGATACAGGTCTCGAGAAAATCTTCTTGTCGCTGCCAGCATGTACCGTCATACGCTGAAACCAGGATTCTGCGCTTCCCGGATAGACTTGCAGACGCGTGATCGGCGCCATGCGAATAGGGTGCAATCCTGATTTCGGCGCTACTTTCTAAAGTTGAAAAAAGAGCAACTGCGCATGTCGCACAACCTTTTCACTACACGTCTTGGCGCGGCATTCCCGGCGATCGCCGTCATGGCTGTTCTCGCGAATGCCGGATTCAGCGCCGACTGGCCGCAATTTCTCGGTCCCACCATGAACAATGTGGCCGCCACGAGTTCCGTGGTTCTGGCGCGCACATTTCCGGACGGCGGGCCGCCTGTTGTCTGGTCTGTAAAAACGGTTGGCGATGGTGGTGTGGCCACACCGGTTGTCCGTGACGGCCGGATTTATGTATCCGAACGTTTACGAATTAAGATTCCCAAGCCAATCGATCCGCACCTGCCCCGCAATTGGCTGACCTACGCCACCAATCATCTGGTGGAAGACATCGTGCGTTGTCTGGACTTGCGTACCGGCGCCGAGTACTGGCGCTATACGCATCAGGCCAACCGTGCCGAGACGCTGTTTTCGCCCTACTCTTCGCCGGCGGTGGACGAACAATATGTCTTTGTCACAGATGACATTGGTTGGGTCTATTGCCTGGACAAGAATACCGGCAAGGAACTATGGAAATGGCAACTGGCGGAACAGTATGGTGCGTGGACCTGGAATAATTTTGGTTATTCTTCATCTCCCACGCTCTACAAGGATCTCGTGGTGTTGCCGGTAATGGGCGCCACGGCGAGTGTGATTGCTTTGAACAAGGCCACCGGCATTCCGCGATGGACGACCCCGCCGTTGCCGATCGACATCAAAAATGCCGGCCTCAACATGAAATATGCTGGCACAGTTGGCTCGACGCCGCTGCTGGCGCATTTTGGCGGTGTGGATCAGTTTGTCATCAGCGCCCTGCGCAACTCGATTTTCAGCGTAGAGGCCACCACCGGCAGAATTTTGTGGCGGGAAGACAAATGTCGCGTCTGGCCGACGACGAATCCCATTCTGCTGGATTCCTGGCAATTGGTTGTGTCGGGAGATTTCTATGGCGGCAAATGCTGTCGCATCGCGGTCGAAGAGAGCGCCAGCGGATTCGCCACCACCCTGACCGAATTCGACAATTTCGAAGAGCAGACCATGCCCCCGCTGCTGGTTCAGGACAATCTCTTCATCGGCTCCGCCATTTGCGCGCAAAAGAAGCACCTGCGTTGTGTGAATGCGGAAACGGGGAAGATTGCATGGGAGACCAACACCAGCGGAAATGTCGGTTGTCTGATCCTTACGCCCG
>Ga0316226_1002320_pt1 | contig 18189 bp, 16 predicted proteins | sample TBH18017metaG_FD_206009 | JGI IMG/M metagenome (GOLD analysis project Ga0316226, IMG submission 206009) | Freshwater microbial communities from Trout Bog Lake, Wisconsin, USA - TBH18017 | ecosystem: Environmental > Aquatic > Freshwater > Lake > Hypolimnion/Profundal zone | place: USA: Wisconsin... | reverse complement strand
CTGCGGGAAGGGTCTTAATATATTTAGTGCTATTAATAATTTTTCTTCTTAGTGATGCTAGAAGACAAATCCAAGTAATTAATCCTAGGGCAATATAAATAAACCAAGACACCTTGCGCCAAATTGCCGTCCAATTGGGCGGGGCAACGGTGGTTAGTTGAAAGATGGGGTCAGAGAGGTAATCAAAGATGAGCCATAGGAGATTATGGATAGTGAATCCAATGATTAACCATGCTCCTACGGTAAGCGATGTATCGCGTAGCCTAATCCAAATAGAAACAGCATTGGAATTAATGATGGGCGGCCAGTTCAATGTAGGAATCCTTTTCATCGAATCCCCCTATCAGGGCTAACCCACGTACCTTTGCTATTTGCCGGCCTAAATAAGGCCTTAGTAAATCCAACCACACAACTACAGGTTTGAAGACACCAATACACTAATGGATACCAAATAATCCATCCAAATGATTTAAGTGAGCCTTTTTCATATTGACCATCTAGCGCTAGTCCAATTAACGATTGCAGGAGGTAGGTGCTTGCCAAAATCACCCCCCACCATTGTGGAAGAAAATTTTGATAGATAGTGAGGACGTTGCCATCTAGAAATTGGTTGAGATTGAGTATGGTGAACCAGATCACAATGCAAAATGCCCACAGCGTGCTAATGAAAAAGTTACTCCAAATCAAGAGTAGTGACCAGGCAAAGGGGTGTGATTGGAGAATGGCCTTAGTCGCGCTAAGGGCGGCTTGTGAACCGCCTTCGGACCAACGTACTCGTTGTTTCCAAAGTCCGCCGAGTGTCTCCGGCATCAAGATCCAGCAAAGCGCATGGGGTTCAAAACCCACTGCCCACCCCTTTGCCTGCACCCTTAATGTCAGGTCCACATCATCTGTCATCGCTTCCGGCGTCCACAGGCCGGCCTCCATTACCGCAATTTTTCTGAAGGCGCAAACCACTCCGGATACGGTGAATAGCGTTCCATATAATGATTGGGTGCGCTTAATCATGCCAACGATGGATGAAAACTCTCCAACTTGCAATTTACCGAGGAGGCTTGATCGATTTCGAATACGAGGATTCCCGCTGATGCCACCCATTCTGTCATTAGTCAAAAAGCGGAAAACAAGCCAATGGATTGCATGCGGATCCAATAGGGCATCGCCATCGATGCAAACCAATAAGTCACCGCGAGCCATGAATAATCCGGCATTTAAAGCAGTTGATTTTCCTTGGTTTTCAACCAGATGGGCAACTCGGAGTTTGGGGTATTGATGAATTAATTCATCTAATATTTTTCCGGTGTTATCACTCGAGCCGTCATTAATTGCAATAACTTCAAAATTGGGATATTTGGAATCCATTAACACTGCCATGGTTTCGTACAGCTGTTCTGCCTCGTTGAAGCATGGTAGTAAGACAGAAACTAAAGGCGTATCTGGCAGTGTTGGTGGCAAGGTGTAATTTGGTAGATGCCGCTCTCTGATAAACCAATACAACAAAGAGCCAGCAATCCAATACCAAGACATGACAAAGGGATAGCCAAAGCAAAATCTTGCCATCCATTCAAGTACGTGCGGTGTAAATACTGAATGCAAGATTGTCATGAATATCTATGGGTGCGAATTAATATTTCCATTTGACTTTTAAAGTTGTTAAATTAATAACAAATTTATTACTTCTACGGATTATATTAGTCGATATTAGCCCTCGGGCTAATGCCTTAAATAGCATGAGGGCTTTATACTCAAATTGGTGATTTTTGAGCTAAGTATTCAAGATATCTATTTAGACCAAAAATCTGGGTAATTAAGCAATGGGATGAATCTGGAGTTATGAAAGATCAGCCTTTGACCTTATATAGGCGAATTTCATTCCTGACTGAAGGCTTCTTAGGCCTATTGCTGATTGTCAATGGGGCTCTGCTGCTCGTTAATTACTTTGGACTATTTGTATTTCAGCAGAAATTCCTAGACTTTTTGAGTATTGAGTCCCTCTCTAGCAAGTCGGCTTATGAATGGCGATCTTTAATCGAGTTCATCCATGAAATGGTAACTTGTCATATATCTGCATTTGTAATGATTTGTATGGGCATAGTGATCTTAGGGGCTGCGCTTCACACCAAGAAGTCGCTGTAGCCCTCACCTGCATTACAAGATCAAGAACTATTGGATCTTGTAAGTGCTTGTTTTGTGGTGGACATTTGTAGTGAGAACTTCTACTCCCACTCAATAGTAACGTAAGTTTTTTTCTCATTATAATCAAGCACTTACGTTCTCCAATATACCAGTGTGTAACTTTTGTGTAACAGCATTTATGTAAACGTACCTTACGCAACTGTCGTAAAACACAATGATAACAACAACTTAAGCAAATTGCGGTTACACGACTTGCGACAAAAAAACGAAGGTTAATAGTCTCACTATGAATCGCTACCACTTCTATAGACACTTTCTAGCCTAATATTTAGTCTATTAGGAGGTGTGTAATGAGTACAAGAAGACGGTTTACTGAAGAGTTCAAGTTAGAGGCAGTCAAACAGGTGGTTGAGCGGGGTTTTGGGGTTCGAGATGTGGCTGCTAGGCTGGGCACCTCACCCCATAGTCTATATGCCTGGGTTAATAAATATGGCATTCCAGCTGAGCAACGTTTAGTTCAAGATGATCAAACGGCTAAGCTTAAAAGACTGGAGGCGGAGCTGCGGCGAGTCACCGAAGAGCGCGACATCCTAAAAAAGGCCGCCGCGTACTTTGCCAAGGAGTCCGGTTAAAGTACGCGTTCATCAAAGATCATCAACATGAGCATGCTATCCGCACGATGTGTCAGGTTCTACGAGTGCACCACAGTGGCTACTATGCTTGGCTTAAAGAGCCGCTCTCGTCTCGAGCGTATGAGAACCAGATGATCGTAGGTCAAATTAAGCAAGCGTGGCTGGCAAGCGGCACCATCTATGGTTATCGCAAGATTCATGATGATCTGCAGGATCTGGGGATTGCTTGTGGGGAGCAACGGGTGTATCGCTTGATGAAGGCACAAGGCCTGCGCTCTCAAACAGGTTACAAGCGTAAACCACGGCACCATGCTGGTAAGCCTCATGTCGCGGCCCCCAATCACCTGGCTCAGCAGTTTGATGTTTTGGAGCCCAATGAAACCTGGGTCACGGATATTACTTATATCCGCACCCATGAAGGTTGGCTATACCTAGCAGTGGTCTTGGATTTATTCTCCCGCCAGATTGTGGGCTGGTCAATGCAAGGTCAAATGGATAAGGAGCTCGTAGTCTCAGCTTTGCTGATGGCTTTATGGAAACGTAAGCCCCAGCAAACCGTGATGATTCATTCGGATCAAGGCAGCCAGTTTTCTAGTTACGAGTGGCAAGCGTTCTTAAAAGAACACAACCTCAAGCAAAGTATGAGTCGGCGCGGCAACTGCCATGACAACGCCGTAGTCGAGAGCTTTTTCCAACTACTCAAGCGGGAGCGGATCAAACGCAAAACCTATGCCAGCAGAGCAAAGGCAAGAGAAGATATCTTTGATTACATCGAAATGTTTTACAACCCGGTTAGACGCCATAGTTACAACAATGGACTTTCTCCGGTAAGATTTGAAAAGCAGTACCAAGCGAGGTTGGCAAGTGTCTAGGATATTGGTAGCGATTCACTCCATACCTAATTTGTTATGGGCTATATGAGAAAAATAATTTACTAGATCCAATATGGACACAGTTGTATGAAATAAAACTATTAGGGCCTCTCCCGAAGGATGAGGAACTTGATTCCCGAATATCCTTATTCTCGTTGATTTTTTAGTTTAAATGCCTGAAGAAGAGGGCCTTGATACAGCCATCTCTTTATTTGTTCTTGGATACGCCATAGCGCATCAATTTCACGACAATTATTGGTGCCCTAGTAGAATTAAATCATGTTCTTTCTATTGGACTGAAATGTAGTCTCATTGGATGATCAACACACATAGATTGTTCAGGGCCATAGCTAACTAAACCGAGGATAACTAAATGGAGCATTTAGAGCGCCAATGGCGTATGCTGAAAATAATTCCCCCGCATGGTAAGGGAATGACTAGGCTGGCGATTCAATCGCTATTATTTGGCGATGACGAGAGGTCTATAAAAGACCCTGCATTAACGCGAAAAATTCAACGCGACCTAAGTCAACTTGGATCCTTGCTTCCAGAATTAGAGGTTCGACAGAACGTCAATATTGAGGGAAATAAAATAGGTCATCCGACTTATTCCTGGGGCAAGGGGGGTCCTCCTACATTTTTTGGTGGAATGAGCGTAAATGAAACCCTCGCATTTGGTGTGCTTAAGCAAATTGGTGTGGAATGGATGCCCCAAGCAATGCAAAAAGCCCTCGAGCCATTTTTTAAAGAAGCTTTAGATGAAGCGGCTCAATTGGTAGGAGGTTATCAAGGCCTCAGTAAACTGCAATCAATTAGACAAACTAATCGATGGCTTAAGAAGGTGCACCATATTCCCGTGGGCATTAGCTTTAAATGCCAACCGATTAAAGAAAGCGTTGAATTAGCCGTGCATGAGGCTTTACTAAATGAAACGTGTTTGCAAATCGAATATCGCAATACTTCAGGGCAGGAATCCACTGTTGTTATTTCCCCCCAAGCATTGGTTCGCAGAGGAGATCGAACTTATTTATACGCGAAGCGTCGAGACCATGTTGAAGTATGGCCGTATTTAATGTATCGAATCTTATCAGCAAAGACGGTTATAGGAGATTTTGAACTGGCTAAGGATTTTAATTTACAAGAACGCCTAAAAGAGGGCATTGCTAACCATGAATTTGAAGATAAGGAATATGGCAGGCTTGTGAAATTAAAGCTTTTGGTAAAAAGTAAGACTGCAAATTGGTTAAAAGAAACACCTTTGAGTGATGACCAAACCATATCCACAGCAGGAAGGTCAGGCGAAGGTTTTCTTTTAGAGGCGACCGTTCCCATGCAAGAAGAGCTGGTTTGGTGGCTCCGCAGTATGGGTGGGAATATTCAAGTGCTAGCTCCCGATTTGATCGTCAAGAGAATTAAGGACGATTTGAAGAAAGCGTTAAATAGCTATAAATAAGCGTTTAGTTTTGGAATTTGGACGTGGTGATATTTTATGTCGTGAGAGGATGTCACACTTATTTCCTTGAGAGCTATGTCTCCGCTCAAAAATAATAGGCTATTAAAACAACTTCAAGCTTGCGCTCACTAAAAATTATTGGATGCTGATTTTGATTTTTTCCCAGCCCCCATTTTCATTGAGCAGCAGATTATGTAACTTGTCCCACTCCGTCGTGCTGTTTTTATTTATGGCCTTAATACTTAACGCCTTAAATTTGACGCTAAGAGGATCATCTCTTATTAAAGACATTATCTCTTTAGGAATTTTTTGTTTAATTATTCCGTTTAGCTGAAGGTCTGCAAAAGAAAAATAGTGGTCTTGATCAAGTTCTTTTTTATCGAGAGTCAATTCTCCCTCCGCTAAATTTCTAAACTCAAGGCCTATAGTGGCAATATCTTTTTTGTCATGAAAAACATGAACAATAATTGAATGGATATCCCGCTTCTCGATATCGTAGCTTTCACTCTTAAAAAGTTTTAGCTTAGAAGAGAATTCAATGTGAATAGATTGAGTCATTTTTAAATCCTTCAATTCAATAATTAAGAAAACTGTATAACAAATCAATTTCGAATTTGGCTGGGCACCAAATTGAGGGGGCCAATTAGCCGATCAAGAATTTTCTGATGACAAATCAATATAAGTCTGAGTTTAAAGCAGCGTAAATTTAATTACTACATGAATTGCAAAGAATTCTCCCCTTAAGTTAATAACGACATTTTTTGTCGCGATTCTATGAATAATAGACTTCGTTACATCACACAGCAAAAAAGGGTTGAGCATGCAATTATTTTTAGCAAAAGTACGCGTTAACGGTCGTCACTTAGTTGAGGTTCATTTAATTGCTCAGTCAGCACCAGGCGCGAAGCAGCGACTCGAAGTTGAGTATGGGGAGGACAACGTAGTGCATTACCCTCGCTTAATTTCCTAACTTTTGCCGCCTTTCCGCGATGCGCTGCCGCGGGACGAAATTTTTTTTGCACCAATGTACAAATGATATTGGAGAAATAAAATGGATTTAACTACAGATCTAAATAATCTGGCATTTGAAGATAAGCCATCGGCTCAATGCGTTCAGAATAAAAAATTGCGCTCTAAAGATCGGGCTCGAGAACGAGCAGCGGAACGGCTAAAGTTAAAACAGGAACGCTTCTTATCAATCAAGGCCATTTCAAGCAATGAGCTTGATAATTTAATTGAGCCTAATGAGCGATATGCTAGATGGGTGCGCGTACTAGTATTGCGGGTCTTATTAAATACCAGTGCTCTAGGCAAGATCAAATCAAATAACTCACATCTGGTGACAAAGATATTTGAGTACTTGGGATTTGAAAATATGGAGACCTTTGCCTCTAAGCGCGAGCTTTCTGCTTTGCGTCAGGACCTGCTGTTGATTTTGTCTTGCTGGGAGGAAGAATTTGGAGCTGATTTGGCTCTACCAAGTAATCTAGACATCAATTTGTCCCGCTTATCGGCCTTAGTCAATCTGAGCAAAATAGAAAAGCAGGTGCTAGGCTTGGCAATACTCATTCATGCCGAAGCAATTATTCAAGATGCATTTGATGTGAATGGGGAAAGTATTTCTGCATTCACCATACCGCGTGTTTTTGCGCCAGTGCTTGGGTTAAAAGCTTCAGTAGTCGAAGAGGCTTTTGATGACCACTCTCAATTGATGAAATCAGGCTTACTCTCTTTAGATCATTTTGGGGAAGGAGATGTTCGTTCTCGTGTAGATCTGATTACGCGAACCTTTGGTAAGCGCGCCGTCATGAAACAAGATGATGTACGTGATCTGATTAAAGGATTTGTGTTGCCAGCACAAAAGGGTTCATTAACTCTGGACCAGTTTGAGCATATTTCTGAGCGCGTACAAACTGTGCAGGAATACCTGGGCACAGCGATTCGCGAGAAAAGTAAGGGCGTTAATATTCTGATTTATGGCTCTCCAGGCACAGGAAAGACGGAGTTTGCCAAGTTGATCAGTGAAGTAATTGGTGTTGATCTAATGGAAGTCTCTGCTATGGATCTACGGGGCCATCCTATTTCGCCAATGCTGCGTATACGTAACTACCGCCTAATTCAATCACTCTTCAATGAAGGCAGTACCACTGTTTTATTCGATGAGTGCGAGGAGATCCTCTCTGGAGAGGTTATTGTATTTTCCGATAACGAAGCGAGCCAGGTGCAGAAATCTTGGATTAATCACGCTTTAGAGAATAATAAGCTACCTGCTATTTGGATTGCAAACTCCATTGATAGTTTTGATCCGGCCTATATTCGGCGATTTGATCTTTGCTTTGAAATGCCCTTACCAAACGAGCTGAAGCGTCGTGAAATGCTTACACAATTGTGTGGCAATCAAATTGATCACGATGTCATATTAGAGATCGCCAAGAATCAACACACTTCACCTGCCTTGGTTGCTAAAACTTCTCAAGTAGTTCAAGCCTTAAGTCGCGGTAAGACTCAAACTCAACTTAATGACCTAGCCATCATGCTGGTCAATGACAAATTGCAGGCCCAAGGCGTTAGCCAAGTTCAGACCAATGATTTGGGGGCTTTGAATATTGGATTTAAGCCAGAAATGATTAATTCGCCAGTCAATTTAGAAAGCTTGCGTGCGGGCATTGCAAGTACCGGGGAAGCACGGATTTGTTTATATGGCCCTCCGGGTACTGGCAAGACCGCTTTTGGGAAGTGGCTAGCGGATAGTTTAAAAATGTACCATCTGGTTCTGAAAGCTTCAGATCTCTTAGGCTCTCGAGTGGGGGAGACCGAATACAAAATTTCTAGAGCGTTTGCTCAGGCCAAGCGCGAGAAAGCCTTATTACAGTTTGATGAGGTCGATACCTTCTTAAGTTCGCGCACGAAAGCGAAGCAAAGTTGGGAAATTAGCATGGTCAATGAAATGCTGACCCAAATGGAATCGTTTAAAGGGGTCTTTATTGCCTCTACTAATCTATTTGAGCATTTGGATGAGGCTGCCTTGCGTCGTTTTGATATGAGCTTGAAGTTTGATTTTATGGCTAACGATAAAGCATGGGAAATGTTTCAGGCAACTTGCAAGCAGATGGAATTAGACGTCGATGAGGCGCTATTACCGGAGTTTGGGCAGTTGGTAAGCCTGACCCCAGGGGACTTTGAGCAAATCGGTCGGCAATGCCGCTTTATTAAACCAAGTTGCGCTGCCGATATTTTGCGTGGGCTGCAAAAAGCAGCAGGAGTGAAGCAAAGCGCCCCTTCACGTCATATTGGATTTATCTAGGCTTTTTTAAAAAATGGCAATGGGCTTAATTGGCGGACTCATAACAAAGAAGAGTTTGAATTGCTCTCTATTCCCGATTAATTCATGAATAGGGCAGCTACAAGGGATGATGACATGAATATGTTTTCTAAAGTGATGGTAGCAATGACTGGACACTATATTAATAGTGCTACCAGGGCAGAAGATATTGGTGGACTCAGTAAGATCGGGCTATCCATTTGTTTTGCAGCCGCTCTAGCGGCGCTTCAATTTGGGGTGGCTGGCTGGTTCTTAGCATCAGGAATAGATGCCGATGCGCGAATTGCTGTTTCCATGGTGACGGCTATTGTGGGGGCTTGCATCGTACTGATTATTGACCGTAACTTTATCTATGCTGCAGATACGAGCGCGCAATCGAAGGGATACTTCTCTCATCTATATTTAGCCATTCGTATTCTTTTGATCTTGGCGGTGTCATCCTTAAGTAGCCAATTTACCTTGCCGCTTTTACTCAAGTCAGAACTCGAAATTCACGTGCAGGATTTACGAGATGAACGCTATGACATAGCAAAAGATCGCTATAACAATAAATATGAATTGCCAGAAAAAGTGCGTAGCGAGCGTGATTTAACGCAGCAAATTACTAAAATTAAAGCATCTTTATTCAATCTTCCCCAAGAATTAGTGCATCAAAAATTAGCTTCCGAGCAATGCATGCGGGAATATAAAAAGAAGGTCAACGCATCTATTGGCCCTGATATTGACGATGAAGAGGTAGCCAATCTGTATGCTCGCGACAAAATGCAGTGCGAGCAGTTGGAGTTGGCTTACAAAGAATCCTATAAGTTATATGTAACTCCTCGCCAAGCCGAATTGGCAGTTAGCGAGGGCACGCATAAACATCTGGAGTTAGACGTGGGTCAGGCTCAAAGTGCTTTTAAAAGTGAGCTCCTAAAAGCAGACCAAAATAATTCTCAATATTTAAATACCTCTTCGGCTGATGTGTTGTGGTCTCTGATAAGACATAACCCTGGTGCGCGAATGAAATATCTCATGATTACTCTAGTGCAATTGGTACTGGAGTTGATGCCTTTATTACTAAAATCCTTATTGGGCCGATCTCCTCTGGGTGTTGGCATTGCAATACGTACGCAAGATATGTATGAAAAGCTTGAATCCTCTGAACATCATCGGGCATTGGCACAAACGAATCGATTAAGCGAGCATCAACTAGCGCTATTTCAAAATAAAGAAGCAGGGCTTTCTTCGAAAATTACTTTACAACATTTAGCAAATAAATTAGGTGCTTTGAAAGCGGAGTCGCGCTCCCCTTTATTTGGATTTAGTTTAGATCGAACCCATTTAAATGCGTCTAAAGTTGCCCAACATGATCTGGGCGATCCATTGATCAAGGATTCCATGGTGGGGCCAAAACCCATAACCGATCTAGAGGGTCGCAAGCACCAAGGCGGGAGTGCGACATTGCCTAGCGGCTTATACGCAATCACCTAAAAATGAATCACTTTTATTCTAGAATGCTGATGGGAATCGGGTTCATTGCGCTCATAACAGCTTGCAGCCATGCGCCTACACCAAATAGCCTGCTTTCTAATACCCGTGTTGGCGCTACTTTAATAGGCGAAATGGGTAGACAAACACTTAGCTATGAGCAACTCAAGCGTTTTGAATACGACTGCGCTGTCCGTAATGATCAATTGGATTTGCTGGAAGATCAAATTCGCCAACGTACCTTTTACAAGGTTGACGGTGTTGATGGTAGTGAATATTCAGATCGAATCAATAAGAAATACTATGCCTTGGTGAAATACCGCATTTGGAGCTTGCGCTTGGGTTGCCGCGGCAGCAGTGTCGCCAAGAGTACTCAATCGAAGTTAAAGGATTCAATACCTACTAGCCCTCCGATTGTTGTTCCCCGTTGTTATTTTGAGGAGAGCACGATAGCGAGTACATCGATAAGCCCTTCGCAAGATAGCGGGGAAAGTGTAATCAGCACCCGTAAAGAAACGTGTACGAACTACCCTTTAATTGCTGATACCAAAGAAATCCATATAGGTGATGCCGTAGATCCAGAGCGACAGCTAGATAAAAAAAATGCCTATATACCGAATTTACGTAAGTGGAACGGAAACATCTTTCAAATGGTCTCCAAAACAGAAATCCACCACAAGGAAATTATGAAATTGACGGTGGTCCTGATGTGGAGTGGTACGGAATGGGTTGTTGTTGATAAATTTTAAAAGGAATAAATGATGAAAAAGATTTTCTTTGCTTTACCAGTAGTTGGGTTTTTAAGTGCCTGTGGAACTAGCTCGGGGCCATCAACCCAGTCGCAAAATGATTACCGCCTTCAAGAAAAAATCGCTTCGCAAGCAATTGCTCAGGCTCCCAAGTGGATGTTTACCTTACCCAAGGAGCCAGGGGTAATTTATGAAAATGGTACTGCTATAAGTAGCGATTTCTCTATGGCGGATCTTAAAGCCAAGACCATGGCATATGTGAAGATCTGTACAAGTGCTGGCGGTAAGGTTCGTAGCCAAATGAAGATGTACCGGGCTGATAATGATGGCGCATCTGTAGAGCAATCCGAGTTAACTGCACGCAGTATTTGTCCCGATGTTGATATTGCTGGGGTAGAAACGGTTGAAATGAAGCATGTGGCTGAAGGCAATCGAATCAGAAGCTATGTTTTGGTGGCATTACCCATGGGATCGAAGAACCTCATGAAGTCAAACAAAGAAATTGAAAACCGCTCTGGAGCGGCATTTCAAGAGCTTGATGGCTTGATTTCAGGAAAACCAGTTCCTACCCAAATACCTAAATCTGAACCAGTCAATGCGCAAGCGGATGGTGTATCAGTAGTTAAACCGGATGGATCTAGTACTGGAATAAGCTTAATGCCGGTAGAGAACGCCGACTATAAAGCCCGTCGCGCAGAGGCGCTGCAAAAGCCAGGTGCAGTCATCGGCCAAGTCAGCATTAGTAATTAAGCTTTGCCTTAACCGATCTTATTTACGCTAAGATAAACATCTAGCACAAGGAAATAATGGCTACTATCAAAGTTCGGTCGTACGGGGTGGTTCCAGTAGATAGAACAAATCTGGGATTGCCTATTTTTTTAATTTTGCGAGCCTATCAAAATTGGGATTTTCCAAAAGGCGGCGCTGATGCTGGGGAGACGCCTTTGCAAGCCGCCACTAGGGAATTGAAGGAGGAGACAGGACTTAGACAATTTTCATATGCCTGGGGTGAGCAATCCGCTGACACGCACATCTATGCCAATGGCAAGGTAGCTACATATTTTATAGCCGCAGTTGAGCGGAGCGAATTGGTTTTGCCAATTAATCCTGAGCTAGGAAAGCCAGAGCATGATGAATATCGTTGGGTTTCTTTTGCAGAAGCTCAATCATTATTGCCAGCACGCTTAGCTCCAATTTTAGAGTGGGCTCAAAAGTTGGCGTTGACGAGTTAACTTACTATTAAAAATGGATATGAAAACCCCAAAAAACAATCCCCCTCAAATCTGAGAGAGAAAATTCAGCTTAATAAGTTATTTTTTAAAGCAAGAGATCAGTTATACGTCGGCCAATCTTGGGGGCGCTGATGCGATAGTTATTTCGCCAGATCCACAGACAATAAAGCAATTTACTCATTGCGACCGAAATCAAATTGAAATACTAGAAACAATCTATGCCTATGAGATTGGTGAGCTTTATAAAAAGATTATGGGCACCACAGATCTTAAAGAGGGTTGATACGATTATTTGGGTAAACATAAATTTTGGGGGGAGGTAACACGCACAACTCGTCTTGCTAGTGAAAAGAACGAGGATATTTCATGCGCTGAGCCAATGCTAGCAATAATTGCTTCTAGCATTTTAATAACCCAGAAATATATGGCCGTAAAAAGAATGACCTGATATGTGGAATAAATACATTGATGCAGATCTTGAGAAGTGGAGAAATTTTTAACAAAATATGAAAAATCTAGAACGGATTAGAGCCATCGGCTTTTTGTTTTCAGGGCATTGGACATCGAAGAATGGCGAGCTCAACTATATCCAAGAAACATCTTCTAAAAAGCTCTGGGGCTCTTCAAATGCGCTTTACGCATTTATTGTCGAAAAAACTGGTGAGATTCTGTATATAGGCAAAACTACTAGAACGCCTATACAACGATTCTCTGGGTATAAAAGACCAGGAAATACACAAGCGACTAATAAAAAAGTAAACGCTGAAATTATCTCTCTTATAAAAAAAGATAACTTGATTTCAATTTATCTTTTTTCGGGAACCATTCACTTGCGATGGGGTGAGTTCTCTGTAAATCTTGCTGCTGGCCTAGAGGATGAATTGATAAAAGTCATTGCACCAAGGTTGAATGGAAAGGCTACTGAGACAGAAACTATTGAATTTGAGAGCCTGGAATTGGCCAACGAAGTTCCAGCGGAAGATTCCTCCAAAAATAATTATTTCACTATCGCGCTTGGCGATACCTATCTGACAAAAGGATTTATTAACCCGGGAATCTCTCATAGCAAACAACTTGATCAGAATATTCAGTTAATTGATATTTACCTAGGTAAAAACTCTAAATCTCCCATACGCAGAAAGATTGACTGGAAGGCAAATCCTAATGGCTCTGCGAGGATTTCAGGCGGCAAAGATTTAGTAGTCTGGTATCAGCAAAATGGCTTTATGAAAGGGGATGAGGTCACTGGTGTAATTGAAAATCCAACAACTATTAGAATTCTCAAAAAAATTATCTGAAGGCGAAAATTAAAGATGCCTTAAGGAATTCTTAATCTAATGAATGCATACTAGTTAAGTACGTCACCACTCTGATGCCTGCTCTAGCTTGGTTATAGTTTAAAAATTTAAAATCTATTAATAAACTCTTCTTTAAAATGAGAAATTGAGTTGAATTTAAATTTTGGATTTAGCTCTAGCGGATTAAAGGTATAAATCCCTTTTTTACCAGGGCCCTTTGGGCTCGGTTTCCAGCATATCTGGTCTCGAAAATTTATTGGGTAAGCGCAAACTTCGTAGACAGTCGGCCCATCAAAATAAAGTAGAATTTTTATATCCACTCCTCTTTTTGTTTCTAGTTTTTCATAAAAAGATTCTGGGCCCCATCCGGACTTATTCATTCCATCTTGATTCTCTTTTCCTTGCCTGTATATAACTTTTGCTTTTAAGTTCCATTTTTTTAGTACCCATTCCTCAAGCTTGATCTGAGTCTCTTTAATCTTTGATGTATGGTCTGCTTGGGATGGCTTTAGCCTAAGTGTTGATTCGCTCCACCATCTCAGTGTCTTTTCCCAAGTTATAAAACTTAAAAAACTTAATGAGTTATCAAACTCGTGCAATAACTCTATTTGAACCTTATTTTTCCAAAAAATTACGTAGCAATAATTTGTATTGGGTAATTTTTTACTAACCTTAGGAAAGGTACTTCCGTCAGGAAGCATCGTTCTTGCTTTAGCCTTAACGTCAACCCTCCCAATGCCATTCACAAAAAAATCAGCCCCCTCTTTATGTAAAGAGCAGATTTGTAGCCCCCGCTCTTCAATTAGCAGTTGGAAAACTTTTTCTCCAAACTGTCCCTTTCGAGAAGTGTTGCATCCTTGCAAATATTCTTTTAGTTCTTTTTGACTATCCATGAAAAGATTAATCCTTGTTTTTTATGGGTATAGGATTCATACCATTTCTTATGGAGGACTGTAGTCAGCTATCGCAGCCATTGCTTTATTAAATAGATCTTTTCGACTTAGCGTCGCCAGCCTCTAAAACTATCTCTCTTGTGCAATTCATCAATTAATCTGGCTGTGTAGATTGAGAACCCTGCTTTTTAATTTACCTATCTTTTTTTAGTTCACCGCCATAATATTTTACTGTTATTTAATTAGATGAAGAACTATAGAGCGGAAACTACCTCATTTAGAACCTTAGCATCCACGTCTTCTAAGAGGCATGAAGTAATTAATCGAGACCCGATATAAAAGGCAACCTCAGGTTCGGTTCCATCGCTAGCTCCTTGACCTTCAAACCATATTTGGTCTTCATCTTTTTGAGCAAAATCTATTGGTATTGATGGCAGTAGCTTACCTATAATTGGGGCAAGTATGATGGACCAACTAGAGTCAATTTTTCCATCAAAAGTATATTCAGCGCTCTCATAAAAATAATGAGGAATCACATAAACTAACTCTTCATCAAATTCCTCATCTTCATACTTTATTTCAAGATTCAAATTACTATCATCGAATGGTGAGCCAATGTAAGTAGGGTATGAAGAGGAATTACCATTAAGATCACCCCTCCAATTTTTCAATTCGGTTTTTAACTTAATTTTTTTAAATTCTGCCGGTGTGTAACTAAACATCGAGGCAGTCACTTCCTGACTAGAAAATTCACCGTTTACAGTTTTGGCTTTAGGATTTGATTTTTTAGCTGTCCCCGCCTTCTTAGGGGCAGTTCCATAAGACTTTTTATCAGGGCTAATTTTTTTAGAGCTTGGATTATCTTTCGCATTCTGCTTCACATATTTGGACTTATCAGTCAGTAAAACTGCTAAAACATCTAGTGGGGTTGAGCGGTTCGATGCGACTGCGCATCTTGCAGACTCATCTGGATCCTTAGAGAGCTTTCTCAAGATATCCTCAGAAGCAGATTCATTAGTTGCAACGTCCCCTCTCACCATGGCCTCAGGATCATTTGAAAGTAATTCCAACAGTATTAATGGAGCGTTTTCGTCCGTTGCCACGCTAGATCTAACTAGCGGCTTCTTATCCCGTGCTTTTTCTTCAAGTGATTTAGCCATTAACATTCCCCTCAATTGGTCTTTGACGTACTATTTATTACGATTATCACTATCAATATAAACCGAATTTATGTCACAAACACTATTTAAAAGTCGCTAAATTGAGGCGGCCAAACCCCTAAACATCTATCTTGGAAGTGGGATGCTCCATACGACAATATGCATGAGTTTCTAGGATAGTCTTCCACATCCAGTCACGCTCTAGGCCTTCAAAATTTTTAGGGTGGCCCAGCTAAACCATCCTTTACTAAAAACTAGCAGCATGGAAAATCAATTCTTAGCGATAAAGCTCATCAACATCAAATAACGAAATGCCGCGGAAGGACCCTTAAATTTGCCAGGTACCTCTTTAGGATTTTTGGTTTTTTTGATTCTGACGTTCTCCCCCTGAAAGATGGGAGTAATGCACAGCCAGGGCGGGGACCAATCTTTTCTGCCAATCGAAGGTTTGGTTACTTTAATTTCTGGAGCATCTGGCCCTAATGCTTTTTTCCACTGGTGGATCGATCCGGGATTCGGACTCTTAAAATCATAGGATTCAATTCGCACTTCTTCATTTGTCAGCCCCAGCTTTTTGATCCAGCGCAAACAACTGATCGCCTCTTGTGGCTCATCCGGATTTTCAAAATGAATGCCGCTTAACCTGGGGTGAGCGTTCTGCGCAAAATAACGCAATACGCTTAAAGACAGCTCGGGCTCTTCTTGGATCACATCTTCTAGGTTTATGAGCAGCTTTTTTAAAGCCTTTTGATCATTATCGCCTGTAGGCTTTACGGGGCAGGCGAGCCAGCCTTTCGCAGACCCATTCTTGTCAAGCTGTAATGGATCTTCCATAAAGCGGTGGCGCGGGGTCAGGCTCTTTGCGCTCAATGTAATACCCCGCAAAAAAAGAGCATTGCGAATCAATCGATCCACCTGTGGCGCATCCTCTTTTTGTCGATTAACGAGCTGATAGGCGCTTTTGCTTTGAGTTTGATTTAAAAAAAGGTAACTCCAAATATTCTCGATCCCTGCCACAGTCAAACTGATATTGACATTCGAGCTCTGGACTTGAGGGGCCGCTTCTATGGGAATCAGATTTGGTTTATGAGCCAGAGGATGCGATTTCTCCCATAAATAATTGGCCCATCCATGCATTCCCATAGCGCCTTTATGACGATAGGCTGTCGTGCGATTCCGTCCGGAAGCCTCAATCACTGAGCTAGCATTTGGCGCAATCTCTGGGTCATCCAAATGCCAAGCAAGGCCTAGATCAAAAGTATGAATGTAATGCTCCAAACTCACATCCGGCCCAGAATGCCCCAGCAAGGTCGCAATCGCCCAAAGATCGCGTCGTGTCATGTTGGCATTGCGGTACAGTCTTTCGCGCATCGCAACACACTGCGCCATCTCAGACTCAGAATGGGGTAGCAAAGCATACATGGGATTGGGTTGGCCCATATGACTGGAAAATAGAGTGGTATTCATATGACAGGCAAAACTATGGCGCAAGTGATGAAAGCGAATCGTCATATCTCCCGTGACTTCACGCATCAGCGCATGCAACTCTTCTAATAATTTATCTTCCGGAATGGCGGTTTGATTTGCTGCTTTGCTGGCGAACAAGTGGCGAGAAAAAGAGCCTTTCACTTCTTGCGCTTTACGATAGGCCAACCATGCACTTAGATCAGCTAACTCATCACTGTTTAACAGAGCATGTACCGGAAGTTTACGAGTAGCACTGGGCGTCTTTAAAGTACGGGAAGAAGTAGGGCGAATCAAAATTTCCGCGGGATGCTCCAGTAATAGGTCGACTAGATCGAGCATCAGCACTTCACTTCTTCGTAGGCCACATCGATAGGCGATCGTAAACATCAGTCGCTTAATCGTTCTGCGCTCTTGTTGCGGCAGCGTTACCAGCTGCTCTGCGATCGAATCAATTGGGTCTGGGGATAGCCTCGTTCGGACTAATTGATACTCCGCTTTGGTCAGTATATTGGTATCAACCGGAACCAAGCCTCCTGAGGGTCCCAAAATTTCTTGGGCCTCGCCTGCGTCAATCTTTTTTTCTTCTTGCAAAAAGCGTAAAAATTCTCGCAGCACCCGAATCAGTTTGGTGCGGAGTCCCTTCGTGCTGGCATCGGCCAAAACTTCTTCAAAAATGGCTGCCCATGATACAGAATCGACATCATCAATTCGATTCATTCCCAAAAGACCGCCGACCCGCTTGCCGATTGAAATGGAATAATCTTTTATGGTCGATAAGGCTAGGCGCACCTTGTCATTTTTCTTTGACGCCATGAGCCACAAAATAAACTGGGCAAACAGCTCTCCTGCCTCTTTGCTCTCAAAACCACTAACGGGTTGCTCTAATAATCGCCTAATACGCTCTTTCACCTCAACCCGATCGGTGCCCTCAAAAGCGGCTCGCACTACAGTTAACCAGCGGGGTTCGATCTCATCAAAGTCGACCACATCTCCAGTGATATCGATTGACCCTGGCAATGTCCTAGCATCGTGATCTGATTTGCTCAGAAAGGGGGGCGGATGAGAAACCCCTTGACCATTAATACGTCGCCAGACATCGGGCTTTAAGGAATGAGAAACAAAGCCCCGCATTGCATAGTTAGCCAAGACCATTGGGATGCGCGTGGCGAGATCTAAATGGGTGGCGACAAATAATTGATAAATTGTAGGGGGCTTGGCAAGCAAATCGGTCGCATGATAGACAAATCGATCAATGCAATAAGTCAATACATCTTTGCGCTCTTTGAGCGTCATGTCCATGTCATAGCGGTGATTCACAGCGCAGGCCACCTGCGCTTGAGTCAAGTTCATCAAGAGCACGGCGGTTAAAGGATCGATAAACCAGCGCCGAAATTCGGCATCCTCATGCTGTCGAAAGGATAAAGAAAACTCCACATACAAACGGCCCTCAGCCGACTGCAATATAGGTTCGTTATTGACTAGCATGAAAACTAGTCGATCTAAAA
>Ga0316226_1002307_pt1 | contig 18246 bp, 15 predicted proteins | sample TBH18017metaG_FD_206009 | JGI IMG/M metagenome (GOLD analysis project Ga0316226, IMG submission 206009) | Freshwater microbial communities from Trout Bog Lake, Wisconsin, USA - TBH18017 | ecosystem: Environmental > Aquatic > Freshwater > Lake > Hypolimnion/Profundal zone | place: USA: Wisconsin... | reverse complement strand
CAACCCGTCCAACACCATGAAAACGCTAGCAAATCAACAGATCACCCGGCAGCACGAGCGCCGTTTTGGACAGCAATGATTAACAGGGATAATGTCGCTGGCATTGTACCCGCCTCGAAGGACGTCAAAGGCGAGGAATCCCTTGTAGTCGCGCGCATACTCCAGGGGCCAGGCAACCCGCGCGCCGGTGGCCGTATTAAACAAGGCCGGCAACGATAGTTCCGAACAGATCCACACGTTGTCACGAATGACCGTCAACCCGCCGGACGGGCCAAAGGCCGGACCGTCAAAAGGACCAAGCGCGATGAAATTTCCCGGATCGGATCCGGTCCACGTCTGCCAGCGCGGTGTTCCATCGCTCAAATTCAACGCAAAGGCCAGCACCCCGTTTTGACACCACGCGCCGGCGGCGCCATATACCGCACCGTCTTTGACCAGTATTCCCATGACCGGCCAACTGCTGAATAACTTTCCGACGATCGGCAATCGCCGTTCGACTGGAGCGCCGCGCCAACGCCACGCCAGTTTGCCATCTGCTGCATTCAGGCAATACACCCAGCCATCCGCGCTTCCGACCAGCAATCGGCCATCGGCAAATACGGGTGAAGTCAGTACAGCTCCGCCGGTTTCGAATCGCCACGCCACCGTGCCGTCAGTGAGGCGAATACCCTGCACGCCGCCATCGGTCGCGCCAAAAAAAACCAGTCCGCCAGCCGTGACCGGCGCTGTCGGGCGATCAAGCCAATCGTAGGTGTAATACATCTTCCAAAACGATTCCCCATCCAGTTCGTGATAATCTTTCTTCACAAGGAATGGTTGCCGGGCAGGACGCGTCCAAAGCAGGTGCGCCTTTTTTCCCGCCCCGATGGAAACGCACCCCTGGTGCCGGTAATCCCCACGATAGGCAACCCAATCTCCGGGCCTGGCTGTCAATACAGGTGCTGGCGCATTGCCTATTTCCAACGGATGCACCGGATATTTTTCGGCCCGATCGAGGATTTCCTTTCCTGCAATGTATCCGGCCACACCGCGAACGGGGACAAACATGCAGCGGCAATGCGTCGTCATATGAACCAGAATGCCGTCCGCCACCGGCGGCAATGTTAAACAGGGATTTTTACCGCAAAAGGAAACGGTATGCAGCCCGGATTTCATGCCCTCGACCCATGAAGCGGTCTCGCATCCAAACCCCGGAAGCGAAGTTTTCTCCAGAAATGCCCCGGTTTGGGCGTCGAAAAAGGCCGCTTGGTTGTTGCTCATCCCACCTGCAAAATAGCGATTGCCCACAAAACAGGTGTGCCCCGTCAACGCATCCAGCGGATCGTGCGCGTTTGCGCACCATAGCAATTTTCCGTCCGTCGCATTGTAGATCGATTTTGTTCCTTGCCGAAACGTCAGACACAATTGCCCGGCAGGTCCGACAAACAGGCGATCAAAGGGTTCGTCACTGGCATAATCCGGCAGTTTCCGGGGCGAATCGATATCCTTGTTTTCCCACAGTGTCTTGCCTGTTTCATCCAGGCAGTTGAGTTGATGCCCAAGACTGCTATAGAAAAAGACCTTTCCATTCCGCATGGCGACCGCATGGCAATCGATGCCCTCGGCCTCCTCATGACGAAAAACTTCCCGGTTGGACTGAAGATCCCATACGGCCAGCGTATCCCCGCCTGGTTTGGATCCTTCTACTGCAGCTTTGTCGGAAATACGGTTGCTGCGCGTGGCCTGTTGCGCCGAATTGATGTTTCCCAATAGCATGCCCAGCCGTCCATTATCCACGCCCAACCAGAAGAGGCGTTTGTGCGACGGCGCCACGGGCGCAATGGTTGCGACATCCTTCCCTGTTTCGGCGTCAATGACGCTCGCCGCGCAAGATTTGCCGGCCGTCAGGTAGAGTCTTCCGCTGATCAACGCGTAGAGCGGAGCCGTTGGGACGAACCCTCCATCAATCTCCACATCGCGTTTCCAAAGAATCGTCCCATTGTAAAGACTATGGGCCATGATTCGCCAAAGATGCGGAAGAGCGGATGATGAACGATCCATCTCCATTGTGATGGTAATCATGACGCCACTGCCCGCGATTTGTCCGGCGGGGAATATCCCGGCAATCCAGGACGGCGTCGCCAAATATTGCATCATGGCAGGAAGTTGAAAAACGGTATCGGTTGAAGTCTGGTTGTTGTCCGCGCTGTGGCTACGGTGTGTCCACTCGTCTGAGCCAGGCGACACCGGTTTGGCGATCATCCTGCCGCCTGCAAAACCGCGTCCGCGCAACGGCGAAATCACCCGTAAAACCTCGGATTCCGGCGTCTTGGGATCGAGCGCAATTGCCAGATCGGCCAGGTGATCGGCTAGGAGGCATTTTTCGACACCGGTCTCCACATACACCCGGATTCCCAGCCATTTCTTTTCGAGCGCCGCCTGACGCAGTCGCTCCGCCTCCTTGGCATCGCTCATCTGCGCCAGCACTGTAAACTCGCTGTTGGCCGCCAGCGCCACCGCCTGTTCCGCGGTGCCGCCAAAAATCACCGCCCATCCGCGATGCACCGGCAACGCCGCCAGCGCCGTGACAACAACATCGCGATCCGCCGCAGGCGCCGGGGCGACGTGGAGCGTTAGCAAAACAACCAATCCAATGACCAGTCTTTGATGACAAAGGGGTTTCAAAGGATTTTCTTTCATTGTTGTTACTTCTTGCACCTACTGTTTTAATCGCCACATCCGTTACTACAGCACTCCCCTTCACCGCAGCACGTTTCCTTGCCGGTCAACAAGCCGTTGATGATCGCCTCCGCGCAACCCACGCCGCTGGTCACCGAAATGGCATCCACCGGACAGTTCAACGCACAGGCGCCGCATTCCATGCAGGCGTCGCGGGCAACCAGTGCGGCGCGATTCCCTTTCATCTGAAAAACAGCATGGGGACAAACCTTCGCGCACAAGCCGCAACCTACACATGCCGTGGCGTTGAACGCAAGTGACAGGTGACTGGAAAAATAACGCATCACAATCTTCACCCTCCTGTTTTGAAGGCGCTGAGCGTCCACAGAATCAAGCCAGCCAAACCCAATGCGATCTGGATCGGCAGCGCGAAGCGTATCTCCCGTCGCACGCCGGATGGCGAAGTAAACGTCGTACACCCCGTAAAGTTCAACAGCAAGAAGGACGCACCTGCCCCCACCAGCACCACCCAAGCAATGAGATGCAAGGCCGTCCAGTGCGCGCCAACCGCAAGTATTTCCAACAGCGCCAGCGCAACGCCCAAAGCCGCGCCTTTAACGGCAAAAGATCGCGTAGGCAACCAAGGCAGCAACAACGGCCCCAATAAGCCAGCCAGCGCGAATGTCGCCACCCAGAGGGCAAACCCGTGCGGCCCCACATGCCAAACCTGTGACAGAGAATAGCCATGCGGGCCAATGCCGCGCAGCAACGCCAGCGCCAACCCAGCGCCAAGAATGGCTTTCCCGTGAACAACCAGTTCCAGCGGCGCAACCGCCAGCCGGTCGCGCCACAAGAACTGCACGCGTCGAAACGAAGGCGGCAGGCGGTCGCCAAGTTCCAGGAAGCGGGCAATGTCCCGCGCATAAACCGGCCCGAAATCAAAACGAAAACCGCATTCCCGGCCGGCCTGCGCCGCATCCACGCCGGAAGCGCACAATTGTGGCAGGATCACGCGCCGATGCGCCACCACCTGATCCAACCGCACGGCGCGCACCCGCCGCGCCAGTTCGTCGGCGTTGAAAGAGCCCTTGCCCGCCGCGCACCAGACATTGACCGCGTGCGTGTCCACCACGAGCATCCAGGCGTTCATGCCCGCCAGCGCCCGCCGCAAGTGATCGAAGGTCAGCTTGTAGTTGGCCGTGGCAAACACCGGCGACGCAGCGTCCGGCTGCCCAACGGCATACAGTCCAGGCGGCACGGCATAGCGCATGCGCCCGATGTTCAGGCGCACCCTGCAGGCCCCCAGCCAATCGCGCCAGGTCCATGCCGTAGCCACGCGCGGCACCACGCCGGAAGACGTGGCGACCTCGCCGACGAACAAAGCGGCGCGCAAGCCTAGTCTTTGCATAAGATCCTCCGGCACAGCGCATCTGCGTCTTCGCGACAAATGCGCGCCAGCTTGCGTTTGTCCTCGCGGCCCCTGGACGTTCGGTCCATTTCAGCGAAGAGTAATGCGAGCATCCGGCGGGTGGATGAAATGCGGGATGCGGTTGTTGGGCGGTAGTAGAGCCAGCGGCCCTCCTTGCGGCTCTCCACCAGTCGCGCGGCGCGCAACAACGACAGGTGTTTCGAAACGGTGGACGGCGCCAGATCCACCAGCGCAATCAGCCGGCAGACGCACAGTTCCCCGCCCTGCAAGGCCCGCAGCAACCGCAGCCGGTTTTCATCCGCCAGGGCCTTGAGTATGTCCATCAAATCGTCCATCGCGCGCTCCTTCATTTCGTTAATTGGCAAATTATCATATTAACGGGAGGCGCGCAAGCCCGGTGCATTTGAAACTGGAAGCGCGAAGCCCGGGTTCACCGGCTGCGGGGACGGCGCACGCGAGGTCGAGCGGCATGCCGGAAGCCCGGGACTGGTTCCTGGAACAGGACCCTGCACCCCGGAACTTCACAGCAGCAGGTTGAACACATATCCCACGACCATGATCCCCGCCCCCACAATCGCAAAGAACGTCAGCAGCAGGCGCACGGACAGAACCTTGCGCAGAATGATCGCTTCGGGCAGGGACAAACCGATCGCCGCCATCGTGAAGGCCAGCACCGTGCCCAGCGCCGCGCCCTTGCCCAGCAGGGCCGTCATGACCGGAATCACGCCTGCCGCATTGGTGTACATGGGCATGCCGATCAAGACCGCCAACGGCACGCACCACCAGGCGTCCCGTCCCATGAACGAGGCGAGAAAAGCCTGCGGCATGTAGCCATGAATGCCGGCGCCTACGGCCAGGCCGAGCAACACATAGACCCAGACCCTGCCCACAATAGCGCCGACAGCCTCACGACCACACGCCACACGCCGCCGCCAAGGCATCTCCTGCGCGCTCCCCAGCGCGCCCGCAGGTGTTTGAAAGACCCATGGTTCCACCCACTTTTCCAGATGCAACCGGCCGATGGCCCACCCCGCCAGAATCGCAATGGCCAGGCCGGTGCCGGCGTAGAGCGCCGCCACCTTCCAGCCGAACATGGCCAACAGCAGCACCAGCGCCACTTCGTTAATCAACGGCGCGGCGATCAGGAATGAAAAGGTGACGCCCAGCGGCACGCCGGACGTGACAAAGCCGATGAACAGCGGCACGGCCGAACACGCGCAGAATGGCGTCAGCACGCCCAATAATGCCCCCAGCACATGACCGACCGAATCCCTTTTCCCCGCCAGCGCGCGCCGCGTGCGCTCCTTGGAAAAGAACGACCGCGCAATGCCCATCGCAAACACCACCAGGGTCAGCAGGATCAGGACCTTTGGCGTTTCAAAGACAAAGAAACGCACGGCGGCGCCGAGCGGAAGATCCGGGTTGAGGCGCAGCATCCCGTAGGCCACCCAGTCCGCGAACGGACCCAGGAAACCAAACGCTTCGCAGGGACAGGAAAAATCAACGTGCATTGCAGGACCGGTCAACTGGCGTCGGCCGCGGTTATTTCGCGCCAATACACCAGAGCGTTTTCTGTGTTCGAATGTAAATGCGTCCGTCGGCCAAGGCGGGTGTGGCTTCGGAGGACTCGCCCTCGCCCAGCGGACAGGCGGCGATTTCGTGGAATTGACGCTCCAGCGCGATGACATGCGTCACGCCATCGCCATCCAGCGCGTAGATGGTGCGGCCGTCGATCAGCGGGGATGGATAGGCGCCGTTGAAATCATGCGCCCAATGTTTGGCTCCCGTCAGGGCATCCAGGCAGGTGAGCGCGCCCTTGCCGGGCATCACGACCAGGCCTTCGGCAGCCACCGGACTGGCAATGTCCGGCAGGTCCGACTCCTTGTCTTCCCACTTCTGCACGGGTTGGGCGCCCAACTCGTAGCACACGGCGCGCGCCGAGGCGAGCCCGAGGATCACACGTCCGTTCCAACAGGCGGGGGACGGCGAAACTTCGCCCGTCACGTCGTCGTCAATGTTCCACAACTCCCTGCCGGTGGATGGGTCATATGCGGAGAGCGCGCTCCGCCCCTCCAGCACCAGCATCTGCCCGCCATCCGCGCCCGTTGCCAGCAGTGGCGTGCACCAGGATGATCCCGCTGTCCGCTTTTTCTGCCACAGGGTCTTGCCTGTCCTGGCATCCACGGCCAGCACCCGCGCATCGTCGCCGTTGTGATCGTATTGGATGAAAATCCTGCCGGCATGTATGATTGGAGAGGCGCCATAGCCATAGCCAATGTCCGGACGTCCGATATAAACCTGCCACAGCAAATCGCCGGCGGGGGAATAAGCCGCCAGATCGCCGGTGCCAAAGAGCGCATACACGCCCGCGTCGTCGCACACCGGGGTGGGTGCGCCCAGGCCGGTGCCGGAGGATGTTGCCGGCAAATCGCCTTCGCCCATGAACTTGACCGCCTTGCGCCAGAGCTCCCTGCCGTTCGCGGCATCGAAGGCGACAACCTGCCGCACTTCCGGCGTCTGCTCGTCGCCCACCGTCAGATAGATCCTGCCGTTGTTCACCACCGGAGAACTCAGGCCTCCGGATTTTTCGAGCGCGGTTTTCCAAACAATGCCGGCGCCGGTCCTGCCATTCCATGACGTCGGCCCGTTCGTCCAGGGAGCCGCGCCGCAGCGCGGACCGCGGAAACAATTCCATTGAAAGGCGCTGTTTTCAGAGCGGGCCGTAGCCGCCACCGGCGCGGCTGCAGCCGCCTTTGCGGCCGGCGGAGCAGCCACCGTGTTCGCGTGGTCCGCCACGGCAACGGTGTTCGTCGAGAGGGGAACCCGCGTCGGCGACGCGCCTTCCAGCCCCCAGACCGTCAGCAGAAGAAGACATCCCACGCCGGCAAGCAACATCGCCAGCCGCGCGTGGCGGTCCGCACGCAGCTGATCCACCGCCGGGAAAAGGCGCGGGTCTTCGATCCGATGGCCCAATTGGGCGGCCAGATGCAGCGAGGCCACGGCAACCAGCAAACCGGCAACCAGCAGCCAGATGCCGCTGTTCCGAAACTCGACGCTGCTGAAATAGGCGTGACGCGCCATGAGGTCCATGTCCAGCGCCAACGTCTTCATGCCGCCATCCGAAGTCTGCCGCGCCGCGGCCAGCACCTGGCTCAACCGATCCGAACGCACGGTCCTGGCCTGGCCCGCGCGCAGCCAGTCGGTAGTCAGCAGCACGCCGACCACCAGGCTGAAAATAATGGCGATCGCGCCTACGCCCCGCGCCGTCCGCCGCCACATGTCGATGCGCATCAAGTCGCCGGTGCCCAAGCTCATGCTGTAACTTTCCCTTGTTCGGATCGTTTCGCCAACCAGACATGTTGCCGCGGACAAACGCGGAAACAGCGACCGCAGCTCACGCACTTGCCCTGATCGATGGTGTAAAATTCACGCGAGGGCAGGCGCGCCAGCGCGACCAAACGCCAGGCAAGCACCACCGCAATGAACGCGCCGGCCATCATGGCCCCGAAAATGAAACGCGAGTGCACCAGGGTCACGTCCGCCGCCAGTTGTCGCGGATCTCCGCCCAGCGCCAGGAAGGCCTTGCCATCGAGATAGACCACGTCCTTGTCGGCAGTCATGGCTGCCAGATGAGCTTGCTGCTGCACGAGCGGATGAAAAGCTGCCAGCGCCGGCGCGGCCAGCCGTCCGGCCAAGGAGCCGCCTGCCACCAGCACGGGGGCCAGCAGCAACATCGCCAGCAGGCGGCGACGCACCACCGGCGAACTGCGTTCCGCGCCCGGCGCGCGCGGCGCCTGGATCGCGTCCACCGGACAAATCCGTTCGCACAAGCGGCATTTGATGCACACGTCCGGCGTGATGGTGGCATGCTTCCAGGCGAAGCGGGAGCACCATCCCAGCAACACGCCATAGGGACAATAGTAGCGACAGTACGGACGCGCAATCACCGTGCCGGCCAGCAGCACCGCGCCGCCAATCAGCAACATCGGCAGGGGCGCCGAACGCCGGAAGAAGCCGACAAACGGATCCGTGGCGCAAATCGGGAACCCGGCATCGTTGGCGGCGAACAACACGGCGACGGACAGCAAAACCAGCGGCAACAGCCGCAACACGGCGTCGAGAACACGCGGCACGCGCACCGGCCGGACGATCGACGCTTCCTGCATCGCGCCCAACGGACAAACCGCCGAGCAGAAGACGCGGCCGAAGAACAATGCCGTCACCAGCGGCGCGGCAAACAGAAACGCCAGCAACCACGGCAGCCCGCCCGCGCCAAACGCCGTCATCGCGATATTCTGCGTGGACCCCACCGGACAGATGCAGCCGTGGCGGATGAACCCGAACCAGGCAAGACAGATCAATGCCAGCGCCATGATGCCGCGTCCGCTGCGGCGCTTCAACACCGCCCCTGCCGTCAACAGCAGCGCCACGGCGAGAATCAGCGCATCCGCCCAGGCCGGAACCACCTGAAACACCGCCGGATGTCCGGCCACGGGCAGCGCATGCGCGCCCTCGAAGCTCGGCGGCTCATACCGCGGCGCTTCAACCGCGAATAACGCCGTTGCCGCAACACAGAGCATGAGCGCCAGCAAACAAATGATGCGGCGTATGTTCATATCCGAACCCTGGCCGGCTGGTTGGCGCGCGCGGGAGCGCATGCCGGTTTGAGCAGATACGGGGTTCCCATGGGCACGCGGGAGATCGCGCCCGACGGGCAGTTGGCGGCAATCCGGCACTCATTGCAGTTCACGCAGCGGTCATGCCGCACCTGCAGAAAAAGCGAACCATTGCCGAACTTTCCGCAGCCTTCCACGCACAACGCGCAGCCGATGCACCGGGTCTCGTCAATCGTGTATTCGAAATATTCCCCCTCCACAAACGAACGCCGCAAGGCCCCGGTCGGACAGAGCTGCTTCTCGCCCGACTCGTCCAAAACCGAGACGTCGCTGGGCTGGAAAAACCCGAAGCAGCGCTTGCAGTAGCCGCACATCGTAAAGGCATGCACACATTTGACCGCGGAAGGCTCCAGCACGCACATGGTGGCGCAGCGTCCGCACTGGGTGCATTTGGCCGGATCGACCTGCCACACCAGGCGCGAACCAGCGGCAGGACCGCGCGCCGCGCGTCCAACCAGCGAAAGCACGATCGTCGCCACCGCGCCGCGAAACAGCCAGGCCATCAAATTGCGCCGGCTGAGTTGCGCGTCGGCAACGGATGTTTTGATGTCTTCAGCATTCATTTTTTCAGATGCCCTCGCAACGCATGGGATTCGAAGCGGCCAGACTTCCCGATCAGGGAGATTTCTCCGGTTTGCATGCAAACCTGCGGATGCTCTTCCCGTCCAGCACCAGCACCCGCCCCGAGCGATCCACAGCCACCGGCCGCCCGTCGTCACCCGACAGAAGCGCAGGCGGCGCCACGACACTGCGAAATGCGCCATCCGGCCCATAGATTTTCACCCGCGGAATGTGCTTCTCGCTGGTCACCAGATCGCCATTGGGCATCAACGCCAGAAAGGCAGGATTGCAACAACCGCAGAATCCGGGCGTGGTCATGCCGGGTCTGGTCCACTTCTCAAGCAAATGCCCGTCAGCCGCACGACGCTGCAATTCGCAACGCCCGGTGTTTACCACCCAAAACGTCCCGTCATTGGCCGTGGCCACCGCAAATGAGGGCGAAGGCACAATGAAGGCCTCCTCGCGCGGCGCACCCGGCGGCGGCAACTGTCCGAGTTCGAGGCCCTCAAAATCGAAGCGCCAGACCATGCGCGAGGTGAAATCGCACACCCAGACCTGATTGGAATCCGCCGCAATTCCGGTGATCAGCGCATCTTTTTCAGGCAGCGCCCAACTCCGCAAGGGCTTGGAAGGAATGCCTGCCATGACCCGATTGCCTGCGCCCACAAAGATCTGACCGTCCGGCGCAGCCGCCACGGCGGTTGCGACCGGGCCTTCCCAGTCAAAACGGGACTGCACAGCACCATTCGTGTCCAGAATGGCGCCCATGCGACCACCAGCCACAACCACGGTTCCACCATCCGGTCGCACGGCCAGAAAGGCAGGCAACGGCACCGACGCATGCCATGATGCACATTCCACGTGACTGATTAATTTGGGGTCAACGCGATACAAAGCATCCGTGCGGTACGAGAAAACATTCTCCTCGCAATCCGCAAACGGCGCTATCAGGGCGCAAACCAGCAGCGCCCGCAAAACCATTGTAAAATCAACGCGCATAATCGGAAACATTTCCTGTATGAACTGTATGAACTGTGTGAACTGTGTGAACTGTGTGAACTGTGTGAACTGTGTGAACTGTGTGAACTGTGTGAATTGTAACGTGGCCTTGATGCCAAGACGAGTGTAAAGAAGTGTTTAGCATCTCGACAAATTGTGCGGCCCTTGCACTGAATGCATTGCCGACAGCGCTGCGCCCTCCAGTTCCATCAACTGCCGGTTCATGTTGCACTGGAGGCGGCGCGCCGTTGCCGCCGTTCCGCGTGTCAGCGTTTTGTGTTCCGCCGATGTTTCGTTGCACTGGAGGACGGCGCGCGTCGCCGCTCTTCCCCTCGATGTTGCAAACAGGGAATGCGTGAGTTGACGACTTCTCGTTTCTTTGGCTATACCTGAAGCCTATTCGGGTGGAATTTTAACCAGTCATGCCCATTCTCTTTAAAAACCTGACATCCGATGCCTTGCACGCGGCCCTGTCATCCGCCGGGATTTCGCTGCGCCTGGCGCGCCGACTGCAGGCTGCCGTCCTGCGGCAGGACAGGTTCCCGGAAGACTTGCCGGAAACTTCCGCGCGCCTGCTGTCCGAAATGCGCGGCCGCACACAGGTGCCGCGTCTGACACAACTCAGGCGCGATGTTTCGCCCCGCGACGGTTTTGCCCGGTATTTGTTCCGTGGCGACGGGGCTGACGCCTTCGAGGCGGTGCGCATTCCCCTGCTCCATCGCGCCGACGATCCCAAGTACGTGGCCTGCGTCAGTGCGCAGGTCGGCTGCGCCATGGGCTGCGCCTTCTGCGCCACGGGCCGCATGGGGTTTCGCCGACAGCTCGCCGCATGGGAAATGGTGGATCAGGTCATACGAATCCAGCGCGATTCGCAGCACCCGGTGCGCGGCGTGGTGTTCATGGGCATGGGCGAACCCTTGTTGAACTACGAGGCCGTAATCACAGCCGCCCGCATCATGTCCGAACCCTGCGGACTGGCCATCGCCGCCAAAGCCATCGCCATTTCCACGGCGGGAATCGTGCCGGCCATCCGGCGCTTTACAGCGGAAAAGCAGCCTTTTCGCCTGGTCGTCTCCCTGACCTCAGCCGACCCGCATCGCCGCGCGGAACTCATGCCCGTGGAACGGACCTATCCCACGCCGGAACTCATCACAGCGCTGCGCGAATATCATGCCGCCACGGGTCAGCGCGTAACCCTGGCCTGGATCGCGATGGAAGGCGTCAACACGCGCGAAACGGATGCCCTGCAACTGGCGGCATTGACACGCGGACTGCCGGTGAAAATTGACCTGATCGATGTCAATGATCCGACCGGACAATTTCTGCCGCCCACCCCAGCCACACTCGCCGTCTTCCGCGATGCGTTGCGACATCACCTGTCCGCCCCCGTCGCACGTCGGTACAGCGGCGGCAGCGACATTCATGCCGCCTGCGGCATGCTGGCGGGTAATGGAGCGGCGAATGCTACGATAATGTAGCGCTTATTCGAAACACTCTTCTCGCGCTTGCGGACGGCCCGGCGAGCCGTCCCAACCTTCCGAAGCAGGCGTATAAGGTAGGGCGCGCTCGCCGAGCACTCCGTGGAACGAGTGTAGGTTATTTTGCTAAAGCTCTTCCGTATTCGACTTTGCGCCCACTCTTCCCGCAAAAGGGCGAACTGCGACGCGGACCGGGTTGCGGCGCATGCGCCGTATCTACCTTCGCACAACATGCTTGGCCTTGGTCGCTTCGAAACACACGACTTCTCCCCCCAGCGTTTCCAGCCGCCCATCCGGATGCACGCGCAGCATGGCTGGCGCGGTGATGCCATAGCCACGGGTTCCGGCATCGAGGTGCCGAAGCACGGCGTGAAGCTCGGACCAGTCGTCATCCTCGGCATGCGTATCGCAGACCAACGGCGCAAGACCGAGGCAGTCGAATGGACGCGCCGTGGCGTCGTTCGCGGAATCGTCCCATGCGATCCATTTATTGCCGAGCATGATGCTACCGGCAGAAAGGCCGATGAACGGCACGCCGGCTTCGAACTGCTTCCTCAACAAAGGGATCACGCATGCCGTCCCCAGCACGCGCATGCCGGCCTCGACATCGCCGCCGCTGACAAATATGGCATCCGCCTGCGGCAAAACTTTAATCGCCGTATTCCGAGTGCAGGTTTGCGCCAGCCGCACCTCGCCTGCGCCAGCCTTCCGCAGCAGAACCGATAACCAGCGGAAGAAACCCGCATCATCCCCACTGGCCGCGCCAAGATACGCGATGCGCGGCGCCACCAGCCGTGAAGCGGCCAGCGCCTCACGCAAAAGGCCGATCACATGCGATTGATCGGATCCGGGGCCGCCGGCAAGCAGATGAATGATCGATTTAGACATCAGCGTTGATTGACCGCGTCTTCCAGTTGTTTGTTGACCGCATAGCTGACCTTCCGCATGTCCTTGGTTCTTTGCACCAGCGAAAGCATGTTTGATAACGAGCTTGTACTGACATCGGACAACGGCGCTGCTTTTGCAGCTACGGGCGAAGCCAGTGCACTGGCGCTTGGCGCATTGGTAGACGACATCATACCAGCCGTGCCCCGTGACTTTTTGCTGGCAAGAAAATCGATGATCACCCCATCAAGCCCGGCAATGAAAACGACCTCCGTGAGCAGCAAGCCGCTCAGCAGACCGGCCAAGATTCCCACCACCAGGCTGGCATCGCGGCGCTGCGCCATGCGATACCCCGTCCCGGCGCCAATCAACGCCAACACACTTCCCACCAGAAACACCATCTCACACATGTCCACCTCCAAGGGTCTGTTGCTTCTGTTCGCGCAGGTTATCCTGATCAATGACTTGTGCGTCGGGAATGTAATAACGTGCAGCCAGCGCATCCAATGCCACAGGCGCAGAACCACCAAAGGCATACGGGGCCGGACGAATCGCTTGTGCTTCCAGTCGCTGCAGCACCGGCGTGAATACATCCCAGGCCGCGGCCAACTCATCTCCCCGGATGAAGAGACTGCGATCGCCGCGCACCACGTCCAGCAGCAGATTCTCATAGGCGTCAGCAATGCGCACATCCGGATATTTCTCCCGGAAGCGAAGATCAAGTTCCGTGTTGCCGAGTTGCATCCCGACCCCCGGCTTTTTGCTGACAATCCGCAGCGACAGCTTCTCGTCCGGCTGCACGCGAATAATCAGCTCATTGACGCCCGATCCATGCGGAAGACCTGCAATGCCTTCCTGGAAAAGGGGCGCCGCCACCTCCCGAAAATGCAGACGCACCTCGGTGATCGACCGGCGCAACCCCTTCCCGGCTGTCAGCAGGAATGGCACGCCCTTCCAGCGGGGAGTATTCACGTGCAGCACGGCGGCGGCGTAGGTGGGCGTGATTGATCCAGCTGGCACGCCTTCTTCCTCGAGGTAACCAGCTACGGCCTTCTCAGCGGTTGCACTTCGCACATACTGCCCCACAACCAGGTTCGCCAAATCCAATGGCGGCATGTTTTGCAAAACCGACACTTTCGCGTCCCGGATCGCCTCTGATTCGAGATGCGCCGGCCGCTCCATGGCCACCAGCGACAGGATCTGCATCAGGTGATTCTGCATCACATCTCGAATGATCCCGTAACGATCGAAATACCCGGCCCGGCCCGCCACACCCTGCGTCTCGCTCCAGGCAATATGCACATGGTGGACGTGTTCCCGGCACCACAGCGGTTCGAAGATGGCGTTGGCAAATCGCAGGACCAGCAGATTCTGCACCACTTCCTTTCCCAGATAGTGGTCGATCCGGAAAGTTTGCTCCTCACGGCATACATCCGCCAACGTGCGTTGCAGTTCGTCATAACTGGCGCGATCGCGGCCAAACGGTTTTTCCACCACGAGACGGGTCCATGGCTCCTGGTCGCCGCGCGGCAGGAATCCCGTTTGCGCCATGGCGCGCGCGGTCTGACCGAAAACAAACGGCGGCACCGCCAGATAAACCACACGGTTGACGCGTTTGCCGCCCTCCAACCCGACCAGCCAGCCTTCCGCGGAAGTAAAATCAGCGGTGGAATCATATTCGCAACGCCGGTAATGACAACGTTGCAGGAATTCGCCGGCTTTCATGGAACAAACGCCGGCTTCCAATTCATCGCATTTCAGATTTTCCGCCAGGCGTTCGCGAAATGCCGCGTCCGTCAGCGCCGTGCGCGCCAGACCAATGAAACGCACATCCGGCGGCAATTGTCCGCGCGCAAAACAGGCAAACAGGGCGGGAAACAGTTTGCGCCGGGCCAGGTCGCCCGTGGCTCCGACAACGATGATCGTAAGGGGTGAAGTCATGGCATGTACCTCCAACACTGCATGTAGAAGTGGCGTCTCGCCGCCTGCCATCCTCAGTTTCATTTCACAAACGCAAGTACATCAGGTGACCCGCGCGCGCAGAGCTCGGCGAGACATCCCTACCTGTATGCCTGCGGCACATACGTTCCACACTTCTTCGCGGCAAAAATGGGTTTGAATCGTGTGTAGCGCGGCAGTCCGTTCTCCAGTGGCACCGGCGCCATTTCCGTGCCGATCAGTGGTAAGGCGTAGCGCACGAATTCATCTGTAACATCAAACCGGTTCGCGGCAATCCACGACTTCGGAAAAAAACGCTCGCTGTTGGCAACTACATCCAACGGCACTTTGTCATAGACCGCTTTATATGTCGAACCCGGAGCACGTAAAATGGTGGACATAAATCCACTTCCGAACTTGCGCGCAATTTCCACCGCATAACGGCCGGATTCATAGGCCTCCTGCAAATCCACCACAGAGGCCAGCACGCTTGCGTGACGCTGATCCGTGCCCGGAGTCTGGCCACGCGCCTTGCCCGCGGCCGCAAGTCCGACCTTGTTCAAATAAGAAACGATGACCGCCTGCGCGGTGCGTTCGCTGGCGCCAAAACTCGTGTGGCCGAAGGAATCCTTCTGCTCCCCGAGATCCCCCACATCAAACCCTTCGCTCACCACCACAATGCACCGCCTGCTGCGCTTGAGTTCGGAATTCACGTTTTCCGCCAACTGCTCCAGCGTCACCCCGGATTCGGCGAGATAAATCTGAATCGGCAACCGCCGTTCCAGGTCAGCCAGACGCACCGAAGCCGGGATAAAACCGATCTTGCGCCCCATGGCCTGCAACACCAGCACCGGGTCAGCCGGACAGGAACCGGCGTTTTCCTCGTTGGCGCTCAACAAATTCAAGGCCCAGTAGCGTGCGGTCGAACCATAGCCGGGCGTATGATCCACGAGTTTGAAGTCGGAGTCCCCCACGTCATTGTCGATGGTCTTGGGCACCCCCGTAGCCACCAAGTCCAACCCCTGCCGGGTGGCGACCTGCGCGATCTTGTTCGCCGTATCCATGGAATCGTTGCCACCGGCATAGAAGAAATAGCCGATGTTGTGGGCCTTGAGCACGTTCACCACGCGCTGAAAATCCTCGGTCTGCCGTTCCGTCAGCTTATAGCGGCACGTGCCGATGGCGCCGGCGGCTGGCGTGTTTTCGAGCAGACGAATTTCTCGCGCATCCTGCGCTGAAATGTCGAGCAATTCTTCGTTCAAAACACCCTCAACGCCATGCCATGCACCGTACAGGCGGCCAAAAACAGAAGGATTGTCTCGACACGCATCAATCACGCCGCGGATCGAATTGTTGATCACCGCCGACGACCCGCCGGACTGGGCTACCAGGACATTCTTTGACATGTGTTTTTCCATGATGTCGTACCGCCAAAATCAAGCATCAAAAGGGAGGTTCAGCTCGCCGAGCCGTCCGCCGAGCCACACACCGTCGCTTTCGGCGTAAGCGCCTTGCCATTTCATCCAAACCCCGCCTGCGTCAGTTTTTCTCGTGTCAGTCCACCAGGTCGCGAACCGCCCAGCAGACGCGCAGTGTGTTTGCCGAGAATGTCGGTCTCAATGTTCACCGGATCGCCGACCGTGCGTTCCGGCAGGGATGTGGCGCGCCAAGTGTGCGGAATCATGTGAACCTCAAACCAGTCGTCGCCCAGTCCGGCAATTGTCAGGCTGATGCCATCCAGGGCGATCGAACCCTTCAGCACCGTCAGTCGTGCCGCCTCCGTGGAAATGCACACACGCACCCGCCAGTCGCGTCCGCGCGATTCGATGGTTTCGATCCTTCCGGTCTCGTCCACGTGCCCGGTGACGATGTGTCCGCCGAGATGGTCCGTTGGCCGCAACGCTCGTTCGAGATTGACGCCGACCCCGGTGCCCAAGGACCCCAATGCCGTGCGCGACAAGGTTTCATCCAGCAGTTCTGCGCCGAACGCACCATCCGCGATGCGCGAAACCGTCAGACACGTCCCTTGCACCGCCACGCTCTCGCCGAGCGCCAGCGGATCGTTCTTCCACGGCGCATGCACAATGGTCAACACCCACCCGCCCGCGACTTGTGTGCGGGATTGCAGTTTGCCGACTTGCTGGATCAATCCTGTAAACATGCAAAAATTACCCCGGAAAATTACGGCTTCAGGAAGTCTTCCAAAACCCGCTGCATTTTTTTCAAGTCGGGCAGGTTGACATACATCATGTGGCCAGCGTCGAACGCAGCATAGCTGATATTGCTGCGATAGGCGGTGGAAAGCGGCATGTGTTCGATCGCATAGCGCATGGTGTCCAGGGGACAGACCAGATCGCACCGCCCGCCAAGGATCAGGATCCGCATGTAGGGATTCTGGTTCATGGTGCCGGCGAGCTTTTCACCGGCATTGGCATAATTGTTGCGCACGCCGTAATTCCAAGGCTGCACGCGTGCCAGGATTTGATAGGGCAGATCGTTCTCGAATTTCAATTCGCCGCGCGCATAACTGTTCATCGCCGCGGAAAACGGTCCAAACGTGGCGGCGAAGGAGGGGTCGAAATCGGGAAACAGCGACATGGGGTTGTCATCACGACCGGTGATCCGCGCGTCGTAGGCGCCGAGAATCAAGCCCTGGTCGCGCAGTAGTTGTTTTTGAAACACTCCGGGATCCACACGCAACCGGCTGTCCTCGATCACGCGCGGCGAAAGCCCCGTGAGCCGCGCGAGTTCGGCCACAATCTTTTTGTGATCGGATTCGGACAACGCGCGTCCCTGATGCAGAGCGGAGGCATAATCGCCGGTGGCGAAGGCGCGCGCTTCCGCGAGCGCCTTGTCCTGGTCCGCCTGCAAATCCGGCGGCAATTTTTTGTGGAAATAGGCCGCCGCTGTGTACGCCGGCAACAGCAGCGCATACGGCACATCGTTGCCGGAATCATTCTGGATGGTCATGAAGTCCAACACGCCGGAAACCAGAACGAGCCCGTTCAAATACATCCCGTACCGTGCACGCAGGTGATCGGCCAGACCGGCCGCGCGAAATACGCCGTAGCTCTCGCCGCACAGATATTTCGGCGAAAGCCAGCGATCGTGCCGCGTGGTCCAGAGGCGGATGAATTCGCCGACGGATTCCAGATCCGCGGAATCACCGAAGAACTGCTCGGCTTTTTCATCCTTCACCGGCCGGCTGAATCCGGTGGCGATGGGATCGACAAACACCAGATCGCTGCCGTCCAGAATCGAATACTCGTTGTCTACCAGGCCGAAGGGCGGCGGCGGCAGCGTGCCATCCACGTTCATCTTCACGCGTCGCGGGCCGAGCGCGCCGAGATGCAGCCACACGGATGCCGAACCAGGACCGCCATTGAAACAAAAGGTGACGGGCCGCGCCGCCAGATTGGTTTCGCCTGTGCGCGTGTAAGCCACATAAAAAACCGATGCGCGGGACGCGCCATCGTCCTTGAGAATGGGCAGCATGCCGGTTTCAGCCGCGTAGGTCACGAGCCGGCCGGCAATCTCCACGGTGTTCGTCGTGACAACCGGCTTGTGGCTGGCGTCGGGGATCGTCGCGACCGGCGGTTCGTTGGTGCCGGCAGCAGGCGCA
>Ga0316226_1002306_pt1 | contig 18248 bp, 19 predicted proteins | sample TBH18017metaG_FD_206009 | JGI IMG/M metagenome (GOLD analysis project Ga0316226, IMG submission 206009) | Freshwater microbial communities from Trout Bog Lake, Wisconsin, USA - TBH18017 | ecosystem: Environmental > Aquatic > Freshwater > Lake > Hypolimnion/Profundal zone | place: USA: Wisconsin... | reverse complement strand
ACATGCCCCACGTTGGTTGAAAAGGGCATCGCACCCCGTCATGTGGATTTGCGTCCGTTTGTGCTTTCTGGTGAAACGGTAACTTTGGTTCCTGGCGCACTTTGCCGTGTGGCAATGAGAGAAGGCTCTTTAGTTGTTAATTCCTCCCAAGGGGGTGGAACAAAAGATACATGGGTTCTGCAAGAGAATTCTCACCAAGAATTATCAGCGATCGAGTCTGCACTCAAGAGTGAGGTGGTTGTATGTTAAGTAGAACTGCAAACCATTTATACTGGATGGCGCGCTATATTGAACGTGCGGAAAACATGGCGCGTATTTTGGATGTGACTGCCAATATGGCTTTGGTCCCAAATGCAGCCTTGAGCGAGGCAGCTTTGTGGCAACCTGCTCTAGAGATTTCAGGTAATGCGGATGCTTTTAATGCGCGTTTTAGTGATTACACCGCAAGTAATGTGATTCATTATTTAGCGATGGATCCAGAAAATCCATCGAGTATTTATTCTGCATTGCATAGTGCGCGCGAAAATGCACGGGCGGTGAGGGTCGCAATGACTTCTGAAACATGGGAAAACATCAATGCACTCTGGTTGGAGTTTAGCCAGTTTGAAGGTAAGGATTTGGCGGTGAGTGGTTTACGTGAGTTTTGTGATTGGGTCAAAGCGCGTTCTCATCTATTTCGTGGCGTGAGTTTTGGTACTATGCTTCGCGATGATGCTTTCCAATTTTTACGCTTAGGGACATTTATTGAGCGCGCTGATAACACTGCCCGTTTACTAGATGTGAAATACCACTTATTGCTTCCTAAAGAACAAGAGGTTGGTGGTGGTGTAGATTATTATGAATGGAGTGCGGTATTGCGTTCTGTTTCTGCATTTCAAGCGTATCAAAAAGTTTTTAACGATACTATACAACCTTGGCGTGTTGCTGAGTTGTTGGTTCTGCGCAAAGATATGCCGCGTTCATTACACGCTTGCTTCACTGAAATTACTGCAATTTTAGAGAACCTTACTACGGGTCGGCATGTGGAATGTAGAAGAATTGCAGGTGAGATTAATGCCAGTTTGCAATATGGGCGTATGGACCATATTTTTCAGAACGGTTTGCATGAGTTTTTAACGGAATTCATTGAATGTAACAATCAATTAGGCGCTGAAATACAAAACAGTTTTCTCAATATTCATGCGGCATAAACTGCATTCACAAGATTCCATAAAGATTAATTAAACATTATGCAACTAAGTATTCAACATACTACACACTATAGTTATAGTCATCCGCTTAATTACAGCATTCAGCAATTACGCTTAACACCTCATGATGGTTTCGGTCAGCGTGTTAAAAATTGGGCTATTTCTGTAAATGGTCAATTAAGCCAACATTTTGATACTTATGGCAATGTGGTTCACACCATGGTGTTAGATGGCAATCACAGTGAAATTAAACTCATCGCAAAAGGGGAAGTGGAGACGGGTTTGCCTATGCTGGCAAATCAAGAGCGCTTACCTTTAACGATTTTTTTGCGAAATACACGGTTGACAGAAGTGAGTACACAGATTAAAAATTTTGCAATGCCGCTAGGCTATTTGAATACGGTTGAAGATTTAGAAAGGCTAAGTGCAGCCATTATTGAACGCGTGCCATATGTAAAAGGCGCGACAGGTGTTTACACGACTGCGCCACAAGCCTTTGAGGCCGGTACAGGCGTGTGTCAAGATCATGCCCATATCTTTATTGCTTGTTGTCGTAGTTTGGGCATTCCAGCGCGGTATGTAAGTGGCTATTTGTTTACTGATGATGGACATTTGCTTGAAAGTCATGCTTGGGCTGATGCTTGGTTGAGTGACATAGGCTGGATAAGTGTAGATGTTTCAAATCGCTGTTTGGCTGACGCTGCCCATGTGAGATTGGCAACCGGCTTGGATTACCATGATGCTTGTCCTGTGAGTGGAGTGAGGGTTGGTGGGGGAGTGGAAACAATGCATGTGGGAGTGAATGTTTGGCAGTTGAGTGCTAACGGCAAGTCACCCGATATCAAAAAACAAATTGAACAAATTCAGCAGTAAACAATATAAATATTAGAAAGATGGACGGAGAAAAGTATGACCTATTGCATTGGCTTGTTGCTTGATGAAGGCTTAGTGCTGGCTTCGGATACCCGCACCAATGCTGGTGTGGATCAAGTGGCTATATTCCCAAAAATGCATCATTTTGAAGTGCGCGGTGAGCGCATGATTACCTTGCTTACAGCCGGTAATTTGGCTATTACACAGTTGGTAGTGAATCGATTGCGTGAAGCAATTAAAAAGGATGAAGGTTCACACCTTAACAATGTGACCTCTCTATTTGATGCTGCAAGCTTAGTCGGTGACGAAGTGCGCTTTGCTTTTGAACGTGATGCTGAACATCTTAAAAATCATAATGCAGATTTTTCTGCAAGCATTATTGTTGCAGGGCAAATCAAGGGCGAAAAACCGCGACTTTTTAATGTATATAACGCGGGAAATTTTATTGAGCCAAGCATTGAAACGCCATATTTCCAAATTGGCGAAACCAAGTATGGCAAGCCTATCATTGATCGTGTGATTAGACATGATACTGAGATGATGGACGCTGTTAAATGCTTGCTGATTTCTTTTGACTCAACTATTCGTAGCAACATTTCAGTTGCAGCCCCTATTGATTTAATGCTCTATCGTAAAGACACTTTCCATGGTGATTGCGCACAGCGCATTACTGAAAATGACCCCTATTATGCAGTGGTTCGTAAGTCTTGGTCTGAAGGGCTAAAAACTGTGTTTCATCAGATTAAAAATCCAGATTGGTGTTAAGTATGATTTTGCCAACACCTACTGACATTCGTGACGTTTCACTGGCCATTCGAGATGCCGTTGCCCCCGTGTTTTTGTTAACAGGTATTGGCTCAATTCTTGGGGTTTTGGTAAATCGATTAGGTCGTTCAATTGATCGTGCGCGAGTGATTAATGCAATGAATGATGAGCAGTTTTACATATATCTTGATGAGCTCAATATCATTGTAAAACGTACCATGTGGATGCGCTGGTCAGTGGGTTTGTTTATATTTGCTGGGTTGTGTGTTGCCCTGTCAATTGCTTCAGTGTTTATTAGCGCGGAGTTGAAAGTGAATCTTCCTCATTTTGTGCTGATTGCCTTCATTACTGCCATGTTCTCTCTCACTATCGGTTTACTCTGTTTTTTGCGAGAGATTATCTTGGCTGCACAAGAGAACATTACTTTAGAGAGACAACATAGGCCTCGTTGAAACGGTTGTAGTTAGCGAGCTGTGCAGATTTCTATGCCAAAGTTGCCGCCCTTGAATTCAGGTTCGTAATAGAATTTCTTGAACGACCATTTTCCTGCTTTGTTTTTAACAAAGTTTGCAATGCCGGTTCCAAAGTCTTTAGTGCTTAGATTAGTGTTCGCGAAATAAATCGCCATGTCGTGATTGTGTGAGGCGGCATGGCCAGGGTAGATTCCAAATCCTGGCACTTCAAGCATAAATTTGTAAGCACCATACTCACCTGTGCTTTTGCTTGGTACCAAGTTAATCGTCACCTTGCCAGTATATGCGCCCTCAATATTGTCTTGGCCTTTGCAATCGTAGACGCCGCTGTAGTCTATGCCTCTAAAAGTTGCTTGTGCGTTTGTACTCAAACATAGAATTGCTAAAGAGATAAACCATTGGTTTTTCATCATGAGAAGCTTTATAAAAGAACAAATTTTAATAGGTTTCACACATGCCAACAAACTCTATCTTTGCATGTGGCTTTCCATTTTTTAAAATTTCATAAGTGTCGGTGGTATAGCCCGTCACTGTGTTGATTTCTAGGCTACGGTTAAATTTTTTGCTGTGGCAGCGAATCAATTTTTGATCCATGTCGCATTTTACTTTTTCTGAATAAAGCTCAGTTTCATTGTCAACAAAGGCATAGGTCTTTGTGTCGACTTCTTCAACGTGTGGCCCATCGCCTATCGTGCTTGTTGTTTCTCCATCGCAATAGTAATTGGTATTTTCAGCTTGAGCTGTTGAGCTAAGCGTTAATATCATGATGATAAAGAAAAGGGTTTTCATAATTTGATATGTCAAAGCTTTCAGATAACTATAAATCAAACATGCTATATGCCATCTTACGATAAAATAGCGCCAATAAGCGTAAATAATAACAAGTCACATCAATGATTTTGATGCTCGCGAAAACTAATCTATGACCGATAAAGCTAACCTAGAAAAAGATAATCTCACGCCCTTTATGCGTCAGTATCTTGCTGTTAAAGCACAACATCCGGATATGCTTGTGTTTTATCGCATGGGAGACTTTTACGAACTTTTTTTTGAAGACGCAGAAAAGTCAGCGCGACTGCTTGGAATAACGCTCACTAAGCGAGGCACCCATAATGGGCAACCCATCAAAATGGCGGGTGTTCCGTATCATGCTGCTGAGCAGTATTTAGCCAAACTTACCAAAATGGGAGAGGCAGTTGCGATTTGTGAGCAGATAGGTGATCCCGCTAAAGCCAAAGGTATTGTTGAACGGCAAGTTGTCCGTATTCTCACGCCAGGTACATTGACTGACAGCGCTTTGCTTGAGGATACCCGCAACAATTGGCTTCTTGCTCTTTGCTTTGGTGAGGGCTTGGTTGGTTTGGCGCGCATTAATTTAGCTTCGGGAGATTTAATTTTGAGTGAGATTGCGCCAGGTTTATTAGCGCAAGAGCTTGAGAGAATATCGCCAGTAGAATTGCTGTTTGCAGATGATGTCAATCATATCGCCGTTCAAAGTGTGGTTTGCTCAAAAAAGCGTTTAAGTGCTTGGCAGTTTGATTTAGATTCCGCCAAAACACTTCTCACTAAACAATTTAATACGCATGATTTAGATGGTTATGGCTGCGGAGACTTAAGCTTAGCTATTGCCGCTGCAGGCGCATTGCTTGACTATGTGAAGCATACCCAACGGACTACCTTGCCTCATATCAATGGTTTAACTGTAGAACAGTCAAGTCAGTTTTTGCAGTTGGATGGCGCAACCCGGCGTAACTTGGAAATTGATCAAACCATTCGTGGTGAGGCTTCACCAACGTTATATTCGCTTCTTAATACCACGCAAACAGCCATGGGTGCTCGTTTGTTGCGCTACTGGCTACATCACCCATTGCTTGATTTAAATATTGTTTCAGCTCGGCACAATGCTGTTGGCGCCTTAATTGAAGTAGATGCAAATGCGATTCGAGATGTTTTACGAGATATTGGCGATATTGAGCGCATCACCACTCGCGTGGCGTTAAGAACGTCTCGCCCAAAAGACTTGTCTGCGTTGCGTGACAGCTTGGCACGGCTGCCTAGATTGCAAACCTTGCTAGCTAATGTGGACGCAGATTTGATAAGAGAAATTACTAAACATCTCGCAGTGCCACAAGGCCCCTTAAATCTGCTTATGCAGGCAATTCGGACAGAGCCTTCTTCGCTCTTAAGGGAAGGTGGCGTGATTGCCGATGGTTATGATGCAGAACTTGATGATCTTCGTGGAATGCAGGCAAATTGTGGTGAGTTTCTGTTGAAGTACGAGGCAGAGGAGCGCGAGCGCAGTGGGCTTGCAAATTTAAAGGTTGAATATAACAGCGTTCATGGATTCTACATTGAGATTAGCCGTGCACAGGCTGAAAATGCCCCGGCTGAGTATCGGCGTCGCCAAACTCTCAAGAATGCTGAACGTTTTATCACACCTGAATTAAAAGCTTTTGAAGATAAAGTCCTTTCAGCAAATGACCGTGCGTTAGCGCGTGAGAAAATGTTGTATGAATCTGTACTTGATCAACTAGCACCAGAAATTAGCGCATTACAAGCCAACGCAATTGCAGTTGCGCAGCTTGATGTTCTGTGCACGTATGCTGAACGTGCGCTGTCACTCAAATATGTGGCCCCTGAGTTTGTGAGTGATGATGGCATCAATATTCAAGGTGGACGTCATCCTGTTGTCGAGCAGATTGCTCAGCCGTTCATTCCAAATGATGTTGTCCTTTCACCTTATCGCCAGTTGCTATTGATTACTGGCCCGAATATGGGTGGTAAATCTACTTTTATGCGTCAAGTAGCGTTGATTGTTTTGCTCGCACATTGTGGTTGTTTTGTACCAGCCCAGTCTGCAAAAATTGGTAAAATTGATCGTATATTTACGCGAATCGGTGCTTCTGATGACTTGGCGGGTGGTCGTTCTACGTTTATGGTGGAAATGACGGAAACTGCTAATATTCTGAATAATGCAACAGCTAATAGTCTTGTATTGCTTGATGAAATTGGTCGTGGGACATCTACTTTTGATGGGCTAAGTTTGGCTTGGGCATGCGCGAAACAGCTACTTGAAAAAAATCGTAGCTACACGCTTTTTGCGACGCACTACTTTGAGCTGACAAGGTTGGCTGAAGAATTTAAGCAGCTTGCAAATGTGCATTTGGATGCCGCGGAGCATGCTAATGGCATTGTGTTTTTACATAGTGTGCAAGAGGGCGCAGCAAATCAAAGTTATGGTTTGCAAGTCGCCGCACTAGCTGGAATTCCAAAAAGCGTTGTGGCATCAGCCAAACGTAAGCTCTCGCAGCTTGAGAACCAAAATGTTGGTGCGGGTCCGCAGGTTGACATGTTTGTGGCAGAAAATCTGCCTGAAGTCCCCTTGCATGCTGTTGTGAGTGAATTAGAGATTTTAGACCCTGACGATTTAACGCCTAAACAAGCGCTTGAGGTATTATATAAGCTGAAAAAATTGTTGTAGTAACCTTTAGTAAAAGGGCGATAAAAAAGCACCAATATAGAATGGTGCTTTTTTGATGTTCGCGCCTTAATACTGAAAGCTTAGTGGTGATGACCGCCTGCACCGTGAACATGTCCATGTGCAACCTCTTCTTCAACCGCTTTACGCACGCCTGTCACTGTTGCTTTGAATAGCACGCGCTCGCCAGCCCATGGATGATTGCCGTCTACAACAACTTTACCGTCATCAATATTGGTGATGGTGTATAAAATGACGTCGCCAGTTTCGTCTTCACCTTCAAACTGCATACCGACCTTTAAGTCTTTGCTAGGGAAAGCGGCAATAGGTTCCATTTGAACCAATGTTTCATCGTAGTCACCAAAGGCATCTGCGGGCTCAAGCGAGATTTCCACTGCATCGCCTACTGATTTTCCGTGGAGCTCTTCTTCAACGCGTGGAAAGATATTGTCATATCCACCGTGTAAATAGCTAACAGGCTCTGCGCTTGATTCAAGCACGTTGCCTTCGCTGTCGCGGAGTTCATAAGTCATCGATACTACGGTGTTCATGGCGATTTGCATGATAGTTTCTTTCGAATGTAAAAAATTATCATGAAATTTTACCTGATTTCTCGTTAGATATCCCGATGCGCTATCATACAAATATGAAAAAAAATCCAAATCGAAATTTAGGACCTCTTACTTTGCTTGGAGGTATCAGCGCGGAGACCTTCCTTAGAGACTATTGGCATAAAAAACCTTTATTAATTCGTGGGGCGATACCTGAGTTCGAAGGCTTCTTAACACCAAACGAATTAGCTGGATTGTCTTGTGAAGAGGATGTGCAGTCTCGTTTGATCTCTTATGTCAAAAATAAATGGAAGCTAGAGCAGGGGCCATTTGCTGAAAAGCGTTTTGCTAGGTTGCCTGAATCGGATTGGACTTTACTTGTACAAAGCGTAAACCATCATTTGCAAGAGGCGAATGATTTATTGCATCACTTCGACTTTATTCCTCATGCACGTTTAGATGACTTGATGGTGAGTTATGCCCCTGATGGCGGTGGGGTTGGCCCACATTTTGACTCTTACGATGTGTTTCTTTTGCAAGGGTGTGGGAAGCGCTTATGGCGAATTAGTGAGCAAAAAGATTTGAGTTTGTTAGATGGAGCGCCTCTGCGTATTTTGCAAAATTTCAAGGTTGATCAAGAGTGGACTTTGTCTGCAGGTGATATGCTTTATTTACCGCCACATATCGCGCATTGGGGCATTGCAATCGGTGATTGCATGACCTATTCAATTGGCTTCAGAGCGCCCTCAGCCCAGGAGTTAGCGAGTGAGTTTCTAAATTATCTGCAAGAGCATCGTACACTTTCAGGCATGTATGCAGACCCTGATTTGGTTTTGCAGACTCACCCAGCTGAAATAGGAAGTGATATGGTTAAGCAGATATCACTTATTTTGGATGGTTTGAAATGGAGCAATGCTGATGTTGCTGAATTTTTAGGGCGATATCTATCTGAGCCTAAGTCAGATATTGTGTTTAATCGCCCCAAAAACGTAAATTTGCAAGTCTTTGCAAAGCGTATAAAACGTGATGGCCTTCAGTTAAGTTTTAAGAGTCAGTTATTAAAATCGGATAAGACTTATTATCTCAATGGTGAAGTTGTAAATTTCGATGCAAGCTCTGAAAGCTTAATGATGAAGTTGGCAGATTTTAGATGTTTATCTGTAGATGACTTATCTTCCACCTCTCAAGTGAGTGAAGAGTTTTTAGCGCTCATGCACGATTGGTATTTAGCGGGCTATATTATATTTTTATAATAATCGTTGAAATTTTGATTGTACGAATTGTTGTGTTGTAAAATTTTGCAGAAATATGACATTTACTCAATTAAATCACCATTAATTGTTAAAAAAGTAGTGTTTTTTTTAAGGGATGCTGTTAAAATTTTCTCACTCGGTGCATATATGTACCGTACTGGTTTATTTTTTTATATATTAAGGAAATTTAAAATGACACGTTCTGCTATCCTTGCTGCTTTGTTAGCTCTTGCTTTAACTGCTTGTGGTCAAAAAGAAGAAGCTGCTCCTGCTGCTGATGCTGCTCCTGCTGCTGAAGCTGCAGCTCCTGCTGCTGACGCTGCTGCACCTGCTGACGCTGCTGCTCCTGCAGATGCTGCTCCAGCTGCTCCAGCTGCTCCAGCTGCTGACGCTAAGTAATTTAGTGCGAGTATAAAGCTAGTTCGCTAGCTTTATACTTAATAAAAAAGCCGACTTCTGTCGGCTTTTTTATGGATATCGGTTATACAATTCAAAATTCTCGCCAATCAAACCCCGATGTTTGGTTGGCAATGCCTATCCAATTTTTTTCGCAATTTAATGCGCTACTTAGCGCGTTGACTGCCAGTTCTGGCTTGTTGTTTTTCTCGCTCAAGTGGGCTGCCACAATATGCTTAAGACGATTGTTATCTAGCTTATTTAATATATTGGCTGCACTCTTATTGTCTAGATGACCTAGTCTGCCACTTACCCGTTGTTTAAGTGACATCGGGTACATGCCATTCATGAGCATATCAATATCATGGTTACATTCCAACATGAGCGCGTCACATCCGCTTAGCATTACTTGGATGTATGGTGTTGAGCAACCAGTATCAGTCAACACACCCAGTTTTTTATCGCCGTTTGAAAAAGTGTACTGAACCGGTTCACGTGCATCATGGGGAACGGGAAAAGGAGTGATTTCGATTTCTTTAATATTAAATTTGCTGTGACTATCGATGATGCACAAATCTAGTGACTCACTAGGTAAGATACGCTCAACCATTCTAAAAGTGCCATGTGTCAGCCAAATGGGAATCTTATATTTTCTAGCGAGCTTGAATACACCGCCCGCATGATCTTCGTGTTCGTGAGTAATTAAAATGCCAGAAAGATCCTCTGGACTTATGTTGATGCGTGCAAGTCGTTGCTCTGTCTCTCGTAAGCCAAAACCACAGTCTAGCAGAAGACTAGTTGATGACTGTTCAACAACTAGACCATTGCCAGCACTACCACTGCCTATTGAGGAAAATCTCATGAATGGTAATCTTGAATTATTTTAGTTGCTCATAAAGTAAGTTGACGATGACGTTAGCTGTACTTGATTTGTTAATATTTCCTTCTTTATCAACAATCGTAATTTTCGAACCCCCATTCGTGTTTTCTTCTACTTTTACACGGTATTGTTTTGATGGATCCACTGCATCTTTTTCTGCTGGTTTCCAGAATTTGAGCTTATCTGAAAGAGAAGAGCCATCTTTTTTTGTTTCAGCAACAGGTTCAGGTGTTTTTTCGTCAGTTTTGTCATTGCCCCAGAACTTCAAATTGTCGAGCAAGCTTTTTTTGTTTTTAGGTGCTGTGTCGATATCTACATCTGTGTATCGCACATAGTAAAGGCCGTTTGAGCGATTCTTATCTTCAACAACAAAGCCAACTCGATCTAATGCCAAGCCAACACGACGCCATGCCCGGTCGAATTCATCATTTACGGCGAGCGATAATGTACCATCAGTTGTTTTACCCAAAGTCGCGCGAAGTTGTGTGTTATTGTTTGTCATAATGCTTCGAGACTTTTGATCTTCAACACCGAGTTTTACCATTAGACGGCGAAGTAACTCTGCATCTAAATCTTCTGCATCCGCACGTTCTTTTTCAGCTATGGTTCTTGCTTGATTTGTTGGCGCGTATCCTTGATCAATTTCGCCAAGGGTTGTACGTACTTTAACTTTGCCGTCATCTGGGGTTTCTGATACCGCGCGGTGACTCATGTAAATTTCAGTGGTGCCTTCAGTTTCGCCAATGTCGAGACGAGTGCGGAATTTTTGACGGTTGTTTATGGTATTTAGTCTGTCTAGCCAGCCTTGGAACTTATCTAAGTAGTTGCCTTTGTCATCTTTAGTAAGACTGCTTGGATCTACCCATTCTGTTTCCATTACACCAGTGTCTGTGTTTTCAACACGGACTGCAAACCCAAGCTCTGCCCAGAAATCGCGAATAACTGGCCAAATTTTTTCAGGGGGTGCTTGTACCACTAACCAGCGCTGAGAGCCCGCCCGCTCTAGATGCACACTGTCAGGGGTCGGTAAAATTTTTTCTTTATCTGTAGGATTATCTTGCGCTTGACTAAATTCAGAGTAAGTCGTTGATCCCCCAGGAACATTATAAGTGTCATTGGAGGAAATAGAAGTCAAATCTGGAGGGACTTCTAATGGTCTTGAACGGCCAGCGCCTTTGTAATCAGGCGTGTTATTTATGAATGGAATAGAGTCGCAACCGCTCACTGCCAGCCCTATTAAACTGGCTAGAATAATAGGTTTGATTTGTTTTTTATTCATCCAAGGTCTCTTAAAATAATGCATTAGTTTGTTGAAATGTTCGCGTTTTGCATTGCGCTTAATAGTGTTTGATGGTTTGATGCTGAGAGCTTTACAAGGGGTAATCGGATGCCACTCTCAATTAAACGCATTTGCTGGAGTACCCATTTCACAGGAATAGGATTGGCCTCTACAAATAATTTTTGGTGAAGTGGGAAGAGTTTCGCGTTAATAGCGCAAGCCTCAGCGACCTTGCCGGAGATTGCTGCAACGCACATCTCATGCATGAGTTTAGGGGCCACGTTTGCTGTGACGGAAATCACTCCTTTTCCGCCAATTAGCATCAGTGCCATGCCTGTAGCGTCATCGCCGCTGTATATTACAAAATCTTTGGGTGCGCGAATAATCAAGTCGGTGCCGCGCTCGATGCTACCGGTCGCATCTTTAATGCCGACAATATTCTTAATTTCTGCAAGCCTAAGTGTTGTATCGTTTGTAAGATCAACGCCGGTGCGGCCAGGTACATTGTATAAAATTTGGGGAATATCTACCGCTTCAGCAACTGCTTTGTAGTGTTGATATAAGCCTTCTTGTGTTGGCTTGTTGTAATAGGGTGCAACTAGTAAGCAAGCGTTAGCGCCTAGCTCTTTAGCAGCTTTTGTTAACTCGATTGCTTCACGTGTTGAGTTTGCACCAGTACCCGCAATCACCGGAATGCGATTTGCTACATAATCTACAGTTGTTTTAATAAGTTCGCGATGTTCATCGTAATCGACGGTAGGGGATTCACCTGTTGTACCAACAATAACTATGCCATCTGTGCCTGCATTGACATGAAAATCAATGAGCTGATGTAATGATGGAATATCGAGACTACCGTCTTCGTGCATGGGTGTAACAATTGCGACAAAACTGCCTTGCAGCATGATTAAACCTGACAAGTTAATAAAATCACTTCATTTTAACTGAAAGTGGGCTAAGTAGAATACGTTTTATTAATGATATTGATGGAATTATTCGCTTAATCATCAGTCGTTATAAACATATAAGTAAATGCGATTTGGGCGTAGATGTTTTAGCTTTATGATAGATTTGCAAAATAAGGCTAATATGCCTGCGCTTCTAAACGCAGGCGCCTAAACGCTGTATAATTATTGGTTTTTAACCTGCAACTTAAAATTTAAGCTGAGGCTATGGTACAAAATTATATTCTGTTGTTCATTGGTGCTGCACTTGTGAATAACATTGTGCTGGTCAAAATCTTGGGATTATGCCCATTTATGGGCGTTTCTAAAAAACTCGAAGCCTCTGTCGCGATGGCGATGGCAACCGCTTTTGTGTTGACGATTGGTTCTGGCACCAGCTATTTCATTAGCGAGTATTTGCTAGGAACGGACTTGTTTTATTTACGTACGGTTTCGTTCATTGTGGTAATCGCTGGCGTGGTGCAATTCACTGAAATGTGGATGGAGAAAAACTCCCCAGTTCTCTACCAGGTTCTTGGTATCTATTTACCTTTGATTACTACTAATTGTGCTGTGCTTGGTATTCCTTTACTTAATGTTCAGAATAAACATAATTTATTTGAATCATTGGTGTTTGGTTTTGGGGGGGCAGTGGGTTTTTCATTGGTACTTATTTTGTTTGCTTCTATGCGTGAGCGCCTAGAGGCTGCTGACGTTCCAGCAATCTTTCAAGGTGCGGCGATTGCTATGGTCACAGGTGGTTTAATGAGCCTTGCCTTTATGGGCTTTGCGGGGTTAGTGCGCTAATGTTGACTGCGGTTTATGTGATGTTGGGGTTAGCATTGGTCCTTGGTGTTTTGTTAGGCTACTCTGCGCTCAAATTTAAAGTTGAAGGCGATCCTCTAGTTGCGCGTATTGATGCGATTCTCCCTCAAACGCAATGCGGTCAATGTGGATTCCCTGGTTGTAAGCCTTACGCAACTGCTATTGCAGCTGGCGAAGCCGATATTAACCAATGCCCTCCAGGTGGTGATGCTGGTGCACGTGCACTCGCTGATTTGATGGGCATGGAATATAAGCCGCTCAATGCTGAACACGGATTACCTAAACCTAAATCAGTTGCGCTGATAGATGAAAACACTTGTATTGGATGCACGCTTTGTATTCAAGCTTGCCCTGTTGATGCAATATTGGGTGCAGCAAAGCATATGCATACCATTATTGCTTCAGAGTGCACCGGTTGTGAATTATGCCTTGCCCCTTGCCCTGTAGATTGCATCACCATGGAGCCTATTGCAGAATCACCTGATAATTGGAAATGGCGTTATCCAGTTTTTGAGATCAAACCTGCTAGCCCAGCCAGCAGTTCGCAAACTGGTAAGAGGCATTAGAAGATGAGTTCATTACTGAATATTGTGAAGCAAAATTTTGGTTCGCGTACCATTGCAGTGAATGGCGGTGTGCATCCCCCAGAACACAAGCAAGAATCCACAAAACAACCGATTGGCCATTTGGCATTACCTAAACGATTAGTTTTGCCTTTGCGTCAGCATGTTGGTAATTTGCCAAAAGTATTGGTGAATGTTGGAGATAAGGTCCTAAAAGGACAACTGCTAGCTGAGGCCGAAGGGAATATCTCTGCTGCAATCCATGCGCCAACTTCTGGCACAGTTGTTGCAATTGAAGATGCCCTGATTCCACACCCGTCAGGTCTGCCAGATCATTGTATTACGATTGATGTCGATGGCAAGGATGAGTGGATTGCGCATTGTTCGACAGATTGGCGCAAACAAGATAAAACACAATTGCTTGAAAGCCTACGTGACTCAGGGATTGTAGGTTTAGGCGGCGCAGCTTTCCCAACACAAGTGAAATTACGCACGAATGCTAAATCACATGTTGATACTTTGGTCATTAATGCTGCCGAATGTGAGCCTTACATTACCTGTGATGACATGTTGATGCGTGAACGTGCTGACCAAATTTTGAAGGGTGTTGAAATTGCACAACATCTTTTGGGCGCAAAGCAGTGCCTAATTGGCATTGAAGATAACAAGCCAGAGGCGGCTGAAGCGATGCGATTAGCATGTCTTAATAGTCCTTTGGCTAAGTTGGTCACATTGAAAGTGGTGGTGGTGCCAACGCAGTATCCAAGCGGGGATGCCCGTCAACTCATCCGATTGCTCACAGGGATAGAAGTTCCTGCAGATAAACGTTCGACGGATGTTGGATTGCAGTGCTTTAACGTAGCAACACTATTGGCATTACATCGATATTTCGATTTTGGTGAGCCATCATTATCACGGATTGTGACTATTACAGGTAATGTCAAAACCCCAGCTAATTTTGAGGTCCTCTTTGGCACGCCAGTGACTGAATTAGTAAAGGCGGGTGGAGGTGTTTTAGCAGACACAGATGATTATATTATGGGTGGTCCGATGATGGGGTTTAGTCTTCCATCTATTGATGTACCCATCACGAAAGCTGCTAATTGTATTATTGCGAGTGCGCCTAATCTTTTTGCCCCTGCACCGCCTGCAATGCCTTGTATTCGTTGTGCGCGTTGCGCTGATGTTTGTCCTGTTAGTCTTCAACCACAAGAGCTTTATTGGTTTTCTAAATCGAGCAATCTTGAAAAAGCCCGCGATTATAATTTGTTTGATTGTATTGAGTGTGGTTGCTGCACTTACGCATGTCCAAGTAATATCCCTTTGGTGCAGTATTACCGCTTTGCTAAGAGTGAAATTATTGCGCAAGACCGTGCAAAAGAATCGGCAGACTTGGCTCGCGAGCGAAACGAATTCCGCTTAATGCGGATTGAACGAGAAAAACAAGAACGCGCTGAAAAGCATGCGCAAAAAGCAGTGGGTGCAAAAGCAGAAGTCGCTAAACCTGAAGTTGGATCAACCATTGAGGCCATTGATGATGCAGCAATGGCGGCCAAGAAAGCTGCAATTGCTGCGGCGATTGAACGTGCGAAAGCACAAAAAGCGACAACTACTCCTCAGAATGTGTCGGATACAAAACCAACTGTGGAAGCTGAAATTGCTGAAATTAACGCAAGACGCGAGGCAGCAAAGCAAGCGGTCAACAAACAAGCTGGCGATAATATTGGCAGCAAACAGGATGAAAAATGAATCGATCTCCTTATGTAACTAGTGCGCCTAGCGTTAGTATGATTATGGTTAAAGTTATGCTAGCACTTGTGCCAGGCATCGTTGCCTATGTTTGGGTGTTTGGGGCTGGTATTTTGGTGATGCTATCACTTGCGTCACTCACGGCTTTAGCTGCAGAAGCTTTAATGCTTAAGCTACGCAATCGTCCAATCAAGCCTTTCTTGATGGACGGCAGTGCTTTGCTTACCGCCTGGCTTTTAGCGCTTTCATTACCACCTCTTGCGCCTTGGTGGTTGGTGGTCGTTGGTACTTTTTTTGCAATTGTCATTGCGAAGCAACTATACGGAGGTTTGGGCTACAATCCATTTAACCCTGCTATGGTTGGTTATGCTGTCTTGTTAATTTCTTTCCCGGTCATCATGACGCATTGGCCTGCACCACTTGAGTTGGCGCAAGCAAAATTGAGCTTTGAAACTCAACTCCAGTTCATATTTGGCAACTCTAGTGGTTTGAGCCTTGATGCCGTGAGTATGGCGACTCCGCTTGATTATTTAAAAACACAATTAACGCTTCATCATTCAGTACAAGAAATTACCGTCGCGCCACAATTTGGATTATTAGGTGCTAAAGGCGGTGAGTTAGTGGTGAGCGCTTATTTGTTGGGTGGCTTATATCTCTTGCAACAACGCCTAATTACATGGCATTTGCCGGTAGCGTTTTTAGGTGTATTAGCCTTAATGTCGGGTGCATTTTATTTAGTGGATGCGACACATTTTACTCATCCGTTATTTCATCTATTTACTGGCGCTTCTATGCTGGGTGCGTTTTTCATTATTACTGATCCGGTGAGCGGACCAACGACACCTAAAGGTAAGTTGTTTTTTGCGGCAGGTATTGCGGTATTGACCTATTTGATTCGTGTTTATGGTGGTTATCCAGATGGCGTTGCATTCTCAGTGTTGCTGATGAATATGTGTGTGCCATTAATTGATGCTTGGACTCAACCACGTGTGTTTGGACATCAGAAATGAACCAAACTATCTTAAAACATGCAGTAAAAACTGCTTGGGTGATGATTGCATTCACCATTGTTTGCACGCTTGGCCTGGCCATTATTTATCACACGACCAAAGCACCAATTTCTAAGGCTGAAGCATCAGTGCGTATGAATTTGTTCGGACAAATTTTGCCAGCAGATTTATATGATAACGACTTATTACAAGATGCAATTAAACAACCTGCAGGTGGTGATTTGGGTAATCGGGATGAAACGATGATTCATCGAGCACGCTCAAAAGGTGAGCCTGTTGCTGTGATTCTAGAGGCGACTGCGCCAGATGGATATAGCGGCGACATTAAATTGTTAGTAGCGATAAAAGCGACAGGTGAAATTGTTGGGGTTCGTGTATTGGACCACAAAGAAACCCCTGGTTTGGGCGATTACATTGATATTGCTCATAGTAGTTGGATTAAAAAGTTTGATGCAGAGTCACTTGATAAAACTAAGGATGATGGTTGGTATGTGAAAAAAGATGGTGGGAAGTTTGACTTCACTACTGGTGCGACAATTACCCCGCGTGCTGTCATTAAAGCGGTACATAAAGTCCTGAAATTCTATCAAACTCATCAACAGGCTATTTTTGAAACACCATCGGGTCAAGCATTGGCACTGTAGTTGCAAACTGCATAAAGGAAATCAGATGAGCGAAATTGAACAAGATGACAAAGTAAAAACAACCCCTAGAATTTTTTATGGCGAAATTGTCGAAAACGGTCTTTGGAATCAGAATCCAGGATTAGTTCAACTTTTAGGTTTGTGCCCAACTTTAGCCATGACGGTAAGCTTAGTGAATGGATTTAGTTTAGGCATCATGACGGCTGTAGTGATGGCGGCGAGTAATGCAAGTGTTGCCCCTATCAGACAATGGGTGCCAACAGAAATCCGTATTCCAGTGTTCATTTTAATTGTTGCGGCATTGGTGACCATTATTGATTTGTCTATGCATGCTTATTTACAAAGCTTGCACGCTGTTTTGGGAATCTTTATTCCGCTTATTGTGACTAATTGTATTGTTTTAGCGCGTGTTGAAGCATTTGCAGCTAAAAATCCGGTAATACCATCCGCATTAGATGGGTTTATGATGGGATTCGGACTGTCGCTTGTTTTAGCAACGCTAGGGGGTGTCCGTGAAATTATTGGAAAAGGCACTTTGCTTTCAGGGATTGATTTGGTCTTTGGGCCATCAGCGAAATCGATGATATTAACCATTATTCCTGATTACCATGGGTTCTTATTAGCCATCTTGCCGCCTGGCGCATTCATTGGCTTGGCTTCATTAATTGCAACACGTAACTGGTTAGCACAACGTAAAACGCGACGTGAGCTCAGTTCAACAACCTCACCTACGTTAGTAACAGATTAAATCAACAAGATTTTTCGATGAATGCAGAAAAGCGCTATGAGATTTTTCGTCGATTAGCAATCGCTATTCCTGAGCCAAAGACAGAGCTTTATCATACCAGTGTGTTTGAACTCCTTATTGCAGTGATTCTATCTGCACAAGCTACTGATAAGGGTGTGAACCTTGCTACTGCTAAGCTTTTTCCAGTGGCGAATACGCCATCAGCTATCTTGGCATTAGGTGTGGAAGGGTTGGAACGTTACATTAAAACCATTGGTCTTTATCACAGCAAAGCAAAAAACGTGATTGCGACATGCCAAATATTGGTTGAGCGTTTTGATAGCGTTGTTCCTAGTTCTCGTGAGGCTCTAGAAAGTTTACCAGGAGTAGGGCGGAAAACCGCAAATGTAATTTTGAATACTGCTTTTGGTCAGCCAACGATTGCAGTCGACACACATATTTTTCGCATTGGTAATCGTGTAGGTCTTGCGCCAGGAAAAACGCCTTTGGCAGTTGAGCTTAAGCTAATGAAAACAGTACCTAAAGCATTTATGCAGGATGCTCATCACCTATTAATTTTGCATGGGCGCTATACCTGTATTGCTAGGCAGCCAAAATGTGGTGATTGTGTGATTCGAGATTTGTGCG
>Ga0316226_1002305_pt1 | contig 18252 bp, 15 predicted proteins | sample TBH18017metaG_FD_206009 | JGI IMG/M metagenome (GOLD analysis project Ga0316226, IMG submission 206009) | Freshwater microbial communities from Trout Bog Lake, Wisconsin, USA - TBH18017 | ecosystem: Environmental > Aquatic > Freshwater > Lake > Hypolimnion/Profundal zone | place: USA: Wisconsin... | reverse complement strand
GTCGGTGATCAGGCCGCCAGTCCGAAGGCCGGGGCGCGGCGCGCGGGACGCGGGAACTCGACCAGCTTCGCCGGCATGGCGAGCGGCTTGATCGTGCGGGCGTAATCCGCGGCGAAGATGCCGATGAGGCAGGTGCCGAAGAGCAGCGAGGCGGCGATGGGCAGGGTGTGCGGGAGCAGGACAAACGCGGCGAGCGCGGCGACGGTGGTGAGAGCGGGAAGGGTTTTCATGGTGTTCAATTGGTTGATGCCCTGAAAACACCCCGGCCTTTCGAAAGTTACAAAAAAACGCCGCCCCGGAAAGGGACGGCGCAATGTAGGCCACGCAAACGCCTGATAACTTGTCGCTTAGGCGCCGCCCGTGGCGCCCGACGGCGCCGGCTTGAAACTGGCGCGCACACTGGCCTTGAGATAATCACGGTTCATGCGCGCGATGAAATCGTGGCTGATGGCCTTGGGGCAGGCCGCGCTGCACTCGTATTGGTTGGTGCAGTTGCCAAAGCCCAGCGCGTCCATCGTCCCGACCATGGCGAGCACGCGCGAGTCGCGCTCCGGCTGGCCCTGTGGGAGCAGGCCGAGCTGGGAAACCTTGGCCGCGACGAAGAGCATCGCCGAGGCGTTCTTGCACGCGGCGACGCACGCGCCGCAGCCGATGCACGCAGCCGCATCCATTGCGAGGTCCGCGTCGGTCTTCGGCACCGGAATCGAGTTGGCGTCCGGCGCCGCGCCGGTGCGGACGCTGATGAAGCCGCCGGCCTGGATGATTTGGTCGAACGCCGAGCGGTCCACCACGAGGTCCTTCACGAGCGGGAACGCCCGCGCGCGGAACGGCTCGACGACGATGACGTCGCCATCCTTGAACGCCCGCATGTAAATCTGGCAGGTGGCGACACCGTGGCCCGGGCCGTGCGGCTTGCCGTTGATCGTGCACGAGCAGGTGCCGCAGATGCCCTCGCGGCAGTCGTGCGCGAACGCAATCGGCTCCTCGCCCTTGAGCGTCAGCCCGTCGTTCACCACGTCGAGCAACTCGAGGAAGGACATGTGCGGGCTCACATTCGTCGCGGGATAGTCGACAAACTTGCCCGGCGCGGCGGGGCCGGCCTGCCGCCAGACGCGGAGCGTGACGCCGAAAGGCTGCGTGGAATTTTCAGCGACCATGTTTGAGTAAGTCGAGGGACGAGGAGTCGAGAAGTCGAGAAGCCAGAGCCGCGGGCTGCGGTTTACGGGAAAATGGGGTCTTGGTGCGCTCGACATCCAACGAGCGGTTGAGCGCGCTCAACTGGGCAGTGACCTCGCTGGTGAGGCTCAGTAGCCTGTCCCGCGCAGATCCGTCCAACCGGTGAGTGTCAGCCGCGACGTGAAGCAACGCCGCCAATTCCATGGCGGAGCCATAGGCGATTTCGAGGAAATGGGCGAAGTCCCGATCGGAGTTTCGTCCACTGCCTTCGGCAATATTGGCCGCAATCGAAACGGCTGCTCGGCGCAGCTGGCTCGTCAGGCCAAACAACTCGTCCATCGGAAAAGACTGCGTGGCGGTGTAGACCTCCGCGCCCAGCCGCCGCGCCGATTGCCATACGGTGAGCTTCTCAAATCGAAATTGTATCTTTCCAGCCATTTCATCTGCCCAGCCATTCGACTCCTCGCCCAAATTAATAAACTCTCCCGGCAAGGGATTCTCGACGCGGAATTGTAATTTTTCCGGCATCTCGACTGCTCGGCTTCTCGTCTCCTCGACCATGGACATGCGCAGCATCATTTGTAATTGCGGACGCTCATCTTCGTGAACTCGTAGTTGAGCGGCTCGATGTTGCGCAGCGGCGCCTTGCCGGCGCCCTGGAATTCCCAGGCGGCCACGTGGGCAAAGTTGACGTCGTCGCGTTTGCACTCGCCGTCGGGATATTGGAATTCCTCGCGGAAATGGCCGCCACAGCTTTCCTCGCGCGTGAGTGCGTCGAGGCAGAGCAGCTCGCCCAACTCCAGGAAATCCGCCACGCGGCCGGCCTGCTCCAGCGACTGGTTGAGCGTGTCCGCCGAACCCGGCACCGTGACATTCGCCCAGAATTCCTCGCGCAGGGCGGGAATGAGCTTGAGCGCCTCCGTCAGGCTCGCGCGGGTGCGCGCCATGCCGCAGTGCTCCCAGAGAATCTTGCCCAGCCGCTTGTGGTAGTGGCTGACCGGCTCCTTGCCCTTGATCTGCAGGAACCGCTCGGTCATGCCGCGGATGTTCTCCGCCGCCGCCTTGAATTCCGGGGCGTCCACCGACGGGCGCGAGCCCGGCTTCTGGCCGGCGAGGTAATCGCCGATGGTGTAGGGAATGACAAAATAGCCGTCGGCCAGGCCCTGCATCAGTGCGGAGGCGCCGAGGCGATTCGCGCCGTGGTCGGAGAAATTCGCCTCGCCGAGAACGAACAGGCCCGGGACGTTCGACATCAGGTTATAATCCACCCACAGGCCGCCCATCGTGTAGTGCACGGCGGGGAAGATGCGCATCGGCACCTGGTAGGCGCTCTCGGCGGTGATCTCGTGGTAGATGTCGAAGAGGTTGCCGTAGCGTTCGCGCACGCCGGCCTCGCCCAGGCGCTTGATCGCGTCGGCAAAGTCGAGATACACGCCGAGACCGGTCTCGCCCACCCCGCGACCCTCGTCGCACACGCGCTTCGCCGCCCGGGAGGCGATGTCGCGCGGGGCCAGATTGCCGAAGCTGGGATACATCCGCTCGAGGTAATAGTCGCGGTCGGCCTCGGGGATGGAATTCGGGTCCTTCTTCGCGTCCTCTTTTTTCTTGGGCGCCCAGATGCGGCCATCGTTGCGCAGCGACTCGGACATCAGTGTGAGCTTGGACTGGTAGTCGCCGCTGACGGGGATGCAGGTCGGATGGATCTGCGTGTAGCACGGATTGGCGAAGCACGCGCCGCGCTTGTAGGCGCGCCAGCTGGCGGTGACGTTCGAGCCGCGGGCGTAGGTGGAAAGATTGAAGACGTTGCCGTAGCCGCCCGTGGCGAGGATCACGGCGTCGGCGGCGTAGGTTTCGATGGCGCCGGTGAGCAGGTTGCGGACGATGATGCCCTTGGCGTGGCCGCCCACGACGACGAGGTCGAGCATCTCGCTGTTCGTGTGCATCTCCACCCCACCCGCGCCGATCATGCGCGAGAGGGCGGAATACGCGCCGAGGAGCAGCTGCTGCCCGGTCTGGCCGCGCGCGTAGAACGTCCGGCTGACCTGCGCGCCGCCGAAGGAGCGGTTGGCGAGGAGTCCGCCGTATTCGCGCGCGAAGGGCACGCCCTGCGCGACGCACTGGTCGATGATGTTGACTGAGACCTCGGCCAGGCGGTGGACGTTGGCCTCGCGCGAACGGTAGTCACCGCCCTTGAGCGTGTCGTAGAACAGCCGGTGCACCGAATCGCCGTCGTTCTGGTAATTCTTGGCGGCGTTGATGCCACCCTGCGCGGCGATGGAGTGCGCGCGGCGCGGGCTGTCGTGGAAGACGAAGCTCTTCACCTTGTAGCCCAGCTCCGCGAGCGTGGCCGCGGCCGAGGCGCCCGCGAGGCCGGCGCCGACGACGATGATCTCGTATTTCCGCTTGTTTGCCGGGTTGACGAGCTTGATCTCCGTCTTGTGCCGGCGCCATTTCTCGGCGAGCGGGCCGGCGGGAATCTTGGAATCAAGTTGGGCCATGGCGAAAGGGGTCAGCGGGTGGCCGCGACGCGCGCGGGCTCATGCGGCCGGAGTTTGCCGAGCAGGACCGCGCCGGGAATGACGAGGTTGCCCACGAAATAGACGATGCAGAACAGCACCACGATCTTGCGCAGCCCGGCCGCCCATTTTTCCGAGCGCCAGCCCATCGTCTGGAACATGCTGTCGGCGCCGTGCAGCAGGTGCAGGCTCAGGAGTCCCACCGCGATGATGTAAAACAGCGAGACCACGGGCTTCTGGAAGCCGAGGACCACCATGTTGTAGACATCGAACGTGGGCGTGCCCGCGCGCACGGTGATGAAGCCCGCCACCTTGAAGTCGGTCCCGAGGGTGTAGAGCGGCAGCGTTTCCTTGAACGTCGCGGCCTGGGTGAAGCCGAGCGTGAAGTGCGCGAGGTGGTAAATCAGGAAGGCCAGCACGACCACGCCCGACACGCGCATGAGCCGGGACGACAGCGTGGCGCGGAGGGTGTGCGTCACGCCGTATTTCACGTCGCGCGCCGCGTGGTTCTCCAGCGTCAGCACCGTCGCCGCCCAGATATGCAGCACCGCGCTCAGGATCAGGACGATCCGCGCCACCCAGAGCAGCGGCCCCAGCTGGTGCAGGAAAGCGCCATACCCGTTGATGTGGTCGGGTTCGGCGAAGATTTGCAGGTTGCCCACCAGGTGGCCGATGACGAAGCCCGTCAGGATCACGCCGGTGATCGCCATGATGACTTTTCGACCGATGGAGGAACCAAAGATTCTGCCCGCGAGATTCATTACTTGGACACGTGATGGGGAGGGATAACGGCGGAGAGACGCTCGGCGAGCCTTTCCGGGATGTAAAGTTTATCGGGCGGGAGGGCGAACGACGCCCGAGCTTATTAGCGAGCCTACCCAACCGCATCACCAATGGAACCGGGAGCGCCCAGCAGCCTATCCCCTCCCTCCCTCCCGACAGACCTGCCGATCCCCTCAGCTTGTCATTCTGAGCACAGCGAAGAATCCAGTTGGAGGTCGCCGGAGCCGGGAGCGGAAACCCACTGGATTCTTCGCTGCGCTCAGAATGACAAACGCCCAGCGCCCTCGCGAGCGAACCTCAGCGCGCGAGCGGCTTGAGCAGGGCGAACTTGCCGCTGGCGGCCGGCGCGAGCACGCGGCGGCGAAAGGCATTCACGCGCACCCCGTCTCCCAGCACCGCCGCAATCGACGTTTCCAGGTCGCGATGCGGCGCGATGTCGTCCGCCACATAGTGAAAATCCCACCGGTCCGCCGCGGTTTGCACGAGCGAGTAATGCCAGCACGCAAAGTCCGCAGGCAGCGCGGCGTCGATATCCGTCGGCGACACCAGCGAGCCGTCGGGCCGGAAATACAGGTTGCCCTCGCGCCCGAGCAGGCGGAAGCCCGTCGAGAATTTCTGCACGATGTCGCCCGTGTGATAACGCAGCAGCGGCATCGCCTCGCGGTCGCGCGTCGTGACGTGAATCTGAAACACGCCCGGCAGCTCCGCGCGCCAGGGCACGAGCTCGATGAAGGCGTTGGCGTCCACCGCCTGCGCATTGTCCTTGAACGCCTCGCCGACGAAGAGATAGCCCGCCTCAGTCGAGCCGTAGAGGTCGACCTGCGGCGCAGGAAACGCCTCCATGATCCGCCGGCCGTGCTGCGTGCTCGCCTTGCCGTAGGTCAGGATCACGGCCTTGATGCTCGGCACCTTCACGCCGCGCTTTTGCACGGCGCGCGCGAGCAGCGAAAGATAGACGGGCTCACCCTCGATCACCTCGGGCTTGGTCGCCTGCAGCTCCACCACGATGCGGTCCCACTCGGCCTCGGGGAACGCGAACGGGTCGCTCGAGAGGTTCAGGTAAACCGTGCCGTTGAAATAGCGGTGGGGAAACGGATGGTCCTCGTAGGGACAAAGGTTGCTGGAGCAGCCCACCGGCGCGAGGACGCACTTGCGATACGGCCGCCCGGCGAACTGGCGCAGGATCGGCGACGCGCGGTAGGCGTTCTCGGTCTGGCGGTCCCACCAGCCTTCCTCCATGATCACCGTCATCGGCGACTGGGTCGTGCCGCCCGTGCTCTCGTATTCAAATTTCCGCGTCTGCAACCCGCGGTCGACCTCGGCGTAGTCCGCGAAAAACGCCTGGTGCCCCTCGCCCACGATCTCCTTTTTCGACAGCGCCGGGATCTCCCGGTAGCACGACCACTGCAGCGGATTCGGGTGCAGCGGAAAGCGCCGGCTGTATAACGGGCTCCGCGCGTAGATCTTGCGAATCTCCTGTTCCAGCAACGCGGGCACCTCGCCGCCGCGTGGGGCGGGGCCGAGGGTCTCCGGGAGGTTGGCGAACAGGGGTGCGGACATGGTGGCGGGGGCGAGCGTCAGGTAAGTGGGCGGGTCGGTTTAGTCAAATGTCGGGGCGGATGGCGCAATAGGGTTAACGTGGGTCGGGCTTTACGCCCGACATGCGGGGAAGACCTGCCAGGCGTAAAACCCGACCCACATCAAGCAGGGCTACCACCCTCCTTCATCTCCCGCCACACCGGTTCAAAGCAAAACAGCGCGTCCAGCACCAGCCCGTGCGTGATGCCGCCCGACCGCGCGAGGGCAAGCACCTCGTCCACCGGGAGCGTGCTGACCTCGATTTCCTCGTCCGCATCCCACGCCATGTCGCCCGCCCTGACGGCATTTTCCACGAGCAGAAAATGGCTCCGGTTGCTCTGGATGGCGGGATTCGGATGAACGCTGCCCAGCAAACGCGCGGACGTACCGGCAAAGCCCGTCTCCTCGCGCAGCTCGCGCACGCCGGCGGTCACCGGGTCCTCCCCGCTCTCGAGGCAGCCGCCCGGAATCTCGAGGGAAAAACCGTCGATGCCGAAGCGAAACTGCCGCACCAGCACGAGGTGATGCTCGGGCGTCAGCGCGAGAACGTTCACCCAGTCCGGCGGACGGATGACGACAAAGTCACGCTCGACCGCCCGACCCGGATGCCGGAAGCGCGTGCGATGCAGGTCGAGCACGCGCGTCGTCGCGACCGTGGTGTCGGCCAGTTTTTCCCAGCGCGCGGGGCCGGACGTCGGTTTCATGGGGCGAAAAAAATGCCTCCTGACCGCGAGGGTGAGGAGGCACAAAATTAAATCGAATCAGCCGTTACTTCTTCTGCGGCAGCTTGATTTTCTGGCCGACCTTCAGCTTGCTCGGATTGACGTCGGGATTAACCGCGGCGACATCCGCGCCCGAAAAACCGCCATTGGCCTTGCCGATCTTGCTGAACGTGTCGCCAGCCTTGACGACGTATTCGCCGGGACCGGCGACGACTTCCGCGTGCGGACCCTTGCCGTGTGCGGCGGGCTTGGCCTTCTGGGCCTCCTCGATCTTGGTGATGGAGGCGTGGATGTTGCCCAGATCCGCGGCGACCGTGTTGAAGGCCTCCTGCGTGGTGCGGGAAAGTGAACCAATGTCCTTGGCCGATTTGTCGGCGGTGGCGGACACGGAGCCCAGCTGGGACTCGAGACCGTCAATCTTGGCGACCTTTTCCTCCTGCGCGTCGACCTTCGTTTGAAGCTTGGAGGCCTTGATGAGGCCAAAGCCACCGATGGCCAAAGCGATCACGCCGACGATGACTCCACCGATCGGCAGCATGCTGTTATTTTCGCGGGAAATGGTATCCATAGATAAGAGGTTAGAAGCGGAGAAGTAACGGAATCAGGGGGGTAGGCAAGCAGAGATTATTAACAATTCAGCGGGTAAAATGAGGCCTAAGCCCCAGTCCGGGATAGCATTGACGCACCGGGCGGCGAACTTGGGGCCAAGCGCGCATCGCGTCCCACTGCGCGCCAGGGGCGTCCGGAGATTGCATTGACAGGCACGAGGGCGGCGCGTCCCCTGACTCCCTCGTTACGAGCGGGGTGTAGCTTAGCCTGGTAGAGCGCCTGGTTTGGGACCAGGAGGTCGCAGGTTCGAATCCTGTCGCCCCGACCATGCTTTCGACGCATGCGGATCACTCTCTACGTCATCCGCGGCACGGAAAACGGGCGTCGACATGTCGGGATCACTCATGACCTGCCACAACACCTTAGAAGTCATCGCAAGAAAGAGTCGAAAGGTGGGCAGCTCCTGGGCTCGTTTGCGCTAATCCACAGCGAGGAGTTTCCGTCGTACCAATCCGCTCGAGCTCAGGAGATTTTCCTCAAATCAGGCCGGGGGCGAAGGTGGCTCGACGCGCAATATCCTCGGCAGAGCCCGCCGGCGCCAGGCCTCCGGTCGGTTCAGCTCTCGACGAGCTGCCGCAGCAACGCGAGGGCGGCGCGGAGGGTGCGCTGCTCGGCGGCGGTGAGTTTGCCGCCTACCGCGCCGGCGAGCCATTTGCGTTTCGCCTTCGCGGCGTCAAAGCGCACCTGCCGGCCCGAGCGCGTCAGCGAAAGCAACACCTGCCGCTTGTCGGTCGCGTGCGGGACGCGCTTCACAAAGCCCGCCTTTTCCAGGCCGCGGATCGTGGCGCCCATCGACTGCGGCTTGACCGACTCGAGGCGGGCCAGTGCCGCGACGGTCAGCGGGCCGGATTCGAGCCGGCACATCGCCGCCAGGTGCGACCAGCTCAGCTCGTGGCTCGCGCCCGCCGTGCGCAGCCGGCGCACGAGCTGGCCGATCACGAGGTGAAGTTCCTCGGCGAGGGCGCTGACGGAGCCGGGCGTGGCGGGGGGCATGGTGCACTCATGGCCAACAACAGCAAAACTTGCAAGTTAGACTTCTAATTTGCAACGTGGCCGCTCGCGTGTCTCTTTCCCGCTGTCCGCCCGATTCCGCCATGCTCCACTCCCCCCTCCCGCCCTTCCGCCGGTCCCTGCTCGCCGGGCTCACCGTCGTCGCCGCCCTCGCCCTCACCGCCGGCTGCAAGCCGAAGCCCAAGGCCGCCCCACCCGCCGCGCCTGCCGACGTGGTCCTCGCTCCCGTGATCCAGCGCGACGAGCCGATCCGCGCCGAATGGGTCGCGTCCGTCGACGGCCTGGTCAACGCCTCCATCCGCGCCCAGGTCTCGGGCTATATGCTAAAACAGGTCTATCAGGACGGCACCGAGGTGAAGAAGGGCGACGTCCTCTTCGAAATCGACCGCCGGCCGTTCGAGGCCGCGCTGGTGCAGGTCCAGGCCAACTACGACCAGGCGGAGCTGACGCGCCAGCGGCAGTCGCAGCTCAACACCGAGAACGCCGTCTCCGCGCAGGAACGCGACGCTGCGATCAACGCCGCCGCGGCGGCCAAGGGCGCGCTCGACCAGGCGAAGCTCAACCTCGAGTTCACCCGCATCGTTTCGCCGATTGACGGACTCGCCGGCATCGCCAGCGCGCAAATTGGCGACCTCGTCGGCCCGTCCACCGGCGTGCTGACGACCGTGTCCACCCTCGACCCGATCAAGGTCTACTTCTCGATCAGCGAGCAGACCTACCTCGATTTCAATCGGCCGCAGGCCGACGGCCCCAAGTTTCCCGAGGAACTCGTGTTCGACCTCGTGATGGCTGACGGCACCGTGTATCCGCACCAGGGTAAGTTCTTCGCCGCCGACCGCCAGATCGATCCGGGCACGGGCACGCTCCGCCTCGCGGGCGTGGTGCCGAATCCGCGACGCCTCCTCCGGCCTGGGCAATACGCGCGCGTCCGCGCCACCATCCGGACCGAGCACAACGCCCTGCTCGTGCCGCAGCGCGCCGTCAACGAGCTGCAGGGCAGCTATCAGGTCGCTGTCGTCGGCGCCGACAACATCGCCCATCTGCGCACCGTGAAGGTCGGCGACCGGTCCGGGCAGCTCTGGATCATCCGCGACGGCCTCCACCCCGGCGAGCAGGTCGTCGTCGACGGCATCCAGAAGGTCAAGGAAGGCGCCGCCGTGCATCCCGTCACCCCGGCCAAGGCCGAATAATTCCGCGCCCTCCCCGCCATGGCCCGCTTCTTCATCGATCGCCCCGTCTTCGCGATCGTCATCTCCCTCCTCACCGTGATCGTCGGCCTCGTGGTCCTCGTGGGCCTGCCGATCGCGCAATTCCCGAAAATCGTCCCGCCCGAGGTGCGCATCACGTCGACCTATGTCGGCGCCGACGCGCAGACCGTCGAGCAGTCCGTCGCCACGCCCATCGAGCAAACGATGAGCGGCGTGGACAACATGAACTACATGTACTCGATCAACGGCAGCGACGGCTCGCTGCGGTTGACGACGAACTTCGACATCGCGACCGAACCGAACGACGACCTCATTCTCTCGCAGATGCGCGTGACCCAGGCGTCGCCGCAGCTGCCCGCAGAGGTCGCCACCTACGGCGTCACCGTCCAGAAATCCCTCACCGCGCCGCTGATGCTGCTGGCGCTGTATTCGCCGCACGACACCTACGACAGCACGTTCCTGGCGAACTACGCCTACATCAACATCAACGACCAGCTCACCCGCGTGCCCGGCATCGCCAGCGTCACCGTCTTCGGCGCGGGCCAGTATGCGATGCGGTTGTGGGTGAAGCCCGATCAGCTCGCCAAGCTGAACATCACCGTCCCCGAGGTCACCGGCGCCATCCAGAGCCAGAGCACGGTGAATCCCGCCGGCCAGCTGGGCGGCCAGCCTTCCCCCCCCGGCCAGGAGTTCACCTACTCCGTCCGCGCCCAGGGCCGGCTCACCTCGCCCGAGGAGTTTGGCAACATCGTCGTCCGCGAGAATCCCGACGGCTCGCTCATCCGGTTGAAGGACGTCGCCCGCATCGAGCTCGGCGCTCAGGTTTACAACGTGCAGGGCCGCTACAACGGCCGGGCCGCGGCGAATATCGCCATCTACCAGCTGCCGGGCTCCAACGGCCTCGAGGCCCAGAAGGGCGTGCTGAAGGTGATGGAGCGGCTGAAGGAGCGCTTCCCCGCCGACCTCGACTACGGCATCGGTCTCGACACCACCCGCGCCGTGTCGGAAGGCGTCCGCGAAATCAGCGGCACCCTCTGGCAGGCGCTGCTGCTCGTCATCCTCGTGGTCTTCGTCTTCCTGCAGGGCTGGCGGCCGACGCTGATCCCGATGCTCGCGGTGCCCGTTTCGCTCATCGGCACGTTCATCTTTTTCCCGATGTTCGGCTTCTCGATCAACACGTTGTCGCTGTTCGGCCTCGTGCTGGCGATCGGCCTGGTCGTGGACGACGCCATCGTCGTCGTCGAGGCGGTCGAGCATCACATCGAGCACGGGCTTTCACCCCGCGACGCGACGCTCAAGGCGATGTCGGAAGTCTCCGGTCCCGTCGTCGCCATCGCGATCATTCTCGCCGCCGTGTTCGTGCCGACCGCGTTCATCCCCGGCATCACCGGGCGGCTCTACCAGCAGTTCGCGCTGACCATCGCCATCTCGGTGGCGATCTCGGCCTTCAACGCGCTCTCGCTGAGCCCGGCACTGTGCGCGTTGCTGCTGCGGCCCCGCCAGCCCGTGCGCGGTCCCCTCGGCGCGTTCTACCGGGGCTTCAACCGGGTCTTCGGCCGCGGCAACCAAGCCTACGTCAGCCTCTCGCGGATGATGATCCGCAAGAGCTTCTTTTCCGTACTCGCCCTCGTGGCCTTCGCCGTGGCGGCCGGTTGGTTCGGCGGCAAGCTCCCGGCGTCCTTCCTGCCCGAGGAGGACCAGGGCTACCTCTATGTCGCGCTTCAGCTGCCCAACGCCTCCTCGCTCCAGCGCACCGCCGAGGCGGCGCACAAGGTTGAGTCGGTGCTGGCCCAGACGCCCGGCGTCCAGGGCTACACCTCCATCATCGGCTTCAGCCTGCTGAGCACGGTGTACAACACCTACAACGCGTTCTTCTTCGTCAACCTGAAGCCCTGGTCCCAACGCGGAGCGCCCGAGGAGCAATACCAGGCGATCAAGGACCACCTCGCGCGCGAGCTGAAGAAGATCCCCGATGGCACGTCGTTCTCGTTCGCGCCGCCGTCCATCCCCGGCGTCGGCACCGCGGGCGGTTTCACCTTCGTGCTCGAGGATCGCGCCGGCAAGGACGTGAGCTTCCTCGCGGACAACCTGAACAAGTTCATGGACGCCGCCAAAAAGCGGCCCGAACTCAGTGGCGTCAGCAGCACCTTCCTGCCCAACGTCCCGCAGGTCTTCGTCAAGGTCGACCGCGACAAGGTCCTCAAGCAGGGCGTCAACCTCGGCGACGTCTACAAGACGCTGCAGTGCTATATGGGCGGTGTGTTCGTGAACTATTTCAACCGCTTCGGCCGGCAGTGGCAGGTGTACGTGGAAGCCGAGGGCGAATATCGGCGGCGCGCCGAGGACCTCGCGCAATACTATGTGCGCAACCGCGCGGGCCAGATGGTGCCGCTGACGGCGATGGCGTCCATCGAGGAGCACACCGGCCCGGAATTCACGATGCGCTACAATCTTTTCCGCAGTGCGCAGATCAACGGCTCGGCCGCCGCGGGCTACAGCTCCGCACAGGCGACGAAGGCCCTCGAGGAGGTCTTTCACCAGACCATGCCGGCCGAGATGGGCTTCGATTACATCGGCATGTCCTTCCAGGAGAAACGCGCCGCCGAGGGCGTGCCCCCGATGGCGATCTTCGGGCTCTCGCTGCTCTTCGTGTTCCTGATCCTCGCGGCACTCTACGAAAGCTGGTCGCTGCCGTTCAGCGTGATCCTGACCGTGCCCATCGCCGTGTTCGGCGCCTACGCCGGGCTGCTCTGGCGCGGGATGGAGAACAACGTCTTCGCACAGATCGGCCTCGTCATGCTCATCGGCCTCGCCGCCAAGAACGCGATCCTGATCGTCGAGTTCGCGCGTACCCGCCGCCAGCAGGGCCAGTCCATCATCGAAGCCGCGCTCGAGGGCGCCCGCGTGCGTCTCCGCCCGATCCTGATGACGTCCTTCGCGTTCATCCTCGGCTGCGTGCCGCTCTGGCTCGCCAGCGGCGCGGGCGCCGTCGCGCGCCGGGTCATGGGCACCGCCGTCATCGCGGGCATGCTGGCCGCCAGCCTGCTCGCGATCTTCCTCATCCCGGTGATGTTCTACGTCGTCGAGTCGCTCACCAAGCGCAAGGAACACCCCGCCGCCAGCCTGCTGCCGCACCCGTAAGCCCCCTTTGACCGAACCATCGATCGAGCAATCAACACCCAAACGGAGGTCTCCGTGAAAATTCCCTCACCGGCTTGCGCTTTGATCATCGCCGTCTCGCTGACGGCTGGCTGTGCCTCATCCCAGACCGCCCGCATCCAGGAAAAGTCCGCGGTTTTCGAGCAACTGACACCCAAGGAGCAGAACCAGATTCTGCACCAGAAGGTCAGGACCGGCTTCACGGCGGACATGGTTTACCTCGCGCTTGGCCGACCTTCGCAAGTCGCGACCGTAAACGATGCGGCGGGCATCGCCCTGGAGGAGTGGACCTACAAGCGTCCCATCGCCGCTCCGGATCGGATCATCACGGGCGTGATTGACCAATTCCCCGAGTTCCGTCCCGGCGATGCGTTCCATGCCACCCGGGCCCAGCCGGGGTCGGAGGTCATCCGGCGCAACGAGGGCGACCCAATGACGGAAGCCACCGCGATCTTTACTCTGCAAGTCCGTTTCAGCGCCGGCAAAGTTGTTTGGATGAAACTGACCTGACGACGGTTATTTTCCCGTGCTGGGGAAAATCACCGCCGGTGTGGCACCCTTCGAGGCGGGCGCAGGCGCCGCGACTGGAAGGTTGGCCCGCAGCATCAACGCCCGCTGCAGCCAGGGGCTCGCGGGGTCGATCGCCATGACCTGGTCGGAATATTTTTTCACATCGTCAGCGCGGCCGGCGACGTTGGCGAGGCTGGCCAGCTGATACGCCGCCTCGACGCGCGTGGCCTTCGCCTCGGTCGTGTCAGCCAGCAGTTGTTTGAGCGACGCTTCACCCTCAGCGGCCTTGCCGCCCTGGATCTTGGCCATCGCCAGACCGAGTCGCGCACGACTGGCCAGCGGGCCGGTCTTGAGCGCGGAAACCGCATCCTCGTAGCCGTAAATCGCCTCGGTGGAACGACCGGCGGCGTAGTCCTCGTCCGCCAGCTGCAGGCGGGCGATGCCAGCGAGGGTGTGGCCGGGATGGGCCGAGGCAAAGGCCTTGAGCTGCGCCGAGGTCGTGGCGGCGGCATAATCCCGGCCGATCTCCACTTCCTTCTGCGCGAGGCTGTAATCCCAGGCGCCCTTCGCGAGAATCGCCAGCAGCACCACCACGACGAGCCCGACCACGGACTTGCCGTTCTTCTTCCAGAAGATCCGCAGCCGGTCCTCGAAGGTCAGCGCGACGTAGTTTTCGTCCACTGCGACATAGTTACGTTTGTCACCGGAGGATTTGGGAGCAGAGGGAGTGGCAGGCGTGGTCATGGGCACAGTTGGGCGTTGAGTAAACGATGACGAGAACCGATGGAGCTGAAAGTTGAAAGCCGGAAGTTGACGGGCGACCGCCGGCCCCCGGCCGCCGCGGTTAAAAGTTGAAAGCTGAATGTTGAAAGTCCTATCCCAGAATGATTTATCGTCCATCCAGGCTTTCAACTTTCACCCTTCAACTTTCAACTGAGCGACAGGTCGCTCAATCGAAGACCACGGTCTTGTGGCCGTAAACGAGCACCCGGCCTTCCAAGTGCCAGCGGACCGCCTGGGCCAGCACGGTCTTTTCGAGGTCGCGGCCCTTCCGGATCAGGTCATCCACGCCGTGGCGATGCGTCACGCGCGCAACGTCCTGGTGGATGATCGGACCCTCGTCGAGATCGCGCGTCGCGTAGTGCGCCGTGGCGCCGATGAGCTTCACGCCCCGCGCGTGTGCCTGGTGATACGGCCGCCCGCCCGCGAAGGCCGGCAGGAAAGAATGATGGATGTTGATCACCGGCCGGCCGAGCTTCTCCAAAAAATCCGCCGACAGGACCTGCATGTAGCGCGCCAGCACGACCAGGTCGGCCCCGAGTTCGCCGAGCAGCGCGAGCTGCTTCGCCTCCGCGGCGACCTTGGTCTCCGCGGTGACGGGAATGTGGTAAAACGGCAGCCCGTAGCCCTTCGCCACGGACGCAAAGTCCGCGTGGTTGCTGATCACCGCGACCAGTTCGCCCGAGAACTCCCCCTCGCGCCACCGCAGCGCGAGGTCGTGGAAACAGTGTTCCGCCCTCGAGACGAAAACGACCACTCGCGGCCGACTCGTCGACGCCGTGACTTGCACCTTCATCCCAAGCCCCGTCGCAAACTTCCGAAACTCCGCCGCGATCGCATCCAAATCCGCCCCAGTCGGGGCCCCGCCCGCCGAAGCCTTGGCGAAGGAGGGCTCCCATTCCACCCGCTGGAAAAAGACGCCCGCCTCCCGGTCGTGATGCTGATCGGCATGCACGATGTTGCCACCGCGCTCGAAGACCCAACCCGACACCCGCGCTACGAGTCCCGGCTGGTCAGGTCCGTGCAGGAAGGCAATGAGGGTGGGAAGCGACATGGTGTCCGGTAACGGATACGAGGCGGTGAGCGGGGCCAACAGCTAGTTCTGACATAAAGCCTAGCACCTAACACTTAACGCCCTGTGCCGGCGCCGTCAGGCGGCTGGCAGCAGCAGCACCTTGCCGGTGGTGCCGCGGCCCTCGAGCGCGCGATGCGCCTCAGCGGCGGCGGTGAGCGGATACGTCGCGCCAATGCGCACGTTCAACGTCCCCTCATCGATCCATTTGAACAGGTCGTCGCTGCGCCCGCGCAATTCCTCCGGCGTCGCCGTGTAATGCCCGAGCGTTGGACGCGTGAAATACAGCGAGCCGCGCTGCGAGAGCACCAGGGGCGCGAAGGGCGGGACGGGGCCGCTGGAGTTGCCGTAGGACACCAACATGCCGCGGGGACGCAGGCTCGCCAGCGATCCCTCAAACGTCGCCTGGCCAACGCCGTCGTAAACCACGTCCACGCCGCGCCCACCCGTGAACGCGCGCGCCACCTCGGGAAATTTCGTGTCGCCGCTCAGCACGAGCACCTCATCCGCGCCGGCGGCCCGCGCAAATTCCACCTTCGCCTCGCTCCCGACCGTCGCGAACACCCGCGCGCCGCGTTTCTTCGCGATCTGCACGAGCAGCAGCCCCACCCCGCCCGCCGCCGCGTGCACGAGCGCGGTTTCGCCCGCACGCAGGGGCCAGGTGTCGCACGCGAGGTAATGCGCCGTCATGCCCTGCAGCATCACGGCCGCGGCCAGCTGCAGGCCGACGCCCTCCGGCACGCGCACGACATGCGCCGCGGGCGCCAGCGCCTCGGTGGCATACGCGCCGATCATGGCGGCACTCGCGACGCGATCACCCATGCGAAAATCCTTCACGCCCTCGCCCACCGCCGTCACCACGCCGGCGGCCTCCTGGCCCAGCGTGTGCGGTAGTTTCACCGCGTAGAGTCCGCTGCGCTTGTAGGTGTCGATGAAGTTCAACCCCGCCGCTGCGACGCGCAGTCGGACTTCGCCCGCGCCCGGCGTTGGCACGGGCACGTCGTCCACCCGGAGCTTCTCCGGACCGCCGGTTTCATGGATGCGGAGGGCTAACATTTTCGAGTTTCGAGTTTCGATTTCGGAACTGGGTTAGCTAACGCTTGGGAGGACGTTTCTCAAATCGAGCTCCGGAAATTCCGTGGTGATTTTCCGGGGCTCGTCTGCAATCGAAATTCGAAAATCGAAAATCGAAAATTACACAACCGTCACGTTGCCACGATACTGCTGGATGGGCTTCACCGTGATCTGGCGGTGCTTGAGCGCGTAGATGCCGTTGGCGGCGGCCTCGGCGCCGGTCACCGTGGTCATGAGGCAGACGTTGTGGGCGTAGGCGGCGGCGCGGATGGCGTTCTCGTCGCGGCGCGGGATCATGCCGCCGGGGGTGTTGATCACCATCTGGATCTGGCCGTTCTTGATCATGTCGACCGCGTTAGGCCGGCCTTCACTGAGCTTGGCGAGGCGTTTCACGGCGACGCCAGCGTCGCCGAGGACCTTCGCCGTTCCGCTCGTGGAATAGATCGTGAAGCCGAGCGCCTCGAGGCGCTTCGCCAGGATCACCGCGCGGGGTTTGTCGGCGTCCTTCACGGACAGAAACACATTGCCCTTCACCGGCAGGCCCGGCTTGGCGGCGGCCTGGGCCTTGGCGAACGCCATGCCGAGGTCCTCGTCGAGGCCCATGACTTCGCCGGTCGAGCGCATCTCGGGGCCGAGCGTGATCATCGCGCCGGGGAAGCGCACGAAGGGGAACACCGCTTCCTTCACGCACCAGTGATTCGGGACATGCTCGCCGGTGAAGCCGAGCGCCTTGAGCTTCTGGCCGGTCATGACCTTGGCCGCCAGCTTCGCGAGCGGCACGCCGATGGCCTTGGCGACAAACGGCACAGTGCGCGAGGCGCGGGGGTTGACCTCCAGCACGTAGAGTTCGTCGTCCTTGATCGCGAACTGGATGTTCATCAGGCCGATCACCTTCAGCTCGCGGGCCAGCGCGTGCGTGGCGATGCGGACGGTCTTGAGCATCTGGGCGCCCAGCGTGTGCGGGGGCATGACCATCGCCGCGTCGCCCGAGTGCACGCCGGCAAATTCGATGTGCTCCAGCATGCCGCCCACGACGGAGGTTTCGCCATCGCTGATGCAGTCCACATCGAGCTCGATCGCATCCTCGAGGAACTTGTCGATCAGCACCGGCTTGCCCGGCATCACCTCAAACGCCGTGCGGATGACCGCCTGGAATTCCTGCTCCGTGTACACGATGAACATCCCGCGGCCACCGAGCACGAAGGACGGCCGCAGCAGCACGGGAAAGCCCACCTCGTGCGCAAACCCCAGTGCCTCGCTCTCGTTGAGCGCCGTGCGGTTGGCGGGCTGGCGCAGGCCGATCTTGCGGAGCACGGCGGCGAATTGCTTCCGGTCTTCCGCCAGCTCGATGCTCTCGGGCGACGTGCCGATGATGTTCACGCCGTTCGCCTTCAGCGCGGTGGCGAGGTTGAGCGGCGTCTGCCCGCCGAACTGCACGATCGCGCCGTCGCATTTCTCCTGCTGGTAAACCTCCAGCACGTCCTCGAGCGTGAGGGGCTCGAAGTAGAGTCGGTCGCTGGTGTCGTAGTCGGTCGAGACCGTCTCGGGGTTCGAGTTGACCATCACGGTCTCGAAGCCCGCCTCGCGCAGCGCAAAGCTCGCGTGCACACAGCAGTAATCAAACTCGATGCCCTGGCCGATGCGGTTCGGGCCGCCGCCGAGGATCATGATCTTCTTTTTCTTCGAGGGGATGATCTCGTTCTCGTCGCCGTAGCTCGAATAGTAGTAGGGCGTGAACGCCTCGAACTCCGCGGCGCAGGTGTCGACGAGGCGGTAGGTCGTGTGGATGCCGCGCTGCTTCCGGTCCGCGCGGACGGTCGCCAGGTCGCTCTTCAAAATGTGCGCGAGTTGCGCGTCGGAAAAACCGAATTGCTTGGCCCGCCGGAGGGCGTTCGTGTCCACGGACGCGAGCGTGTGCTGGGACAGCGCCTGCTCCATCTCGTGGATCTCACGCAGCTGATGGAGGAACCACGGGTCGATCTTGGTCAGGTCGAAGATGCGCTCAACCGTGTAGCCAGCGCGGAACGCATGGCGGAGATAGTACACGCGCTCGG
>Ga0316226_1002272_pt1 | contig 18400 bp, 15 predicted proteins | sample TBH18017metaG_FD_206009 | JGI IMG/M metagenome (GOLD analysis project Ga0316226, IMG submission 206009) | Freshwater microbial communities from Trout Bog Lake, Wisconsin, USA - TBH18017 | ecosystem: Environmental > Aquatic > Freshwater > Lake > Hypolimnion/Profundal zone | place: USA: Wisconsin... | reverse complement strand
CTGAAATCAGGGTCGCAAACGATATCGTTGACTGATTTCAAAGCGGGAGCCCAAGTGCGTTTGCGGGTCAAACTCACTAATAGTAAGTGGGGATCTGTGCCGGCACTCCAAACGGCCATCCTCAGTGGGAATGGGGAGGCGTTGCGCTGGTCCACTACCAAGGAATGGCAGGCCGGAGCAGCTTCCAATGGAATAAACTGAGCTTCCAGCAAATCGGCGACCGGTTTGACCGCTCAGCTCGCCGGGTTGTACAGATTTATCAAGCCGCCCGCCACAAAATCCAATTTCCCTCAACGGCCTGTTTAACCGGTTCGATCATCTTCTGGTCAAAGCCGGCTTTACCGTTGAGAAGCAAGCTATCGCCAGCACCTTGCGCGCCAGCCAACTTCACCCCCATTGTTATCCGCCCACCTACGGCCGCTATGCGCACTGGGATCTTTGCGCTGCTTCGGTTCCAAGATCGCACAAATCAGTTCGCCTGCCTGCCCTGTGGGCTTGGCTCCCGCTGGCAGGCCGGGAATACAGTCACCGGTATTTGCTGGCCTTGAGCGCCGCACGGAACTGGAGCGAGGTGGAAGGCGGTTGCGCATTTGGATTTGTCAAACCAAGGCATTACGAAATTCATACAGCGGCAACTTGCGATTCAGCACGGGCCGGGAAGCGGGATCGTGTTCAACGGTCAATGCAATGAAGAAAATCGCTTCGATTTAATTCATTGGACTCCCTGAAATGCGGATGAATCTGGCCCAGTTGGTTTCAAATGATAAGACCCACATGATTATTGGCCAAATCTCGTTTCTTGCTTGCGGCATTTCCTGAAGTCATTGCAACGATTACCCATGAGGATTGGGGGGCTATTCGTAGCAATGATTACGATGAGGGTGTCGCCGTATCCGGCGTTGACTTCCACTTCCACGGGATAGGCGTAATGCCGTTCACGGCGGCCGAACAGACCTTTGAAAGCATGGCGACAGCTTAACCGGAGTCAGCGGGCGATGGCAAAGACTGATTTCGTGACAGCAATACCAGTTGTTCCATCCCCGGCACTTCGGCGATCGCTGGCGGGTCATCAAACGGTGGCGGCAGTTGGGCCTGGACATCTGCTGGACCGAAAAACTCGGCTGTACAGCCGCGACCACCGCCCCGACTGCAAGCAACTCGGGCTAGCAGTGGATTATGCCAGCGCGCGTGCGCAAACCGGAGCGCTGCGACCGGGGGACCGGTCACGGTTTGAGGTCGGTCGACCGCGCGCCGTCCCGGCGCGCCGCGGAATGCCCGCCGCCCTCAACTCCCGGCGCGGAAGGTCAGACGGAATTTTCCCGAGGTCAGCGGCGGCAACAACTTTACCAGTTTGGTGGCAATGGCGCTTTTAAGCTGCAACAAATCCCGCAATTGCCCAGTCAAGCCGTCCAAGGCCTGAGCGGTCGGCGGTTCGCGGTCGGAAATAAATTGGAGCTCGCATTCGCCCTGTTCGTTTTGCCGCAGTTGATAATGCAGAATGCCCTCGGCCCCGGCGAAACAACGGTCCACCTCCAGCGTCGTCACGCGCTGTCCGTCCCCGCGCCGCAGGGTGTCGCGCTCCCGTCCGTGCACCAGGTAATCCGTCGCGTACGGCCGTTCGCAGCGTTCCGCGAGATCGCCAATCCGATAGCGCACCAGCGGCATGACGTCGTTGGTCAGCGTCGTCACCACCAAGCCCCCCACGCCGCGCGCATCGGCTTCCACCAGCTCATAAAAAACATTGTCCAAGCTGGCCTTCATTTCCCCGCGCTCGTTTTCCATCAATAAATGGCCGGTTTCCGTGGAGCCGTACAGATTGCACACCGGCACGCCGAATACCCGCCGCAAGATTTTGCGATGCGCCACGCTCACGAATTCGTAGCTGCATAAAATGAATCTTACCGAGGGGAACCTGATGGCATGGCGCTCGCAGTAGAGCGCGAACCACGCGCCATGCACCGGGTCCAAATCCAAAAATTGCGGCGACCATTCCAGGATTTCGGCGGCCATGCGGGCCAGCTCCGCCTCCGTCTGGAGGAACGGGATGCGCGCCTGGTTCACGAACCGCGTGGTGTCCACCGTGCGCGCGGCCTTGGACGTGTAATTGGAAAAGCAGACCAGCCCGTTGCAGACCGGCGGCACGAGCGTGGCCCGCCGGGCACGCGGCGACGCATCCAGAGTCTCCGCCACGAAGCGGTTCAGCCGCAACACGCGCGTCTCCTGCTCATTCCACCAGCCGCGACCGAACAATACCGCCGTCCGCTCCTCGGAACTGCCGGAGGTATGTTCCAGCTCCACGGATTTGCCGGCCAGCAGCGCGTCAAGCTCCTGCCCGGCACGGAGGAAATTGCGCGGAAAATTTTCCCGCAACTCGCGCTTGCCGATGAGTGGCCGGCGGAAAAAGTCCGCCGTCTTGGCCGCCTGGTAAAGCGGCACGTCGCGCCAGCGCGGCAGGAGTTCTGCCACGCGCGCCAACTGCGCGGCTTCGCGCATGAGTTCCGGAGTCGCTAACATGCGGCCATAATCTATGCGCCAAATAAGAAATTTTCCAGTTCGGATATTGTGGGGCCAGCGGCCTCCTCCGGCAGCTCACTTTCTTTCGCGCGCCGCCGGGCGCGGAATCGCGCGGCCAAGCGCAAATAAATTTGCCTCGCCCACCGGACACTGCTTTACTCGCGTGGATGTATTATGACGACGAGACGCCGCGCGCCGCCGCGCGAGCCAGACGCGGTCGTGGCTGGTGGCCCGGCTGGCTGCTGTTCATTTGCCTCACCGCGCAGGCCGGCCAACCGGAGGCCACGAATCTCTGGACTTTTGCCTTCAGCCCCTACGGCAGTTCCTCCACCCCGGCCGTGGGGCCGGAGGGAACGATCTACACCGGCGAATTCAACGGCCGACTGTATGCCATTGCCCCCGATGGCAAACCGCGATGGCACTTCCAAACGGGAGATGAAATCAAATCGTCCCCCGCCCTCGGGGATGATGGCACCGTTTATTTTGGCGCCCGCGACCACCGGTTTTACGCGCTCACCCCGGCCGGAAAACTGAAGTGGAAGTTCGCCACCGGCGGCTGGGTGGATTCCTCGCCGGCGATCGCCGCGGACGGTACGATCTATTTTGGCTCGTGGGACAAGAATTTCTACGCGCTGAATCCGGATGGCTCCGTGAAATGGAGATTTGCCGCGGGCGGGATTGTGGATTCCTCGCCGGCCGTTGCGGCGGATGGCACGATTTATTTCGGCGCGCATGACAAGAAATTCTACGCCCTGGACGCGGCCGGCCGGCCGCGCTGGACCTTTTTAACCGGGGCGGAAATCACCTCCTCTCCCGCCTTGGGCGAAGCGGGGGACGTCTATTTCAGTTCAACCGATGGCAATCTATACCGGCTCAAGGCGGATGGCACAGAACGCTGGCATTGTCGCATCGGAGGCGGTTCGGACGGTTCACCGGTGCTGGCGGAAAACGGGAATGTGGTCATCGCGGCTGGCCACAAGACGTTGATCCTGTCTTCCGCGGGCGCCATCATTTGGAGTTGGGATTCCGGGGCTTGGATTGATGAAACACCCCTCGCAACCCAGGATGGGGTTTGTTTTTCGGCCCCTTGGAACCACCTATGGGCGAGACATCTGGATGGGACGGCGGTTTGGGAGGTCCAACTGCGCGACATGCTTTCCTCCTCGCCGGTGCTGGGCAATCATGGAGAGGTTTATTTTTGCTGCTTTCAAGGCATGCAGGCCGTGCAGCCGCCGGTGGCGCTGCGGCCGGCGAAAAGTCCCTGGCCCATGTTTCGCGCCAACGCCCGTCACACTGGCCGGGTGGGCGGCAATTGAAAACTTGGACTTGTGACGGGCCGGAAAAACACTAAAGTTTCAACGCGCAGAAGGCGCACGATGAAAACATTTGCGGAATCCAAATTTCCCGGCCGGCTCATCGCCGTCGAAGGCCTCGACGGTTCGGGCAAATCCACGCAGATTTACCTGCTGAAGCGCTGGCTGGAGGCCGAAGGCATCAAGGTTTATTTCAGCGAGTGGAATTCGTCCGAGCTGGTCAAGTCGGCGACCAGCAAGGGCAAGAAACGGGAGCTGCTCACCCCCACGACGTTCAGCCTGATTCACGCCACGGATTTTGCCGACCGCTACGAGCGGCATCTGGTGCCGCTGCTGCGCGCTGGCTACATCGTGTTGTGCGACCGGTACATTTTCACCGCGTTTGCGCGGGACGTGACACGCGGCTGCCCCCCGGACTGGGTGCGGGGCAATTACAGCTTTGCCTGCGCGCCGGACTTGACGATGTTCTTCAAGGCGGACCTCGAAGTGTCGCTCAACCGCATTTTGGAAGGCCGGCCCAAGTTGAAGTTTTTCGAGGCCGGCATGGATTTGCGCCTCTCAAACGATCCCTACGAAAGCTTCAAGATTTTCCAAGGCCGCATCCTGGACCAATATCTGGCCATGACCAAGGAGTTCAATTTCGTGATCATTGATGCCAACGAGCCGGCCGAGCGCCAGCAAGTGATCGTGCGCAAATTGGTGAGCGACCGGATTGAATTGAGAAAATTCAAGCGCCGCCGCCCGCTGCCGCTGCCGCCTGCGCTGCGCAAACGGCGCGAAGTCGAGAGTAATGACCAGGACAAGGAGGAGGATAAAATCGCATGAGCCAGTCCCATCGTTTTTACGGACATGGCATCCCGCATGTCAACGCCCAGGATCTGGGCGGCAAGCTGATCGTGGTGGAAGGCGCCGATGGCTCGGGCCGTTCCACGCAGATTGCCGATCTGGTGACCTGGCTGGAAACCAGCGGGCACGCGACGGTGCAGGTGGGCCTCAAGCGTTCCACGCTGGTCAGCGAGGAGCTGGAGCGGGCGCAAGAAGGAAATGTGCTCAGCCGGACGACCCTGGCCCTGTTCTACGCCACGGACTTTGCGGATCAGTTGGAGAACATCATTCTGCCGGCCCTGAAATCGGGATTCATCGTGCTGGCCGACCGGTACATCTACACCCTGATGGCGCGCGACATGGTTCGCGGTATGAACGAAGCCTGGCTGAAGAATTTGTATGGCATCGCGCCGGAGCCGGACGCAGTGTTTTATCTTTCCGTGGAACCGCAGGAATTGGTGCAGCGCAATTTGTCCAAAACAGCCACGCTGGATTATTGGGAAAGCGGGATGGATCTCGGCCTCTCGCGCGACATGTTTGACAGTTTTCTGAAATACCAAACAGCCATGGGCGAGGCTTTCCGCCAACTCGAGAAAAGCTACCATTTCGACATTATCGATGCCAACCGTCTGGTGGGTTCAGTAACCAGGGTTCTGCGCAAGAAGATCAGCGCACTGCTGGCCAAAAAATAAGGCCGTGCGGCGTCAGGCACCCTTGCCTGACGTGGGCGGCTTCTTTGCCGCCTGGATAGGGCGCGGCTGGCATTGGGTTGTGCTTGAATCTGAACCCGCTCTGGTCTGCTCGAGATTTTGTCCACCGGCGGGCCCGCCATTGCATCGTACCGGCGCTATGGCGTGCCGAGGAAGCCCGGCTTCGCGGCAGGCATCCTTGACGTGGAGGCCGGCATCCCCCGCTGCCTCGTCCCCCAGCTTGGATTGCTGGATTATTGGATGTTGGATGTTGCATGTTGATGCCCGTGGTTCAATGTTTGCCCTCTTCCGCCTCGTTCTGCTATGCTTCGCGTCACATGAAAGCTGTACCGTTGCCTTCCGCCCTGTTCACTTTGAATCGTGAACGGCTGGTGAAAAAACTGGCGCCGCGCTCGGTCGCGGTGCTTAACGCCAACGACCTCATGCCCACCAATGCCGACGGCACGATGGGTCACCTGCAAAACGCCGACCTGTTTTATCTTACCGGCGTGCATCAGGAAGAAACCATCCTGCTGCTGGCGCCCGGGGCTTTCGACCCCAACCACCGCGAGGTCTTGTTCGTGCGCCAGCCCAGTGAACATTTGGCCATCTGGGAAGGCCACAAGCTCACCAAAGAACAGGCCACGGTCATTTCCGGCATTAAGAACGTGAAATGGCTCACGGAGTTCCCGGTGATCTTCCGCCAAGTCGTCTGCGAAATGAACCACGTCTATCTCGACACCAACGAACATCAGCGCGCCGACGTGACGGTGGAGACGCGCAATGCGCGGTTTGTCCGCGAATGCCGCGAAAAATTCCCGCTGCACCATTATGAACGGCTGGCGCCGCTGATGCACGAGCTCCGCGCCGTCAAGTCGCAGCACGAAATTGACGCCATCAAGGCCGCGTGCGACCTGACCGGCAAGGGCTTCCTGCGCGTCTGCCAATTCGTGAAGCCGGGGGTGAACGAAACCGGGGTCGAGGCGGAATTCGCGCACGAGTTCATCCGGCACAAGGGCCAGTTCGCTTATCCGCCCATCATTGCCGCCGGCGCCAACAACAATATTCTGCATTACGGCCAAAACGACCAGGTATGCAAGGCCGGCGATCTGCTGCTGCTCGACGTTGCCGCCGGCCTGGGCAATTACATGAGCGACTTGACCCGGACGATTCCCATCGGCGGCCGGTTCACGCGCCGCCAGAAGCAGGTGTATAACGCGGTGTTGCGCGTGTTTCGCGCGCAGGTGGCCGCCTGTGTGCCGGGCAAGACCACCAAGGATTTGCGCCTCGAATGCGAGGAGCGCACGGCCAAAGAATGCGTGGATTTGGGCGTGCTGAAAATGTCCGAAATCAAGAAGCAGAAGCCCGACGAACCGGCGGTGCGGAAGTTCTTCATGCACGGTGTTTCCCATCCCATCGGCTTGGATGTGCATGATGTGACCTACAACCATTTCAAGCTCGCGCCCGGCTGGGTGCTGACCGTCGAGCCGGCGATCTACCTCCCGGCGGAGGGTTTTGGCGTGCGCATCGAAAATACCGTGGCGGTCACTGCCGATGGCCCGCTGGACCTGATGGCGGACATCCCCCTCGAGGCCGACGAAATCGAACACCTGATGCGCCGGCGCTGACCTGAAGCCCATGAAATTGCAACAAGGCCAGATTTGGAAATGCGGTGGTCAATTCGTCCGCATCGTCCACCTCGAGCGGCTGGAAGTCGGTTACAAATCCGCCACCAACCCGCGCTTTACGGATGGCGAACACCAGCACACCAGCAAAAAGGACTTCTGCCGGCTGCTCAAAGGCGCCACCCTGCTCGAGGCCAAGTCGGCTGACGCGGAGAAGCGGATGGATGATGGAGGATTGCAAAAGGCTCTTTGAAAAAACTCAAAGAGCTGTCACGGCCGTGCTGTGCTTGGGGGCAGTGGTGCCAGATCAGGGATTCTGATTGCCGGCGTGGTGTCGGGACACCCAACAGGCGTCTTTATTACCAGTAACTTTCCCAAGAGAGCCGTTTCCGGCCCCATCTTTAGCGGGGTCCGTGCTGTTCCCAAGAGCCACGGTGCTGCCATCCTCCCACTTATGACTCTCGGCGTGGCCATCGCAAAAATTGAAAACCGCGGACGTGACGTGAAAAGCAGCCGGGCTGTCGGAGAACGAGGCGTCGTTAAAATTGGGTCCAGTGCCCAGATTTAAGTACCATGAGCCGAGATTTTCCCCCCGCATGTCCGCCCCTTCTGCCCAGATAAACCTGTCACTGGGATGAAGGATTTGCGTGCGCTTGGTAAGTGCATTCCCGTCCCTTCTCTCACCGTTTAAATACATGCATCCGGTATAACTGTCCCAACTATATCCGCTACCGAAGGGCAGTTGGTAGCGCTTGTCGCCGGGACAATGCACCGAATTTGCATTTCTGTTATACTTGTAAAGCGGCCCGTCCAAGCCGGGCATCGGCATCTGAAAGCCCATTTCGATCTGGAATTGCCGCCCCGCCTGGCTGGCGGCTACCACTCCAGGAGGGAGGGGAGTGGTTACCAAGCTGGTTTGGGTTCGCCACGGAATGCCTTCCAGCGGGCCTTTGTCAACTGTGCTGTCGCCGGTCACGTTGAGATATGTATTCATATTGACCAACCGGTCGAGGCCTTCGTCCGAATACATACCCCACGCCAGCGCAAGCTGTTTAGCATTGTTCAGGCAGGCTGCGGTGGTGGCTTTTTGCTTGGCTTTGCTCAAGGCTGGCAGCAGCATCGCCGCGAGAATCGCGATGATGGCAATGACGACCAGCAGTTCAATCAGGGTGAATCCCGCGCGGCGGGAAGGGGCCTCGAGGCGTCTCAAAATTCTCATAATATGATTGCAATAGGCATCAAATTTTTCCGGAGCGGCTTTGTCAGTAGATAATAGACCTCAAAACGGAGCTTTGTCAACCAGCGGATATCACATAAACATACTATAAAACATGGCATGGCTATTGCTTGAGGATTTAAACGATTTCCACCGGGCAAGGGGGCAGCGCGTCGAGAAAAGCCTGGCCGTACTGCTTGGTGAGAATGCGGTTGTCCAACACCACCACAATGCCGGTGTCCGTTTTGGCGCGAATCAGGCGGCCGACGCCCTGGCGGAATTTCAGGATGGCTTCCGGCAGCGAATACTCGCCGAAGGAATTGCCGCCGCGCGCCTCAATGGCCTCGAGCCGCGCCTCGATGAGCGGATGATCCGGTACGACGAAGGGGAGGCGGGTGATGATGACATTGCTAAGCGCTTCGCCGGGCACATCCACGCCCTGCCAGAAACTGTCCGTGCCGAAGAGCACGGAGTTCACGTCCGCCTTGAATTTTTCCAGCATGGTGGAGCGCGGGATGCCGGCGCCCTGCACGAAGAGCTCCAACTTGAGCCGGTCGAAAAACGGCTGCATCCGCTCCGCCGCCTCCTGCATCAGCTTGTAGCTGGTGAACAACACGAAGGCCTTGCCGTGCGTGAGCTGCACGAAATGCTCAATCCAATGCATCAGCGCGTCGGCGTAGCCCGGCTCACGCGGGTCGGGCATTTTCTTGACGGTGAACAGCTTCATCTGCCGTTCATAATCATACGGGGTGCCCACCTGCAACTGCGTGGCGGCTTCGCAGCCCACGCGCCGGGCAAAGTAGGCCAGGGCGGAGGGCGGAGGACGAAGAGCGGAGGACGGAGAGCGGAGCGCAGTGTGCGGGCGTGGCGACGCTTGCTTGTCCCCGCCTTTCCGCACTTCGTGTTCCGCGCTCCGAATTCCCAAAGTGGCGCTGGTCATGATGACGCTGGTGTCCGTGGCAAAGAGCCGCCGCCGCAGAAAATCCGCCACGTCCACCGGCGCGGCGTTCAAGGTGAGCTGGCGCTGCGACTTGCCGGTGCGCTCCACCCAATACACATGATCGGGGGCGCTTTGGCCCAGGAATTCCGCGACCTCCTCGCGCAGCTCACCCAGCCGCCGGTTGCATTCGATCAGTTCCTGCCCGATTTCCTGGTCATTGCTGGTCTTGACCAGGTCGCTGACGGCCTCGCGCAGGCGCTGGATGGGCAGTGCCACGTTGTCCGCCACCAGTTCCGCGCGGCGGATGCGCAGTTCCGTCCAGGCGCGTTTCCGGTCGCCGCCGCCGAAGGCGTTTTTTTTGATCTCCGCCTGGATGGTTTCGCAGGCGTACTCGACGTTTTCAAAAAATTTGTCCGCCTCGTCCAAAATGTCGGCGACCAGTTTCACGGCGCCGCCCTGGGCCAGCGTGGCGAGGAGGCCTTTCTGGGTTTTGGGGTTCCACAGCCGGTTGAGCGACCAGCGCACCTGTCCGCTCGATACGCTCAGGCCGATATGCCGCGAGGCCACGCTTTCCATGGTGTGCGCCTCGTCGAAAATCACGAAGTCGTTCTTGAAGAGAATGCCGCCCTCCGGTTCCTCCTCCACACCGCCCAGCAGCGTGAAAAACAGGGTGTGATTCAAAATCACCACGTCTGCGGACATGATCCGGTTGCGCACGCGCTGGAAGAAACACAGGTCGTGGTCCTTCGCGAAGTCGGATTGGTGGCCGCACGTTTTGGGCGAGCACAACCCGCGCTCGGAGCAGACCTGCGCCCACACTTTGGGGTCGGGCTCAAACTCAAAATCCGACAGGCTGCCGTCCTTGGTCTCCTTGGACCATTCATAAATGCGCTGCAATTCCTTAGCCTCGGAGGAGGTGAACAGGTTGCCGCTTTGCTGCATGGCTTTTTGCAGCCGGCGCGTGCAAAGGTAATTGGCCCGGCCCTTCAACATGGCATAGCTGAACCGCACCGGCTCGGGCAGCGCGCCCAGGACCCCGGCGAGCATGGGCAGGTCCTTTTCTGTGAGCTGCTCCTGCAGATTGATCGTGTGCGTGGAAATGATGGCCTTTTTCTTGCAGGCCACGGCAAACAGAATCGCCGGCACCAGATACGCCAGGGATTTGCCGACCCCCGTGCCTGCCTCGACTGCGAGATGCTCGCGATTTTGCAAGGCCCGTGCGACCGCCGCGGCCATTTCCTGCTGCTGCGGGCGGAACTCAAAGTTCTTCGAGCGCGACAGAATGCCGGTGGGCGAAAAGATATCTTCGACTTGGGCAACCAAGTCATCGCCGCGAGGCTGGATTTCGGCGAGGGAGATCATAGGGGTTTGATTTGTTCGAGCCGCGCACGCAACTGCGCGAGCGGCAGGGCCTCGACTTTTTCATGCATCGGATATGCCTCTTGGCCAGGATAAATGGTGAAAATGCGATCGAGCTTCAAATCCGCAAGCGCGACATGCATGGACTTGGTCATCGTTGGGGCGTCCGCGTACTTGAATTCAAATCCCCAACGCCGGCCGCGGAAGTGAACGAGCAAATCGAGTTTCGCGCCAGAGTGAGTTGCCCAAAAGTAAGCCTGCTGACCGCCGGTGAGGCGCAAAACCTGTTCGAGCGCGAAACCTTCCCACGACGCACCGAGCTTGGGATGGCCTTCGAGGGCGGGAAAAGATTCCAAACCAAGCAATTGGTGCAGCAGACCGGAGTCACGCACATAAATTTTCGGCGCCTTCACCTGGCGCTTCCCGAGGTTCTCGAACCATGGCGGCAATTGCCGGACGAGGAACATGGAAGTCAGCGTGTCGAGATACCGGCGGGCGGTGGGTTCAGAGGCCCCCAAGGAACGTGCCAACTCGGCGGCGTTCCAGACCTGACCGTGAAAATGGGCGATCATGCTCCAAAACCGGCGCATGGTGCCGGCCGGGGTGGTGATGCCGAGCTGCGGGAGATCCCGTTCCAGTAGTGTGCGAATAAAATCCTCGCGCCACTGGCGGCTGACTTCCTCGGTTTCCGCCAGAAACGCGCGGGGAAATCCGCCGCGCCACCAAAGTGATGGCAGCGCCTGAAGACCAACTTCAGCCAAATCAAAACCGTGGATGTCCACGAAAGAAACCCGGCCCGCGAGCGATTCCGAAACGCCCCGCACCAACCAGGGCGACGCGCTGCCCAGGATCAGAAAGCGCGCCGGGGTGGGCTGGCGATCCGCCAGCACCCGCAGCAGCGCGAATAATTCCGGCTGCCGTTGAATCTCGTCCAGCACCACCAGCCCGTTGAGCGGTTCAAGCGCTGCTGCCGGCTCGGCCAGGCGCTGCAAAGTGGCCGGTCTTTCCAAATCGAAATAATGCGTTGGCTGACTGGCGGCAATCTGCCGGGCGAGCGTGGTTTTGCCTGTCTGCCGCGGTCCCAACAGCGCCACCACCGGATTGGTTTTCAGCCGGGATTCCACTTCGGCGCGGTATCGTGGCCGGTCAATCATGGATGAATGATATCATTGAAAATCGAAAATATAATGTTCGATTTTCAAGGATGTGCCCATCAAATTTGTCGGCTGCTCAAGACCGCGTTCAACACCGCCGTCCCTGACGGTGCCAGCGCAAGCTTGTTTTGTCTTACATTGCCGGATTCCACGCAAACCATGTTTTTATGTTCTGCCGGGTCGAAGTCATCCGGCAATTTCTGGGTGGTCCACGGATTCCAAACCACGGTGGACAGGGAGTGCTGTTTTTCCACCCGAATGACGCGCTGGAGGTTTTCGTCGCGAATTTCCACCGCGGCCGCCGTATCGAGGTAGGTGCGGTTGGTCTCGCGCGGCACGCGCAGCACGGGTTCGGCTTGCACCTTCCGTTCGCCGTTGCCCCCGGCGGCAAAATCAAGAAACGAGGTCTGGTGCAGGCCGGTGATGCCCACCGCTTCAATGTCGCCGACGTGGAAATAAGTGTGCAGGCAGTTCTCGATTTCCAAAGGGTCGCCGCCAGCTTGGTTGGTCGCGGTCAACTCCATGGCCAAGGTCTGGCCCACGGTCACGCTGAACTCCGTACGCAAATTCTTCCACGCCTCGCACCCGGGAACGGGCGGCAGGGCAAAGCGCAGGACCACGGCGCCCTCCGGCGCGGCGGAGCTGTGGACGAGCTGCCACTTGGTGATGCGGGCGAAGCCGTGCGAAGGCTGGCCCTCACGGTTGCCGAACCAGGGAAAACAAATGGGCACGCCACCGCGAATCGGCTGGCCGGGCGCAAACCAGCTCCGGCGGCTCAGGAACAGCAGCGGCGGCTCGCCGGTTTTCTGGAAATGGGTGACGTGTGCGCCTTGCGGATAAACCTCCGCCGTGCTGAAGGGGGTGGTGACGACGATTTTGGCCAGGCCACCTTGGCCGGGCGCCACGGCCACGCGGCCGGCAATTTCGTGCTTTCGCAAGGTTTCAAAGTTCTTTGGCATAGAAGTGAAAAAAGGGTAGCACGGGGGAGAACGGAGCGACACTTTTTTTCACTTTTGGCGTTTTGACCAAGATTCGGCGGAGGGTAAGGATTCCGAATTGAAAGCATGTTTCACTAACCCGAAGCCTGTCCAGAAGCTGCCAAGGCGTCGCGCAGGCTGCGACGGCCCACCCGCGCGTTCCACGATTGCCTATGAAATATCGGGGTTAGATTGGCGCTTGAATTTTTCCAGCAGTACGGCAGCTTGTGGTCATGATTCAAGCGTGGCACATTCCCGGATCCAAGCAGCTGCTCGTGCAGTTCGCCATTTTATCGCTCGCCAGCTTTTGCGGGTCTTCCATCGTTCAGGCATCGGAATCGGCCACGGGTTATTTGCTGGTCGCCAACAAAGGCGATCAAACGCTGGCGATCGTGGATCCGGCTGCGGGCACAATCGTCGCGGCGGTTCCGGAGCATGGCATCACCGGGCATGAAGTGGTGGCATCAGCCGACGGCCGGCGCGCTTTTGTCCCGATCTATGGCAATGCCGGGGTGGGCCGGCCAGGCACGGATGGCAGTCTGATCCGGGTGATTGATCTTGGGCAACGCGAGGTGGTGGGAACGGTGGACCTTGGGAAAGGGCTGCGTCCGCATTGCGCGGTGATGGGGCCAAGGAACGGCCTGCTTTATGTGACCACGGAGCTGGACCAATCCGTCACCGTCATTGATCCGGCTACGCTGCAAATCACGGGTAAAATTCCCACGGGCCAAGCGGAATCCCACATGCTGGCGATCACGCGGGACGGCCAGCGAGGCTATACTGCCAATGTCGGGCCGGGAACGGTTTCGGTGCTCGATTTGGAGGCGAAAAAGCTCGTCGCCGTTATTCCGGTTTCCCAGCAGACCCAGAGGATATCGTTGTCTGTGGACGATCGCTGGGTCTTTACCGCGGATCAGACTGCCCCGCGATTGGCGGTGATTGACACGCAAACGAATGGGGTCCGCACTTGGATTGAACTGCCCAGCACGGGATATGGCACCGCCCCGACGCCCGATGGCCGCTGGTTGCTCGTGGCGTTGAACCGGATCAACCAAGTGGCTGTGATTGACCTCCAGACCTTCAAGCTGGCACGAACCTTGGAGGCGCCCAAAGCGCCCCAGGAAATTTTGATTCAGCCGGATGGGGCTTATGCTTATGTTTCCTGCGACGCGAGCCATCAGGTCGCGGTCGTGGATCTGAAAGCATGGAAGGTGGTGAAACTGATTGCCACTGGACCGGGCACTGACGGGCTGGCTTGGGCCAGCCGGAAGCAATAACTCTAACGATTGGGCTGAAAGCCCAAAACAGGACAGCCCGGGGCAACGCCCTGGGGTTGGGGCCGCAAGCGTTTATCAAGCCCTGCAAGCGGGTGTTCGAGAACATGCGCCGCGTGATCCAACCCATCTGCCCTCGGTTCATGGAGAGTGGCGGCCGCCGAGCCGTGCCGGGAGGCCGGTGTTCCGATCGCGCCGCGCCTGGGCCGGGAGTAGGTTCGCGCATAAAAGTTCACCAGTTGACGCTTCGAACCAGAAGGGTATAATCGTTCGCCTTGGCGGCGATGGTCCGTTTGGATGCTGCCAAAAGCCAACGATATTAAATTGTTAACAAAGATTGAGTATGAAATGGATTCTATTGTCTGCCTGCGGCTGCTCGCTGCTCTTTACCACAGGCTGTCTGACGTCTAATGCGGAGTGGCGTGGACACACGAACAACGAGCGTTTTGGCGGTTTCGTCACGGAAGCTCCGGCAGCTCAAAAGGTCGCCACCGCGAGCGAAGCGCCGGTTCCGGTAGTCCGGCCGCAATAATTTGCCTGCCGGTTGGAAGCGAATCCTCCCCGGAACTTCATTTTGGCAGGGACAATCTTGGTCCCCGCTTCAGTTGCAGTGGTGCGGACGGCCTGCCCGAGTCATTTCGCCGCTTTTAGCTCGATAAATGTCCGACCTCGTTGCGTTATGAGTTTGCCGGTGGGTTCCCAGTTTTCCCGGCGCAGTACCGCAAAGGCGTCGGGAGAGACCGCAGTTTGTTTTTGAATCAATTGCAACTGGGCTTCGGCCTGGCGGGTGATCCGGTGGGACTGCCAAACGCTGGCCAGCAACATAAAGCAGCTAAGCAGGCAGGTTAGCGCGGTCGTGGCCAAGGCGAGCTGTTGGAAATTTTTGAATTTGCGGTGGGTTGCCGCGACCCAGCTTCGGAAATTTTGCGCCTCTCCAGCCAGGGAAATTTGCAAACAACTTCGCACGGTATCAACCATCTTTTGGGTTTCCTCCGCCGGGGTATTCGGACGCGCGGGAATGGCTGCGTCCAGATGGTCCAAAATTGACGTCTCGTTCATAAACCGTTCTTTCGTGTCTTGATTCATTACAGTTTTTAACATCGCCTTGCGCGGAAATGCAGTCATTTCAGAGCCATGCTGCATGCGCCGGCGACATCACGAGACTTTTACAAGCAAGCTGCGTGCCTTCGGCCGAGGGGAAAAGGTTGAATATGTTCTGCCTGGACAACGACTTGGTTTTGGCACTGGCTTTTGCGAAGAGTTGCCGTTAGTTTGTGGCCAGGAACGCCGCTTGAAATGAAACCAACCGATCTGCGGGGCATCCTGCATTATATTCCGCAATTCCGCGAGCGGACATTTGTCCTCGCGCTGGATGGCGCGATCGTGACTGATGAGAACTTCGCCACGTTGCTGCTCGACGTGGCGGTGCTGCGTTCGCTCAACATCCGCGTGGTGCTGGTGCATGGCGCATCGGCACAGATCAAGACGCTGGCGGAGAAGCAGGGCGTCAAGGTGTCCAATGCCGACGGCACAGGGATCACCGACGCGGTGACGCTGCAGCTTGCGCTGGACGCGGCAAACCGGCTGACCCACGAAATTCTGGAGGGCCTGTCGGCCAACGACCTGCGCGCCGTCTGCCCGAACGCCATCATCGCGCATCCGCTGGGCATACTCCAAGGCGTGGATCATTTGTTCACCGGCAAGGTGGAGCGCGTGGACGTGGACCTGCTGCAAACGCTGCTGGCGCAGGGCATCATCCCGATCATCCCGCCGTTGGGATTCGATGGCGACGGCAAAACTTACCGGGTCAATTCTGACAGCGTGGCGGTGGCGGTGGCCGAGGCGTTGAAAGCCGTGAAACTGATGTTCATAACCGCGCAGGATGGCATTCTGGTGCAGGGCCGCCTGATCCGGCAGATGCTGCTGGCGGATTTTGAATCGGTGCTGGCATTGCAGAAAAACGACATCCTGCCGGAGCAGCTTTCCAAGGCCTTGCACGCCGTGGCCGCCTGCAAGGCGGGCATTCCGCGCGTTCACGTCATCAACGGCCGGGTGGACGAGGGTTTGCTGGCGGAGGTATTTTCCAACGACGGGATCGGCACGCTGATTTACGCGAACGAATACCAGCAAATCCGCCGCGCGATGAAAAAAGATATACGGGCCATCCAGTTGCTGACCAAGAAAGCCGTCGAGGCCGAAGAGTTGGTCCGGCGGACCCGCGCGTCCATCGAGAAGAACCTGGGCGACTATTTTATTTTTGAGACCGACCGGAATCCGGTTGCGTGCGTGGCCTTGCATACTTATCCCGAACAGAAGCAGGGCGAGCTGGCGTGCCTGTACGTCAATCCCTCGCACGAAAACCACGGCATTGGGCGCAAGCTGATTCAATTTGTGGAGAACCGGGCCAAGGAGCAGAATTTGAACGAGTTGATCACGCTTTCGACGCAGGCTTTCACGTATTTTCAGTTGAAGGGCGGCTTCAGCGAGGGCACGCCGGACGATCTGCCGCCGGGACGCCGCGAGAAATACGATCAAAGCGGCCGCAACTCGAAGGTGCTGGTCAAGCAATTGAAGTGAGTGAATGATGCGTGAGGCGCGGTGCGTGACGGAACTTTTCCGGTGATTCGGTGTTGGATGAGGACGCCATTCCTGCGGAACACCAAGGCGCCAGTCGAGGTCGCCGCCGTAAATTTTATTAGGCGTATGGGGCTTTTTTCCGCTACACTGAAAGCGGCTACTGAAGGCGCATCTTGACCCAAGCCGGATGATTACATGCAGATTTGATGATTGAAGTTTCCAATTTGACGAAGCGATACGCGGGACGCACGGCGGTGGACGATATTTCGTTCACGGTTGCGCGCGGCGAGATCGTGGGTCTGCTTGGCCCGAATGGCGCGGGCAAGAGCACGACCATGCGCATATTGTCGGGCTTTTTGCCGGCCAACAGCGGCACGGTGCGGGTGGCTGGCTTCGACGTGTTTTACGAGTCGGACGAGGCCCGGCGGCGCATCGGGTACATGCCGGAAAACAATCCGCTGCATCCCGAAATGCGCGTGCGCGAATACTTGAAGTTCCGGGCGCGGCTCAAGGGGCTGGGCTGGGCGCGCTCGCGGGAGCGCGTGACCAAGGTGATGGAACAATGCGGGCTGGCGGACGTGGGCCGGCGGGTGATTGGCCAGCTTTCCAAGGGTTACCGGCAGCGGGTGGGCCTGGCGGACGCGCTGGTGCATGATCCGGAGCTGATCATCCTGGACGAACCGACCATCGGCCTGGATCCGCACCAGATCCGGGCCGTCCGCGCCCTGATCAAGAGCCTGGCTGGCAAGCACACCGTCCTGATCTCCACCCACATCCTGCCGGAAGTGGAAATGATGTGCGGGCGGGTGCTGATCATGTTCAACGGCCGGGTGCTGGCGTCAGACACGACGGATAATTTGCAGCGGCGGATGGCCGGCGGCAGCCAGGTGATCGCTGAAATCGCCGCGCCCTTGGAAGCGCTGAACGCCGCGTGGGAAAGCCTGCCGGAAGTGGAGCAATATGATGTCTCCGCTTTGGATGGCGACTTTTTCCGCTGCGCGCTGACCCCGCGCGAGGGGGTTGACCTGCGGCCGAAAATTTTTGCACTGGCGGGCAAGAACGGCTGGGCGCTGCGGGAGTTGACCCGCAGCCGGCATTCGCTGGAGGACATTTACGTGCAGGTGACCAAACCCCGAACAGAGGAGCAGGAATGAGAATTTTCTGGGTCTTGCTGCGCCGGGAACTGGCATCCTATTTCTTTTCCCTCACAGGGTATGTGATTATTGCGGCCATCACCTTTTTGACCGGGGCCAGTTTCACGCAGATGATCAGCGCACTGGGCAACGATCCCTGGCCGATGCCGGCGACGCAGATGTTTTTCGGCACTTTTTATTTTTGGATGATCGTGCTGCTGTCGGCGCCGGTGATCACCATGCGGCTGTTTGCCCTGGAAAAGGCCAGCGGCACGTACGAAACCCTCATGACCGCGCCGGTGGGCGATTTGGAGGTGGTGGCCGCCAAATTTGCCGCGGCGTTTTTGTTTTACGCTGTCATGTGGCTGCCGCTGCTGGCGTGCCTGTTTCTCGTCAGCCGTTTCACCGACCAGGCTGGCGCGCTGGACCCCGGCACGGTAGGCGGCATGTACCTGGGGATTTTTCTGGCGGGCGGTTTTTTCCTGTCCTTCGGCTGCCTGGCTTCGGCGCTGTCGCGCAGCCAGATGGTGGCAGCCATGATCTCGCTCGCGTTCGGCGTAAGCCAGTTTGCCCTGGCCTTTTGGGCCAAGAATATTCCGGTCGCGGCCGACTGGCAGTCGCAGCTGCTGTCCTGTCTTAACCTGTTCGACCAAATGAACGATCTGGCGCGGGGCGCGGTGGATACGCGCGCGCTGACATTTTACCTCAGCGCGACCTTCATATTTTTGTTCCTGACCTTGCGGGTGGTGGAAAGCCGCCGCTGGAAATGACATGAGCGACCAACCCAAATCCAGGCCCAGTTTT
>Ga0316226_1002260_pt1 | contig 18442 bp, 14 predicted proteins | sample TBH18017metaG_FD_206009 | JGI IMG/M metagenome (GOLD analysis project Ga0316226, IMG submission 206009) | Freshwater microbial communities from Trout Bog Lake, Wisconsin, USA - TBH18017 | ecosystem: Environmental > Aquatic > Freshwater > Lake > Hypolimnion/Profundal zone | place: USA: Wisconsin... | reverse complement strand
GGTCGCCGTGGTGCCGCTGCCAGCCGTTCGTGCGGATGTTGAGGATGTCGCAGTGGTCGCCCTGTGGCACGAAGCAGAGCTCGTCGGCCACGAAGTCGTCGTCTTGCGAGACCGCGTAGCACATGAAGGTGCCGCTGGTGAGCGCCTCGGCTGCGTGCGCCACGAGGTCGTCCTGCGGCAGAGCGTCCTCGATCTCGCCGATCACCGGGCGCACCGTGCTGTCGCCCGGCGTATACCGGTAGACCTGCAGCGAGACCGGCGATCCGGCCGCGGCGTCAACCATCACTCCCCCCGTTCGCTGTTGAACGTCCCGCGGTCTGGCGCCGGCGCGGCCTCAGGTCATGCGCGCGAGCATCAGTGTGGCGTCGTCGCTCGGTGAGGCCTCGGCGCGAAATGCTTCGATGCGGCTCCAGACTGTGTCAAGTGTCTCATCAAGCGAGCGCAGATGACAGTCCCGGAGCGTCTCCTCGAGTTGCTCGAGGCCGAAGAGGGCGCCGCCGGGCGCGCGCGCCTCGGTCAAGCCGTCGGTGTAGAGAGCGATGGAGTCGCCCGGCGCCAGGTCGAGCCGATCCTCCGGGAACTGCAGGCCGGTGCGCACGCCCAAGGCTGCGCCGCGCGCTGGGACGCCGCGGACTCCGCCGGCGCCGAAGACCAGCACCGGGTTGTGACCGCCGCCGGCGACGACGAGGCTGCGGTCGCGCGGATCGTAGATCGCCAGGGCCAGCGTGAGGAAGTACGGCAGCCGCTGGCCTTCCAGGTCGCGGGCGAGGCTGTCGTTGACCTCGGCCATGATCTCGCCTGGCTGCTTGCCGGGGGCGATCGCGTCGTGCAGAAGCGAGCGCGCCATCGCCATGATCAGCGCGGCGGCCAGCCCCTTGCCCATGACGTCCCCGCACACGATGGCGAGGCGGCCGTCGCCGCATGGGATGTAGTCGTAGTAGTCGCCGCCCATCTCGCCGAGGAAGGCGATGCGCTGCGTGAGCTCAAGGCCTTCGGGGGTCGGCGTCGCGGCGGGGAGGAGGTCGGTCTGGATACGGCGCGCACGCTCGATCTCGGCCGCGACCTTCAGCTGAGCATCGCGCAGCTTCTCGTGGAGTTGCACCGACGCAGACAACTCCACGTGGAACGAGTCGCGCTCAGCGTCGAACGTCACTCGTTCGTGCGCCCGCTTCATGTAGATATCAAAGGAGTAGTAGATGAGATAGAGCGGCGGGATGCCGAGGATGATTCCCGGAAGACCGAGCCACAAGTACAGCCCCGCCAGGAGCAGCGCAAGCGTCGACCCGGTCAGGTAGCTCGGCAGGGCCCACTGGTAGTTCTGCCGCCACACCCTCACCGGGCTGTCCTCCGAGGCCAGCGCCAAGACCCCCGCCAGGAGGACGGTGTTGACGAGATAGTCCACGACGGTGGCGGCGAACGCGGGGATGACCTTGCTCATGAAGCTGCCGCCGGCGGGGGCCAGCGCGAGGTACAGCAAACCGGCGGCGAACGTCGAGACAACGTAGTCGGACACGTTGAAGAGGATCTTCGTCGGGTCGCGCGTGAACCAGGCAGTAGTGAGGCCGGAGGCGGCGGCTATGACCAAGGCCGGCCACAAGCCGAAGACGATGAGGCTTGCGAGAACGGGGACGAACGACAGGGTGACGATGCCGACGAGCGGCATCCTGACCTCGCGAAGCTCGCTGAGCACGCCGAGGACGAGGAACGCGACGATGTCGAGACTGAGCGGCGTCGGGTTGTGCAAGACGGCCGCGGCCGAGCAGCCCGCGGCAGCCAACGCTACGGCAGCAACGTAGAGCGAGACGGCCGTGCGCTTCCGCACGGCCGTCTCGCTGTTGTGTGCGCCGTCTGGGAGAACGCCGGCTACTCTCCTTGTACCAGCGTCGTCCATGCGAACTTGGTCCATGCGAACTTGGTCCATGCGAACTTGGTCCAGGCGAACTTGGTCCAGGCGAACTTGGTCCAGGCGAACTTGGTCCAGGCGAACTTGGTCCAGGCGAACTTCGTCCAAGCGAACTTCTTCCACGACGTTGGCCAGTTGTACGGCGTCCATCCGTAGTTGGCCCCGACCCGTGCCATCCATGCATTATAGGTGGCCGGCGTGAGGATCGTGAGGCCGTCGCCGAGGTCGGCTGACATGCCATTTCTCGCATTGCCCCAGGCGAGCTTCTGATCCTGAAGGGCGCCGGGGACGTCCAGAGCTCCGGCGCCTTCCTGGTAGGAGGTCGCTCCGGCCACCGGGTCTGCCGAGTCCATGAGCCGCAGCTTGACGTCGGCGGGGGCGAGGCTCCGACTCTTCTGCAGCATCAGCGCCACGGCGCCGGCCACGACGGGAGTCGAGCAGCTCGTGCCCGAGAGCATCAGGTAGCTGGGCGCGGCGTCCGCTGATGCAGTCGGGATGTACGTGCTGACCGGGATCAGATTGGCCGGGTAGGTCGTGTCGATGTACGAGCCGGGCACACGTAGCGAGATCACGCGGTTGCCCGGAGCCACGAGGTCGGGCTTCGCATACTCGTCGAAGAGCGTCGGGCCCCAGGAGCTGTAAGCGGCCACGGTGTCGTCACTCGTGCTTGCCGTCTGCTGCGTGTCCGTGGCGCCCACTGTGACGACGTATGGGTCGTTGCCGGGGGCCACCACGCCGCCCATCCCGAAGTCGCCCTCGTTGCCGGCGGCGGCCACGACCACGATGCCGGCCTGGACTGCGGCCTCACAGGCGAGGTCGACCGGGTCGACGCTGGCGGGACCCACAGGATCCCCGCCGATGGAGATGTTGAGCACGCGGATGTTGTACTGCGCTTTGTGGGCGATCGCCCACGCGATGCCGGCGATCAGCGTCGAAGAGCGGCCGGTCCCCGTGTCGTCCAGTACCTTGATGCCCACGATGTTGGCCGCTGGGGCCACACCGCGGAACTGCATCGTGGCCCGCCCGCCGCTGGCCAGCGGAAGAGACGCGGTGCCGTCCCCGGCGATCACGCCGGCGATGAACGTGCCGTGGCCGGCGTCGTCATACGGCGTGGTGCCGCCATTGACGAAGTCCTTCCAGCCCACGATACGGCTTGCTGCCAGGTCGGTGGTCGTCGTCACGCCCGTGTCGAGCACGGCGACGCCCACACCACTGCCGCTCGGGCCACCGCGGGCCGGTGATGCGACACTGCCGAGGCCGATGGCCAGGTTCGTGATGTCCATGGACGAGCTGACGTCGAGCCCGAACACCGGGTTGTCGGCGACGATCCCTGTCACGTAGCTCTGATCGGCCAAGCTCGCGATCTCGTCTGGGGTCAGGTAGGCGGCGACGCCGTTGACCAGAGGGACGTCGGTCGTGTCGACGCCCAGAGGGATCGCGGCGTCGACGCTGCCGAGACTGTTTGGCGCGTACACGATGACCGCCACGGCCTGATTGCCGCCGGTGGCATCCACCACGGTCTGAACACTTGAATCGATCTTTGGGTTGTCGAGCTGTCCAGTGGCCAATGCCGAGGCCGGCAAGGCCAAGAGACCGAGCAGCACGACGGCCAGGATGAGGAACCTCTTGCTCATCTGAATCGCCTCCACAGCAGTCCTCCTTGGGCCTACCGGCTTGCTCATGGCCGGCGGACTTTTGGGGGCTCGCCTGTTGTGAGCCTGTGGGACGCGAGCTTGAGGCTTGGGCTGAACGCGAGGTTCGCGTGAGCGAAGATCGGATTCGGCAACCGAGCTATCTTGATCATCCAAGACCTCTGGCTTTGCGTCCCTGCCTCACGGCAGGTTTGCCCTTTTCGTTCTCTGCCCGTATCGGCTGCGCGCGTGCCAAAGTTGAGGACTAATAGACGAAAAGGCACACCAAGTGTCGCCACCGCGGATACACCCCCCTGCGGCGGCGGTGCTTTTCGGCGATGAAAAGGGCCGCCCGCGCCGGTGTGGAGCAGTCCGGCGCGGGCGGCCGGTCATCCAGCCTGGCAGCTGGAGGCGTCCGCCGCCGCCCCATGGGGTGGCGGCGGCTACCTATCCCCACAACGTTCCAGAGCGGCCGAGTCTTTCGTCTCGCCGCTCCCTTCGAGGCGCCTGCCGAGTCGCCCGGCCTTGGTGCGGCCTGGTGGTAGACTCAGACCGTGGCTGCCCAGGGTCTTGCTCAAGTCCTCTGAGGCCAGACCTCGTCACCCTGATATCGCGTGTCCCCAGGGCAGGGGCGCGCCCGGAGAAGGGAGGGTGCTCATGAGCCGTACGGACGGCCTCTACACCGCGGTGCAGAGGCAGGTGATCAACCAGATGCTCAAGCTGGCGTCCAGCGACGACAAGCGCAAGATCGTCAGAGCGTTCCAGCTGGCCGAGAAGATCACCCCCGACCAGTACAAAGGCTCCGTGCGTTTCGTCACCGAGAAGGTCAAGGACGACCACCCGGCACTCACCATCGCCAAGCACGTCACCTCGAGACTCAGCCCGCGCTGCCGCGACCGCTTCATCGAATGTCTTATCGTGAACAACCTTCTTCGCGGTGTGGCAAAGCGGCGTGAGCTCATCGACGAGACCGGGTTCGCCGCGCCGACGACGATCCTCATGAGCCCCACCATGCGCTGCAATCTCTCTTGTGACGGCTGCTACGCGGCCGAGTACTCGCCTGACCAGGACCTCGACCGCGGACTGATGCAGAAGATCGTGGACGAGGGCAACGACATGGGCGTCTATCTGTTCACCCTGCTCGGCGGCGAGCCGTTCATGTGGGACGAACTGCTCGACTTCGCGCGCGAGAACAAGGACGCCTACTTTCAGGTGTTCAGCAACGGCACACTCCTCGATCACGACACCATCGACGAGCTGGCCAAGGTGGGCAACATCGCCCCCATGCTCAGCGTGGAGGGCACGCCCGAGATGACCGATGGTCGTCGCGGCTCGGGTGTGCACCGGCAGGTCATGGACGTCATGGATCACCTCGGCGAGGCCGGGGTGCTGTTCGGCTACTCGGTCACGGTGGCCCGCAACAACTGGCGCATGCTGGTCAGCGACGAGTTCGTCGACCCGCTGGTCGAGAAGGGCGCCATGCTCGGCTGGCACTTCCTGTACATGCCCGTCGGGCGCGACCCGAGCACCGAGATGATGCTCACGCCCGAGGAGCGCAACGAGTTCCGCCTCGGCATCGGCCGCATCCGTGACACCAAGCCGCTGTTCCCGGTGGACTTCTGGGGCGACGCCCCCTACGTCCACGGCTGCATCGCCGGCAGGCACTACATGCACATCAACAGCGAGGGCTGGGTCGAGCCGTGCATCTTCACGCACTTCGCGACCGACAACATCCGCGACGTGAGTCTCCTCGAGGCGTTCAACTCGACGTACTTCCGCGAGATCCGCCGCCGGCAGCCCTTCAACCACAACCTGCTCATGCCGTGCATGCTCATCGACAATCCGATGATGTCGCGCGAGATCATGGAGCTCACCGGCGCTCACCCCACGCACCCCGGGGCGGAGAGCATGTTCACCCAGCTCCGCGGACCGCTCGACGAATACTCCGCGGAGGTCAACAGGGTCTACAACCCGATCTGGGAGTGCATGACCGCCGAGGCGGCCTCCGAGCGAGGGGGCGAGCCGGCGCCGGTGACGTAGAGCCGCTCGCGGCACTCGGGCACCTGCGGCGGGCGGGGCGGCACGGAAGCGCCGCCCCGCCCGCCGTTCGCCTGGGGGCTCCGCGGCGCACGGAGTCGTCCTCCCCGGATGGCGCCTCCGGACGTCTCGACAGGCGCCTCGCGGCCGTCTGAGGGATTCGTGCTACCCTGTCGAAACTGAGTCTGCAGGGACCAGGACCCCCATGGCGAGACCTCACCCCCACAAGCGCGCCGTCCGCGCGACGGCCGTCCTCACCCTCGCCTTGCTGGCGGCGATGGCGGCCATCTGGCTGGCGCCGCGGGTGAGTGATGCCGTCGCGGCGTGGATGCGCACGCCTGCCGTACGCACTCACGACCTTGCCCTGCAGAGCGACTTGCCGGTCGAGCCCGCTCACGGTGCGACCCGCTCTGGCGCGCACACCGGCCCCAGTGCTTCGTCCGCCGCCACGCTCACTTCTTCGGCGAGCGCGGTCACACTCGATGCCGGCATGCGTTTCACCGCGCTTGGCCTGACCTGTCGGCCCCCGGCGCGTCACGGCGGCGTGGTCGTGCGCCTGCGCACGAGCGAGGACGGCGTGACCTGGAGCTCCTGGTACTCGTCGGGTCTCGAAGTCGTGAACGATGCCTCCGCACGCCGCCCGCAGGCCTTCATCGAGGCGGTCTGGACCGGTGCCGGCCGCTACGTCCAGGTCGAGGCGCGAGGCGCCGGCGGCAGCGCGCCCGAGCCTTTGCGACTGCGGGATGTCCATCTGGTGACCATCAACAGCACCGAGGACGCCGACGCGGGCGCCGCGGTCGTCGGCGTGCTGCGCCGCGTCGCATGCACGGTCGCCGGGCTGGAGCTCACGCCTTCGGTCAGCGCGATGACGACCCGGCCCGAGATCGTGACCAGGGCGCAGTGGGGCGCCGACGAGTCGTGGCGCGGCGGGACTCCCAGCTACGCCCCGGTGCTCATGGCGTTCGTGCATCACACCGACAGCGGCAACGACTACACGCCCGCTCAGGCGCCGTCCATCGTGCGGGCGATCTACGCGTATCACACGAAGTCGCTGCACTGGAGCGATGTCGGCTACGACTTCCTCATCGACCGCTACGGGACCATCTACGAGGGGCGGTACGGCGGAGTGACCAAGGGCGTCATCGGTGCGCAGGTGCTCGGCTTCAACACGGGCAGCACCGGGGTGTCCATCATGGGCACCTTCGTCAGCGCCACGCCTCCGCCGGCGGCGGTGGCGTCGCTCGAACAGCTGCTCGCCTGGAAGCTCGACCTGCACCATGTGGATCCACTCGGGACCGGCACTCTCACGTGTGGGTATGGTCAGAAGTTCAAGACCGGCGAGCGGGTGACGTTCCCGGCCATCGCCGGTCACCGACAGGCCAACTACACGGACTGCCCGGGCAGCACCCTCTACGCGCTGCTGCCCGCCATACGCAAGGCCGTCGCCGGCATCGGCCAGCCCAAGATCTACTCGCCGACGATCGGTAACATCGCGATCAGCCCGAACGGCGATGGCGTCCAGGACAAGACGACGGTGGCGTTCTCGATATCCGAGGCCGCCGATTGGGCGATCTCCATCCGCGACGCCGGCGGCGCGCTCGTGCGGCGGGCCACCGGCAACGGGACCTCCGCGTCGCTCACCTGGGCCGGCAAGAACGATCAGGGCGAGCTGTTGCCCGAGGGCACGTACTCCCTGACTGCCACGGCCACGTCCGCGCACGGCGAGGCGCGGCCGGCCACGGCGGACATCCGCCTCGATCTGACTCCGCCCACCTTTGCGCGTGCTGCGGTCGCTCCGGCGGCCTTCAATCCGGCCGTGGACTCGGCGAACGACCATTCGACGCTGACGTTCGTGCCGAGTGAGAACGGCACGGCACGAGTCTCGCTCCTCAACGGCAGCGGGAAGGTCGCGCGCCGTCTCACAGGCTGGACGTCCGTGGCTGCGCGGTCGCGAACCGTGTCCTGGGACGGGATGGTCCTCAGCGGAGGCGGACTCGTCGCGGCGCCGGAGGGCCGCTACTCGTTCGCCGTCGAGTTGCGTGACCTCGCCGGCAACAGTGCGACCGTCGGCCGCGACGTCGCCGTGGACAGGACTCTAGGGGCAGTGACTGTGGAGCCGAGCACTATCTCTCCCGGCGGCGACGGAGTGAAGGACGCGACGACGATCGGCTTCACGCTGACGCGAGCCGCGGACACGAAGGTCGCGGTGCTGCGCGGCGACACGGTCCTGGTGATGCTGCGCTCGCGCAGCGCGGCGGCCGGCGTGCAGACCCTGACCTGGGACGGGAAGCTGGACAGCGGCGGGTACATCGCCAGTGGGGGCTACACGGTGCGAGTCACAGCCAAGGGGAGCCTGGGGACGACGACGGCGCAGGCCCCGCTTGGCGTGGACTCCGTGCGTCCCCGGCTGGTCGCGCCGGCGACGCTGACGGTGGCCCGTGGCGTCGGCGCGAGAGTGCACTATGTCGTTCGCGACCGGTACAGTCCGACCGTCCGCGTGACCGCGACCGTGACCGGGCAGGGGCTTATCGCTCCCGTGACGATCAAGCTGGGCTGGGTCAAGCAGGGCGTGGGGCACGTGGTCGTCTGGATGCCGCCCGCCCGCGGCGCATACGCGCTAACGCTCGCGGCGGTGGATCAGGGCGGGAACACGCAGTCATCAGCGGTGAGCACCGCCGTCAAGGTACGCTGAACCTCGGTCCCGCCGAGCGCACTTGCCGGGCGGAGCCGAGGGTCAGAGAGTGTGTGCGGCAGGGTCGTACGCCCGCACGCCGCGCACGATCGCGACGACGACGGCGATGACGCCTACTACCAAGGCCACGCGGAGCACCGTAAGAGCGGCGAGTGCGATCCACGCGATGATCGGCCAAACGCTCATGATGCCCCCTTTCTCTTGGAGGGGAGTCTCCCAACCGACTCCTATAGTAGTTATCACCCTGTCGCGGTCGGGAGAGCATCGGGGCGTCGCCCCAGACGGCCATGGGGTTTGTACCTGACATCACAAGAAGAGCCGGACGCGGAAGGGACGACGCCTTGACGGCCGCGCGGCCCCGCACGAGGCCGGGGGCCGGCGCGAGTCCGGCTCCCGGCCCCTGAGGGGTCTTAGCGGTCAGGCGTCGGCGTGCTCGCGCCGCCAGCGGCAGTGCGGCATGGGGCAGGCGGCCATCCGGGCCGCGTCGCAGATCTCGCAGCGTTGGGCGGCAGAGCTCACGGGGAGGTCGAAGGCGCCGTCTGGCGCCTCCCCGAGGCGAAGCACTGCATGCAGCGCCCTGGACACGGCCTTCATATCGGCGAAGGTGTCGGCCTTCTCCGGCAGGTCGATGAGGCCCATGCGCACCGCCCGCTTGCGTACGCGCCCGTCGGGGACACACGCGTAGGAGTCGAGCGCCGCGTCGTCCCAAAGGCCCAGGCGGCGCATTTCGCGCACGCTCCAGAAAGCGCGCGACTTGAGCGCGCCACCGGAGGCTGCGTGGAGAACGTCGACGGCGACGTCCGGATCGGCAGGCGCGGGAAGGAGGCCCTGCCACGTGTCGCGCGCCTCCGCCAGCCGCGCGAAGTCGATGATCTTGCCCTTGCTGTCGCTGCGCGAGACCGGAGGGTCCACGGCGTAGCGCGTCAGGTCGAACTCGCCGGCGAACAGCGCTTCGACGACGCCGGCGGCCTCCATGCGATGCCAGTCGGCGTCGACGACCGACTCGGGCGCCGGCTGGGCGGCCAGAGCCCCGTAGCAGAGCAGCTTGAAGAAGATGCCGCCCTGCTGCTCGGGCTCGGCGACAAAGCGGGCGCGCTCGTCGGCGTCGAGGACCTCGGCCGGGAGGTGCGGGTCTGCGGCGAACGCCTGGCTCAGGAATGCGACGTTCTCGCGGCGCTCACGATTGGTGAGCGTGGTGGTTTCGTTCACGGTTGCCCCCCACTGGTTACGTTGGCTGAGAGCGGCCGGCCGGCGCGCCATGGGGGCATGCTAGTGGCGCGCCGGCCGGCCCTACAGAGTCACGATGGGGTCGTCGGGGTGACGTCGGCGGGCGCGCGGGGGAGACGTTCTCCGCAGCTGCTGCTGCGGCCGCGGCGGCGGGCGGCGGTCCACGGCAGCGCCGGGTCGGCGGTCGTCTGGACCCCGTCGGACGGTCGTGGCGAGTCCGCCCCGGGCCCCGGTCGGGCGTTGACCGATAAAGAGGAGTAGAATAGTCATGTTATGCCCGTCCCGACTTGCGGGCCTCGCGCGGGAACGGTAGTCTTTGAAGCTGACGAGGCGGGCTCCGCCCGCAGGAGGTACGCGTCATCCACCCATGACATCTCTCGGTATCGATATCGGCTGCATCAGCCTCAAAGCGGCGCTCGCCGGCGAGCCCGACGACCACGATCTGTACGCGAAGCTGCTCGCCGACCATCCTGCGTTGTTCCAGACGCCAGACAGCGGGCTCACGGCCGTCGAGGGCCGTCCTGTGCTCGTGGCTCAATACCGGCGCATCAAGGGCAGCCCCGGCGAGGCGACGCAGACGCTCCTGGGCGAACTGGTCCGCGTTCTGCCTGAGGGCAAGATCGCCGGGATACGCGTCACCGGGTCCGGCGGCAGGCTCATCGGCAACGCCCTCGAAGCGAGCTTCGAGAACGAGTTCAAGGCCATCTCGCGCGGCATCTCCGCGCTGCACCCAGGGACCAGGACGATCTTCGAGATGGGCGGCGAGACGTCGAAGTTCATCCGCCTCGAGGCCGGCGAGGAGGCGCGCTGCGCCGGCATCGCCGACTATCAGACCAACGGCGACTGCGCCGCGGGCACCGGGTCGTTCATGGATCAGCAGGCCAGCCGCCTGCTGTACGACATCGAGGACGTCGGCGACATCGTGCTCGACGCCGGCAAGGCCGCCAGTATCGCCGGCCGCTGCAGCGTGTTCGCCAAGTCGGACATGATCCATGCCCAGCAGAAGGGCTACGAGCCGCCCGAGGTGCTGCGCGGGCTGTGCGACGCCGTGATGCGCAACTTCAAGGGTACGATCGCCAAGGGCAAGGTCGTGGAGGCGCCGATCGCCTTCATCGGCGGCGTCGCCGCCAACAAGGGCGCCGTGCAGGCGCTCGAGGAGGCGTTCAGCCTCGACGACGACGATCTCTTCGTGCCCGAGTTCCACGCCTCCGTGGGCGCCGTGGGCGCCGCCCTGATCGAGGCGGACTACGAGGACGCCCGCTCCGCCGCCGTCGGCGGGCTCGACGCCAGCCGGCTGCCCGCCGCGGAGTTCCCCGTCACCGAGCCGCTCTCGATGGCAAAGGTCGTGCTTCTGCGCGACATGGCGCGCCCTTTCGAATTCGCCGGTCCGGACGCGGTCGTCGACGCGTACATGGGCATCGACATCGGCTCCGTGTCCACCAACCTCGTCCTCATCGACCCCGAAGGCCGCGTCATCAAGGAGATCTACACCAAGACGGACGCGCGGCCGGTCGAGGTCGTGAGCAAGGGGCTCACAGACATCCACGAAGAGCTGGGAGCCCGCATCAACCTGCTCGGCGTCGGCACCACCGGTTCCGGGCGCGAGCTCATCGGCGAGCTGTGCGGCGCGGACATCATCACCGACGAGATCACCGCCCACAAGACGGGCGCCGACTTCATCAGCGGCAAGATCGGCCGCCAGGTCGACACGATCTTCGAGATCGGCGGCCAGGACTCCAAGTTCATCAGCCTGCAGGACGGCATCGTCGTGGACTTCGCCATGAACGAGGCCTGCGCCGCGGGCACGGGCTCCTTCCTGGAGGAGCAGGCCGAGAAGCTCGGCATCAACATCATCGACGAGTTCGCCGAGCTGGCCTTGAGCTCGCCGGCGCCGATCCGCCTCGGCGAGCGCTGTACCGTGTTCATGGAGCGCGACGTGATGGCCTACCAGCAGCGCGGCGCGCGCCGGGAGGACCTGGTGGGCGGTCTGGCCTTCTCGATCGCCACCAACTACCTCAACCGTCTCGTGCGCGAGCGCAGCGTGGGGGACTGCATCTTCTTCCAGGGCGGCACCGCCTACAACGACGCCGTCGCCGCCGCCTTCAGCCAGATCCTCGACAAGGAGATCATCGTCCCGCCGCACAACGGCGTGATGGGTGCGCTCGGCATGGCGCTGCTGGCCCGCGAACGCATGCAGCGCACCGGCGAGCCCACGTCGTTCCGGGGCTGGGACCTGGGCGAGGTCGACTACACGGTCGTCGACTTCGTCTGCAAGGCCTGCTCCAACGAGTGCGACGTGCGCCAGTTCACGATCGAGGGTCAGAAGACGTACTGGGGCGACAAGTGCTCCGACCGCTACCGCAAGCCGGCAAAGGTCGACAAGGAGCCCGTGATCGCCGACCTGGTCGCCTTCCGCGAGGAGCGCCTCATGGCGCCCTACGAAGCGGCGCGCGAGCGTCTGCCGGAGACGGCGCCCACCGTCGGTCTCGCCCGCGCGATGTACACCTACGACAGGCTGCCGTTCTGGGCGACGTTCTTCGCCGAGCTCGGCCTGCGCCCGGTGCTTTCACCGGAGAGCGACAAGCAGATCCGCGAGGCGGGCGTCGACCTCACCGTCGCCGAGCCGTGCTTCCCCATCCGCGTCGCCCACGGCCACGTGCAGTGGCTGCTCGAGCAGGGCGTCGACTGGGTCTTTGTGCCCAACCAGGTGAACGAGGAGACCGAGTTCACCCAGTACAACTCGCACGCCTGCCCCTGGGGCCAGACGCTGCCGTTCGTGGTGCGCACGGCGCCCGGCATCGAGCAGCATCGCGACAAGTTCCTGACGCCGCGCGTGATGTTCCGCGAGGGCCGCGCCGGCCTCGTGCGCGACATGGCGGAGATGGCGGGGCAACTCGGCGTCAGCAAGGGGCGCCTGCGCGCCGCACTCGAGCGCGCCTACGCGGCGCAGGACGAGTTCCGCGAGGCGCTCCTGTCCGCCGGGAGCGAAGCGCTCGAGACGCTGGAGCGCTCGGGCGAGCTCGGGATCGTGCTCATCGGCCGGCCGTACAACATGTACGACAAGGGCGTGAACATGGATATCCCGCGCAAGCTGCGCAAGTTCTACGGGGTGAACGTGATCCCGCTCGACTTCCTGCCCATCAAGGGAATCGACATCGCGCCCATCGTGCCCAACATGTACTGGAACTACGGGCGCAAGATCCTGCAGGCGGCGACCTTCGTGCAGGAGCGCGACAACCTGCACCTCATCTACATGACGAACTTCAAGTGCGGCCCTGACTCGTACATCAAGCACTACGTGCGCCAAGCCTCGGGCAAGCCGTTCCTGACGCTGCAGTTCGACGAGCATCAGAACGACGCCGGCGCGATGACCCGCTGCGAGGCCTACCTCGACAGCAAGGGCTTCCTGCGCTGGTGGTCCCAGGCGGACGAAGAGCGCGCCTGCGCACCCGTGGAGGAGGTGGCCGGTGTCGTCGACTAGCGAACGCGGCACCGCGGCCGGCGTCGTCCAGGACGCGCAGATCAAGCAGGCGATCAAGGACAACGGCCTCGAGGGCCGCCGCCTGTACCTGCCGCAGATGCCCTACGGCGGCAGCTATCTGCTCGCGGCGGCCATCCGCTCCATCGGGTTTGACGCGTGGCCGACGAGCGACTCGGACGAGCGCACGCTCGAACTGGGCAGCAAGGTCACCTCCGGCGACGAGTGCTACCCGCAGAAGATCACGATCGGCGACTTCCTGCGCATCATCGAGGACGAGGGCCGCGAGAACGTCGCGTTCCTCATGCCGTCCGCACCTGGCCCGTGCCGGTTCGGCCAGTACCTGCACCTCATCCGGACTAAGTTCGATGAGCTCGGCTATACGGACGTGCCCATCATCAGCATCACGTCGAGCGACGGCTACTCCTCGATCGGAAGCTACTCGAACGACCTGATCCGCACCGCGTGGCGTGCCGTGCTCGCGCAGGACATCCTCATGAAACTGCTCCTCAAGACGAGGCCCTACGAGCGTGAGACCGGCAGCGCCGACGCCGCGTACCTGACGAGCCTTGAGGAAGCCGGCGCGGCGCTGAGCTCGAACGGCGTCTCGCACAAGGAGCGCCTTGCCGCCACCGCCTCCGCCATGGTGCGGGCGCGCGACCGGTTCCGCGCGGTGCCCGCCGACTACGACCGCTCGCGGCCGCTCATCGGTGTGGTGGGCGAGATCTTCTGCCGCCAGAACACGTTCTCCAACTTCGACCTTGTCCGCGTGGTGGAGGAGCAGGGCGGGGAGTGCTGGCTCTCGGACATCGGCGAGTGGGTCTGGTACACAGACGACGAGCAGCGCCGGCGGCTCATCGACCAGGGCCGGCGCATCTCCAAGGACAACGCCGTGCGCTTTCTCAAGAACAAGGTCATGCGCGCCGACGAGCACGCGCTGTACGGCCCCTTCGCGGAGGACCTCGTAGGGTACGAGGAGCCGGAGGACGTCAAAGAGGTCCTCGAGATGAGCAAGCCGTACCTGCCCTACACCGGCGCCCTCGGCGAGATGGTGCTGAGCAGCGGCAAGGCGATCTACCTCCACGAGAAGGGCGCCGACGGGATCATCGACATCAGCCCGTTCACCTGCATGAACGGCATCGTCACAGAGGCCGTGTACCCGACGCTCCAGAGAGATCTCGACAACATGCCGATCCGCACCTTCTACTTCGACGGCACGCAGGGCGACCTGGAGCGCGACGTCGGGATCTTCCTCGAGCTCGCGCACACCTACCGGCGGCGCAAGCACAAGCCGCGCCAGTACCCGGCCTGCTTCACGAAGTGACGCCGCGGCCGCGCCTCGCGGCCCGCGATTCCAGCTCGAGCGCCCACAGCGCGTTCCCGACCAGCAGGATGCAGACGATGGCGGCCCAGCCGCGCGCCGTGCTGAGGGCCGCCGCCGCCCCGCCGGCCGCCAGGACGAGGAACGCTTCCAGCGACCTGACGCGGGCGCCGGCGCCCGCCCCGATGTAGAGCAGTCCCGCGCGCAGCGCGAGCGCCGGCACGCTGAGCGCGACCCCGCACAGCAGCAGGAACGCCGCCACCTCGAGGAAGGTACGCGGCGTACGGTCGCTCATGAAGGTCCACACGCCGGCGAACGCCAGGCACGATTCGGCGTACCAGAGCGCATAGATCCAGGGCTTGCGGCCGGCGGGGGTGTCGGAGGATGAGGTGGCTGTGGATGCCATGCTGGGACTCAGTATCGGCAGGCCCGGCTCGTCGCGCAAGCGCGGCCCTCAGGGGTCCCCGGACGCAAAAAGGCCTCCCACCTTGATCCCTGGAGGTTGGGCCGGGCCAGGGAGGCGGGAGGCCTTGCAGCAGGCCGGAGGGCTGGGGGGTAGCCTCTACCGGCTCGGATGCATCTTCGTGGTCGTTCTCGCTTGGCTAGAAGCTGCGGCCTCGCGAGACGTTGTCGGCGTCGTTGATGTAGACGCGGACCAGGCCGCGGGCATCTCCCGAGGGAGTCCCCACGACGTCACCGGTGCCGGCGAAGAAACGGCCGATCGAGCGGAATACTCTGTTCTGCATGGTGCCCGCCGCCTCTCTGCTCAGCGCCCGTAGAATCGGGCCGTGCCGGTCAGGTCGTTTGCCATGAAATCCTTGCGATTCTGGTGACCGAAAGCTTCACCCAGGGGGCTGGTCACGACGCTGGCCGTGCCCTCGAAAAAGCGCTTGATCGTGGGAAGAACTCGAACCATCAGTGCGACCCTCCTCCATAATAAAACATGCCATATTGTGTAATCCGACACAAACTATATGCCCGGGGCTCCGCTCTGTCAAACTGCCCACCTGACGTAGGTCAAGGTCGGCGTGCGCGCAGGCCGGGTACGGTCATGGCAGTGAGCCGGGCGAGGCTTGAAGGCAGATGACCGAGGAGGTCCGCATGGACACGAAGGCGCCGATGGTCGCCGACCTGGCGAGCATGACCGAGGTGGCCGACAAAGGCATCGTGAGCAAGTCGATCGTCGAGAACGAGCATCACAAGATCATCCATTTCACACTCGCTCCCGGGCAGGAATTGAGCGAGCACACCGCCAGCGTGCCGGCTGTGATCCAGATCCTGGACGGCTCCGGCACCGTCGTCCTCGACGGCGTGGAGTACGAGGCCGGCATGGGCAAGCTCTTCTACATGCCGGCCGACCTCAGGCACGCGGTCCGGGCGCAGGGAGAGCTCGTTTTCCTGCTCACGATGTTCCGCACCTGAGAGTCAGCGCGCGTAGGGCAGGCGCACGAGCGTCACGTAGCTCGCAGGGTCCGCGCCCGAGCCGGCGCCGGTGACGTAGACCTCGGTCACCGGCCCGCTCTGGGTGTAGCCGAGGGCGTCGCCCGCCTCGCGCACCGCCCGCCACGCGTCCTGCATGGCATCGTGCGGGCCGACGTGCGTGGCCTGCAGCACGTGGTGGAGCGGGATCAGCTCCCCGCGGGCCTCTTCCACGCGGTCGGATACGGAGCCGTCGGGGCGAGGCGTGACCGGCAGGCAGACGTCGTAGTCCGGCTCGACCTCCTCCTCGTCGTAGAAGCGCGCGGCGAGCGGGCCGGCCGGCGCCAGGCCCGCCTCGTCGGCCAGTTCGCGCAGACGGGCCATCCGCCGGCCGACCTCCGCGAGCGGACCACGGCCTCGCAGGCTGAGCACCGCTTGTTCGGGCACCGCGACGATATCGACGTCGTAGATCACGTTCCTCCGTATCCTGACCGGCTTGCAGGCAGGCTACCCGCGGTCGGTCCGGCTCAAGCCGCCTCGGGCAGTGCCGTCCCTAGGCGACGCACACCAGCGCGCCCTCCCGGCGCACCAGGCCGTCTCGCTCAAGGAGGGCGACGAGCTCGGCGGCGGCGGCTCCGGAGATCTCGAGCCGCGCGGCGAGGGCGGGCACCGCCAGCGCTCCCTCGTCGAGCAGCGTCCGCAACAGGCGCGAGCGGTACCAGCGGCGAGAGCCCTCGAAGGCGCTCTGCCTGGTGCGCGGCGCGATCCCGGTGACGCGCGCCGTGAGGACAAGGGCGCCGTAGTCCATGAGGGCGTTGTGCCAGTCGCGGCTGCGGCCGGGTGGCAGCGCCGCATCCGCGATCGCCTGGAGTTCGCGCTCGGGGAGGTCCTGCGGCAGCCCGAGCTCGTGAGTGAGCACGCGGCGGACGTTGGCGTCCACCGCCGCCAGGTCGTCGTTGTGCGCGAAGATCAGCACTGCTCTCGCAGTGTACGGGCCGATGCCCGGGAGCGCGCGCAGCGACGCGACGTCGCGGGGCAGGGAGGCACCGGCTCCGCCGGGCCCGGGAGCTCCGCCGGGCCCGGCAGCTCCGCCGGACGCGAGGGTGCCGCGGGATGCGAGGGCGCCGCCGGACGCGCGGCAGTCATCGGCGGCGGCGCAGACCGCCAGCGCGCACTCGCGCAGCCGGCGGGCGCGGTTGTTGTAGCCGAGGCCGCGCCACAGACGCAACACGTCTTCAAGAGGCGCCGCGGCCAGAGCTTCGAGCGTCGGGAGGCTCACGAGCCAGTCCTCGTACTTGGGCACCACGCGCGGGACCTGGGTCTGCTGCAGCATGACCTCGCTCACGAGGATGGCGTAGGGGTCGGTGGTGCGGCGCCAGGGCAAGTCTCGCCGGTTCCCGGCGTACCAGGCCATGATGCGTCGCTGGAGGCGCCGCAGAGTCTGGGGGAGAGGCGCCGCGAAGGCATCGACTCCCGGCGGGGCGGCGCTCCCATGTCGCGCGGCATTCACCGTCCGAGCCTAGCACGCTGGGTCGCGGCGCGGCGGCGCCGAGGACCCGGCGGGTGGCGCCGCACGGAGAGCCCGGCCGGACACGGCTCGTCGGCAGCGAGCGGCGCCCCCCTCGCGCTCACTCAGCCCGCTTCGTCGACCAGTCGTTCCCACTCCGCGTACTCGCGCTTGAGCTGGCCCTCGACGATCCCGCGTTCGTCGAGCAGCCGATTGAGCACGTCGCGGTCGGCGTACGTCTGCGGCTCCGCGAGTTCTCCGTCGATCTCACCCAGGCGCTTCTCGGCGCGCAGCACTGCCGCCTCGACGGCGCGCAGGCGCGCGCGCCGCCGCCGCGCTTCCTCGGCGGGCTCCCTGTTGCCCTGCCGTGCCCTGGCCGCGCCGGCCGGCGCGGCGGTCCCGCGGCCGGAGGTGGCGCCGGCGCGGCCGGTGTTGCCGGAACCGGCGCGGCCGCCGCCTCCCGCCGCGGTGCGGCCGGCACCCTCGGCGTCTTCGCCGCCGTAGGTATCGCCGTCGATCCCGGCGCCCCCCTGTCGTGCGGCACGCGACTCCCAGTACCGAGCGGACGAGAGGTGGTTGAGCAGAGCATCGTCGTGGATCTCCAGGACGCGGGTGGCGACGCGGTCGATGAGGTGGCGGTCGTGGGTCACGAGGAGGATCGTGCCGGTGTAGTCCTCGAGCGCGTCGGCGAGCGCCTCCACCGAGCCCATGTCGAGGTGGTTGGTGGGCTCGTCCAGAAGCAGGAAGTTGGCGTCGCCCACGAGGAGCGTGAGGAGGCGGAGGCGGCTGCGCTCGCCGCCGGAGAGCATCTCCACGCGCTTCTCGACCTCGTCCGGGCCGAACTGGAAGCGCCCGAGCAGCTTGCGCGCCTGCTCCTCGTCGTGCCCGACCAGGGGTAGGACGGTCTCGAGGCAGGTCGCCGTTTCCTCGAGCTCGCGGCCCTGCTGCGAGTAGTAGGCGACGCGCACGTTGTGCCCCAGGTGCGTGGCGCCGTCGGCGAGGCTGCGCAGGCCGGCGACCGTCTCCACAAGGGTCGTCTTGCCGGAGCCGTTGGCGCCGAGCAGCGCGACCTTCTCACCGCGTTCGAGCACGATGTCGACGTCGCGCACGAGCGTGCGCGTGCCGGCGGGGTCGTCGGCGGAGCCGACCCTGAGCGCCGGCGTCTTCATCTCGAGCACGACACGCGCCGAGGGCTTTGGCTGCGGCAGTCCGAGCTTGAAGCTCTTC
>Ga0316226_1002255_pt1 | contig 18493 bp, 25 predicted proteins | sample TBH18017metaG_FD_206009 | JGI IMG/M metagenome (GOLD analysis project Ga0316226, IMG submission 206009) | Freshwater microbial communities from Trout Bog Lake, Wisconsin, USA - TBH18017 | ecosystem: Environmental > Aquatic > Freshwater > Lake > Hypolimnion/Profundal zone | place: USA: Wisconsin... | reverse complement strand
AGTATCAGAGCGCATATCAATTACTTCATCGCCCTCGGCAAATCTTTTTGCTTTGCGTTTCATATAATTCTTCCTTTCATTTTAGGCATCATTGCACGAGTTTTGCCACGTTCTGCTATTCCATCGCCATGAGGCGCTTTAGTGTTAGTCTTAACCTTACCCATTGACGACTCATGAATAGAGCCACCATGAGCGTATTTTTTAACCTTACCGCCTTTTTTCATGGTATCCATGAAAGACTTCATATTCTTGCCTGTTTCAATTTTTTCGGTCTTGCCTGAATCGCCAAGATTCATACCACGTGTATGACCTGACTTCTGTAATTTAGACTCACCAAAACTACCATGTTTGTTAGAGCCTTTTTCTACATCTTCTTTCATAGAACGAGTACCCATAGACTCTTTAGCCATTCCACCTTTAGCCATTTTCTTCATAGCCATACCACCTTTTTTTAATTTGGAAAGGTCAGTATGCTCGCCTTTATGCTCTTGTTTATCATGCATTTTAAAAGCCTTCTTAATGATGGCTTTATCTTGTTTAATATCTTCCTTCATTGATTCTTTTTTCATTGCACCGCCCTCTCTAAATTTTTTGCCTTTATCGGCTTTTTCAAATTCACGACCAACAGATTGCGGTACGCCCTTTTTCTTTGCCATGGCAGGGTTATGAGCAATCATTTCCATAAAATTGTGTTGTGCTTTAGACTTACTTGGCATCTTTATCTCGCAATAAGTTGATTAATTTTGTCTTCAAGTTTGTTAAACCGTTGGTCAATATGGTCAAGAATTTTATCGACTTCTGCTTGAGTGACGCTGTCTCTTGCAATTTCTTCACGGGTTCTGTTAAGCAAGATATTAAGACGCTGAATTTCATTGAATTTCTCCTTCATGAAAAAGCCAACAACTGCCATTACGATAGTAATGACGATATTCCATATCATAATGATTTCACGCATTTCCATCAACATTTCCACCTTTTAAGACTTGCTGCTTTACGTGTTGGTTTACCATTCTCATCTTTCATCGGTCCTGGCATACCACTCATTCTTGCACAAAAAGAACGTTTACGGGCTCCACCTTGAGGCTGTGGTGCTTTTAAATGCGACCCAGTCGCCGCATTATACTTTGCACGACCTTTAGCAGTAAGTCCAGCCCCTTTAGAAACCGGGAGTTTTTCGCCTCTTCCAACTGCAAGTGAGGGGGTTTTCTTCTTAGTAGCCACATTATGACCCGTTAGAAATTAATTTACCTGCAATAATTACACCAGCAGCAATTGTTGTTGCTGTGCTTGTAACTAATTGCCATTGAACATCTGTTTTTTCTGCATAAAGAAATGGGTCAGAAGACCTATTTGCAGTATAAATTGAAACAAATGGCTGTTGTAGTACTTGAAGTTTTACGCCTGTATTGTTATTAATTGCTTGAACTGAATAAGTAACAATGTTTGAGGATGTATAACTGTTAGATGTATTGACTTCAGCAAAGTCTAAATAGAATGAATACCCTGCTGGTACAGTATATATAGTGCTTTGTGATTTACCAATACCTGCGTTAATTTGAGCAACAATATTTGATGATTGCTTTAGAGTAATAGTACCTACGTTAGTAGTCTGTCCTGTTCCCGGTGAAACCATTAACAAACTGTTTACACGGAAATAACTATTAACTGTTGTAACTCCTGTAACACCATTTAATGCCAATGTTTCAGAAATAGGTTTAAAGTTTGCATCAAGACCACTAATAAATATGTTTGCTAATGTATCGTCTGATGCAGAAGAACTTGCTAATGTTAATGTAGAAGCGCTTGTAATATAGGTATACGTTGTGGCATTTTCCCAAACAGGAATCTTTGTATTGCCAACGGCAGACTGATAACCAAAAAGACTTAATGTTTGATGACCAAAAATTTGATTACGAGAAACCTGTAAATCAAAAGGCTCTGTTCTACCTTGACGAGTTACGGATGTAACTGAGTTATTGGTGTTCACTACGTTATTTGCCATAATTAATCTCCTAAGTTTTAAAAAAGGGCACCGAAGTGCCCTCGGATTAATTAGTCAAAGTTACCGTATGGGTAAGTTGTACCATTACCAATGTTCATATCTTGTTGCGCATACTTTAATGTAATTGCAATTTGACCTGAAGTTGGAGTGGTTAAACTTGTATTGGTAATTTTTAATGTAACTACAACCTGTGAGAACCATGTTGGTTGTGTACCCGGTTGCATGTTTTGAACATCTTGCAATGTACCATATGCATAGTCTAATTGTGTACCAACAAATGTTGCTGTTCCACGAGTTGCGGAAGTAATCGCTGCCATAGTTGCATAAACACCTGTAGATGTTGCAAAAGCATTAGAAACATATGGTTGAATTGAGTTAGCAGTTACTGAACCGTCAGTAGGTAATACACCAACATCAACGATAACATCAGTAATGTTTGAGCCTTGTGGAACTAAAAATACTGCGCCACGATAAATAGTGCCTGATGTATCTGCTGTAGGTGCTGTTCCAACAGTTGGACCTGACGTACTATACACGCCACTTTGTGGTGTATAGATAGTTGCAATTCCGTTTGGAATGTTGTTTGATGTTACAAACTTTGTAGAAACACCGCCATAGTTAGCAGTATTAGGAGTTGTAACAGCAAAATCTAAAAATGCTTGTTGTGCTAATAAGACTGGACCAACGTCACGTTGTGGACCAAAACGATTATCACCAGACAGAACTGGACCTTCAAATGTACTACGTCCCATAGTGGACTCCTTATGCAAAAGAAACTATACCAATCGTTGCATCGTCTGCTGGGGCAGTGGCGGTATAGTTAATCACCCAGTTAATACAATCATACTACTTTTTAAAAAATATACAAGTTGTTTAAACAAAAAACCCTGCCTTTTGGACAGGGTTTTTGTAAGGTTTAAACGATTAGTATGAACCGTATACACCAAGTGGGTCAGAGTAACCAAATGAATAACGCTCACGAGACTTGTAACGTACGTTACCTGTATCGAAGTCACCATCCATAGAGTTCTGTAAAGGTGTTCTTACAAACATCTTTAGACCGTTTGGAACATCAGTAGTCAAGAACCATGCATTAGTTGCAGTCAAGAAGTGGTTAATTGTGTAACCTTCAGGAACTACACCATTGTTCTTAATTGCGTTGATATCGTTGTTGTTTGTACCAACACGGAGTTCTGTGTCTAACAAACGTGTAGCAACGAATTGCAATGCAGGTGGAACAACCAATTTACGTGGTTTTGCGGCGATTAAGAGTCCACGCTCATCAGTCCATGAGGCGATTTGAATAACAGCGTTTTCAAGCGCAGTTTCGTTCAAGTCAGCAGGAGTTGATGGAGTGTTGGCGTTATTACCACCATTCACTAATGGGTGAGCAGTAGAGAATAATGGAACACCGTCACCACCAATATAGGCTGGGTTAAAGCCGTTATTGAGGGTGGCAGCACCTTTAACTTGCTTGGTGTAAGCCATTGCACGAGCCAAGCCCCTGGTATAACGAGCAGACAAAGAGTCATACAAGTTATCTTCAATTGCTTCTTCTGTTAGAGAGAAGCCAAGAGCGATAGTTTCGTGGTTGTAACGTGCTGTCCATGCTTCTTGAGCATTGTCATAAGCGATGGCTGAACCTTCGCCCTTGACAGGTGCTGCTGAGAAACCTGACAGTTTTGTTTCTTCTTCAAAAGAACGCTCAGAGGTTTCAATTTCATAAATCTCTTTGTGTTCTTCGCCATAACGAGCATACTCCAAACCAAACAAAGCGTTTAAGCCGGGTAATAACTCTTTCAGTAGTTGTGCACGGGAAATAGCCATTATTTATTCTCCTTAAACGGCAGTTGCGTTGTAATACTCATGCAAACCAAAGTTGATTTTCACCAATACTTCAGGATACATAGTAAATATGATTGTTGAAGCACTCGGAATCGCTGTGACTGAACCTGGTACGTTTACAGCAACGTTTAACGTTCCTGATGTAGCACCTTGTGCAATAGCGGCAGTTACGAATGAGCCTGTTTCAATAATCTGACCATTTGATGCCAAGTAAGCAACGTCAGCACCTTGCAACACGTTTCCGTTAGGACCTGTGCTCATGGTGATAGTTGTTGAACTTGAAGAACCAGTAGCAGAGTATGCATATGCTGTATCACGTACAACGTCAACAACACGCAATGGTAATGTTGAAGTAGTTAATGTTGCAGAATATGCTAATGCGTTTGCAGAGTCGCCTGTGTTAACGCTACCTGTGTTGTTAAGCATACCGTAGTTTTGCCCAACCATTGGCAAACTGCCTGATGCTACAGTAGTTCCTGATGAGCAAACAACAGCCTTGAAAACTGTATCTGGGTCATCACAAACAACAGCAACTGCGTCACCTGCTAAAGTGCTTGCGGGCCAGTATTGGCTGTAGCGCTTTTGCTTAGTAACAGGGTCAGTATAAGAACAGCCTAAAAATACTCCAACCATACCTTGTGGGCTAGGTGCAGAAGTAACTGTAGAACGCACGATAAAACCTTGTGCTAATGATACAAAATCACCGTAAAAAATAGAGGTACCGTAAGCATACTGAATAGGTAAGTTACGTGTTGAGCCAGAAAAAACCTGACCCCCAATAAGATTTACTGGCTTTAGCCCGTATGGGGCTGGTACTGATGGATAAGCAGCCATAAAATTCTCCTAAGATTAAAGTTAACTTCCTTTACCAAAACTTACCGAAGAGCGTCTCTCATTAAAAATAGGCATTCTTGGGTCGCTTTGGCGCATTAAATTATTATCTACAGCCTCTGCCATAAGTCTTGTCTGTCTAGCAAAATATTCTTGCTGTTGTTGGACAAATTCCACAGGGATTTTGCAAAGTAATAACCCGCCAATCTCAATGTTCCCTTTATAAGGACCATCACGATGGGCTAACAGTTTCATTTTTGGTTGTTCCTCAACATCTACAGGTTCATAACCTTCACGCAATCTTGATGAGATATTACGTGGGTCAGCAACTGTATTCATTGAGACACGAATCCAGCGATAATCAAACCCAGGCTGTTTGTCAGGCTCAGGGAGAAGGTCAGGTGGCATCCACTGTTTAGGACGTTCTGTAAATTCTCTGGTTTTTAACTCACGAGGTGCTCTTGTGTCACTCATTTTATCGCTCCAATTTTTTTGCTTCAATAGCATATTGTTCAGGGGTTAAACCTAATCTTTTTGCCAAATTAAGTTCGCTTTGTTTAAGCCTAATCTTGGTAGAGTTAGTGCTTCTTGTTGCAGGTGCCACTACTGTTGAGGTTTTTTTGACTCGCTCTGGTGGCGGAGCCTCTTCCTCAAAATTTTCGGGGAACCTTTTGCGCATTGTCTTGTCCAATTCCGCATAATACCTGTCGGAGCCGGGTACAATTCCGCTATTCTTCAGTTTTTCATGCAAACCGTAAGCCATTGCGGTCATTTCCTCATCCTGCCCGAACCATGGATTACGTTCTTGCCACGCAATCGCTTTATTGTCAGGTGGAGGAGGTTGTTGTACGCTCCGTTGTGGTATTTGTACATCAGTTTCCCTCTCTTGTAAAGGGGTAATTCTGAAATTTTGTGTTTCTCTGACTTTTATTGACGCAATATTCAACGCATGTTGCGCTTCTGTCATTGCATCTACGTCTCCTGACTCATATGCTTCTTTATAAGCACGTTTTGCCATCTGTAATTCTAGATTGGCTGAGTGTTGGATGGTATCTACGTATGATTTCTCACCTTTTTCAACAATTTGTTTGAATTTATTACGCTCTTCCATCAATTGTCGTGCTAAAGATAGCGCTTCTTGATGTTCACGCAGTGCTGCTTCTTTTGCTCTGCGTTCATCATGCATGGCTTTCTTCAATTGACTCATTTTTGAACGAACATCTTCGGTGTATTGCGTTAATTCGTCCTTTTCTAACTCGTCAATCTTCTCTTGAGGCATAGGAGGTCTACGATTTCTGTCCTCAGGAGGAGTGTCATCCTCAATTTCTATCTCAATTTTGACATTTTCTTCAGGTTTTTCCATGTTGACGTTGAATTCTTGCTGATTATCATCGTCCATTTCGTCAGGAAACTTAAAATCTAATTCATTTTCTGCCATATTATTCCCCTTAAACTCGTGTAATGCCACGTGGGTCTTCAACTACAGCCTCCACGGAGTCATCATTGATTAATCGGAATTCTCTTCCATGTATTTTTAGTCGTGTTCCTGAGTTAGGACGGGATAAAATGAAGTCACCTTCTTTACACCATGGTCCTGTAGGAAACTTTTCTTTGTCTTTATAACAATCTGGACCCATTTTTAAGACAAAAAATACGGTGGATAGGATTTCTTCTCGATGCATGGTTGAATCTGCCTTCTCTAACATTGAGCCTTCAAAGGTTTTTTCTGCATCAGGGATGGCTACTAGCATGCGATAACCCATAGGGTCAGGTAATTGTGTTGCTCTTTGTTCGGGTTCCTTGTGCAGGGTTCCGACTACTTCTGGATTTGTTGGGTTTGCACCAATTAAAATTTCCATTATTTCTCCAAGTTGTTTAAACGGTTAGTCTATGTCTGACTTTTCCATTCTGTTTTTGAGGTCTACGATTACTGCACATGCGGACTCAAGACCTCGGATTTGTCCACATATATACCTGTATTCTTCTATGGTTGCTACTGAACCTTGGGCTAAACTTTGTGCAAGATAGTCCATACGGTCTTTGTATTCACCAAGAAGATATTCAAGATTCTTATCCATTACTCACCTTTTTTTGGTTTTTCACTTCGTTTGTTTTCTTCGGTTACTAAATGCTTCATGCCATCATTCAATAACTTTTCTTTTTCTAACTTACGGTCTTGCTGTAAATTAGCCACTTCTTTTAATGCGTCCATCTTCAACTCATTGCGCCCATGTTGTAACTCAGCAAGTTTGGTCGCAGCATCCACTTGAATTTTCTTGTCTTTGCTTGCAGCAACCATTTGTTGGGTTTGCATTGCAACATCATGTTGTGACTGAATTCTTGCCTGTTCAATCTGTAACTGCTGTTGTTTGATTTGCAACTCTGCCTGACTTGTCTGCTGTTTGAGTTGTAACTCTTGTTGCTTGAGTTGCATTTCTTGCTGTTGCAACTGTACCAATGGGTCTTGGGCTTTCTGTTGATTCTGTTGTTGTTGGACTTCCGCTTGATTATTTTGCAACAATCTTTGTGATGCCTGCGCTAACATTGGAGCCAACTGTGCCTCTACCTCAGGTTCCATATGTATCTCTTCGCCTGATGCATCGGTCTGTGGTGGTAAAGCAAAACCTAACTGTTGTTCAATTTGTACTCGGTATTCAAAGCCCAAGTGCTCATTGATGTGTGCCATCATAGCGGCTTGTAATTGCTGTGCCTGCGGATTATTTTGTAATAACGCCATAATCTTAGGGTCTTGCATAGCCGACATATGGACTTGAATATGCGCTTGATGGTTCTGATAAGCAAAGGCTTTAACAGGTTTACCCATGAGAATATTCTGATTCTCAGATACAGGGTCTGTTGGCTTTTGGTCTTCTTCCATCGGAATCAGTTTGTGCGCATTTTTAACGCCAATCACTTCCAACATCTCACGATGCAACAATGGCATGTTGTACAACTGTGGTGCTTGACTTGCCAATTGCAGAACTGCTTGATATTTAACGATTTTTTGTGCCATGGTAGCGGCATTTGGGTCGCTAACAGGAATAACATCACAGCATTCGTAATCTTCTTTTTTGACGTAACGACTACCTTCTTCGGGTTCATAGTCGTAGTCTTCACAATTCTCGGCAATGATTTCCTTAAGTAAGGTAAATTCTTGTTGCATCGAATAGTAGATACGTGCCTGAATCGCAGATGTCATCTTGAGAGTACGTTCCAAGATAGCCATGGTTGTACCCACAGGCGCTTGGCTTGACATATCCGATATCTTTAAATCACCTGCGCTTGCAAAGGCTCTTGCTTCTTCGATAATCTTATCAAGGAGTTGTGCCAATACAAGGCTTGGTTCTTTATAGGGCAAAGGTAGAATATTGTCTTTGATGGCTCCGCTAGGTACGTCTACATCCCTAAACTCACCCGGTGCTATAGGTGTGTCATCACCTTTAATACGCAGTCCACGAGTTTTGAAGCCTCCTGGCAGGTTTGACAATGTTCCTGCATCCACAAGTTGACGTGTGATAGAAGTGCCAGATTTAGCATAAGCCCCAAGAATATGGATAAGTCCAAAACAATAAAACCCAAAACCCGGTATATATCCATAATGGACAAAGTGCTGTCTCTTCTGTTTCGTTGCATCATCTTCCTTCCAATTTCTACGTATTGCTAGAACGGTTGTTGTGCCCTTTTCAATGGTCACAATGTAAGGTAATTTGATGCCTGTTGGATAGCCATCTTCATCTATATCTTCATAACCGGATAAATCTAAATCCACCATTATTTCTAGAACTTTGTAACGACTGTCCATCGTTGCTCTAAATCCTAGTTTGTCGGCAATTTTCTTTTCTACTTCATCTAAATCATTGGTTGGTTCACTTAATTCAACATCACGGTAGAATCCTGCCACCATGAGTTTTCTGAGTTCGTTCTCTGTTTTACGCATGACGTGCGTAACACGCTCGGCAGTCTGAAGGCTACTTGCGCCATAAGGAACAACAATATCTTCCGCAGGTACATAAATAGACGCTTGTCTATTTAACTGTGGGTCAAAATACACTTTCTTAAATGAGTTACCTGAAAGACCTAATCCCCATAACATTCTTTCATGTTCAGGGCGATACTCTTGCATTCTGTCCATGAGTTGATAATTCATATCATCTTGGACACGTTGTGCTGAATCTTTTTTATCAGGTGTTTCTTTACCAATAATTTGAGTACGAACAGGTCCTTGCGCAGGGAATGTTGCCATCATGGTTTCTGCTTGGAACTTGACTAAGGCTTCTGCTAGGATAGGGTGGTAGACACCACAAGCACCTTCCCATGGTTCAGAACGTTCTTCAATCTTTAATCCTAAGAGTTCAAGACCATCTACGTAAGTTTGCATCCAATCCTTACGGGAGTCGATATCATCTTGGTAATCACTGAGTAATTCTTGCGCAAGGATTTGTAACTCTCCCTCGCTCATCTCATCGGCTAAATTGCCTTCAAAACTAATAGCAGGACTTTCAACCTCTTCCTCAAAACCTTCTTCATCAGGTAATTCAATTTCTATTTCAATGTCTGGTTCATCCATCAGACTTTCTATACCCATTGGTGCTTGCGATAGAGATTTTTCGATTGCCATATAGTATCCTTAGTAGTATGCCACTTTGCGTTTAAACTCCTGAACCTCATCTGGTTCATCGCTGTTTAAACGAATAAATCCGCCCTGCCTAAATCTTAACAGAGCCTGACTGGTTGAGTCTACTATATCGTCATGGTCGCCATTGGGAAAACTGGCGCATTCTTCCATTACTTCCTCTGCCCATCGTAAATCAGGACACCACACAAACCCCGAACGGAATAGGTCAGATATAGCGTTTACACGGGCTATCTTGTCACTTCCTTTGCTTGGAGTATATTCTTGTAATGGTATTCCCATCCTGCGCATTTCATAAATAAGAGGCGCTCCTGCTGCTTTTTTCTCCACAATCAAGGAATCAGGAGTCCATTCTTTGTAAAGTTCAAGGGCTTTTTGTTTTAATTCAGGGAATTCTAGTCGTGCTTTGAAACAATCTAACAGAATAATATTGGCTTGTTCCATGCCGGTATCATCTGCATGATAAAAGATTCCCCATGTTGTACAGACGGAGTAGTCAGCCCTGTTGTTTTTTTCAAAAGCGGTATCCCATGACTGAATAAGATATTCACAAAAAGGTGGATTATTCTCTTCCCATATCTGCCAATACTCCCTTTTGATGATAGCGCCTTCTTCTGAGGTAGGATTTTGTTGGTATTGTGCTTCCCATTTACTGACAGGAATCTCTGCTTTGATGGCTTCTAGTTCTTCCCGACTCCAAAATTGGGGCCATTGCGGAACACCTGAAGGCATTAATGCAGGCAATTGAATCATTTCCCACTCGTTACTACCATCCCTTTTCATGGAATTATCTATAATCTGCCCTGTTAGGTCTTTCTTTGACCAACGGGTCATCACCACAATAATGGAACCACCCGGTTGTAAACGTTGGCGAGGACCAGATGAAAACCATTCATAAACTCTATCGTAGACCTCAGGGTTGCCTTGCATGGCTTCTTGTTCAGAATGTGGGTCATCAATAATCAGTACATCAGCACCTTTACCTGTTACTGCACCACCGACACCAATCGCAAAATAATCACCACCTGCGTGGGTATTCCATCGTCCTGCGGCTTTGGAATCACTCGAAAGTTTAGTCTCAAAGACATCTTGATACTGCGTTGTATTGACTAAGTTTCTAACTTTACGACCAAAGTTTACTGCCAACTCGGATGTATGGGCAGTCTGAATAATCTTTTTATTAGGGTATTTACCTAGATACCATGCAGGAAACATAAATGATGCAAACTCTGACTTGGTATGACGAGGAGGCATATTAATGATAAGTCGTTTTAATTCACCTCTTGCTACTCGTTCAAATGCTTCTGCCATGATGGCATGGTGTTTACCAAAAATAAATCCGGGCCACATCCTATTCACGAACGGCAGGAAATACTCCTTAGCCCTCTTTTGATTGTCATCATCAAGAACAATCCTTATCTTAGCCACATCAGGGTGGTCTTTTGGTAAGGATACAAGCCTATCCATGTAGGCTTTTAACTGTTCCTGCGTAAGTAAATTATTTATCACAAGGAAACCATTTTATCTACGGATTTATCCACTACTTTCAATGACCTAATCATATAAGGCTTTACCTGAAGCAATCCTTTTTTCTGCAAGGAATGGATAATCCTATGTATATTACTCTTACTTCTTAGGTTTAAACCAATAGCAATCTCTTGGTATGACGGTGAATACCCGTTTATCTTAATATACATAGCAATGAAGTCTAAAACTATTTTCTGACGCTCTGTCATTTTTTAATCCTTTCAATCAATTGCTCCATTTGGTCTATGGCTTCATCTTGAATAATCGTGTTTTTAACATCTTCAAATATAAACAATAACTTTAGCCGGTTAGTTCTAGACAACTCGTGCAAGTAATCCATCACCATAAAATCTTTGTCATTTAATTTTTGTATTTCCAAAATATATATACCCCCCTATGTTTAAACAGGAAACGTTCATGGGTAGTATTCCATAGGAACGTTTCTATGTCAATGGGGTAAATTAACAAAGGGTACCCACCATTGATTCAATGCTTTGCATTTTCTCAAACAAGTTTAAACAAGAAGATGGGGGTGAACGTTCTTGTGGGTAAAAACTTGTGATAGGGTGGGAGAATTATACTGTAAGGAGACATAGGTACCCTTTTCAAAAAAGAGGGTCATATGGGGTCTAAAATCATCAATCACAGCGTTTAAACAGGGTATACCCCCAAAGTCTTATAAACAAAGGTTTCTAGACTATCTCAACGTTTAAACACTCTAGACGTTTAAACACTCAGTGAGTAATGTCTTGCCTAACCTTGTCAGTCTCATGTAGTAGTGACATGGATTGCTCTAGTTCTTTCTTCAGTGCATCAATGTCATGCTCATCACTCTTAGTCTCGATACGGTCAGTGAACATACCTACAGACTTACCTAGCAGTTCTAGACTGCGTATTCGTAGGCTCAATGGATTGTCTTCAGCCATTGCGTGGTCATATAGTTCATCAAGTACCTTCTTGCGTGTCTTGAGTTCCTCGTTGAGTATTGCTTCTTTGGTGACTGACGTTAGAGACTGTAGAAGTACACTCACTCTCACATCATTCATTAATCTGTTCGCAAGTTTCAATATGCTTGCCTGATTTGATTTAGTACAGTTGTAAGCCTTGAGTACTGCTTCTCTTGGTGAGTCACCTAGTGCGACATACGTAGCGAATGCTTGCATCCTTGCAGTGAGTCTTTTATCGCCTAGTTGTTTCTTTGCTTTACGTTTACTGTCAGTCTCTTGTTTTTCTTCTATCTCTTGTGGTGTGTGAATACCATGAGGTAACCCATTCTTCTTTCTCTTAGGCTTACTCTTCTTTACTGCCATCCGTAGCACTTCGTTATAGTTTCCCTCGCTTGGATTGATATCCATGTTCGCAAGTAACGTGCTATCTAAGCCAATTCCTGTAAGGCTTTGCGGTTTATCGTGTTCATTCATATCTTTTACCTTTGTCATTAAACATCGTCATGCAATCAATGCTAATCGTTTAAACACAACGTGTAAACAATGTTCGCTGTTTGTTCTCTATCCCTTGTTGCATAAGGCTCTCAAACATCTCAAACATTTCATAAATTCAATACTTTTCTAACATCAAACATTCAATACTTTTTGTGTAGGCAGTAAAAATATCTCAACGTTTAAACAGTCAGGCTCACGTCATGAGCCACTGCAAAATCGGCACCAAAAGGTACCTTGTAGACATAAACACCACAGTCGTAAGTCATTGATTTATATAGAACATAAAGATTATTCAAAAATACCTTGCACTTGTGTTTAAACATGTGTTTATAATTGATAGCATCACAACGCAACACGTGATATCAAGCAGTAAATGGACTAGAAACGGTCTAAGTGGTGAGAGCCGAGAGCCACTAACAAAACAAGTGCGGTATTCGTCAGGACACAGTGCGAATTAAAAGTAAAGGTGTAGTTAATATCAGGACTTAAACCTGTGATTCGAAAGGCTAGTAGTCAAGTTGAAGTGGAACTCAGCGAGATGAACGAGAATGAGAATAGGCAACCGCTAAGACTCTAGAACTAACAGGCTAGACGAGTGCGCAGTTAGGTAGCGATACCTTGTTCTTTTGAGTGCGAAGTCATGACTCGCATTCAAGCAGTGCCGATGGTTCACTTTATAAACCATCCTTACCTAGTACCTCTCAGGCAGTAACCCTTTTAAACGGTGACTAGGTAGACAGTACTCAACGAGATTAAGTCTCATAGCGCATTGCAAAAGCAGTACGCTAGAGGATTTATTTTCACTTAACAAGGGAGGTTGTATGAAGTTGCAAGAAAAAATTAATTTCATTAAATCGTGGGGATTCGATGGTTTTGTACCTTGTACAGGTATTTTCATTCGTGCATCGGATAGCAGTGTTTATGAGGTGTGGCGTGAAAGCAATCCTGATGTCATCAATCTTTATTACAACGATGGCGATGAGTTGTTTCATTCTTTTAATATCAATTGGAATTTATTTAAGGAGGTTGTATGAAGTACTTTACTAGAGAAGTTATGGAATTAAGCAATGCAATTGAACAGGATTACCACGAGCATTTGCTTTTACAGGTGAGTCATCCTGATATCAACGACATTCAACGTGTCAAGATTTTACAGAGGGAAGTTGATAGTCAAATCAACACTTTGCTTGGTTCATGTAGTGATGTCACCTTGTTTGTCACTCGCATCAAACTTGGCATTGCGAATCGTGCATTGTCGTTTGCAGTCAATCAATTGGAGGTTGTATGAATCGTTTAATCGAATTTGTTTTAAATGTTGTCGGTGTCATCGTCATGCTTGGGCTTGGTTACATGCTCGCCCTTGCTTTTATTTCTAATTCATAGGGGGTCATTATGGCTATTAATCGTGAACAGTGGTTGGGCAATGCAGTTGAAGAACTGCGCCCTGTATTTGATATTGTGGGTCATCCATTACCTGAAAACATTCGTGTGACGTGTGGCTTTCCGTCTCGTCATGCTCGCAGTTTAAACAGGGCAATTGGTGAGCATTGGTCTAATCGTGCAAGCAGTGACAGTACGCACGAGATTCTTATCTCACCTGTCGTTGATGATGCCTTTGAAGTGTTTGGCATTCTCGTGCATGAACTTGCGCACTCAGCAACAGATGGTGACGGTCATAAGGGTCGTTTCCCTAAACTCGTTAAAGACTTGTGGCTTGATGGTAAGCCTACATCCACAGTTGTAGGCGAACGTTTCCGAGAGAACTTTGCTGAGTTGGTTGAATCACTCGGTGAATATCCTCATGGGCATCTCAACGTCAAGGCAGACCGTAAAACGCAGTCAACACGCATGCTCAAGGCAGTTTGCAACACATGCGTCGAATACGATGGGTCAGGTGGTATCAAGTCGCAGTACGTTATCAGGTTGTCGGATAAGTGGGCTAAGGTGGGCTTACCTACTTGTGTGTGTGGTACTCGTTTTACTTTATCTAAATAAACAGAAAGGCTAATCAAAATGAATTTATCTCTCATATCTATCAAGCGTTTAAACAGTGTGCTTATTAAGAACGGTCTTGACCCTCAGGTCACCAAGACTCGTGCAGTCAAGGAGGTTGAATCCCTGTTGGTACGTGGGCTTATCAGCGCACGTGACATTGCTGATGCTGAAGTCGTGGAACATGTCTCGACATCACCTGTCGCTGATGTCTCAGGCTTGCAACGTGCCATTGAAGAACTGAGCGCAAAAGTATCAACGTCAATTGATATCAGCAACACTGCGCTTGCTGAGGTTGCATCCCTCGATGAGCGCATCTGTCTCGTGGCTGAGGGTGCTTCTCGTGGCGCTGATTTGACTAGCATTCGTACTGAGGTTGTAAAACTGTTTGACTCATTCAAGACTAAAGCATCCCCTGAAGAGTTAACTGCAATCGCTGATTCACTGCCCCCTGAAACCAAGAAAATGAAAGCAAAGGATGTTTTCAAAGGTGCGAAGTTGTCTTATACATTTGGCAGTGAGAACGTTGACTTCAGTAATTTTGAAGTGATTGTTTATAACGATGATGCACCTACTCGTTTGGATGATTACGTATTTAACCCTATGCACTTGCATTCAGCACTCATTGCATTGCATGCGCCTAACATTCCAATTAACACGTGGCTTGGTGGTGAGCGCTCTACAGGCAAGACAGAGTTTGTGACGCAGTTAGCCAATCGTTTAGGTCGTAAGTTGTACCGTATTAATTTCGATGAAGCAATGGAACGTGCTGAGTTTATCGGTGGTGACTCGGTCAAGGATGGGACAGTCTTTTGGAGGGAGGGTATTCTCACCAAAGCAATACAACACGATGGCGCAATTGTCTTGCTTGATGAGTTGTCATTTGCTAGACCGAATGCACTGGCTACCTTACACTCTATCGTTGAGCCTAATCCTAATCGTGGTTTAAACATCGCAGAGACAGGTCGCAAAATCAGTGTGAAAAAAGACGTGGTGTTTTTCGTTGCTGATAATACGCTTGGGTATGGTGACTCGTCAGGTTCATTTCATGGGACACGTGAAATGAATACTGCGCTCTTGGATAGGTTTGGTTTTAAGTTGAAGTTTGATTACTTGGCGCAAGACGATGAGACAAAACTTATTGCCAATCGTATTGGTATTCATAAAGAGGTTGCGCTTGCAATTGTGAAGTTTGCAAACAGTGCTAGACAGAAAGTATCTAGTGGGGTACTTACTCAGCCCCCAAGTCTTAGGTCGTTGCAGTCTTGGGCAATCGGTGTAAAGAGTGGCTTGCCTATTCACTTGGCTTTCACCAATGCAATCATTCGTAGTTATCCTGAAGACTGTCATGCAGAATTGCAAGCGCTCTATAGTGCAATGGTTGATGCATCAAAATTAAAATCTTATATTTAAGGAGGTTGTATGTTAGCAATAGACGCAAAACGTGGTATTGAATCAGCAACACAGAAAGTATTTCAATCAAGTGGTCGCAGATTTGATTCATTCAAAATGTATTGGCATGGTAATACTGCAAAGGTTACATTCGATGGCAGTAAAGCAATCATCGTACTGCCAGCGCTTGATGAAACTAAAGAGGTCAGCAAGAAAATGTTTAATGACTTAATTGGTTATGTCTTGCACGAGTTAGGTCACGTGTGGTTTACCACTAATTCCGATTGGGATATAGCAACGATTGATTATGGTACTTACGTAGGTCACCTTATCAACGGACTTGAAGACCCTCGTATTGAATACAAGGTTATCGAGTCAGGCTATGCACCTAACAGTCGTGACTTGTTCAACGCTCTTATCAATAACGTCATTGAGAAGAACGGTTACCCAACCAAGTTAGATAAACAATCATTACCTTTCATCCTTGCAGTAGAGGGTAGACGTTTAAACGGTTATACAGTTGACGTGCCTGATGTGTTTTCTCATACCCCATTCGCTGAACATATTGGGTGGGCTTTAGACTGCGCTCATTCAGCACGAAACACCAAGCGCATCGCAGAGATAGCCATCGAGTTGTACAAGAGACTGTTCAGCGATGAACCGTTTGAGGAAGATAAACCACGTGGCAAGGGCAAAGGTTCAGATGCGCAAGACGATGAGCCTGTAGACCCTCAGGATGAGTCAGAGGGGGATGGTAAAGGCAAGTCTAAAGAAGTAGTTGGTGGTAGTGGTGGTGGTGAGAAGTTTCCTGATAGTGGTAAGAAAATCAGAGACCCTGATGTTAACGATTACGTTAGTGAAGAGTCTAAGCCTTTGAAGTGTGGCGCTGATGAACGTAGACATAGACCTGTTCTAAATTCAGTCGAGGTCGCTGAGTTTGGTTTTTACGGAGAGTGAAATGAGAAAAGTAGATTTTAGATTAAAGGTAAGTGTAGATAATTTTAAGAGTCAGTTTGCAACGAATCCCACAGGGTTTGGCGCTACACGTGTTAGTCTCTTGCGCTTATTACGTGCCAATGATTTGGTCGGATGGTCACACAATGAAGAGTCAGGTAGGTTAGACCGTAAGGCTTTCTCTCGCATGGCTTGTGGCAGTACCCAAGTATTCAGTCAACGTGATTACAAAGAAGCGCACAAGTCAGCAGTCTCAATCCTTGTGGACTGCTCAGGTTCAATGGCTGGTGGTCGCATGCGTTTGACAGAGTCAGCAGTGATTCAGTTGGTCAAGGTGTTTGACAAAGCAAACGTCTCGTACAGAGTATTTGGATTTGACTCAGACCACGAGAGTGAAACCGAGAGGTTGCCTGATGGTGAATTGTATACACCTGAGGATGTTAGGTTCTATCCGTTTAAACAGTGGAACGAAACATTACAGAAAGCAATCCCTAAACTTGGTTCAATGCATCGTTGTGCATTTGGTGGCAATCCTGATTATCAAGGTTTGCTCTTGTCTATTGAAGACTTAGCCAAGCGCCCTGAAAAAAGAAAGGTATTATTTTTCTTGACAGACTCAAGCAGTATCAACAGGGAACATATGAAGTACTTAGATAAGGTGGCTAATGAATTAGGTGTCACCTTAATTGGGGTAGGTATTCAGACGGATGAAATACCTTATAAGCATTCAGTCATCATCAATGATTTATCGGACATGGCTAATGCATCATTCGTCACGATGTTAAACGCAATTAAATAAACAGAGGGGCTTGCCCCTCATTAAGGATAAAAAATGAAACTTGATACTAGTAAAGATGAGGATTTTCAAAACACACTCTCACAGGTAGGCGATGTTATTGATGGTAAAAATATTGATACCGTTGTACCTGTATTGATGGCACTGCTCTGTTCGTGCGCTGAGATATCAGGAATGACACCTGAGAAGTTAATTATTTATTTTATTATGTCGGTGCATTCGCATTTCGCAATGCCTGATGATGAATCAATTCACTAAGGGGATGGCAATGTTTAAACACTCAGTAGAAACCGATGATGGTTTTGTGGTTGGTTATGGTGGTGATAAAAAATCATGGAGGGCTTGGGTATATCACTCAGGGTATGTAGTGCGAGAGGTGAACGTCAGTTGTATTGAAGATGCTCGTGGGTTGTTTGATGTTTGGTTAGATGAATTTCAAAATTTAGAAAGGCAGGGTAAGTAAATGAAGTCAACGTTTAAACGCTTTACATTGTGTGGTACAGGTGGTATTAATTGCAGATGTTGTGTTAATCGTGGGTTCAAGCCCACTGCGAAACGTATTGCAAAGCGCAGACTCAGCAGAGAGACTGCATCATTAGTTAAACAATATAAAAGTGAGGGTAAGTAAATGCAAACAGTGCCACACATTATTGATGTCTACTTGGTTCGTGCATATAACGAACATGGGGAATGGATGGATGACATCGGAGTTTTTGAATCAAAGGAACAGGCGGAGAAATGTTTATTGCAATGTATTGAGGGCGATAAAGATGGGGATGCTTGGGAGTATTACATTGAAGATTATTGTAAGGAAGTTTAAATGATTCAAACAATAATTTTATTCGTCATTTTATTTTTTATTTTTTATCATTTATTTAAGGGCTAATCATGAACGAAGATAGATATTTTAGTGGCTTGCTTGATGAACATCTAGAGCGAGAAGAAAGGTTCAATCAGTTGTACGATGAGGAATGCGAATCCCTTATTAATGATTTAAAAGATGGCTTGCGTACAGATGAGTTTGATTTGTGCGATTACCTGTATGACTATGAAGACAATCTACTGATGGCGCTCGCTAG
>Ga0316226_1002252_pt1 | contig 18509 bp, 9 predicted proteins | sample TBH18017metaG_FD_206009 | JGI IMG/M metagenome (GOLD analysis project Ga0316226, IMG submission 206009) | Freshwater microbial communities from Trout Bog Lake, Wisconsin, USA - TBH18017 | ecosystem: Environmental > Aquatic > Freshwater > Lake > Hypolimnion/Profundal zone | place: USA: Wisconsin... | reverse complement strand
CTTCGGTGAAGGCGCGCGTGCGTTGCCGCAGGGAGGCGTAGTTGTCGTGCAGGTATGCGGCGACGGCCTGTGCATCGGCCCAGCGGTTGACGTACCAGGGCTGCCAGGCCGGACGCGGCTCGGGCTGGGCGCAGCTGCCAGCCGCACAGCCGCAGGCGTCAGGCTTCTTCTCCGCGGCCGGCTGCTTGGGCTGGCCGGCCGTGTCATACACATTGGGAAAGTGCCAAGTGATCAGAATCGGCACGGTGACCTGCTGGCGAGGCTGCAGGCGCAGCGCCACCATGACCGAGCCGCCGTTACGGCCGTCCAGCGCGCGATCGGCGTTGCCAGCGTTGGCGGCGAACCGCCCTTCGGATGCCTCTCGCCAGAGGGCGGTGATCGACTCGTACGTCCACGCCGGCGCGCGCAGCCACATGGCCTTGATCCGGGGCGTCTGCCCCAGCACGCTCAGACTGGCGCTGCCGAAGGTGGCTTCGTGGGTGGCCTCGGTGTTGGCAAACAGCACACCCTTGCCCGGCATGACGCGGTTACGGGTGCCGGCGTCGCCCTGCTTGCCCACCGCCAGATGCGAGAGGTGATACGACAACTCGCACGACACGGTCTTGCTGGAGGTATTACGCAGCGTGTACTCGACGATGGCGCCGGGGATGCCCGAGGCCGTCTCGTCGCCGGGAACCAGCGGGCTCCAGCCGGTGATGCGCACCTGCACCGGGATGCCGGGCGAGGAGAGATCGACATGCCCGAACGGATACTGCGCCGAAAACGTCGCGCGCTCGAAGCGCGGCATTCCTTCGTAACCGCCCTTGCGATACCCCTGGGCCTGCAGACCCTGATCGTAGATGCGCTCCACGGGCAGCGGACCTTCCAGCAGGCGCGTGACCGGACGCCGTTCCTTGATGTGCAGCAGGGCAAAGGCAGCCGGCCCGTGGCTGTGCCCGTCGGGCATGGCCGTGGTGTCGGGCTTGTGGCGGATGGAAAAGTCCTGCAGGGCGCCATAGCCGGTCAGGCTGATGCACCCCGCGCCGATGCCACCCATGGGCATGGCAATCTGTAGCAGCCGGCTTCCCTCGTACGTGAGTGGTTTCATGCGCGGGTCTTGCTCCTGGCTAAAGACGTTTGTTCACGTATCGGCGCGGGCGGTCCCCGAACCGATCGCCACCAGTCCGGATGTGCGTTCCGCCAGTGGCGCGAGCGCCGGCAGGTCGTTGGTCGGACGGTCGAGATAGAAGTAGGCGGTGCCGGACCAGTCATCCTGGCGGTAGAAATTCACCCAGTCTTTGGGACTGACGGGCGCCAGGAAGTCGGGCATGGCCTCGGGCGTGTCCATCAGCAGCACGGGGTCCAGCCCCTCCTTCGAGACCGTCACCGGCTTGACCGGCGCCTGCGCGCGCAGCAACTCGGCGACGCGGCCGCGCGTGTCGCCGCCGATGGTCTGGATCGCCACGCGGCAGCTTTGGTTGAAGAAGACCGGGTCGTCGAGGTGGTAGCGATAGAACGCCCAGTGCCGATTTGCGCCATCGGCCACCAGGCATCCCTGCGAACGGTGCGCGTAGGTCTTCTGCCCCCAGGCGTCGCCGATGTAATCTTCCGTGCCGGTGCCGCAGAGCGTGGGGAAGGCGCCGTCACCGTCCAGCCAGACTTTGACCTCGCCCTCGCCCCACCAGCTCGTCGTGTAAACGGGGTTGGTGATGACGCCGAGGTTGCAGCCGAGGAAGCGGCCGTTGCCCTTCACTTCGGGCAGGATGGTGAAATCCTGTGCCAGCGCGTTGGGACTCTCGCGCCGCCAGACGGCGTGGAAGTAGAGGACGTCGTCGGCATGTGGCACGCCGAGCAGGAAGTCGACATCGTAGAAGAGCATGCCGTTGGCGCGCGGCGTTTCGTTGGTCAGCGTGATGCGCGCATGGCGCCGGAAGGGCATCGGGATCGCGCAGTTGAAGCTGCGCCCCTCGGGATCGGAGAAGAGCCCATTCTCAAACGGCGTCCGACGGCCGAGGCCAACGCCGAAAAAGTCGCCGACCGGGCAATTGACGGCGGGGCACTTCTCGCCGTCCCAGTACATGCGGATCACGATGCCGCGCAGCATCTCCGGCGAACGGTCGCGCAGCGTCAGCCAGATCCGGGTGACCAGTCCGCTGCCTGCGCTATCCAGCAGCGTCAGGGTTTCACCGGCCTGCAGCGGCAGGCAGGGCCGGCCCTTGGCGCCGCGGTTGGTCATGCCGCCGCTGCCGCGCGCGGCCGTCGGGTTCTCGAAACTGGCCCAGCGGGTCTGGGCGCCATGGCCGCTCTTGTACAGATCCATAACATCGCTTTCTGATGCGCGGTTTACGATGCGCGTGCGTCCTTGCCGGCCGATTCCCGGTTGATGATGTCCCATGCCGTGGCGATGTAGAACCGGTAGTTTTCCAGGGGCGTGCCGTTGGGGATGCGGTGATCCAGCGCCAGCACGCACCCGCCGCTTCTGACCATGGGCGGAATCTTGTACTCCAGTTCCGCCACGATCTCGGCCCGGGAGCGCCGCAGGACGTGCTTGTCGATGCCGCCATAGAACGCCAGGCGCGTGCCGTATTTCTGGCGCACGGCAACGATATCCATGTTGGCCGCCGGCTCCATGGGATGCATGCAGTTCACGCCGGTATCGAGGAAGGCTTCGATCACGGGGTTCATGTCGCCGTCGCTGTCCATGTCGAACAGCCGGGCGCCGCGGTCGCGCAGCAGGTCCCAGACGCGCCGGTAGTACGGCTGAATGAACTCTCTGATCTGCTTCGGTCCGGCCAGCGGGCCGCTCTTGCCGGCCATATCCTCATGCACAAACAACACATCGATCTGCACGGCCGCGGAAACGCGCTCGAGCACGCGGAAGGCCGTTTCGCCGATGGTCTGCAGCATGTCATGGATCAGTTCGGGCTGCTCATAGTAGGCGACGCACAAACCCTCTTCGCCCATCAGCTCGCGGGGTTCGTCGAAGCCGCCCGGGATGCCGACGCAGATGACGCGGTCCTGCTTGCGGTGCTCGGCGTCCACCGCCTGCCAGTCGTTGGCCAGACGGGCCTCGGAGAAGGTGTACCACGGTTTGATCTTCAGCCAGTCGTCCATCGTGCGGACGGGATAGTCCAGCGGTAAGCCAATCGTGGCCCTGCCCTTGGGCAGCTTCATGGTGCGGCCCAGACGGTCGCGCCAGATCCTGTATGCCTCGGTCTCCTCGATCAACTCCTCGGGATAGCCGCCCAGCAGTCCCGTGTTGACCGGCAAATAGCCGCGCCCTTCACAGCGGTAAGGAAAGGCGGAGAAGTCCAGTTCCCCGGCCGTCGCGCCCTGCGCCTCCCACTCCTCCTTGAGGCCGATGAGCGGACCGAAAATCTCCGTGAAGAGGGGACGCGTGTTGGCCTGGAACGTCATGTGGTCCAGGTATTCGCGGCGCCCGACCGTCGGCGTTTTGCGGATGGCCAGATCGGCGTGTGTGGTCCATTTCAGCTTAGGCATGTGCGTGCTCATATCCGGCAACCCGCGCGGCGCCAGAGCGCCGCGACTACAGCAGGAACACAAGACCGATCTGAACGCTTCTGTAGCCACGCCGCTCTGTCGGCGTGCCCGCGTCAAACAGGCCTTCCGACAAGGCTCCTAGTACAGCGTGCGGCGCAGGATATCCTCCTGCACCGTGCGCTCCAGGTCGATGAAGCGCGCGCACCAGCCGCCCACCCGCACCAGCACGTGTGGATACTTCTCCGGCTCGTGCATGGCGGCCTGCAGGTCATCGCGGTTGACGACCGTGATGCTGGCCTCCTGGCCACCCTTGGCGAAGAACACCCCGAAGAGCGCCGCCACCTTGTCCGGCGAGGTCGCAAAGAGTTCGCGCGAGAGTTTGAAATTCGTCACGGCGCCGCCGTTGGCCGGGTCAGCCTTGGCCACCGAGTTGAAGAGCGCGGTCAGGCCGGACGTGTCGAATCCGGCCGTCGGTCCGTGGCCGATGGCAAAGGGCGTGCCCTTCTTGCGGCCGTCGGCCGTGGCGCCGCAGGCCGCGCCCAGGCCGTAGCCGCCGGGGTTGACGCTGCTGACCGTCAGGAAATCGAGGCCCGCCTGCTTTCCCGCCGCGTCGGCGGCCTCATTGATCTCGCGCCAGGTTTCCACCAGCATGCGGTCAGCCGCCGCGTCGTCGTTGCCAAACTTGGGCGCGTCCAGCAGGAGGCGCCGCGTATTCTCGTGTCCCTCGAAATCGGCGTCCAGCGCGGCCACGATCTCGGCCAGCGTCAGGCGCTGCTCCTCGTAGACGAGTTTGCGGATCGCGGTCAGGGCGTCGGCGGCGTTGGTGAAGCCGTGCCCCATGATGCAGGCGCCTTTGTAGCGAACGCCGCCATCGAGCAGCGACTTGTTGCGAGCCAGGCAGTCGTCGCTGAGCAGGCTGACGTACAGGAAGGCGCTGTCCTTCGGCATCGCCTCGCAGATGTACTGGTAGGTCCGCGCGCCGAGGCCGGCGGCGAACGTCACCTGCTTGCGGAAGGCGTCGTACAGCTTGTCGAACGTGTCGAAGGTCGAGCAGTCGCCGGTCTCCGGCCCGATCTGCCTGCCGTCGCCGTTGCGGCCATTGCGCAGCGCCGCCTCGACCGTCTGGGGAATGCTCCAGACCGTACATAGCAGGCTGGGGCTCATGGGGGCGATCATGTACTCGCCGCAGCCGAGCGGATGATAGTTCACGGCATCCGCCAGCGGCACGTTCAGGCACTTGGCCACGCCGGGGATGACCACGTCGTCGTTGTAGATCATCGGGAAGATGCATCCTTCGCCGATGGCCACGTACCCCGCGCGCAGCAGGGCCGGATTCTGCCCCTTGTAGAAGCGGAGCGTGAGCTGCGGCGTGACGCGGCGGAAGCGCCGCGTGGCCTCGATCGCCGCCAGGGCAAAGCGGTCCGCGGCCGCCTCATTGCGCCGCCCGACTCCGCCGATGACGATGCGGCAAACCGCCGTCTCGCCGTTTTCGTGAAAGAGCTTCCAGAGGCCCAGCAATTGTGTCAGGGCGCCCTCGGCATCCAGCCGCCCCGTGTCGAGATCCCGCGCGTAGAAGTCGCCGAGAGCCACGTCGAGCCGCGGACCCTCGAGATGCTTGGCGCTGGCCAGCACGTCGTAAAGCCACATCAGCTGAATCGCCTCGTGCAGCGTTTCCGGCTTGCGCTCGACAATCGCCGCCAGCGTCTGGGCCATGGTTTCGAAGCGCGTGCGGGAGCTGGCATCGGATGCCGCCTGCGCCAGGCTGCGCGCCTGCTGTTCATAGTGGCGGCAGACGTCGATCAGCACCTCCATGGCGATGCGCAGGCCATCGAGAAAGGCCGTCGGCTCGCCCGCGGTTGTGGCCCGGGCGCGCCGCGCTTCGATGTCCGCGATCAGGCCGGGGATGCCGCGCTGCAGCAAGCGGTCGTAATCTACGGCGGAGGTGAAGCCGACACTGCCGCCGGCGATCTGGCTGCGGCCGGTGGCGTACTGCCGCAGCTCGTCATCCCAGAGCGCCCGCACATGCGCGGCGCTGCACGCGCTCTCCCAGAAGGCTGCCAGATCGGTCAGGACGCGCGTGTCCTCCGCGCTCTTTCCATGCTTCTCGCCGGCAGCGAAATCGTAGCAGTAGCCGCCCTGCTTGCCCTCCTCCTTCGTGCCGTGGAGGTAGCTGGGGTAGGCCGCCCACCAGATCGTGCCGACATAGGCGATCCAGGCCTTGCCGCGGCGGCCGGCAAACAGGTCGTCCGCCCGGATATCGTCGAGGATGGCCGGATACTGCGCGCGCAGGCACATGGCCTCGCGCAGCGCCACCGGATCAGCGGCGTGGCGCTTGTAGGTCTCCGTGAAGGCCAGTGTCTGGGCCACCAGGGGGCTCAGAGATGGTTGGTGGGATGATGATGGCATCGTGTCTTCACTGTCTGCTGTAGTCGCGGCGCTCTGCCGCCGCGCGTTTTCGATCCTGCACGCCGGCGCAGCGGCGTGGCTACAACAAACCGCATCGACCTGCGCATGTTCTCGATCCTGCACGCCGGCGCAGCGGCGTGGCTAAAATTGTCCCGTTGTCTGCTGTAGTCGCGGCGCTGCGTCGCCGCGCGTTCATGGCGTGAGGCCCCAGAACGGTTCCGGGGTTGAAATATACGTGATGGGCAGGGCTGCGGGAAGGAAGGTTTGCAGCCAGGCGGCGCAGGCCGCCATGCCGGCCTCTTCGGAGGCGACGTGGCCGATGATGATCAGGGCTTTGCGCCGCTTCTGTTCAACGGCATCGCGCGCGTACTCGACGGTTTCCCACTCGCGCGTCTCGCCTGTCAGCAGCACATCCACGTCGTCACGCGCCAACGTGCGCATCTGATCGAGGCTGCCCGGCGCCCCGGGCATCAGCGCGGCGCGCGTCAGTCCGAGCTTGGGATCGCCGATCACGCGCATGCAGCGGGCGCCCAGGCGCCGCGCCACCGTGGCGGCAAGGACGTCCAGCGTCACGGCCGGCAGCGTGAAGCGCGGTGCGCCGTCGGCATCCTGGAAGGGTTGCCAGCCCAGGGCGGCGATCATGCCCTCGGCGATGCCGTCGGGCTGCCGGCGGTGCCAGTAGTCGTGGAAGCGCCAGATGACCAGGCGGTGCCTAGCGATGAAGGCCTGCTTCTCGGCCAGCACCGCATCGCGCTCCTCCGCGAGTTCGGCGCAATCGTCCAGGTGGTGGTAGAAAGTCGGCTCGTGTGTGATGACCAGGTTCGCCCCGGCTGCCACCGCTTGCCGCAGCACGTCCATGGTCGCCATCATGGTCACGGCCACGCCGGTGACCGGTGTTGCCGGATCACCGTTCTTGAAGGTGTCACAGGTCGGCTCTTGCCACGGTACGCCGACATGGGCCTGAATACGCCCGATGACCTGCTGCGCGGTCAGGCGGGCAGCGGGGCTGGACTCATTCATCGTCGCACGCATACGGCTTTCCGAAAATGGCCGCAGAAGAGCACAAGAACCGCAGGTGAACGATACGGCGATTTGTGACCTTCAGCGACTTGATCCTGTTTCCCGGCATCAGGGCTGTTCATCATTGGAAGAATATGACAGTTGGCCTGCCCGGAATATAGAGCATGCCGGGGCCCGCGAATGAAGCAGGAATTTTGAACCGAGCCCCACTGTTGGTCGAACCATAGGTGCCCCACTGGGCGTAGGTATACGTATTGCCGCCCACCACAAGCTTGGCGATCACATTCGGCACGCTGTTGCTCAGCGCGACGACGCAGGCGTTGGTGCCGCTGGCGAGCAGTGTCAGCGTGGCAGTGCGGGCGATGGCGTTGCTGCCCAGCAGCGCCAGCACGGCCGTATTGGTGCCCACGGTCACATTGCCCGCGCCGAGGGTGGCATTGGCACCGACTGTCAGACGTCCAGCCGTGACCGTCGTGCCGCCGGTGTAGGTGTTAGCACCGCCGAGCACGAGTTCGCCCGCGCCGGACTTGGTCAGGCTGAACCAGTTATTGCTGGCGCTGATCGTGCCGCCGAGGGTGAGCGTCTTCGCGCCGACCGTGAGCGTCACGTTGGTGCCCATGATCACCGGCCCCGTGCCCATGTTCAGGTTGGTCGAGCCGAGAAAAGAGAAGCTGTTGTTGTTCCAGTACTGGGTGTTCGTCGTGCCGAGTGTGGCAAAACCGCTGGCGTCAAGCGCAAGGGCCTGGCCCGTGCCCTGGTTCAGCGTGAGGGGGCCGGTGCCCAGTGCCCACGGGTGGTTCAGGGTCAACTTCATGGTGTTGCCGCCGCCGGGCTTAAGCGTGATGCCGCCATCGAAGGTATTGCTGCCTCCCAAGAAGAGATAACCTTGATAGGTTGTGCCAGCTAACGCGAAGCTGGCTCCGGTCCCCGAGATGTTGCCGTTGATCGTGGCGTTGCCGTTGTTGATCTGCGCCTGTCGCGCGCCACTCAGGGTGACAGGAGCGCCTCCTAAGTTGATGGCGCCGGACGTGCACTCCAAGTTGAAGTTGCTGAGGACCGTGATGCCGCTGATGCCCTGCAGCGCATTGCCGCTTACCTGCTGGATTACCCCGCCATTGATCGTCAAGGGGCCTGTGCCCAATGCCCATGCGTTACCGATACGCAGACCTCCCGAATTCACCACAGTACCGCCGCTGTAACTGTTGGATCCGCTGGGGCCAAAGAGAGCAGGGTTGGCGTTGGGGGCATTGATCGTCAGGGAACGACTGCCTCCGCTTTCGCCGATGTTGCCGCGAACAATCACTGGATCTGAATAACCTCCGCCAGGCAGTGTCAGCGTGATGTTGGTGGTCATCGTCACAGCCCCATAGCCCATGTCAAATGTAACCATGGGAAAGTTGATCGAGAAGTTATTATTCCAAGTTTGGCGGTTGGTGGCGGTAATCGTCAGAGAATAATAAGTATAAAGCTGGCCGCCGTTGATCGTCAGCGGGCCGGTCCCCAGGACGGGACCGCCTACCCCGTTAGTGGGAGGCGTGAGCGTGATGACGCCTGCATTCAGGGTGATGCCGCCCGCGAAGGTGTTTGTCAGCGCTAGGGTGAGCGTGCCAGCGGTGCCATTCTTGACCAATGCGAGGCGCCCGCCGTTAACGCCGTCGCCGATCCCATTTGTGATCGCAATCGTTGCGCTCGTTGGCGTGGCCACAAACAGCGTGTTGGTGTTCCCGGCCGTGGAGACGCCGTTGATCGCGCCGCCGAATTGCAGCGTCTTGGTGCTGGCATTCGTGAACAGGTACATTCCGCCATCGCCCTCCAGCTCAAGAGGGGCGTTGATGAACTGGTTGCTGGCAACATTGGCGGCCACGTAGATCGAGCCGCCGCTGCTGAGGAGCAGCTTGTTTCCATCCGAAGCGCCATTGGTGTATGTGCCGCAGGCGGCATTAGTGAAGAGGATGCCCGCGATGTTGCGGTTGGCATCGGGGATTGTCACCAGCGTCGAGCTGGCGTTGCTGAACACCGCGATATCCGGGCTGTTCGTGCCGGTCGTGGCGCCCGGCGCGGCGCTACCGGCCCAGTTGGCACCGGTTCCCCAGTCGCCACTGGCCGCTGTCTTGCTCCATGCCGCATTGCCGGCCAGCAGCAGGGCGGGGGCAAGCCCGACCATGACCCCGAGCAGGGTCAACACGTTACGCATCCAGGTCCATTTCATCATTTTCGTCTTCATGTTCTTGCTCCTTTGGCCCCTGATCTCAGGAACTCGCATCTGTCCATGCACTCTGCCCGCGCGCGGAGCGCCCGGGCCGCTTCGTTGCGACGACCATGCGCCGCACTTTCAAACGTGCCAGATCAATCACTTTTCCGACCGGTTATCTCGATCGCGCTACCTGAAGAAGACCGCCGTTGTCGGCGACGCCGGGATCTGCAGCAAGCCGTTGCCAGTCAGTGATACGGCGATCTTGAATTGCGCTGTGCTGGTGCTGTTGGTCGAGCCGTACGTGCCCGGGTGCGTGTAGGTGTTGGTTCCGACGATCAGTTTGGCGATCACGTTGGGCACGCTGTTGCTGAGGACCACGTAACAGGACGGCCAGTTGGTGGCCAGCGTCAGGGTCGCGGATGGGGCGATGGCGTTGCCATTCTGCAACGCCAGCACGCCATTGGTCCATACATAGACATTGCCCGTGCTCAGGGTGCCGTTGGTGTTGACTGTCAGGCGGCCAGCCGTGACCGTCGTACCACCTGTGTAGGTGTTGGCGCCACCCAGCACGAGTTCGCCTGCGCCGGCCTTGGTCAGACTGAACCAGGCGTTGCTGCCGCTGATGGGGCCGCCTATGGTCAGCGTGTTGGCCAAGACCGTCACAGTCACGTTCGTGCCGAGTGTCACCGCGCCAGTGCCCATGTTCAGGCTTTTGCTGCCGGTGAACGTAAGATTGCCATTCCACTTCTGGGCGTTAGCGGTGGCCAGTGTGCCAGCAGCGCCGGATGAGTTATCAATCTTCAGGGTGTTCTTGTAAGCGGTGCTGGTGGATTGGGCACCAAGCGTGAGCGTCCCCGTTCCAACGGCCGAAGCCGAAGTGTTACTGCCCAGGTTGCCGATGCCCAGGTAAGCGTCATAGCTGCCCGCCGTTGGCCCGCCGCTGGGATTGAAAGTCAGGCCCCCATCGAACGTGTTGGCGCCATTCAGGTAAAAGGTGGTGCCAACGTCTCCGCCGTTGAGAGTCAGGCTGAAGTTGCTTCCCCCGCTATTGGCGATGACCCCGCCAATCACCTTGGATCCCCCGGCCGATCCTATGATCCGACTGCCAGTCAGACTGATTGGGCCTTTGCCGAGGTCAAACTGGGGGCCGGAGGAAGTGAAGGAGAAGTTCCCAGCCCAGATCATCGGGTTGTTGTTGCTCAGCGTGATGGTTGGGCCGTTGTAGTACGTGCCAATTGCACCGCCGCTTATGGTGATGGTTCCGGTGCCAACCGCAAAGGGATTTCTTGGACGAAGGGTACCGCTATTCAGGAACAGGCCCCCGCTAAACGTGTTTGACCCATCCAGTTGCACAGTCGGGCTAGTCACGCCTACCACCGTCAATGAGCGGTTGCCGCCATCGTCGGTAATGGGGCCGCCGACTGTCAAGGAAAGCGCTCCGTAACCATCCCCCGTCGTGGTGATGGTGATGTTGCTGGCGAGTGTCACGGGGCCTGTCCCCGTGTTCAGGTTGTAGTTGTTATTATTGTTGAGCGCGAAACTTCCGTTCCATGTCGAGGGGATGCCTCCGGCCAAAGTGAGGGAAGATCCTGGTGTAATCGATCCACCGTTGATCGCGAACCGACCTGTGCCCAATGCTGCGGCGTTGTAGATCCCAAGCGTACCCGCGTTCAGTGTTATTCCGCCGGAATGCGTATTGGACGCCGAAAGCGTCCATTGGCCAGAACCCGATTTGGCCAGTGCCAGTCTGCCGCCGCCGATTCCGTCGCTAATTGCGCCGCTGATCGTACCGCCTGCGCTTCCCGTCAGAAACAGCGTGTTGGTGTTGCCGGCCGTCGAGACGCCGTTGATCGTGCCGCCGATGGTCAGCGTCTTCGCACTTGCGTTGGTGAAGGTGTAACTGCCGCCGTTGCCTTCAAGCTCCAACGGCGCGTTGATGACCTGGTTGCTGCCCAAGCCGGTTGTCAGGAAGATCGACCCACCGCTACTGAGAAGCAGTTTGTTTCCGGCCGTTGAGCCGTTGGTGTAGACGGCGCAAGCCGCATTGGTAAAGAGGAAGCCCGCGATATTGCGATTGGCGTCAGGCAATGTGAGTGTTGTCGAGCTAGCGTTGCTGAACACCGCGATGTCCGGGCTGATCGTCGTGCCGTCATTCGTGCCAGGGGCTGTGCCACCTGTCCAGTTGGCGCCGGTTCCCCAGTTGCCGTCGGCGGCTGTCTTGCTCCAAAACGCATTGCCGGCCTGCAACAGGGCAGGGGCCAGTCCAGTCATGATTCCGATCAGCGCCAGCACGCGGCGCCACGCACTCCCTTGCTTGGTTGTCTTCTTCATGGTCGCTCCCGTTTCGTGTTTTCTGTTGCTGCGTGTATCCCGCCTACTTTGCCATTCCAATCACGATCGCCTCCGCGCCCGGTGTCGCCGCATAGCGCACGACGCCGTTGGTCGCCGACACCTGTTGGTGCGCCGTGCCCTGCGCCACCGTGCAGGTGGTCCAGTTTGCCGGCACGCGCGTTTCCAGGGTCAGCGGCAGATCGTAGAGCGCCGGGTCGGCCGCGCTGGTGAGTTGCAGCCGGATCTGTGTCGCATCGGCCTGCGCGACCTTGACCGCGGCCGACGTCCGCTCGGTCAGGTACTTGTGGTAGGAGATATGGTCGGCGACCCAGAGCTTGTCGCGGCAGGCGTCGAGCTTGTCGAGGAAGGCGTTGAAGAAATCCATGGTGGCGGCGAGCCAGTCCCCGCCCACGCCGTGGAAGTCGAGGTGGCCCATGTCGCCCTTGGCGATGGCCTTGTCCACCAGCGCCTCCATGTCGGCGGTCGTCTTGACGTGGATGGCCGCGCCCCAGAAGTTCGGCCGGTTGATCAGGTGGTGCCTGGCCAGCGCGGCCGCCACCTCCTCCTTGCTGACGGTCCACGGCACGCCGCCGGGCTGGCCGAAGGAGACCAGGAATGGTGTCTTGCGCTCCGGATGGCAGGCGTAGATCACGGCCTCGCATCCCGACAGTTCACTCTCGAGCTGGGCGGCATTGGTGGCTCCCTTGTGGAAGAAGGTGTGGTTGCCGTAGACCACGGCCGGATTTCCTGGGAGTTCCGTTTCCCAGACCTTCTGCTGGCTCTTGAAGGGGCCGTTGCCGGGGTTGATGTAGAAGGTGCCGACGTACCCGTGCTGCTTGAGCGCGGGGATGACATTCTTGATGTGGCTCTGGCAGCTGTCGTCAAAGGCCAGCAGGAAGACCGCCTGCTTGCCGTCCTGCCACTTGAGCACGGCCGTGTCGCCGGGCTTGGCGGAAGGGCTCGTGGTGTCGGCCGAAACAGCGCCGGCCGCCAGAGTTGTGGCCAGGAAAGTCATTGAGAGTGTCTTCTTCATGCCTATTGCTCCACTGATTTTCTCGTCATCAGTAACCAGTCATCGGTGATCAGTGGCCCGATCGATAGGACCGGAGACTATTCAGCGGTCTTTTCCGATTTCAACCGATTACTGGTCACTGATTACTGGTAACGAATCACTCACCACACTACGGCACCAGCTTCAGCCGTCCCCAGGCGCCGCGGTCGGACGAGTTGCGCGCGCCGCCGTTCCACATCAGCTGGCAGGTGCGTCCCTTGCCGTCGTTGCTGTTGTCCACCGCGAGATCGAAGAGCAGTTCGGTGCCCGCCTTGGGCGTCAGCGCCAGGGCGCTCCAGGGGATCAACGCTTCCACGGTATAGCCCTTGCCATCGACGGCCGGCACCACGGCAGTTTCAATCGCCGGCTGGGCGGCCACGTTGGCGACATAGAACTGTCCGCCCTTGCCGCCGCCGAGCAGGATCTGGCGGTCGGTGAAGAGCAGCGTGCCGCCCTGGTCAATCTTCTCGCTGCCGATGAAGAGTTCGAGCCCGTCGGCGCTCCACAGGCGGCTGCTCTCCTGGGCATTCATCATCGGCGTGGCATCGGTGACGTTCACCAGCAGGTAGAGGTTGGCGTCATCCCAGGCCACCTTGAAGGCCGCTTCCAGACCGGCGCTTTCGCGGCCGACAGCCAGGCGGTCGCCGCTGATGCGCTCCGGCGGACGGCCCGGCCAGTTGTCCAACTGGCCGTCGATCTTCATCGGGCCCAGCGTGCGGCCGGCCGAGACCGTGCGCGTGGCATGGCCGGACTTGGCGCTGAAGCGCGGGTTGTCCAGGATGTAAGGCGCTTTGCCGTTGAGCCAGACGTCGTAGATCGCCGCATGGGTCTTGGCCATCTCGGCGAGCAGCGCCTGGTAGGGGCGGTCGGCGACGTTGAAGAGCCCGGTATTGGCCCGCTCGCCGTTCTCCTTCTCGAAAAAGCGACCGGTGACGGCCTGGTCGATCAGCGTGAACCACTCGGTGCCGACGACGAACCCGAGCGCCGCCGCGCCTTCGACGTAGTTGCGGTAGGCCAGGCCGCGCTCCTGCTGCGTGGCCATGTCATTGCCGCCGGCGCTGACATTGCTCTCCTTTTCGGCCGTGTAGTAGAACTCGCTCCACATCTGCGGCTTGTGGCCGGTCCACTCGTACAGGCGGCGGATGAAGGCCGCATCGATGCCGGCCGTGTAGTAGTTGATGCTGATCACGTCCATGTAGGTGCCAGCCACGCGGCAGAGCGTCTCGTTGTTGGCCGTGCCGGGCTGCCAGCGGTTGCCGATCAGCATGTGGTTGGTGTCGTACTTGTGGAAGGTCTCGGTGATCGACCGGTAGTAGGTGTCGAGAAAGAGCTCGCTGAAGGCCTGCATATCATCGAAGGCCGCCTTGGTGGTCAGCGGCAGGCCGCGGTCGGCCAGCGCTTCGAAAGAGGCCGCGTTCATGCCCCAGGCGGTGTTGAAGGCGGCTATGTCCGGATATTTCTTCTGCAGCATCTCGATCAGGCGCTGCTTGGCGGCATGCTTGCCGGAGAGCGCGGCGGCTGCCCGCGGCAGGTCTTCAAAGCCCTGCTCGTTGGCCAGGAAGTAGCCGATCAGCAGCGGGTCGCTGGCGTTGGCGGCGACCGACTTGGCAAAGGCCGTGTCCATCTGCGCCAGGACCTTGGGCTCGAATGGATCGAAGACGCCGCGCAGGCCGGGCAGATCGGCGGCAAACCCATAGCCCAGCGGCAGCGAGGTGACGCGCGGGAAGCCCTTTTCGGCGTATACGGGTGAGTTGCCCGAGAAGGCGCCGACGGAGTTGAAGCCGGCCCGGCGCACGCGGTCGACCATGCGCGTGACATTGGCCGCGTCGTCAAACGGCGCGCCGTACTTGCGGATGACGTTGGCCTTGTAGAACGACACCGCGCGAGGGTTCCAGTAGGACTCCGGGTTCCAGGCGGCGGCAAACTCGCCCGAGTGCGGCGGCAGCCAGTCGTAGATGTCGTGGCGGCCTTCCACATACGTGTAGTCCTCGCCGGGACCGAAGCTGCAGACGCCGAGGTGGAAGAAGGCATTGCCGGCGGGGTCGACCAGCACCCACAGATCGCGCCCGTTGGCGGTCTTCTTCTCCACGTGGAAGAAGCCGGTCTTCTGCAGGCCGAGCTTGCTGCCGCTCTCCGGCAATCCGCCAAACGCATCGCGCGCGGGACTGGCGAAGGCGGCGAAGTAGGCCTGCTCCTGGGCGATATCGGTCTTCAGCTCCGCCTCGTCCTTGAGCTTGCCGGGGAAGTCGCGCCGGGTGGTCTGGCCGAATTTGTCCACCAGCACGACGCGCTGGGCGTTGCTGGCATCCATGGAAACGGCGATGGTCTCGCTCTTGTGGTCGCGGTTGTAGGGCACGGAGATCGTCCAGTTGTAGATGCTCCAGCCCCACTCGCGGTTGTCCGTGAGCTGCTGGTAGCTGAACTCCGGCACGGTGAAGGCAAGGTGCTTGTTGTCCACGCTGGTGAGCGTGAAGGCGGTGGAGTGGCCCTGGTAGAGGTGCGGCTTCTCGGGTTTGGCCGTGGGGAACGGCGCGCCGCCGTCGCCGGTCTTCCAGCTGCCGCCGACGTTGTAATTGAAGGGAATGAGCATCGCCATACCGAATGACTTGGTTGCGGGCGGCATGCCGGCGAAGGTCAGCACGATCTTGCCGTCGCCGGTCGTGACCTCGATCGTGCCGCCATTGGCATAGCGCAGGGTGGCCTTGGCGCCTTCGACGCGCGTCTCGACGGGTTTCAGCTTCGCGGTGTCGAGCACCGGGTAGTCGAGGGTGAAGGAACCCATGCTGCCGGCTGTCACGTGGATGCCCTTTTCGGTCACGCCCAGTGCCAGGTGCTCCTGGACGGCAGCGGCGGGTTTGGCGCTGCTGGCGGGCATGACCGCGGCCGGCGCGCCGGCCGTGTCGCCGGGCTCGCCCAGGCGCAGCGTGAAGGTGGCTTCACCCGCGCCGCTGCGCGGCAACTCGGCGAAGGCGATCCACTGGAAGGTGGGCGTGTTCCAGACGCGGTTGTCCTGCAACTGCTGGAAGCCGTGGGGGAGGGCGATCGAGAAGCCGGCGCCGGCCGCGTCGGTCAGCACCAGCCGCTTGGCGTCGTGCTTGAAGAGGAAGGCATCCTTGCCCGGCGCCGCTGGCAGGGGCTGTGGCGCGGCGCCATCGATCGACCAGCGTGCCTGGCCGGCGAGGGTGGGTGGGATGGTCAGCGTCAGCGAGATGCCCTTGACTTCGGACGGCAGCTGCGTGGCGTGGATCTGCACGCCGCCGGCCTTGGCCAGTTCCAGGCGGAGGCTCGCGCCGTTGGCATAGGTCAGGCTGGCAACCGCGCCGCTGACCGCCGCCGCGGTCGGCGCCTGCCGCGCGCTGCCGACGGTCAGGGACGGGTAGTCCAGCACCAGATCGCCCAGATCGCCGGCATGGATCGCAAAACCCTTCGGGGTCAGCGCGACATCGGCGGCCTGGACGGCCGACGCGGCCAGCAGGAGCGCTGCAAGTCCGGAATATCCGTGGCGATTCCGCATCATCGTCTGTTCGCTTTCTGCCCTTGCGGGCGTTCGTCAGGAAGCTGGAGCTGCTGTTGACTGCCGGAGCACCAGGTGGGTGCGCAGGCGCGTTTCACAGCCGCTGTTGCCGTCGGTCGTACCCGCCGCGTGCGCCAGCAGCAGGCGCACGCCAACGCAGCCCAGTTGCGCCATGGGCACGCGGACCGTGGTCAGCGGCGGCGTGACGAGCGCGGCCGCGTCGACATCGTCGAAGCCCGCCACGCTCAGGTCGCGCGGCACGTGCAGCCCCAGGCCCTGCGCGGCGCGGATGACGCCCATGGCCGCCCAGTCGCTGCAGCACATCATGGCCGTGGGGCGCGTCTTGCGCGTCAGCAGGCGGCGCACGCCCTGTTCCACGTCCTCGACGTGGGTGGGGCCGTCATACAGCCACTCCTGCCGCACGGGCAGGCCCGCTTCCAGCATCTGGCCGAAGTACTGCAGGCGGCGTTCGCGGTAGCCGGGGTTGGCGGCATTGCCTGCAAAGCCGATGGCGCGGTGGCCTAGATCCATCAGGTGGCGCGCCATGGCGGCGATGCCGCCGGCGTTGTCGATGGTCACCACCGGGCAGGCTGCCGCGCTCAGGATATCCACCAGCACCACGGGGCGCTGGCAGCGCGCCACGAAGGTCTGCACGCTGGCATCGGCCTCGCCCAGCAGCAGCACGCCGCGGCGGCGCGCGACGTGCAACTCGTGGAGGAAGGTCTCGTCCAGCAGGTCGCGCCGCACCTGCTGCACGGCCTTCAGTCCGTCAGCGGCCAGGACGGAGAGCGCACCTTCGATGATGTGGCGGTAGAAATCGGTGATCAGGCGGTAGCGCGGTGCGAAGAAGTGGTCGGGAAAGGCTTCGGTCACGGGCGCCAGCGTCAGGCCGTCATGGGATGGAATCAGCGGCTCGATCCCTTCGCGGCGGAAGAGCACGATGTCGGCGGCGTCGGACTTGCGCAGGCTGCCGCGCGGCCGTCCCGGTCGGCGCGCGCCGCCGCTCCGGACGTGGCCCAGGATCTGGTGATCGCCCAGTTCGCCGGCCGCGGCCAGAATGCGCGCATGCGTCTTCCGGTTCACGCAGGCCGTGTCGTTGAGCGCCCGCGAAACCGTGGCAACCGAGCATCCTGCCCGTTGAGCGATGTCAGTCAGCGTGACGGACATGATGCCTCCCCATGGATATAAGGATGACACGTGCTCCGCTGCCGGGTCAATGGATTGTTTCTTGAAAAATCAACGATTTTTGCAGACGCTTCTCATGCGTAGCCGCCGCAGCACCCTTCGCGCCTCCGCCGTCCGCACCCGGTCTGGCGCCGAAGAGCATGCGGAACATCGCTGCCGCGTGTACGGGATTCGCTCTTCGACAGGTAAGATGAGAAGGCTGATTGTTGCGCTGATTCATCAGCATCTGGCATTCGCCTTCCGCTTAGGCTGCGGGCTGCCATGGTCTACCGGAACAGCATGCAGGTGCCCACGCCATAGGTCACGGTCAGATTCGTGCTGGTCACGGCGAGCCGATAGGCGCCTCCCGGCAGGTTGACCTGCGCGAAACTGCCCTGGATGGTTCCGCCGACGGTTTGCAGGATGACCCATTTTGCAGTGGTCTGCGGCTTGTAGCCACCGATCGTCGTGACGTCCAATGTGCCGCCCAGCGTCAGCGTCGTGCCCGTCCTCAGGTTCGCGGTCACGAGATCTGCCGAAGTCTCATCTGCCAGGTTCACCATGATTTTGCTGCCCGGGTTGAACACCAGGTTGCTGCTGGCGATGATGGTCAGCGCGCCCACGGAGTTCGTCTCGCCGACTGCGAGCACGCCGCCGTTGTCGATCGTCAGGAGCTTGTTGGTCGCGTTGATCGTGCCCGTGCCCTTCAGCAGGCGATTACTCAAAACCCAGCCCCCCGTAACGGCGGATACGTCGAGCGTGCCGCCGTTCGTCAGGGTCACCGAGTTGATGCTGTTGGTGCCGAGATTGCGGTTGTCGTTGAGTGCCAACGTGGAGTTTGAGCCATCAACGGTCCATGTGCCGACATAGGTGTTCGTCCCGGGTCCGGTGTTGTTGCCAAAGGCCTTGAACGTCAGCGCGCCCGTGCCGCCGGCGGCCACGGTGACCTTCTTGGGCGACGCGACCGTGCCGCCGTAAAGCACCGATTCGATGCAGTTGGCGCCCATCATCGTCACCGTCGTGTTGGCGCCGCCGCCGTTGGTCACGACCAGCGAGCCGCCGGTGAGCCGGAGGACCAGGAGCGATTGCGCGACCCATTGCTCGCTGAACGTCAGTGTGCCGCGCAGGTTCTGGATCACGACCGGGGCGGCGCTGTTGTTCAGGAACAACGTGTTGGTGCTCTGATAGTAGCAGCAGACATACAGGCTGGCCGCTCCGGCATTCGATGACACCAACGAGCCGAAACAGTTCGGGTTGCCGTAGTTGTTGACTATGATGAGGCACGCGGACGAGACGTTGGTGAAGAAATTGGCCACGTCGCCCGCGCTGCTGGGATACCAGGGCCAGGT